>Ga0071330_1086823_pt1 | contig 107479 bp, 101 predicted proteins | sample GBScel77sediment_FD_63802 | JGI IMG/M metagenome (GOLD analysis project Ga0071330, IMG submission 63802) | Hot spring sediment microbial communities from Great Boiling Spring, Nevada - Cellulolytic enrichment Sediment 77C v2 (version 2) | ecosystem: Environmental > Aquatic > Thermal springs >... | reverse complement strand
CTTAAGGGCCCCTTATTTTTTTAAGGGGTAGTTTTATTCGGGAAGACCTTTTATTTTAATTTCAGGGTCTTTAGAAGAGGCAAAAGCAACAGGCATATTTTCAGTATTGTAGGCAAAGCCAATGTTTCCATATCTGTCGAGGGTTATGATGCCCGTTTCAGTCTTTACTGTATTGTTTATTAGGTCTATGCAAGCTTCTGCCGTTTTCTGTGCAGATATACCCATTCTCATAAAGTCACAGGCAGTTTTTGCTAAAAGAGTGCGCATTATGCCTTCTCCGATACCTGTACAGGATGCACCCCCGAAGGAAGTGGCGTATGTTCCAGCGCCAAGGAGTGGAGTATCTCCAACCCTCCCAAAGAGTTTTAAAAAGACACCACCTGTGGATGTTCCAGCGACTATCTCTCCGTTATCGTCGATGGCCACACAACCAACAGTTCCCTTTAGCAGTTCTGGGTGTTGTTTTATTAGCGTATAGATTTTTTTCCAATGTAAAGGTTCACCTTTTAGAAGCTTTTCTTTCAGATTTTTCCATTCTTCAAGTCTCTCTTCAGTTATTGGGTTATATTCTGGAAATCCCATTATTCTTGCGAAATTCTCTGCACCATCACCTATCAAGAGAACATGGTCTGTTTTCTCCATTACGAGTCGAGCAAGGCTTATGGGATTTTTTATTTTCTCTACCCCTGCAACGGCGCCTGCTTCCAGGGTAGAACCTTTCATAATCGCTGCATCCAGTTCGCATCTTCCATCCAGGGTCAGGACTGCGCCAGTTCCAGCGTTAAACACAGGGTCATCCTCGAGGGCATTAACGGCGGCTTCGCAGGCTGAAAGGGCATCGTTTCTCTCTTGAAGGATAGCAAAACCAGCCTCTACTGCCCTTTTCAAACCTGCCTTGACGCTTTCCAATTTTTCAGGCTTTACCTTTCCTACACCACCATGTACGATAATCGCTTTCATGGCTAAATTATAAAGTTGCTGCAAGAGATTTCCCATGGGTTTTTAATTTCCTTTAACGATTAAATGTATCTTATTGATAGTAAAGGATTTAGATTTGCAAAAACGGCTTGGGCGCTTTAAAATAAAACAATGTTTTTCATTTTACTGTTTTCTTTTTCACTGCAGGTTAGTTTTCCTCCACTCACTGAAAAGGCAGTGGACTTAATCTTAAAGGAACTCAATGCCCAGCTTCCTTCGGTTTACTTTAAAGGTAGACCAAGCATACCCGCTAAACCTCTCTCTTTTTCTATAAAGGGCTTTAAGGGTGTTGAAGTGAAACCAATTGAGGTAGAAAGAATCAAAGTTAACGGTATTATTCACCCTGCCATACTTCCCCAAATTCTTTCTATAAAAGTCTTAAAAGAGGAAAACCCTTTTGACAGCCTTTTCTACAGTGAAAAAGTTTTCCATCCTGATAGTTACTTTACCTGTAGGATTATAACTAAGGGGGTTGATACAATCCTTGAGCTCATACTCTTTCCTTTTCGTTATAACCCAGGCGATTCCGTTGCGGAGTATATTAAGGCTTTTTCTATCAACATTGATGGAGAAATTGCGAAGCAGGGGACCTATCAACCCCTTTACCTTGTAATAGCTCCGCAAAATTTTAGAAATTCACTAAACCCCTTGATAAGATTGCGAAAGCAAAAGGGATATAAGGTTGTATTCAAGGCTCTTGAAGAGATATTTTCAGAGTACCAAGGCGAAAATGATTCGGAGAAAATTCGCAATTTTTTAAAAATGTACTCAAATTACGAAGGTGAGAGGTTTCTACTTTTGGTAGGAGATGAAACAGTAATCCCCTTGGTGTATTTATATGCTTTTGATTGTCAGGCTGGCCTTAGACCCGATGAAAATAATATACCTTCTGATCTGTTTTATGCCGATGTTGATGGTGATTACGATGCAAACGGAAATTCAGTCTACGGTGAAGTGGAAGATTCCGTGGAACTTTACCCTGATTTTTACGTAGGAAGATTGCCCGTAAAAGATACCCTTGAACTTGTTAATTATCTGTATAAACTTTTGGGATACGAAGTAGCTCCTTCTAACCTTGCTCTTAACAGGGCGGTTTTTCTTGCTCAAATTTTGTGGGAAATCCCTTATACGGATCAATCGATTCATAAAGAATACATTCGCAAAAAATTTCTTCCTCCAGACTATACCGTTCTTGGGTTTTATGAAAGTTATGGTAACGCCTTAAAAAGCGAGATCATTAGTGCTTTAAATAGTGGTGCCAATCTGGTAAACCATGATGGGCATGGATGGTATACTGGGATGTGGTTTGGGAATGACTACATTGGAATTTCCGATATAGTAGATCTGACCAATGTTTATACTCCTTTTTTTCTCTACTCCATAGGTTGTTGGGTAGGTGCTATGGATTACAATTCACTAGCAGAAGCGCTTGTTACAGCAAGGGGTGGAGCATTAGGAGTTGTTGCCAATTCCCGTTATGGTTGGGGTGCCCCCGGAAATCCGGGGTTTGGATACTCTGACATCTTTGATAATGAATTCTTTAAGTTACTTTTTAAGAATCAGGATGATGAACTGGGAAAGGTTTTTTGGAATCACAAGGCAAGTTTTGTTCCACTGGCGAGAGATACAAACGTTTACAGGTGGTGTTATTATGAACTAAACCTTTTGGGTGACCCTGCCCTTTACTTATGGAGAGAATTACCGAAGGAATTGGTTATCTTTTCAAAGGATATTGATGATGGCAATATCAGATTTGTCGTAGGCTACAATGAATTGCCATTGAGTGGAGTTACAGCAACCCTTATGGTGGGCGATTCAGTTCTTGCAGTTAAGAAATCCGACCTTTCGGGAGTGATCTCCTTTGACGTAGACACAATTTACGATTCTGTTCTCATTACTTTCTGGAAGCCCGGCTTTCACATGTCCTGGGAGTGGGTTAAATTAAAAAGAAGAGATATAGTTTTTGATGTTAAAGTAAGGGATCAAGGTATTTTCAGGGATTGGGTGTGGGCAGGTGAAGGTAACATTTTAAGTATATCCATTGTGAATAGAGGAGAATTACCCTTTACCGATACAATTTTTCTATCATCGCCGGGACTTCTTATTAATCCTGATAAATTACCTGTGAATGTTCAAGGGGGAGATAGTTTGAGATTAGATGTGATATGTATAGTCCCGGAAAGTTTGAAAAAAAACACTATTAAGACTTTGAGGATTCGTTCAAGGAAGGTGGAGAGCGTTTATCCTCTTCGGATTGCCTGGCCCTCCATCCGCTTTGTTTCTTATGCTTTTGGAAATAGTTCCCTCATGTTAAGATTTGAGAATAATTCCCTTATGGGGCTTAAGGGACGAGTGCTTGGCGTTTACGAAATTCCTGGGCTTGTTCCACTAAGATTTTACGGGGATTCTCTTTTTGTCGAAAGCCAAGCGGAGTTCACATTAGAAACTGATGTTCCCAGAGGCAGAAATTTACGTATATTTTTTGAATTTAATGGAAATTATTTTAAGTTAGATATTTTCTTAGCTTTCGGAACTGCACTTTACCACAATGATTTTGAAACAATGGATGGGTGGAGTGGAGATACAACGTATTTTTGTCTCCGAGATGAATCAGGCCCATTTGGCAAATATTTGACTTACAAAGATGAATTTGCACCCTTCCCGATACAGGCAAAAATTTATTCGGAAAGATTCAGATTAAATGGAAAGTTTAAGCTTGGCCTTTATTTCACATACAGGTTCCCGATTTATGGAACGACGGGCGTTAAGATTTCACTTCAGAAAGAGTGGCTAAATGGAGGGCGTGTCTGGAGGACAGAAGTTCAAGATATTGCCTTTCTTGGCGCGGGTGGGGCTTTATATGAGAAGTCAATTTACGGGGACTGGGCTTACTATCAATATGAAGGAGAAGTTGAAAACAACCCCGATTATGTGAGAGTTTTAGTAACTTTTACGAAGGATAGCTCTTCTGAAACTTTTTGGGGGCTTGACGAAATCAGTATTATTAGTGCAAACGAAGATATTGTAAGTAGTGAAGAACTGTCCGTTGAAGGAGTAAAGATTTTAAGCTTTCCAATGGTTGTAAGAGGTGGGGCACTTAGACTCTTGCTATTGTCTCAAAATTCAGAGTTTATAAATGTGGGCCTCTTTGATGTGAGTGGCAGGCTTATAAAAAGTTGTAATTTTGCTTTAGAAAAGGGCATAAACGAGTTAGTTGTTTCAATTTCAGGGCTTAGGAGAGGAGTTTATTTTGTTAAAATTTTGAACACTTTAAAAAGGGTGGTGATAGTAAAATGAGTGCTAAATTTCAGAGACCCAGAGGTACAAGGGATATCCTCCCTGAGGAAGAAAAATTCAGGGATGGATTAATTAAAAAAGCCAGAAGAGTACTTGAAAGTTATGGCTACACATTCATAATTACTCCTACTTTTGAGTACGCCGAACTGTTTTCCAGAAGCATTGGAACCTCAACGGATATTGTGGAAAAGGAGATGTTTGTTTTCCAAGACCGAGGAGAGAGGGTATTGGCCTTGAGGCCTGAAGGAACCGCTTCTATTATCAGAGCCTTCCTTGAGAATCAGATACATCCCCCTGCTAAATTGGCTTATGTTATGAATATGTTTAGGGCGGAAAGACCTCAGCGTGGAAGGTACAGAGAATTTTGGCAGATTGGTGCTGAGGCTCTCGGAATAAAGGATCCGCTCCTCGATGCCGAGGTAATAGAAATGGCAGTCAGGATTCTCAAAGAAATGGGTCTTGAGAATTTTCAACTGGAGATTAATTCCATTGGAACGCCGGAGGAAAGGGAGATTTACAAGAGAACACTCTTGGACTACATTGAAGAAAAGGAATTGATGAAGGAGTTAGCTCTTTGTGAGTCGTGTAATCGCAGGAAAACCACAAATATTTTGAGAATTCTGGATTGTGAAATCGATGCTCCAAAACTTTACGATGCTCCGGTTATTCTTGAATTTCTTTCTCGTGAATCTTACCGTTACTTTGAGGATGTGCAATCTTACTTAAATAGTTGGGGGATAGAATACACTATAAATCCGAAACTCGTGAGAGGTCTTGATTATTACACACATACCGTCTTTGAGATAAAAGTTAAGGAGCTGGGAGCCCAAGATACTGTATGTGGTGGTGGGAGGTATGACAGACTTGTCGAAGAATTGGGAGGACCTGCAACTCCCGCTATGGGTTTTGCCATTGGATTGGATAGGGTTGTAGTTGCGATGGAAAATGCGATTCCAAAGTTGAAAGGACCATTTTACTTTGTCGCTACCGTTGGTGAAGTAGAAAGGGGATATGGAATAAGACTTTTGAAGAAACTAAGGGATTGGTACATTCCTTCGGATATGTGTTATGAGCTTAAGAGTTTAAAGGCGCAGCTAAAGATTGCCGATAGGATTGGTGCACAAAGGACGGTCATTGTTGGTGAGGATGAGATAATGCGGGGGAAGGTTAGGGTCAGAAATATGGAGACGGGTGAAGAAATTGAAGTGGACGAAAATGAATTGAAGGCAATATATGAAAAAGAAACTTCCCGAAATTCAACTACTTAAAAAAGTTCAGGAAGAGCTGAGAAACCTTGTTATCACTGTAAATAAGCTTCAAGATTATGAATATGTTGGTGGATGCGATGTTTCCTATCGTAAAAATGAAGGTGTCGGAGTTTTCGTAGTATTTAACAGGCAGTTTAAATTGCTGGATGTAGCTATAGTCAAGAGAAAAACAGAATTCCCTTATATTCCTGGTTATCTTGCCTTTAGGGAGGTGCCGTTTCTAATAGATTCTTATAACAAACTGAAGCTTAAACCTGATATAGTACTTGTAGATGGCCAAGGAATTGCCCACCCACGGGGATTTGGCGTTGCTTCACATCTTGGGGTTTTGTTGAATCTTCCCACAATAGGGGTCGCTAAGAGCAAATTGTATGGTTACTGCGATATGCCTGAGCTTGTTCGGGGAAACTTTACTTATCTAAGGGATGAAAACAATGCCATCATTGGAGCCTGCCTTGTTACTAAAGATAGATCAAAACCTCTTTACGTTTCCATAGGCCATCTGGTTGACCTTGATATGGCCATCAGGGTGGTTTTGGAAAATACGTTGCATTATAAAATACCAGAGCCATTAAGGGTGGCTCACTTATTCACCCGAAAGGAGAAATAAGGAGGTCTTATGGACAAAGTGGCTATTATAACAGGTGGGTCAAGAGGGATTGGGTTTGCAATTGCTATGGAACTCGGGCAGATTGGGTACATTCCTATTATTACTGCCAGAAAAGAAGAGGAGCTAATTAAGGCTCAAGATGAGTTGAGATCAAAGGGTATTGAAAGCCACTATAAAGTTCTGGATGTAACAGATTATAAGGCATGTAAGGAGCTGGCAGAGGAGGTTAATAGCAGGTTTGGCAGAATTGATGTTCTTGTCAATAATGCGGGCATTACAAAGGATAAGCTGTTTGTTAGAATGTTGCCAGCTGATTGGGAAGAGGTGATCAGAATAAACCTCCTTGGAACCTTCAATATGACCCATGCTGTTCTCAAATATATGGTAAGTGCTAAATCGGGTGTGATTATTAATGTTTCATCAGTAGTTGGAGTAACAGGCAACGCTGGACAAACAAACTATTCGGCTTCCAAGGCCGGTGTGATTGCTTTTACCAGATCTCTGGCAAAAGAAGTAGGAGGTTGGGGAATCAGGGTGATCGCTATAGCCCCAGGATTTATTGAGACTTCAATGACCGAGAAACTCCCTGAGGAAATTAAAAAAGAATACCTTGCAAGAATTCCTCTAAAAAGGTTTGGTAAACCAGAGGATGTAGCAAAATTAGTTGCTTTTCTTACCAGCGAAGAAGCAAGCTACATAACGGGGCAGGTATTTACCGTTGATGGTGGTCTAATTTGATTTTTTAACAGTGACCATTTCAGGCTCTACGGATAGGATTTTTAAAGGGGGTGTTGCTTCTACTTCTAATTTATAGACTAAAAGACTTTCTAAACTGTCTATAAGAGTTGTCTTTATATTGAAACTTCTATGTGATACTTGATAATCTGAAGGCCGTAAGTAGGCGATTTTGATCCTTTGCTCAAATTTTTTACTTCTCAGGAAGATAGAGTCTTTATAGAGTGTGTCTATGGAGAGCCTCACTTTGAACCCTTCTCCATTTTCGATTCTTATAAAATCGTTATTAAGTTTTTCAACTTTAGCAACGAAGAGTGTATCAACGGATTTCATGACTTCTATAGGTTCCAATGGTAAGAATTGTATTTTGTTTACTATTGATGCGGGTCCTATTATAGTTGTTGTTTCGGGATTAACATTTATTGACCTTACAAAAAGGGTGCTGTTTTTGAGCAATACAGAGACCACCTTAACGGGTACTTTTCTTTTCTGGACTCTGTCTACCTGAACTAAAATCGTTCGGGGATTTATATTGAATATTTCGATGTCTTTTAGTGATATGGGCAGGTCCTCATAGTCAAATTTTATTTCGTTAATTCCGTATCGCAAGTTTGAAAGGTTTTTGTAAACGACTTTTTCAGAAAATTTGATCCTGAGGTAGGTTTTTCCCGAAGTTTTTATGGAGGCGTTTATATAGTCGGGTAATTTGTTTATAATAACAAGGGAGTCTCCGAGCCCTTGAAAAGTGTAAGAGAGCTTGAAAGGAATAGTATATACAGAGATTTCGTCGGTTGTGGCGTTAAACCAAACAATAATGCCAAGGATGAGTGATATTATCTTCAGGCCGAGGTTTTCCTTTATAAAACTGAGACTCTTCATGTTCGTTTAATCAATAACTCTTCCATGTATTTTCTGAGGTTTTCAAAGGTTAAGCTCTCGGAAAGAACACCCTTTTGGGCTATTCTTATGGACCTTCTCTCTTCCGATACGACTATTGCAAGGCAGTCAAAGTGCTCCGTTACACCGAGGGCTGCCCGATGCCTGGTTCCTAAGCTTCCCTCAACAATTCCCACTTGGGAGAGAGGCAAAATTGTCCTTGCACCTATTATATAGTTTCCCCTTACTATAATTGCACCGTCGTGCAAAGGACTGTCAGGCAGGAATATTGAAAGGATAAGAGGCGCCGAGAGAGTTGCGTAAATCTTGACTCCGCTTTCAGAAATGAGTTCATCGAGTCTCATATTCCTCTCTATAACTATTATACCACCAATTCCCCTTTGAACCATTTGCCTTAATGCCCTCTCCAATTCTTGAATTTCAGCGATCCCAATCTTTTTTCTCTCGCTTATAAAGGTGCCTGTGCCAATAACTGCCAATCCTTTTCTTATCTCTGGTTGGAAAATGACGATTAATGCCAGAAGTCCATACCTTGTAAAGGCAGAAAGCAACCACATTAACCCTTTGAGGTTAAATAGGGTTGCGGCGGCAGATAGTCCGACAACTGCAATTAGGCCTGTGATGATATAGATAGTTCTCGTTCCTTTGAAAAGCTTCAGTATATAGTAAATTATAACAGTGACAAGGGCAATGTCAGCAATGTCGCGGATGGCAAGAGGATAAAGTTTCATGAATAAATTTTACGCCAGAATTCAAGCCTTTCAAAGTGAGGTTGGAGATTTGCTTTTTAAGGTAGTATAATTAACACTATGAAATGGCTATTTATATTATTATTGGTTTCATTTGCCTGTGAAACTAAAAGGAATTCACCTCCCGTTCCTGAAATCGTGGAAATCCCAGACTCTGCTCATCCCAAGCAAGTAATTACGATTAAGGCAAGGGCCATTGACCCTGATGGTGATTATGTTAGTATAAGATTTGACTTTGGTGATGGAAATATTTCCGATTATTCAGAGTGGGTGAGGTCCGGTTCCTTAGTGTTATTTGAGAAGGCATATGTCGCCCCTGGCGAATATTACGTAAGTGTTCAAGCCAGGGATTTTGAAGGCAATCATAGCTTGTGGTCTTCAGGGAAGATTATAAGAATAGAATGAAAGAGTATGTTACACGATTCCACATTCATCGAGATTCTTGAAATTGTAAAGAGACAAAGTTCCTGTGTGTATTACAAAACGGGTGCCCTTGTCGTTAAAGAAAATCGGATAGTTTCCATGGGATATAATGGTTCCCCTTCCGGCTTTCCTCAGTGTGACGAGCTCCAGGAGGTTCTTGAATTTGCAGTCGATAATAAAGACATCGTAGGGAAGTATCTTGAGATGGGTGGAGTTGAAGCCTTTGCTCGTGATTACCACAGTAGGTTTAAGTATTTTTACAAGTATACTCAGGACTTTGTTAAGTTTTTTGGAATTAAATTGGAAGAATCATTGAAAAAAATTTGCAATGGGAGTGCCGGTCAAAATGATTTTTACAATTTGAACTTTATACACTCAAGGTACGAAATTCATGCTGAGCAGAATGCTATTGCCTTTTCCCTCAAAGCGGGCACTAATATCACCGGAGCTACCCTCTATACAACCCTTTTGCCTTGCATGGAGTGTGCTAAGCTAATTGTAGCATCGGGGATAAAGAGGGTTGTGTATATTGAAGATTACGAAGATAAAAGGTTTAAAGAATCTTCTAAGACTTTTCTCGAAATAAACGGAATTAAGGTTGATAGATTTACCAAGGATTAATTGTTTCTTGTGTAAAATTTTCCGGGTAATTCTGAAATTAAACCTTTTATTTCAAGTTGAAATAGAATTGACAGGAGGTCCGGAACTATTAGACCCGTTAGTGAGACTAATTCATCAAAATGTTTTGGTTCGTGGGAAATTTTTTCGAAAACTAATTTTTCCAGTTCTGTAAGCGGTTCTGAAAAGTCCTGTTTTACTTTTTTGGGATTCTCCATTCCAAAATCTTCTAAAATGTCTTCTACGCAAGTTATAGGTTTTGCACCTTCTTTTATAAGTTTGTTTGTACCTGTGGAAGCGGGTGAGTTGATGGGGCCGGGGACGGCGTACACTTCTTTGCCCAGTTCTAAAGCCCATCTGACCGTTATTAATGCACCGCTCTTTTCTCCCGCTTCAACAACCAAAATGCAATCTGCTAGTCCTGCAATTAACCTGTTTCTTCTCGGGAAGTTTTCTTTAAGGGGTTTTGTACCGGGAAAAAATTCTGAAATTAAACAGCCTTTTTGAACGATTTTTTCAAATAAAGGGCGGTTTTCAGGGGGATATACCACATCAATTCCGCATCCTAAGATTGCTGTCGTTTCACCTCCGTTGTTAAGGGCAGTTTTATGGGCCTCCGTATCAATCCCGCGTGCTCCTCCTGATACTATGTGAAATTTGTTTTCAGTTAGCTCTTTACAAAGTTTCCGAGTTACCCAAATTCCATAATTTGTCGGCTTTCGAGTGCCAACTAATGCTATTTTCCTTTCCTCTGGAGATGGAAGTTTCCCTTTGTAAAAAATAACGGGCGGAAAAATTTCTTTTATTTTAAATGTTTCAGGGTACTCTTTGAAAGTGAAGTCGATACATTTTATGCCTTTTTCTATAAAAGCAGAGGCGGTTTTTAAGGAAAGTTCGAGATTTACACTTTTTATCTGGGTAGCAATTTTTTCGGGAACTATTTCTTTCAGTTCTTGGAAACTCGCTTCAAAGACTTTTCTCGCTGTCCCAAAACGGGAAACCAGTCTCTTATAATAAACAACCCCTATTCCCTGAATTGAGGAGAGAGTAAATACATACTCCATTTTTAAACAGACTGATGGCTCAAGAGGTCAAATTCACTTAGTGCTTTTTTTAAATCGTCATACTTGGTGAGAAGAATAGACTTAATACTGTCAATTTCCATTTTTTTTATGTTTTCAGTAACCTCATAGAAAATCAAAGCATTTAGAGCATTCGTGAAAACCAACTCCTTTATCTCCTCCACGTTTATATCAATATTATTTTGCAACATTTCCAGTAGTTTCTCAAGTATTTTCTTTCGTGCGAAAATATATTCGCTCTTGGTCCTTATTCCTTCTAAAAGTTCTCGGGCTTTGTTCAGTTCGTTGTATTTCACTAAACTATGGGTTAGAATGAGTGACATCTGATTGGCTCTGAATTCATTTCCTCTTTGCTTCTCGAAATCGATTTGTTTTATAGCAAGGTTATAGCCTTCATCTATAAGGCCAGAATGGATCAATATAAGCCCGGAGTAAAAATAGAATGGGTAATTTGTTTTGGGAGTCGTGTTGAGAACATCGTCAATAGATCTCAGAGTAAAAGTTTCAAAACTGCGTGGTGGTAAAAGAAAGAGATATATCTTACTTATTTCTCCCAGTATAGTTTCTTTTGTGTGTTTATTTTTAACTTCATTCAATGCCCATAATGCGTTTTCTAAGTGATTCAATGCCCCCCGGAATTTGAAACCCAAGAGCAGCATTTCAGCTAATTTCAGTTTTAGGAGAGTAATATCTTCTATTTTATTAGATGCCTTTAAGGCTTTTAAGTAATATTCCGTGGCTTTTTTGATTCTATTTTTGTAAAATTCCAAATCACCTAAGGCTTCAAAAATTTTTGCTTTTCCATTCATAGGAGAATTTGTTAACTCAAGTTTTTTTATTAGCAGTTCTGTAGTACACTCCAACCTATCCGCGTTGTAATCAATTCTAAATTTTAGCAAAAGAAGGTCTTTAGTTATTCTTTTTTGCGTGGAGAGATAGCTTTCTAACTTTTGCGCGGCGATATTAGTTTCCCCAAGTTCTGTCAGTAGCTCAATTTCTCTTTTCTTATCCCGACCGTGAGTATTTTCTACTTCTTCTAAACTCTTAATCAATTCAAGAGCCTTGTCGTATTCTCCGATTTTTGTGTAAAGCATGACGATAGTCTCTCTTATTGATGATTTTTGCTTTTTCGTTTTTGCGAGTAACTTTGCTTTAATTGCATATTGTAAAGCTTTATTATATTGCTTATTTTTTACTTCTTCGTTTATAGCTTCGTAGTAGTATTTAAACGCGTTTCGGAGATCCCCTGAAAGTTCGAAATGTCTTGCAATCTCCCACAGCGCAATTGGAAATCCGTTCATTTTCTTGGTGTGGAGCAAGTGGGCGTAATTGCCGTGAATTTTTCTAACCTCTCGCTCAGGGAGGTCAAGCTTTGGATTAAATTGGATCACAGGATGGGAAGAATAAATTTTGTTTTTTACGACCTTGACAGTTCTGTTATTGCTTAAATTTCCGATGACTTTCTCTATCGTTTGAGTTTTCACCTTAGGAAATAATTTTAGAATATCCGTCTTGTCTAATGGCTGGGAAGAAGATAAAATCAAGTAGGTTATTAGCTTTTCTTCTTTGCTCATTGATTCAAATAACCTTTGTGACTTCTCTGAATAGTAATTTTCATAGGGAAATGCTGATCCTTCATTTAACGCCCACCCTGTATTCTCATCCCACTTGAAAAAGTTTTTAGAATCAAGGAGATTTAGCAACCAGAAAAGTTTTGAAAAGCTTTTCAGGCTTCTGTAGTAAAGAAGTTCCAAAATTTCCCTGTTCACATTGGGAGTAATAAAGTAAGACTGCAGAGTTTTTTGGACGTCTTCTACGGTTATTGTGTCAATTTTAATTGCAGAATTGTTATCGCTGATAAGTTTAATTGTTTTGATTTTTGCTCCGTCTTTAAGTCTTAGAAAATTGGCTTTGTCCCCTTTTATGAAGTTCATTTTACTCCCCGTGAATATCTGAAGGGTTTCCATTGAAAGGAAGGGGTTTTCTTCCGGTAAGTCAACAAATATCTCCTCATCGCCTCTGGATATTAGTTCTGCAAGTTTCCTGTAGCTTTCTACATTTGGAATGTGCAGGTATCTCCTTCCTTGTTTTGCTTTCTCGTAAAGTCTTCTTAAAATGCTGGCAGGATAGTGTTCAAGTTTTCTCAGATTTAAAGTTACAATGTTTAGTTTTCCTTTTAAAAGCCTCTTGTAGATTTCCTTTTGCCGTAAATGTTTGAGGAACGACCTGGGTTCAGGGGTCAGAACTAATAGAGAAGAGTTACTAAGGATAAAAAAAACTTCTCTTTCTGAAAAGGGGTAATCCTTTGCCAGAGACCCCAGTAATTCAGTGGTACCTATTAATGGAAACTCTATGTAAAGTAGATGGGGTTTAAATCCATTCGTAAATAAGAAAGCTAATTGTCTCAAAAAATCAAAAAAACTGAAATGCAAAAAATAATCACAGATTTCCATTGGGTAAAAGGATAAATCTTTCCTTAGAATTTTTCAAATAATCCGCACGACATTATTTTGTAAAATCGGGGTAAAATTAGAACCATGCGGAAGAAACTTTCGAATTTTGCTTAACCTTAATGGGATTCGATTGGAGGTAATTTAAATACTCTTTCTAGCATTTCTATTTTAGCACAAATATACCCAGAATACCTGTAGCGAGGAGGATAATAACCGGTGATTTTTTGTAAAAGTTAAAAACTACGAAGCTTAATGTTGCTACAATATAGGGTGTGACGCCTGTAAATCCTCTTCTGACAATAAGGTAAATTGCATTTATGAGAAGTGCAGCAATTACAGGCTTTATCCCGAGCATGAATCTCTTATATACAAGATTTTTCTTGAATTGACCCTCAAAGCGTGCTACGAGCAGTATGATAAGGAAGGAAGGCATTACGACACCTAATGTGGCGAAAAGTGAGCCTATAACGCCATAGATTTCATATCCAATAAAAGTAGCCATATTCAGTGCAATTGGTCCTGGAGTAACTTCCGCAACGGAAATAAAATGGAGAAAACGTTCTTGAGTTATCCAGTGAAGTTCTATTACAAAGGTGCGTTGGAGAAGGGGAAGCATTGCCTGCCCTCCTCCAAAGGTAACAATTCCGATTTTAAAGAATTCTGCGAATAATCTAAGAAGAACCATTTTTGTCCTCAAACCACTTCCCTAAAATTATTCCCAGAAAACCACCGATCAGTATTACTAAAATTGGGTTTACCCTTAAAACTAAAAGTTCGACAAGCGAGAGGAACATTATAGAGAGGTAAAAGATGTTTCCCCCGGACTTTTTTAAAATTTCAAGAATAATGTAGGTAATTTCTCCGACCACACCTGCTAATATGCCAATCAGGAACTTTTTTACCGGAGAAATTTGGAAAAAGTTAATAAAAAAAATTGAAATAAGAAGGATGACAATGAAAGAAGGCAATATCACTCCGATTGTGGCAAAAAGAGACCCTAAAAATCCGTTGACCCTGTACCCTATAAATGTTGCCATGTTTATGGCGATTGGGCCGGGAGTAATCTGTGAGATTGCAAGTATCTCCCAGAATTCCTCTTCGGTTAGATACTTCCTCGATTTACAAAAGGTTTGCCGCATTTGTGGAATCATTGCGTAACCGCCGCCGATTGTGAAGAGACCAATTAGAAAGAAATCGTATGTGAGCAAAATCGTTTCTTTAATTTTACTGGTTGGTTTCTTTGTTATACGCAAGTGTTCTTGTCCTTGACTTTTGTAAATTTCTCTGTTTTTGTCTTTTTCTTTTCTCGTGAAAGTTTTAAGCAGAGCATTCAGTGTTATTAGTATAAAGCTTTTCCTTAAACCAATTTGGGAATGCTCGCCTTTTATCATTAATAGCATGGACATTCCAGTAAAGACATCCCAATTGGCATAAGATTAAAAAGTGGTCTAAAGTAAGCGCTTGAATAAAAGTCGTGAATTTTCAAAAAGAGTTTGAAGTTGCACTTGTGAAATTGTTGAATATGCAGTGCATATCGTCTTTTGTAGAGTTTAGAATTCGACAAAATTTCCTATTTCGACAAAATTGTCGAAACTAAAAGGGAAAAAATGTTATGAATAAAGGAAATTTTTTGGCACAAACTTTGCGGTAATTATCTTGCTCAAACATGGAGGTGCAAGATGAGATTAAATGACATAACCAAAGTAGTGTGGGTATCTCTTTTCCTGGGCTTCGCCTTTGCCCAGGAAGTACCTGAAAACATGGAAGATTCGACCAGCAATTATCGTTACAGGGAAGAATACAGGTATCAGGAGCATGTAAGGCAGCAAGGTGATACGATAAGGATAATGTCGCAGGAGCGGATAATGAATGAAGGTGATACTATCCAGATTCAAAACAGGAAAAGAATTGAAAATCCAGCGGTAGAGAGTGAGATGACGATTGAGAAGACGATTACTAAGGATGGAGACAATGTCGTAAAGATAGAAAAAACGGTGGTTACTCCGAAGGACACGGTGGTGATACAGAAAGAAGTTGGATCTTCTGGGAAAGATAGTGTAGGAAATAGTAATATGCAAAGTGTGAGAAATAGAGATACAAGATGTGATGGGGAACCTGATACTTTGAGAGTAAGGGAAAGAGAACGTTTAAGAGTCATAGAGGGCACCCCTTCCAGCGGCAATGTACCGGGAACGGGCGCTTCTAAGAGAAGAGGTAGGGGGAGTAATTAAAATATAGACAGGGGCGCACAGGATAGTAATCGTTTGCGCCCCTGTATAATTTATTGAGGTGTCGAAAATGTTTAAAATTGTAATTTTTGTTTTAACTTACTTGGGCATTGGCTTCCAAAGAGGATTTGACAGCAACATTTTGATTGATGAAAGCAACTTGAGGGATTATTACAGTGGGTTAAATTTTCTTCTAACCCAGTATTCTATGGAAAGGCCGTGGGGCTATGAACTTTTAGCCAGTGGCAACTTTTTCGATAATTACAGTGATATGAATTTCTTAACCTTTCGTGGGAGTGTCTTTTACTTTAAGGATTTCGGAAAGGTTGGAAACTATATGGAGAGCGGGGTTGATTTTGAATGGGATATTTTCTCACCTTATAGGGCTTTCTCTATTATTCCGGGTATTGCGTCGAGGATTTATTTGGATGAAAATCGAAAAACCGCACTAATACCAAGCTGGGATTTACATATTATAATTTCTGATGAGGGTTATAACTTAGAAAATCTTCCGCGAATCAGGTTAAATACGGGGTTCTGGGGAATTTCTTTGGTACTAATGACTAACCTGAAGTGGAGGTACAGTGCTACTTATGTTCAGCCCCAATCGTCGGGGATAGGAGGTTGGCCTGCGAGGCCTCGATACATGACAATAACAGAGAATCTTTACGCAGGAAACTCCAGCATCAGACTGGGTAGGAAGTTTGGAGACCTTTTGGATTTCCACTATCAGCTTGATTACCATTTTCTGCCGACAAAGAACTTAGTAAATGTAGAAAATTTAAAGGAAAAACTTGACCCCTTTAACAGAGAGGAATTTGCATATACCGGCTTTTCCCATTCCTTTAAAGTTAATCTGAGAATTAAGGAAATCTCAATTGCTTATAACTACGCCTTCAGTTGTAGAGATTATAAAATCGTTGACACTACACAATCTGTTCTACCGCGAAGTGATGTTGGATATTATCACAGCATAGAAGGTACTATTCCACTTATGAAGAAAGCGTCAAAAGCAGGGGTTTCTTGCTTTTTTAGATATGAAATTAACAACTCCAATCTTGTGGAATTTTCATACACGAGAAAAGAGCTTGGTGCGGGTCTTTACTTAGAACTATAGGAGGAAGGACATGAGATTTTTGCTTTTGACTTTTTTAACCCTGATTCCAAAATATTTTTACAATGTTAAGGATACCACTACCGTAATTGGGGAAGTAAAGAAAGTCGAAAAGGACCAGGTAGAAGGGAGCAAAGTATACCACATTGTATTGTTTTTAAGCGAAGGTGATACTACACACAAAGTGATTTTGGGACCTGCATGGTTTATTGAAGAAATACCGAAAGAAGGAGATTCTTGTACTGTAGAGGGTTCTATTTTTAATGCAGATAGCATGATATATATAATTGCAAGGAGAATAATGAACATGCGCACACAAACGGTCTTAACTTTGAGAACACAGTTAGGTTTCCCCCTTTGGGGGCGGAGAGGGAGTGAAACAAAAAGGATTGGAGGTATTGGGGACGGGCTGAGAAGGAAAAGATAATTAATGAAATTTAAAAATCTCGTTTTTGTCTTTCTTGTTGATATTTTTGTTGTATTCGCTTTTTTCCTATACTTGGTTAGGAGGGAGCAAAAAGTCTTCCGAGAAGTCGCTGAGAGGGATACACAAATTCGAACTATTCTTGTAAGGGAGATGTTTTTCAATATAATTCAGAGCGAAAAGGAAGTTGATGATTCGATGTTAAAAGTCATTGTGGATTCAACAAATCTTGATTACGTGGCTTTAGTGAGGCAAGGCAGGTTGGTAAACTGGGCGTCGAAATACGAGGGCTTTCTCCCCGTTGAAGACTTTGAAAATATAAAACCTGGAGCAAAAAGGGTAATCAAACTTCCAGATTATTCCATTTTAGAATACTCTTTTCCCGTAGACACTTTTATCGCCATTTGCGGCTTTTCCGATGAACCTTTTTCTAACTTGACCAGGTTAACAATTTACGGAATGGCTTTTTTAGTTCTTGGCCTTTTTGTTTTATTTGGGGTAACCGTTTTTTCTTTTTATCTTCTTACGCGCAAATTACAGGAAAAGGAGCTGGTTTTAGCGAAAGAACAGGAAAAGTCTAAGTACTTTAGAGAGCTTGCCGGTTTCTCGAGTCAAATTGCTCACGAAGTAAAGAATCCCCTTAATTCAATTAATATCGCTTTGCAGGTAGCCAAGCAAAAGGGTTTTACCGATGATATTGTGAAAATTATTGATGCGGAGATAGATAGGCTCAATTCAATTGTCCAACGCTTTTCTTCCCTTTCCAAAAAGTTAGAACCCCAGCTTAGGGATGTAGAGATGCCAGAGCTTATAGACGAGGTTGCTAAAGAAATGGCTCCATTTGCTCAATTTCATGGAATAAAAATTGAATTAGATCTGAAGGGATGCCAGCAAAAATTTAAAAGCGATCCATTGTTGCTGAAACAGGCCCTTATTAATATAATTAAAAATGCTATTGAAGCCTTTGAGGGAGTGGAAAGGGACGAGAAGGTAATAAAGATAACCTGTAATAAAGTTAGGAGGAGAATTATCATCTTGGTTGAGGACAATGGAATGGGTATGGATGAAGAGGTGGTAAAAAGGGCTTTTGATTTATTTTATACGACTAAAGCCCAGGGTATGGGATTAGGGTTGAATATGGTGCGGAGAATTATGGATTCCTTAGGTGGGGAAGTGAAGTTGCAGAGTATTAAAGGTGTGGGTACGAAAGTGGAGTTAACCTTTAACGATGTCTGAATATACTGTATTAATTGTCGAGGACGAAGAAAACGCACGAAAATTGCTGGTGGAATATTTGAACTCAAAGGGCTTTAAAGCCTTTGGTGTTGCGACAGGAGAGGAAGCAGTAAAGTATTCTAAGGAAAATTTCGTCGATTTTGCCCTTTTAGACATCAGACTTCCAGGAATCAGTGGTATCGACTTGGTTCAGAAAATAAAAGAAATCAATCCTCTTGTTAAGATTATAATGGTTACTGCTCTCAGTGATGTGGACACAGTGGTTCAGGCTATGTCGAGGGGGGCCTCAGATTACATAGTAAAACCTGTTAATCTTGAGGTACTTCTTTCAAAATTGGAAGCGATGAAGCCCGCTCATATAAAAGAGATAGAGATAAAGGCGATAAAAGATATTTCAAACTTTCACCTTCCGGAATTTGTCTATGCCTCAGAGAAAATGAAAGAGGTTCTCTACAATGTGGTCAGGGCAGCCAAGTCTAATGCCCCCTGTTTAATTGTAGGAGAGACAGGAACGGGAAAAACTGCCATTGCGAGAATAATACATACGTTGTCCTCGAGAAGGGATGGGCCTTTTATAGATGTTCATTTGCAGTCTATCCCCGAATCACTCGTTGAAAGTGAGCTTTTTGGCTACGAGAAGGGTGCATTCACAGGTGCTGACAGGAGTTATGAAGGGCTGATTTTAAGGGCTCATGGTGGCACCCTTTTTATTGATGAAATTGGTGAACTCAAGAGGGAGATGCAGGTGAAGTTGCTAAAGGTTATTGAAGATAAGATGGTAAGGCCAATTGGAGGGACACAGGTAAAGAAGGTTGATTTTCGTTTAATCACTGCTACCAACAGAGATATCAAGAAAGAGGTACAACAGGGTACTTTTCGAGAGGACCTATATTACAGGATCAACGTAATTGAAATTTTTGTTCCACCTTTGAGGGAGCGTAAAGAAGACATACCTGTCCTTTTAGATTATTTTCTAAGAAAATACAGTAAAATTGAGGGTAAAGAGATAACGGGTTTTTCACGGGAGGCGCTTAAGTACCTTTTAAAGTACGACTACCCCGGCAATGTAAGAGAATTGAGCAACATAGTTGAGCGTGCTTGCGTCATGGCTACAAAGAATGTGATTGAGGTAAAGGATTTGCCGGAGGAAGTCTTAAAGCCAGATAGTTCCTTAGAATTCTCTTTTTCCTATTCTCAGAAAAGTTTGCCGGAAATTGTGAGCGAAATCGAAAAGAAACTTATTTTAGAGGCTTTAAGAGAAGAAAATTTTGTAAAAACAAGAGCGGCGAAAAGGCTTGGCATTTCGGAACGGGTTTTAAGGTATAAAATGAAGATATACGGAATAGAAGATGGAAAGGGCGATTATTAAAGGAAATCCGATTCAGATGGCAAATCATCCTTGGGTTTACTCTGGAAATGTACTTTCATGTAGTGCACCAAAAGGTTCTTGTGTGGAGGTTTACACGAGAAAGGGTGTCTTCCTGGGTTCCGCCATTTACAATCCTGATTCCAATATCGCATTAAGATTTTATTCCCGCGAGAGGGAGGAACTCAATTATCTGCTGATTAAGGAAAAAATCATGTTGGCTGACAAAAAGCGAAAAAAATACTTTAGCAAGCCATATTACAGGGTCGTATTTAGCGAAAGTGATGGTCTACCTGGCCTTATCGTTGACAGGTATGGAGAGGGTTTTGTCTTTCAGATTAACTCTTACGGTATGGAAATAAGGCGTGAAGATATTGTGAAGGCTATCTTTGACGCCTTTTCGCCAGTTTTCATCGTTGAGAAGAGTGAAGGACATGCGAGAAAGGTAGAGGGGTTAAAAGAACGAACAGAAGTTGCACTAAATAGCTCTTCATATAATCTTTCCAGAATTATAGTGGAAGAAGATGGCCTCAAATTCTATGTCGACCTTATAAATGGTCAGAAGACTGGTTTTTTCTACGATCAAAGGCGTAATCGTTCTATAATTGAAGATCATTTGAGGGGTAGTTACGTTCTGGACCTCTTTTCTTATACTGGTGCCTTCTCTTTGAGGGCTTTAAGAAAAGGTAAGAAGGTTTTTGCGATAGATATTTCAGAGGAGTCCATCGCTTTATTAAAAGAAAATGTTAAACTAAATGGTCTCCCTGAGGAGAATTTAATCTGTGAAGTAAAGGACGCTTTCGAATTTCACAAAGAGATCGCTTCATTAAGGATGAAGTTTGACTTTGTTATAGTGGACCCTCCATCTGTTGTGAGGCGTGCATCGGACCTTGATGATGCTTTAAAATCATATGTAGCTCTGTTAAATGGGGTTTTTAACATGTTGGAAAAAGGTGGTATGGTAGCGGTCTTTTCATGTAGTAATCATATTAAGTGGGAACATTTGTATTCGGTACTCCAGAGGAGTACTGGTGTAGCTCGCAGGAGTTTCAGGATGGTTAAGTTTTTAAATCAGGATTTTAGGGATCACGTTGTCCCTGTTAATTTCCCAGAGGCAGAATATTTAAGAGGTTTTCTTTTAGAGGAGGATGTATAGATGGCGAATTACATTTTTATGTTTCCTGGACAGGGTTCACAATATGTGGGCATGATGCAAGATATTTACAACAAGTACGATAGGGTGAAATATCTATTGAGGGAAGTGGAAGACATTCTCGGGTTTCCTTTGGGTTATACGATGTTCAATGGACCTGATGAGGTACTTACCAGGACTTTATACACCCAGCCTGCCATATTCATCCACAGTGCAGCTATAGTTTACATTCTCAGGGATAGTGGAATTGAACCTTTTGTTACGATGGGACACAGTCTCGGAGAGATAACAGCTCTTTTCTCAGCAGGTGCTCTTACTTTCAGTGACGCAGCAAAGGTTGTTGCAAAGCGAGCTGAACTTATGGACAGAGTGTATGATCGAGGTGGCATGTCCGCTGTAATCGGCCTTGAATTTGAAAAAATTAAGGAGATAATAGAGGGATTTAAAAACAGAGTGGTGATTGCTAATATCAATTCTCCTTCTCAGATTGTAATATCGGGTTTCATAGATGACCTCGAAATTGCAGAAGAGAAGCTAAAAGAAGCAGGCGCAAAAAAGGTGATAAGGTTGAAGGTTTCCAATGCTTTCCATTCCCCCTTAATGGAACCTGCACGGAAAGAGTTTGAAGGGTTTTTGAGAGATATAAAGTTTGAAGCTCCCAAGGTACCTGTGATTCCTAACGTTGAACCTGGCTTAGAGTCAAATCCTCTTATGTTAAAAGAACTGTTAGTAAGACAGCTCTGTGGTACTGTGAGATGGGTCGAGTCTCTTAAAGTGGCAAGTCGTGTTAAGAATGCACATTTTGTAGAGATTGGTCCAAAACGGGTTTTGGGGCGCCTTCTTAGAGAAACCCTTGGAGAAGTACCATACACCTCAATTGATACCTATGAAGAACTGGTAGAGTTTCTAAACCAAGTTAAGTCTTGAAAGTACTGAGGATTTGTTTTATACTAATAAACTCAAAAACCTAAGGAGGAAGTATGAGAAATTACGAGATGGTTGTGATTTTAGATACGGCGCTTCCTGATGTAGATAGGGATTCGCTTATTGGTAAACTAAAGAACATAATTGAGAAGAAAGGCAAAGTCCAGGCGATGGAAGTCTGGGGAAAACGTGAACTCGCTTATGAGATTAACCATAGAAAAGAAGGATATTACGTGATATTTAATTTTGAGGCGCCACCGGAGACAATTAATGAGTTGAAGCAGGAAATAAGAATGAATAAGTCTTACCTAAGAGAGCTTATCGTCAGGAAATAATGGCAGAGCTCAAATTTCCCAGCATTAACTTTGTTATCCTTTCTGGTCGCCTTGTAGAGGATGGAGTGGTAAGATATACCCCTCAAGGTATAGCCGTTTGTACTGTTCGCTTTGCAAGTGATAGAAATTTTAGAAATGCACAGGGGCAGTGGGTTAAAGAACCCCTCTTTATCAATCTTGTTTTATTCAGGCAAATAGCGGAAAGAAGTGCAGGGAGGTTAAGAAAGGGTACACCTTTAATTGTTGAGGGTACCTTGAGATCAAGGACCTACGAAACGAGGGAGGGGCAGAGGAGAACGGTTTACGAGATTGTAGTTAGAAGACTTCACATCCTTGAGAAGGTAGAGGAAGAAGCCGTTTATCTTCCCGAGGAGGAAGAGGTTTTAGAAGAGTCGGCTTTACCCGATGACTTTCCGGCAATAGAGCCGGAAGAAGAAGAGCCGGAGGATTTGCCATTTTAATTAACATTAAAAAGGGAGGTTTATAAATGGGCAAAAAGGTGAGGATTAGGGAGGCTACCTGTGAATTTTGCAAGGACGGAGTCAGAGAAATAGATTACAAGAACGTTGATGTTTTATCAAAATATATATCAAAGAAAGGAAAAATTTTGCCCCGTAAAACAACAGGAACCTGTGCCTTCCATCAGAGAAAGCTGGCCAAGGCTATAAAGAGGGCAAGGATTATCGCTCTCCTGCCATTTGTTGAAAGCTATTATCTTTCATGAAAGTTTATTTACTTAGGGATGTACCTAAGGTTGGGAAGGCGGGCGAAATAGTTGATGTAAGTGATGGTTTTGCGAGGAATTACCTCATAAAGAACGGTTTGGCTGAAATTGTTACAGAATCACTGATTAAGAGACTGGAAAGTGAGAAAAGACTTTTAAAATCTAAAAGAGAGCATCAGAAGAGTAAAGCTGAAGAATTAAAAAAGAGAATAGAAAGCATTCCAGAGTTAGTCTTTGAGAAGGCATCTTCCAAAGAAGGAAAAATCTTTGGTTCTGTAAGCAGTATTGAAATAATGGAAGAACTCAAGAAGCGCGGAATTCATGTCGAAAAGCAGATGATTTATATGGAGCACATTAAAGAGATCGGGATTCACAACGTCAAAATCAAATTATACCCGGGTGTAGAGGCAAATTTAAAGATTAAAGTAGTACCTAAGGAAATTGCAGCTCATTGAATTAATTGTTCTCAGGATACAATTCCCAGATGGTGCTGAGGAGAACCCGATTATCTATTTAAAAGAGAAAGAGGGCGAAAGAATTCTTCCCATTATGATTGGCCTTAATGAGGCACAATCCATTAATATGGCACTGAATAACTTTAAAACTCCGAGGCCCCTCACTCATGATCTGATTGTGAATCTCTTTGAAGCTCTTGGTTTGAAATTGGAAAGAGTTGTGATAAATGATCTGAGAGAGAATACTTACTTCGCGAGGCTTATCCTCTTTGATGAGGAGCGCAAAACGGTGTATAGCATTGACGCAAGACCTTCTGACTCTATCGCTATTGCCCTGCGATCTAATGCCCCAATTTTTGTTTCTGAATATGTACTGAAAAAGGCGTTATCCCTTGAAGGAAGTTGATAAAAATCCCCTCAGAGTAACTTTTGCTGGTATTGATTTTGAATCCCCTTTTTTGCCTGCTTCCGGGACCTTTGGGTATGGATCTGAACCAGGGTCTTTTAAAGCAATCCGTTGTTTTGGTGGGCTTATTACCAAAGGACTTTCTTTTAAGAAAAGGGAGGGGAATCTTCCACCGAGAATAAAGGAAACGCCTTGTGGACTTATAAACTCTATCGGTCTTGAAAACCCCGGGGTTGAAGAATTTATAAGTTTGGTGCTACCCGAGATGATCTCTTTTGGAAAGCCTATTATAGTAAACCTGGCAGGGCATGATGAAGAAGATTTTCTTCTCATGATCGAAAAGTTAAATCCCTTTAAGGAAATTGTTGCCTATGAAATCAATATCTCCTGCCCAAATGTCTCAAAAGGTGGATTGGAATTTTTCCGGGATAAAAAAGCTCTGAAAATCTTACTCAGAGAAATTGCTGTAAGCTCTGATAAAGTTAACATAGTTAAGATCCCTCCCGATATTTTCAACTTTGACGAAATTATTGACTTGCTACTATCCGAGGGGTTTGTAAATGTGACTGTCGCTAACACTTATCCCGCAATGGTGGTTGACATTGAAAAAATGGATTTTTATTTTGAGAGAAAATCGGGCGGGCTTTCTGGACCTGCTATTTTTCCGTTGACTTTGAGGCTGGTTTATGCGATTGCAAGTAAATATCCAGAATTAAACATAATAGCCTCAGGAGGGGTAGTCAGTTACATTGAAGCTGTCCAGTACTTCCTTGTGGGTGCAAAACTGGTGCAAATTGGGTCGGGGAACTTTATAGATCCCAACATTGTGTGTCAGATAAAGTTAGATCTGGAGAATTTTCTTGTTTCAAAAGGACTTTGTTCCCTAAATGAAATAATCGGGAAGCTTCTAAAAAGTTTATGAATGTTCAATAGTATGTGTTTTTTTCTGGAACCAAACAAAAAGTTTTGGCTTTTACTTTACAGGTTATTTGTTTTGGTTTAAAATTTTTGTAAAGATGGGAGTAATAAATGGAAGGCAGGGTTTTAGTAGTTGACCCCGATGCAAATTTAAGAAGCGAAGTAGAGGATACCCTTAGTGATTTAGGTTTGACGGTCTATACAGCGGGCTCATACGACGAAGCCCAGAACTATTTGAGTTTTTACAAAATAGAACACATGATCATGGACCTTATATTGCCAGACAGGAACGGCATTGACCTTTTGATCTATGCAAAGCAGTTAAACCCTTCCATTAAGGTTTACGTGTATACAGATGTAAAGGGCGCTACCATTGAGCGATCGGTGTTGAAGAAGGGTGCAGATGCTTTCATAATCAAGACAGGCAATTTCAGAGAGGATTTCAAAACCATATTCTTTTCTCCCCCTAAGGAGGAGGAGAAAAAGGAACCGGTTGAAACCGTTGAAGGGTTTAAAGGCACAGTCGCTGGTGTTGACATTATAGACATGGTTCAGGCTTTTGCACTAATGGGCAAATCTGTTATCCTCAGTTGCAGAGATTTGAAGACCAAAAAAGAAGGGGTGATCGTTTTCAAAAATGGCGAGATTGTAGATGCGAAAACAGGTTCGAAAAGGGGAGAAGAAGCACTCTATGATATTTTGAGCTGGAAGGATGGGGTGTTTGAAACGCAAAAATATGTGGAAGAACCCGAAAGAACGATTAATGCGCCAGTGGACTTATTGCTTTTAAACTTTGCTCGCCTTAAAGATGAGGCTGCTGAGGAAGGAGCCAGGGGTTCAACCTTAACCCTTAATGATATTGTAAGATTTTTTCACGCTGAAATCCCGGGTTTTATAGCTGGTATGATTTTTGATTATGAGGAAGCAACTCCTATTGCTTTTGATACGATTCTTCAGGGAAGAACCTTTCAGGCTTCTGCCACTTTGTACGGTGCCATACTTAAGGCTGCTCAAGAGGCTATGGAGATAGTTACTGAGGGAAAAGAAAAGCGCGATGAACTAACAGAGATTATTATCACTGATAAAAATGATCACGTTGTGCTTTTCCCTTTACCGGTTGACAATTTTGCAATTTTTATTCTCGTAGCGAGAGATACACCGGTTCAGGAAGTTCGTGCCGTTGTTTTGAAATATATACCCGATGTCATAAGGTTGCTTAAAGAGGAAAGACTTTCCTAAAGTGAGACTGTCTTTCGATCCGAAACTCGTTGAGCTCCTCAAGAAGAAGAACATATCCTTAGAAACAATTCTCGAAGGTTACCTTCGTGGTAGACACAGAAGCCCTTTCTACGGACATACCCTGGAATTTAAGGACCTCAGGCCCTACGAGAAGGGCGATGATTTGAAGTTTATAGATTGGAGGTTATACGGAAGAAGTGAAAGGTTTTTTGTAAAAAAATATGAAGAGGAGACCAATGTTAGGGTTTATATTGCTCTTGATATTTCAAGCTCCATGTCTCTTTATGGTAAAGGCAATGTAGCACGGAGTGTGGCAGCGGCCATTGCCGTTTTGTCTTACTATTCAAGAGATGCTTTCGGCCTTTATCTTTTTAATGAGGTGGAGGTCTTTTTTTTGCCTCCATCTTCGACTTACAAAAATCTCTTCCTTTTTCTTGAGAGCCTTGATGAATATAAAGATTTTGGAAAGACCGATTTTTCAAAAGCTATGCAGGGTCTTGATGAAAGGATAAAGAAGAGGAGTTTGATAGTACTGATTTCTGATTTTTTAAGTGAGATAGAGGGTATTAAAAAATTTGTTAGGTTCTTCAAAAGTAAGGGATATGAGGTGTTGCCCCTTGTGGTTTCATCCCTTAGGGAAAGAAGTTTGTTTATGCAGGAGATGAGATTAAAGGACGTTGAGACAGGTGACGAATTAAACCTCAGTAGAAATGACAACATCAGATATGGAGAAATGATAGACCAGCATTATAAAGAGCTTAAAGTTACTTTCAAGAACTCCGGTATTCGCTTTTTTGAGTTTCAAACAGAAATGGATTTCACGACTCAACTCAGGGGCTTTCTGGAAATATGAACTTTTTGAACTTGCCAATGCTTTATTTTCTTCCCCTTGCTTTTCTACCTCTGCTTGCTCTTTTCATTAAAAGGCGTAGTGGGAGGATTAAACTTGTTTCTTGGCTTATATTGCTGAGGGATAGAGAAATAGCTAAGAAAAGGAGGTTTCTTAGAAACCTTATTATTATTTTGAGATGTCTTATTCTTGTCCTTTTAATCATTTTTCTGGCAAGACCTGTACCAGCTAAGTATTACTTTAAAAAAATCTTTTTTGAGACGGGGATCTATTCACAAGAAGTGGAAGAAAGAAACCAGAAAAATTTAAAACCTCTTGTGAGCTACTACGGAAAAAGAGTGGAAACCTTTTGCGACCCTTTGGACCTTGATAAGGATTTAAGGGGAGAATTTTATATAGTTTCTGACTTTTCTGATCCTCTTTTAATACAGCGATTCTCCAGTGGATTTTACTATGATACCCTTTCAATACAGAATGCCGGCATCCATTCATTGGATTTTGATCCCGTGAGCAAAAGTTACTATCTCAAAATTTCTAACTACAGCTTCCAAGACACGAATCTTAAGCTCGTGGTTTTTAAAAATTCGAAAAGGGTTTTTGAAAGTGACATTACTCTCCCATTAGGTAAGACTATTATATGGAAGCAAGATGTTACTGAAGAAGGGGATTTCAAGGTTTGCCTTAAAGTAGAAGATGATATCCCAACAGATAATTGCATTGAGCTCTCTGCTCCCAAGGGTCTAAGATATTATCTTGCGGTAAAAAATGTCTACGTTGAAAAGTTTATGAAAATTGTAGGCAACGAAGCCGGTACGGACAGTGCAGATGTTATTATATCCTTTAATCGAATCGTGAAGCCTGGGAAGAGGACTAAGCAGGTAATTATCTTCTTTGACAAGCCGCTGGAACAAATAAAATCGATAGCGGGAACAGACTTTAAGAAGTTTGGGCCGGTAAAAGTATCAGGTTGGTATTTTGGAAATGTTTTCATATTCGACACTTTGAAAAGTTTCACAGATACCAAAAGTTTTCTGGAGTCTACAAGCAGAAGAGTAAAGGTGGATGGTATCCTCTATGAGTTTATTGGTTTTATTCCTGACATTGACAAAAATGAGGCGGTTTACTGTCCCGATTTCTGGGTTTATTTTTTGCAACTTTTGAGAACCACTCCTGCGGCCATTTATACCTCAGATAGGGATAAGGCGGGAAAAATTCTCAATGACACCTTGTATTTGCAGGATACCCTCCAAACCCAAACTGGCAGTCCATATATAGGCGGCCTTCATTCGTTCCATTTACCTTTGAAAAAGTTGATTAAAAATATTAATCTTATAAGGTATTCTATTCTTAGCCTTTTAATCGGGCTCATATTTTTGGAGTTCTATCTTACTTACAGATATTTCGCCGAATGAATCTATTTTTTGGATAGCAGGAATTTTCTTATAAACTCATCAATTTCCCCGTTTAATACCGCCTCCGCGTTGGTCTCTTCATACCCGGTTCTGTGGTCTTTAACCAACTTATATGGATGTAAGATGTAAGAACGAATTTGTCTTCCCCATGCGATTTCGGATTTTTCCTTTTCAATATCGCTAAGTTTTTCTTTTTCTTTTTCTTTGTAATACTGGTAAAGTCTTGCCCTTAAAATTCTCAAGGCGGTTAACTTATTTTGGTATTGGGACCTTTCCGACTGACATGCAACTACAATCCCCGTTGGTATATGGGTTATCCTTACTGCAGTTTCATTTTTTTGCATGTGCTGTCCGCCGGGGCCAGAGGACCTAAAGGTCTCTATTTTCAGGTCTTCCTCCGAGATGTTAACTTCTACATCTTCCTGCTCTGGGTAAACGAAGACAGAGGCAAAGGATGTGTGCCTTCTCCGTGATGCGTCAAAGGGAGAAATTCGGACGAGTCTATGGACTCCCCTTTCTGCCTTCAACAGGCCGTATGCATAATCACCTTCAACAAGTATAGTTGCGTCTTTAATTCCTGCTTCTTCACCAGGCTGAAAGTCTACGATTTTATATTTAAACTTTTTTCTTTCAAAAAATCTCAAATACATTCTGAGCAACATTTCAGCCCAGTCTTGGGACTCCGTTCCACCGGCTCCTGGATGGATCGTCATAATAGCATTCTTTCTGTCTTCCGGTGATTTCAAAATGGTTTTAATCTCCAGATCTTCAATCTCCCCAAGAATTAGCTTCTTCTCTTTTTCAAATTCTTGAAAGAATTCGGGATCATCATCTTTGAGAGGTTCAAGTTCCGCTAAATACTCAAATTTTTTTTCTATTTCTTCAACTTCTTCCAGCTGTTTTTTATACGAAGAAAGTTCCTGCAAAATGGCCTGTGCCCTTTCCGGATTCGCCCAAAAATCAGTATTTTCTTGCATTTTCTCGATTTCCATTACCCGCTTTATTATCCCGGGAACATCAAGATACCTCTTTACGTCCTCAAATCTTCCGTGTAGTTCTTCGAGAGCTGGGTCTTTAAACATAGTGCTTTAATTATAAAGCCTGAATTTCCTACACTTTAATAATTGCGTTATAATAATATTACAATGAAGTTTGAAAAAAAATTGGGTAAGTTTGAACTCTTGATTTCCGCCTATTCTTCTAAAAGTGAAATAACCCTTTTTTACGATAGGACTATAGTAAGGGAGGCTATCGTTTACGGTGAATTAAAAGAAGACGATGTGAAGTTGAAGGCCACTGGATATGACCTTCCACTCCTTGTAAATTTTGAGGAAGAAATTATTATCTCACCGAATTTTCGCGAAATACTCTTTGTACCCATTCCACCATCGGTAGAGGTTATAATAAAACAAGGACCCGTTTATCTAAATTTCCACGTGAGTCCCGAACCCCTTAAAAAGGGTTATAAGGCCCATTACTTCCCAGAGGATGACTTTTATTATTCGATCACTGTAACCCCGGACTTTTCTCCTTTTAATGATTACTACTACTATGTTCCTCTCCGATTGAGGAGCCAGGAAAAGAAAATAGTCGCGCTAAAAAGTCTTCCCCTCGAGGCTTATCAGCTCGACTGGTATATTCACAAAAGCCTTATAATTTCAGAAATTGTTGAATGTGTCGAAAAGGGTAGTGAGCTTACCCTTTATTTTACTGCTAAGCCTTTTTACGAGGACAGTATGAATGTAGGGGCGGGAGAAGAAAACGCACAACTTCTCGGACGTAAAAGACAACCTAAGAAAGAGTTTGAGATGTTGAGCTGGAAACATTAGTATGCCGTGGCGGACCATAATAATACTCTTGCTTTTACTGCTTTACATTCTCTTCTGGTTTCTTGTTGAGCCAGTTTTTATATCGAAGAGGCCAGTTTTAAAGCAATTTCGTTTCCATTTTGATTTATTTGTTACCTTAGTGTTTTTTTCTGCAGTTTTATTGGTTGTGGGACTCCCCGTATGGGTTGTAATAATTCTTTTTGGAATTGTTGTCTCTTCTCAGGTCATTGGCATCTCTTATTTAACAAAAGAGAAGGAAGAGATTGAACAATATCGCCTTGAACTCAAAGAAAGGGATCTCGTTGAATGGAATGGAGAGATTTACGAGGTAAGGAATCTGGATAAGAAGTTTGTCAGAGCGGTTTCTGAAAAAGGCGAGATTTATATCCCCTTCGAACTACTTTACAAGCAGGGTTTTAAAAAGTTAAGGAAGGTGTTACCGAGGCAGGTTGTTTTTTCTGTTTACTTCCCTGTTGAACTGTACCTGCAGTTTGTAAGGAAATTGGAAGATTTTTTGAAAAATTCTACCTGTGTATTGGTTTCTCCCAGCTTCAGTGTGGAGTTCGTTTCCTTAGCAATTAATGAGGTGGAAGTTAAGATTACTTTTTACACAGAGAATTTGGCTTCTGAGAATCAATTCTGGGAGGAGTTTTTATCTTTTATCGAAAAAGAGAGACTTAGCGTTAATCGGGTTTTAAAGCATGGGGAAGATAAGACTTACTGGTGGTGAAAATAAGAGGCAGAGCCTGAGAATACCCAAGGGGATTAGGCCAACGAGGGCTATAGTAAAGCGGTCTATGTTCGATACCTTGAGGGATTTTGTAGTGAATGCTGACGTGCTTGAAATTTTTGCTGGGTCGGGGGCAGTTGGATTTGAAGCCCTTTCTCGCGGTGCCAGTTCCTGTGTTTTCATCGAAAAATCGAGGGAGGGGATGCTAACGATTATCGAAAATGCAAAAAAACTTGGAGTTTTAGATAGAATAAGAGTAATAAAAGCTGATTTTGTTCGGGGGTTGAATGACCTAATAAGGGAGCAGAAAAAGTTTGACCTTATCTTTGCGGACCCCCCTTACGATTTTTTGAACCACGATGAACTTTTTAAAAGGATAGTTTCCCTTCTTAAATCTGGCGGTCTTTATTTGGTTGAGGTCAGGAATAAAACTCAATTACCTGAAATTTGGGAAAACCTTTCAAAAGTTAAGGAGGTTAACTTTGGACAGACAAAAGTTGTATACTACCGCATGTTATCCGGGGACCTTTGACCCCATAACCCTTGGGCATGTGGATATAATACAAAGGGCTTCACGTCTTTTTGAGAGGGTTGTTGTAGTAGTTGCAAATCCAGTACACAAAAAGTCTCTATTCACTCTCGAAGAAAGGGTCAAAATGGTAGAGGAGAGCGTTGTATCAATTCCAAACGTCGAGGTTAGAACCCTTGAGTCAAGATTGCTAATGGATTTTTGTCGTGATAATGGTATAGGTATAGTTATAAGAGGTATGAGGGCAGTTTCCGATTTTGAATACGAGTTTAAAATGGCTTGGATGAATAGGAGATTGTTCCCTGAAATTGAGGTTGTCTTCTTGCTACCTTCGGAAGAATATACCTATCTTTCATCAACCCTCGTCAAAGAGATAGCCAGTCTCGGGGGTGACATTTCCTCTTTGGTACCAGAACCGGTTCTTAAGCATTCCCAATTGATAAAGGACAGAATCTATAGGTCCGGATTGGGTGAGGAACAAGAGCGTTCGCTATGAGCCTGGAATTTCTTTTATTGGGTTTACCAGAGGAGATTAGAAGGGCAGAATCCTCAGGTAATATAAGTTTGGCTCAAGAGCTCATTGCTAACTGGCTCTTAAAAGATATTCCAGAATTACATAAAAAGAGGCTTGAGTTTGAAAAATTGAGACTTGAGAGGCTCCGCCTTTATTATCCCTTCCCTTACGATGTGGCACTTCAAGAAGGCAAGAATTTAATCGCAAATTTCACTGAAGAGGAATTCAAGTCTTTTATTGAAAAAGGGGTGATCGACTTTATTGAAATAGATGAGGTAAAGTTTTTTGAAAAGAGGTTTGCGTACAATTTGGGATTTAGATTTCCTGAAATAAAGAGCCGTATGAAGGAAAGTGAAGAACAGAAGAAGAAACGAGAGATTTTAGAGGGCAGAATAAAAGCATTGATGGAAGGAGATAATCCTAAAAAGTGGAAGGTAAGGGCGAAAATAACCTACAAGGTTAAGGAGCCGAAGGGCAAGAGAGTTAGGGTTTGGCTCCCTGTTCCAAAGGAGTCTTACTTTCAGCGGGAAGTAAAAGTTTTGGAATTTAGCCATTCTAATGCCGCCATTACTCCCGAAAATAGCCTTCAAAGAACAATCTTTTTTGAGGGTAGAGACACTGAGGAATTTTTTGTATCTTTCGAATATATTACAGAAGAGGTTTGGAACCAGAGGCTTTTCGAGAATACCCTTTTGGGTTTTAAAGACTTACACTCCTCACATAAAACGGTAGACATTTCTGACTTTCTTGAAGAGAAACCACCTCACATTATCTTTACGCCTCTCCTGAGACACCTCCTTGACATGATCCTTGAAGGTACGGAGAGTGTGATTGAAAAGGCCTTCGCTATATATGATTTTGTGACTTCAAGGGTACGTTACTCTTATGTTAAGCCCTATATTTACTATGATAATATTCCTCAGTTTGTTGCGGAGAACTTGGTTGGGGATTGCGGGTTTCAAGCCCTTCTTTTCATTACTCTCTGTCGTATAGCAGGAATTCCAGCTCATTGGCAATCGGGTTGGTATATAACGCCCTACGAAGCTTCTCCTCATGATTGGGCAGTTATTTACCTGCCCGAGTTTGGTTTTGTCCCCGTAGATTTATCCTTCGGTGGAAAAGACAAAGGAGATAGAAAGAGGAAGGCATTCTATTTTGGAAACCTTGATGGCTTCAGGATGGTGGCTAATGATGAATTTCAGGAAGATTTTCATCCTCCTACCAAATTTGTAAGGGAAGACCCTTACGATAATCAGGTGGGAGAAGCGGAATATGAGGATGAGAAGGCTTTTGGAGAGCACAAAATAGAAGTTTTAGGTTTTGAGGAGGTTTAGATATGGCGAAAATAACAAAAATTACATTGGAGAAAAAAATTTACGAGTATGATAAGCCCTTTCATATAACGGGAAGTGTTTCAACTGCTTCTACCAATATTGAGATTGTAGTGGAGACCGAAGAAGGAATAAAGGGTTATGGAGAGGCTTCACCATCTTTCAGAGTTAATGGCGAAAAACCGGAGGCTCTGCTGGCTATGGAATCCTTTGTTAGTGAAAATTTGAGGTTCATAGATACGGACAGATGGAGGGAGATTTTTGATTTTACGGACAAATTGATCGCGACCCCGAGTCTGAAGGCAGCGATCCAGTGGGCTGTGATCTCAATTTTCTGCACCGAACACGGTATATCACCCTTTGAGTTTTTTGGTGGTCTAAAAAGGGAAATTGAAACAGACAAGACTGTGGGTATAGATACCCTTGAAAATCGGGTTAAAGAAGCGGAGGCCATATTCTCAGAAGGCTTTAGGGTTATAAAGATAAAGGTTGGTGAAAATTTAGAGGAAGATATTGAAGCAGTTTTGAGAATAAGAGAAAAGACGCGGGGAGCAACTTACATCATTGATGCCAATATGGGATATACCCCCAAGCAGGCTATTGATTTTGCGAATATACTATATCGCGAAGGGGTAGATGTAGCGGTCTTCGAACAACCCGTACATTATCAGGATCTTGATGGACTTAAGTTTGTACGGTTCCGTTCTCCTTTCCCGGTAGCGGCTGATGAATCCGCAAAAACTAAGTTTGATGTTTACAGGTTGCTGAAAAACGATGTGGTGGATTATGTTAATATAAAGCTTATGAAGTCGGGAATTTCTGACGCAATGGCAATTATAGAGATGGCGAGAAGTAGTGGGTTGAGATTAATGATCGGCTGTATGGGCGAGTCCAGCCTGGGAATAAATCAAAGTGTGATGTTTGCACTTGGAACAGGGGCTTTTGATTTTCACGATCTTGATTCTCATCTTTTGATAAAAGAGGAAACCTTCCGTGGTAATTTCCGGCAGGCAGGGCCGAAGATAACTCTTCTTTAATTTTGCACATTTTTTGTGCAAGTTGTTTCTCCTTTGACTAATATTTGTTCAAAAAGGGTATAGATTTTTGGCACACTTTTTGCACCTTCACTTATAAAGGAGGTGCAAAATGAAGCTCAGGTCAAATCTAAAACCTGTTTTAAAGTTAGCTTTAGCTTTATCTTTTCTTGTTATTTCCTGTCAAAGTATTGATACGACACCACCTGCTGCGCCCACCGGCCTTACCAGTGTGACGGGCGATAGAGCAGTCTATTTATACTGGAATCCAAACACAGAAAAAGACCTTGCAGGCTACAGAGTTTACAGAAATACATCCCCGTCGGGTTATTTCAAGATGATTGCAGAAGTGAAAGAAAATTTTTATGTTGATAGAGATGTGGAAAACGGTATAACTTATTTTTATGCTGTGAGTGCCTTCGATTCTGCTGGAAATGAAAGTGAACTTTCAGAAGAAGATTGTTTTGATACTCCGCGTCCAGAAGGGTACAACATGAAGATATATGAAAAGGACTATCTTGCAGCTTTTTCTGGATACTCCTTTAAGAACTACACCCCTACTGCATATGACTCCCCTAACGCCGATTTTTACTTTGATGTCGTAAATGACACCGGATATATTGTAACCACAAGGGGAACCTTGATTCAGGACATGGGGGCATATAACATGGATGACATTTCTTACGCCCCTTTGACGGGATGGGATTCTGATGGTGTGGTAGAGGCCATTTCTGGTCATGTTTATGTTGTATGGACAAGGGACAATCACTTCGCAAAGTTTCGAATTAAGGTTTTGGATAATACCTTTATGGTTTTTGATTGGGCGTATCAGGTGGCCGAGGGTAATAGGGAATTGGTAAGGAAAAATTTAACGGGAAGCTGGGAGGTTTATCATGATTAAGTTTTTAATGCTGCTCAGTTTAATGTATTCGGGCTCTGAGTTCGCCCGGGTGGGTGACCTCAGAGGTGAGGCAAAAATCTGGAGGTATGGAGAGGAAGGGAGTGAATGGTTAACTATTAACAACATTATTGGTGAAGGCGATGAGCTTCTTACTTATGATGATTCTTACCTCGAGATAGAGTTCAGTGATGGTTCCGTTCTAACTCTGAGCAGCAATACCAGTGTTTACTTTGACCGTATAGAGGAAGATAGGACTTATTTTACATTGAATAGAGGCGTGGTTAGAATGTATGCGCGTGACAGAGTCTTTGGAGTGTTTGCTGGTGAAAGAGCAGTTTATGTGGAAGAAGGCTCTATTGTGCGAATAGAAGTGGATGATGATTACTTCTTAGCAAGAGTTTACAAAGGTGTAGCCGAGGTAGATAAAAGAAAGGTTTACGCAGGTTTTGAAATAGTAGTAGACAGAGGCAGATTTTACTCAGGGAAAGCCCGTGAGTATGACAGGTTTGACAGATGGGCAGAGAAAAGAGAACGGAATTACTATGTGATACAAAGGGTTGAATATGTGCCTATCCCTTGCTATATTGGGTTTTATCATTTTAGCAGGCACGGGAGGTGGGTTTACCTTAGGCCTTACGGATGGGTATGGGTGCCAAGGGTACCAAGGGAGTGGAGACCGTATTATTATGGCCATTGGGTTTACAGGCCGGGCCTTGGCTGGGTCTGGGTTTCCTACGAACCTTGGGGCTGGATTCCTTACCGGTATGGTCGGTGGACTTTCGTAGTGGGTTACGGCTGGATATGGATTCCGGGTGAGACCTTTGCGGGCGCTTGGGTGGAGTGGTACTATGGGCCCGATTGGGTAGGTTGGGCACCAATTGATTATTACGGGAGACCAATTGTCGTAGTGAACAACATTACAATTGTAAATATTGTAAGCAAGGAAGACTTTCACAAACCAGTTTACCGTTACAAACCTCCAAAGGCAGGGGTCTACAAGGAGGTTTATAAGCCTTATAAGGCTGTTGAAGTTAAGGAAATCTATAAATACAAGACCACAGAACCGGAAAAGCCAGTTTATTTTAGGAGGGGAGAAGGTTTAAAGAAAGACCAGAAGCCAGAAATTGAAAAGAAAGACGAACTTTTGAAGGATAAGAGGCTTGAAAAAAAGGATGACAAAGATGGAGAATTTTATCCAGAAAGACCCGTTGTGGAGAAGAAATTCGATACCAATTTGAAGAAAGAGCGCGTGCAAAAAGAGGTAGAGGCCAGGGATAAAAAGAGTGTGATGCCGAAAAACGAAGAAAAAACCATAAAAAGGGAATCGGAAACAGGCATTTTACCTGAAAGGCCAAATAAAAAAGCAGAGGATAAAGGGGTAGAAAGGGAAGTTTTTCCTGAAAGGCCTTCTTATAAGGAAAGCAAATCTAAACTTTTAGAAAGGGAAAAAAGTGACGTCCTAAGAAAGCAGGAACCAGTTTATAAGGAAAAAAATACCTACGAGAGGAGAGTTACTGATGAAAGAGGACGGGCTCCATCTTTTACGGGAGAAGAATTTTCAAAAGAAGAGCGTTCTGAAAGGAGAGAGTGGAAGACCTTTGAAAGGGAGGATAAAGTTAAGGAAAAGGTGAAGGGCGGAGCAAAGGTTCCTGAAACTAAAGTGCCGAATTTAGTGGAAAAGTCACCTCAAAATAAGCCACAGGTTAAAAAGAGAGTTGAAAAGAAATCTCAGGAGGTTGATAATAATAAAAACACCACAAGCGAGGTGGAGAAATGAGATACTTTTGGGTTTTAGTATTGATTATCTTTGCTTCTGATTTTGCATACGGGGGAGGAGGGGATACAATCCCCTCTCCTCCTTCAAGGGCTAAAAAGGCTGAAGTTAAGGCGGAAAAGAAAAAATTTAAGGACGAGAATAAGGACGGGTTTAACGATCTCAGAGATAAAGGCTCTTATGAAAAGTTTTTAAAAGAGGCACTGAAGGAGAGAAAAGGTAAGAAGTGAGGCGCTTAACTTTTGCTTTTTTGGCTTTTTTCATTATGTCGTGCGGGTACAAGGCACCTCCGCCGGGTAAACCAGATGTTAATCCGCCTCAAATTAGAATAACTTTCCCTCAGGAAGGGGATTCCCTTTATGCAGATACTACAGTTAACTTTTTGATAAATGACGAATCTGCCATTAAAAAGGTTGCTTTATTGGTAAATGAGAAAGTAGTGAGTGTGGACTCTGTTCCTCCCTTTTCCCTGGAAATAAAATTGGAAACAATTCAAGATTCTGTCGCAACAGTTAAGGTGAGAGCCACTGATCTTTGGGACAATACGGGCGAGTCCAGACCTGTAAAGATTTTTCGACCTTTAGTGGAGGAAAACGAAAATTAAAATTGCAAGTGTAATGGTATAGATTCCAAAGAGGTATATTTTCCTCATTTGCACGATTTTTCTTAAAATAAAAAGACTCACAAGGCTTGTAAAGAAAGAAGAGAAGAAGGGAATGATCAAGCTATTTAAGTCGGTGACTGCAAATTCCTTTAAATTTAAAAGTACTGCGCCTCCAATAGCAGGAATGGAAAGAAGAAAGGAGAAGGAGAAGGCTGTTTGTGGAGCAATTCCAAGAAGAAGAGCAGTACTAACGGTGCTTCCTGAACGGGAAACGCCTGGCAGGATCGCAATGGCCTGTGCAATGCCGATGATAAAGGCAGTTAAAGGTGTAATTCTCTGAGTTTCATAACGCTTTCTGAAAAGAGTGGAAAGCAAAATAACACTGTTCAGGATAAAGAAGTATGGCAAGTATTCAATAGATTCAAAGTAGGCTTCAATTTTATCCTTAAGCAAAATACCTACTATACCTGCGGGAATAGAACCTACAAAAAGCAGGAAAATTGGATGATTCACAATTTTTTCCCTAACAAAAAGTTTCTTGATATCTTTCCAGAAAAATAGAACCACAGCAAAAAGGGTTGCAAGGTGCACAGTGAGTTCAAGTTCAATCCCGGGCTTTTCTAAACTAAGAATGCTTTGTCCTAAAACGAGGTGGCCTGAACTTGAGATTGGTAAGAATTCAGTGAATCCCTGGATTACGCCAATTAGAAATTCTTTCATCGATGTACCTCCTTAGTTCTTTCAGTTCTTTGAGTGTCTGTTCAATGGTTTCCTTAATTTCTTGAACAACTTCTGAGAGGACTTCTGGCATTAGTTCCTCGACGGATTCTTCCTCGAGTCTCTTTTTTACCCCTTTTAGGGAAATCCCGCTATCAAGGAGTTTTTTTACAAGAAGTGCCTTTTTAAGATCTGAAGAGGTAAAGAGCTTTCTTCCTCCTCTCTTTTTAGGTCTAAAAATTCTGAGTTTTTCCTCCCAATAGGATATGATACCAGGATTTACCCCTACAAGGTCCGCAACTTCCTTTTGGGTGTAGTAGCGCTTGTTTAACATTTTTAAAAATATAATGCTTATTCTTTGAAGCTTCAAAAGAAAAGGGTGAGGGAGGTCTGTAAGCCGAGTTCTGTCGAGGGAAGTCATTTCTCTTAATCCACCGTCACCGGTGGATTTTAGCGGTCCACCCGGGGCTTAGTCACCCATACGGGTGACTTGGAGTACACCCATACGGGTGACTCGGAGTACACCCATACGGGTGACTTGGAGCGGGCCACTCCTTCGCCCCTGCTTGACCTTGCTCCGGGTGGGGGTTGCCATGGTGCCACTTGCGTGACACCATCGTGGGCTCTTACCCCACGGTTTCACCTTAGCCTGAGCCCGTTCGGGCCATCGGCTGTCTTGTTTCTGTGGCCCTATCCGTCGCGTTACCGCGCCCACCTGTTAGGTGGCACCCTGCCCTTTGGAGCTCGGACTTTCCTCATCCCCTGATCGGGGACGCGACTTCCCGACCTCCCTCACCTATTAAATTAATAATTCTTTCAATTTGGAAAGTCAAGGCCTATTTTATTGACTGATTGAGATTAGGCATTTAAAATTATACCAAAACTTAACTTTAAAGGAGGTTTATAAATGCTTGTACCCGACAATTTGAAATATACTCGTGAACATGAATGGATTAGGGTAGAGGGGGATAATGTAGCTGTTATTGGTATTACAGATTATGCTCAATCAGAGCTTTCGGATGTTGTTTATGTGGAGCTTCCCCCAGTGGGAAAACAGGTGAATAAAGGGGAAGAGGTGGCATCCGTTGAGGCAGTAAAAACTGTTGCCAGTGTCTATACCCCTGTATCGGGGGAGATCATTGAAGTAAATGAAAAACTAAAAGATGATCCCTCACTTGTAAATAAGGACCCTTATGGAGAAGGCTGGATTTGCAAGATTAAAATGAGTAATCCTGAAGAATTAAAAGAATGTCTCAGTGCCGAGGAATATAAGAAACTCATCGCGGAGGAATAGTTATGGTTCATCCATTCCTCCCTCTGACTGATAAAGACAGGGAGGAGATGTTTAATTTTCTGGGAGTGAAATCTTACAGGGAATTACTTAAAGATATTCCCGAGGAATACTTTTACAAAGGTGAACTAAATATACCTTCTGCAATTTCTGAGGAAGAGGCTGTTGAATTATTGGAGGCCTTATCCAATGAGAATTTTCACAATCTTAAGATTTTTGCGGGCGCTGGCGCCTATGACCATTACGTTCCCAAAGTAATCCCTTTTATTATATCAAGGTCTGAATTCCATACCGCTTACACACCTTACCAGGCGGAAGTTTCCCAGGGAACTTTGCAGGCTATTTTTGAATACCAATCGGTAATTTGCGAACTCACCAAAATGGAAGTGACCAATGCCTCTGTATATGATGGTGCCACTGCTCTTGCAGAGGCCATTCTTATGGCATTAAGGTTGAAACCGGAGAGGAAGAAGGTTCTTTATGCGGAAAGTATACATCCTAACTATTTGGCGGTAGTTAAGACTTACGTAAACCTTGAAGGGGTATCCCTTGAAGGGGTTAAATACGATAGGGTAACTGGACAGGTGGACCTCAACGATTTAAGGTCAAAGTTGGACGAAAATACTGCAACATTTGCCTTTCAAACCCCTAATTTCTTCGGGGTAATTGAGGATGGCTTTGAGATAAGAAAAATACTTAATGAGAAAGGGGCCCTTTTAATTTCTGTTTATAACCCTATTTCTCTCGGCCTTCTTGCACCTCCAGGAGAGTATGGGGCTGATATTGCTGTTGGGGAAGGTCAACCTCTCGGCATCCCACTTTCCTTTGGTGGACCCTATCTAGGACTTTTTTCTGCTCGGATGGAACACATCAGGCAGATGCCTGGAAGAATAATCGGGGAAACAAGGGATCTGGAGGGTAAACGAGGGTTTGTAATGACTTTACAAACGAGAGAGCAACACATTAAGCGTGAAAAGGCCACTTCCAATATATGCACTAATCAAAACCTCTGTGCCCTTATGGCTCTTATATACTTGAGTCTTCTTGGCAAAAGTGGAATCAAGGAGCTTGCCTTCCAAAATACTGTTAGAGCTCACTATCTTCTTGACAGACTGGTTAAGGAAACCCCAGTTAAAAGGGTGTTCAGTGGTCCCATATTCAACGAATTTGTTGTCGAACTGCCCATAGAAGCTGAAAAGGTTATAGAAAGGGCACTGGAAAAGGGCATCCTTGCAGGAGTGGCTCTTTCACAATTTGGCTATTCTGAAAAATGGATGAGCATTGCAACTACAGAAAAACTTTCAGCTTTGGATATAGATAATTATGTAACACTTATTTCTGAGATTTTGAGGGGGTAGCAATGGCGTTTCCAATTGAAGAACTTTGGTTAAACAGGAAAGTGGTAAAGGTTATATTGAGGGCTGTGAAGGATAAACCTGGAATTGCTGCTGAAATTTTTGAGAAACTCGCCTCAAAGGGTATAAATGTAGAACTTATTGTTTCAGGCCCATCCAGTAAAGGAAGATCGGATATTGCTTTTCTTGTTCTGGAAAGCCAATTGCCTCAGATACAGGAAATGGAAGATGAATTAATTGAAATTTCTGATGCCACGGGAATTGCCTATGATCCTAAGGTCGCGTTGCTGGTCTTCTATGGTACTAAAGAGATTTCAAGGACACCAGGAGTTGCAGCGAAAATTTTCAATTTGCTGGCTGAAGCTGGAGTGAACATTGAAATGATAGGCACCTCTGTTGATTCCATTTCCATCGTTATTAGAGAGGAACTCGTGGATAGAGCAATTCTCGTTTTGACTGATGTTCTTGGACTTTCGGTGGAGGAGGGTTATTTATAATGGCCATAGAGTTGCTACAGGGTAATGAAGCTGCTGCGATCGGAGCAATTAAAGCAGGAGTAAGGTTTTACGGCGGATATCCTATAACGCCATCATCAGAAATTGCCGAGGTAATGGCGAAAGAGTTACCCAAGGTTGGCGGTGTTTTTATACAGTTTGAAGATGAGATTGCAAGTCTTGCAGCTTGTATCGGAGCAAGGCTTGGCGGATTGAAAGCAATGACCGCCACCAGTGGTCCTGGTTTTTCTTTAATGCAGGAACACCTTGGGTTCGCTGCTATGGCAGAAGTTCCTGTATTGATTGTGAATTCTATGAGAGGAGGTCCATCAACGGGTGCTCCTACTATGCCGATGCAGGGTGATGTTATGCAGGCAAGATGGGGAACCCATGGTGACCACCCTATAGTGGTTCTTGCCCCTGACTCGGTTCAGGAAGTTTTTGACCTTGTTGTGGAAGGAGTGAACATTTCTGAATTTTTAAGAGTCCCCGTGGTACTTCTTACTGACGAAATCACCTCCCACATGAGGGAGAAAGTAAATATCCCTGACAGTGTTAAAGAAGTGGAATTGGCTAAGGTTGATGCGGAAGATTTTCTACCGTTCATGGATGGGCAGGAGACTGGATTTTACCTTTTGCCCTTTGGTGAGGGAAAGAGGTATCACATTACTGGTTTATTTCACGGCCCCGATGGCTTTCCAACGAACAAAAACGAGCTTATGAAATGGAAGCTCGATAGGTTCAGAGTAAAAATGGAAAAAGCTTCAGAGATGTCGGAATCTTTTGTTGAGTTTTACGGTGAAGAGGAAGGAGATGTGTTTTTTGTCGCTTATGGTATAGTTTCAAGAGCTGTTAAGGAGGTCGTTGATAGGTTAAATAGTGAGGGAATAAGAACAGGACTCTTGAGGCCCAAGATCCTTTGGCCAGAACCGGCGAGGGCCATAACTTCGTTAAAAGAGAGGACAAAGATAGTAGTGGTACCTGAGATGAACATGGGACAGTATGTCCATGTTATTACGGAAATTCTTGGTTCTGAGAAAGTCATTCCATTGAATCGTTATGATTGTGAACTTTTTGAGCCCGATTCGATTTTTGATTTTGTCAAAAAGGTGGTAATATGAGACGAGGCGAAGAAAGGAAGTTATACGTTGCAATTCTTGCTGCGGGTAAGGCGAAGAGAATGAATTCAAATCGGAGCAAAGTCCTTCATGAAGTTGCAGGTAAGCCTCTTCTTTTTTTCCCCCTCAGGGTTGCAAAAAGTTTGAATCCAGAGAAGATTTTTGTCGTAGTCGGTGGCCCTTACATGGACCAGATTGTGGATTTTTTGAAAAATGAACCAGTGGAGATTGTGGTTCAGGAGGAGCCCAAGGGGACAGGGGATGCGGTGAAGAGATTGGAGAAACATGTTGGGGGTGAAGATGCCGACCTTTTCGTTATGCCAGGTGACGCGCCTCTACTTACAGAGGACACTGCCAAGGAGCTGGTTGGGTTTCACAGGTCTCGTGGGGCTTATGCAACGGTTTTAACCGCTGAGGTTCCAGATCCAACAGGTTATGGGCGAATAGTAAGGTCTGTTGGTGATAGGATTCTAATGATTGTTGAGGAAGCAGATGCATTTCCCGAAGAAAAGGCTATCAAAGAGGTGAATTCTGGTATGTACGTTTTTTACATTCCCGTTTTGTTTCAATATATCCATGAATTAAGACCTGATAATCGGCAGGGGGAGTATTACCTGACAGACATTATAGAAATCTTGCAAAGAAGGATGGGAAATGTCTTCGCCCACAAGATAGATAATTGGGAGGAGATTCTTGGAGTTAATACAAGAGAACAGCTGGGACTTGTGAACCGCATTATGCTTAAGAGAATTATAAATCGTATGTTAGAGAGCGGCGTTTCAATGGTTGATCCCGATAAGGTTTATATTGAGGCAGAAGTTAAAATCGGAAGGGACGTCACATTGTATCCCTTTGTTGCGCTCCTTGGCAAAACTGAAATTGGTGATAATTCAGTGATAGGGCCTGGAATAGTGTTGAAAGATAAGTACGTTAAGCCCAATTCAAAAATTTTTTCCCTTTCGGACCTTGTGGATGGCTGAGTTATGAAGGATGTCGTGAAAAGGGTTTTACAGCTTGCAAAACTTCAGCTTGATGAAGAGGGAGAGAAGGCGTTAATTGAACACTTCAAGAAGGTTCTAAAAATGGTTGAGAAACTAAAGGAAGTTGATACTGAGGGTGTTGAGCCACTCTACTACCCTCATGAGAATTTCAGACTCAGGATGCGGAAGGATGTTCCGGGACCCTCTTTGCCCAAAATAGAAGTTTTACAAAATGCTCCAGAAGCTTTTACCGACTACATCAAGGCCCCATCTCCGCTGAGGGGCATAACAAAGAAATCTAAAAAATGATCTTTGTTCTTTTCGATATTGATGGTACCCTTATACACTCTGGGGGTGCGGGTGCAAAGGCCTTAAACCTTGCCTTTAAAGAGAGATATGGAATTGATGAAGCAATGTCCGTTGTTAATCCGCATGGGCAGACTGATGTTGCAATAGTGGAGGAGATTTTCAGGAAAAAGCTTCATAGAGTGCCGGATGATAGAGAGATACAGCAAATCCTTGAAAATTACCTTTTTTACCTGAAGGAGGAGGTTTGGAGAGCGGAAAAATATAGAGTCCTTGAGGGAGTCGTTGAAACTCTTGAGGTTCTCTATTCTTCAAAGGATTTCTTTCTCGGCCTTGCTACGGGTAATATTGAAAAGGGTGCGAGGATAAAATTGGAAAGGGGCGACCTTAATAAATATTTCTTGTGCGGAGGATTTGGCTCTGACCACAGGGAGAGATGGCAGATTGTAAAAAAAGCGTACGAAAGATGTCTTGAATATACTGGAAAAATTCCCTCCAGTGTCTATGTGGTTGGAGATACCCCTCTTGACGTTGAAGCCGGGAAAAAGGCAGGTTTTAAAACCGTTGGGGTTGCAACGAGCATCTACAACATAGAGGACCTTAAAAGAAGTGGTGCAGATTTTGTTATAAATAATATGTTCGAACTTTTGACCATTTTGGAAAAGGACGAAATGCTGTTCTTAAAAAAGTAAATTTTTTTAAGAGGAGGGTTTAAATGGCAAAGAGAATTTTAGTTACAGGTGCAGCAGGTCAGATTGGTTCGGAGCTCGTTCCGTATTTAAGGAACATATACGGTAATGACAATGTCGTTGCCTGTGGTCATTCCAAACCTTTGCCTGAAGAAATCGTAAATTCCGGGCCTTCAGATTATGTGGATGTCAGGGATGCCAAAGCCTTAGCGGAGAAAGTCAAAAAATACGAGGTGGATACAATATATCACCTTGCAGCCATACTTTCTGCTGCAGGTGAAAAGAATCCACAACTTGCGTGGGATATTAATATAAATGGTCTTTACAATGTCCTTGAAGTAGCAAGGGAGTATAAACTTGCAGTATTTATTCCCAGTTCCATTGCTGCTTTTGGGCCAAATACACCAAAGGTTAAGACCCCACAGGATACCATTCAAAGACCTACATCAATGTACGGTATTACAAAGGTGGCTGGCGAACTCCTCGCTGATTATTACTGGCTGAAGTACGGTGTGGACGCCAGGGGTGTTAGGTATCCAGGCATCATATCTTATGTAACGCCTCCTGGAGGAGGTACAACTGATTACGCCGTTGAGATCTTTTACGAAGCAATTTTAAAGAAAAAGTATGTATGCTTTTTGAAGCCTGGTACCATGCTCGATATGATGTATATGCCTGACGCCCTTAAGGCAGCAGTGCAACTTATGGAGGCCGACTCTTCAAGATTGAAACACAGGAATGCCTTTAACGTTACTGCTTTCAGTTTTGATCCTGAGATGCTCGCTAATGAAATAAAGAAGCATATCCCGGACTTTGTTATCGAATATGAGGTTGACCCTGTTCGGCAGGCCATTGCGGATTCCTGGCCTGATAGTCTTGATGATTCCTGCGCTAAAGAGGAGTGGGGTTGGAAACCCGATTACGATTTCCCTACAATGGTTAAGGATATGATTGAGAAATTAAGCGCTAAACTTTTGAAGAAATAAGGAGGGTGTTATGGCCATTGATAGATTAACGAAAGTATTAGTTAATGAACTGGAACAACTTAAAAACGAGGGGCGTGCCAAGGGGAAAGAATTTATAATCGTTGGCGTAAAGAAACCTGAAAATGGGAAAGGTCCAAGATTTTATCTTAAGGGGTTTGGAGATAAAGAATTTATCAGGATGAATTCCAACTCTTACCTCGGGATGCAGTTTGAAGAAGAGATTATTAAGGTTGAAGAGGAAACAGCAAGAAAATTTGGAGTGGGTCCGGGTGCCGTGAGATTTATTAGTGGAACTTATGCACCTCATAGGGAACTTGAGAAAAAATTAGCTCAATTTCACGGGCGTGAAGATGCAATGATTTACAGTGCCGCTTATGTTACAGTAATCGGCGTGATTTCTTCTCTTACCACACCAGAGACCATAATTATAAGTGATGAGTTGAACCACAACTGTATTATAAATGCCATAAGGCTCTCGAGGCCTAAGGATAAGGTAATTTACAAACATCTTGACATGAATGACCTTGAGAATAAGATTAAAGAAGCTATTGGAAAGGCAAAGAGAGTGATCGTGGTTACCGATGGTGTTTTCAGCATGAGAGGTGATTACGCCGATTTAAAAGAGATTCAGAAAATAGCCGAAAAATACGACAAAGAATTTGAGGAGAACATAATAACAATAGTTGATGATTCTCACGGTGTGGGTGCCTTTGGTGAAACGGGGCGCGGGACCGAGGAGGTTACGGGTGGAAGGGCAGACCTATTAATTGGGACTATGGGTAAGGCCTACGGGGTAAATGGCGGTTATGTGGTTTCCAATGAGACGGTTATAACGTATCTCAGGGAAAAGGCGATAACCTATATTTATTCTAACCCCATTACTCCAGCGGAGGCTGCCTGTGTACTAAAGGTTCTCGAAATTCTTGACAGTCCAAAGGGTAGAGAAAGGTTAAAGTATCTCAGGGACCTTGCCAATCGCTTCAGAAATGGCCTCTTGAAACTTGGATACGAAACCATTGTTAGCGAGCATCCCATCGTGCCTCTCCTTGTAAGAGATACTTGGAGAACTTCGGATATCGTTAAGTATCTCATTGAAAATGGCATACTCGCGACGGGACTAAATTACCCTGTTGTACCGAAGGGCGATGAAACCATAAGATTCCAGATCAATGCAGATCATACACCCGATGACATTGATTATGTTTTGAGTGTTTTGGAAAGGTATAAGAAGGAGCGCTGGAGCTAAACTTCGTTTACTCAGTTATTAAAGCTTAGGATAGGCTTTAATAGAAGTGGCTATTCCAGGTCATTATAGTTGGCATTAGGCTAAGTAAGGTAACATCGGATTTTGTCATTAAATTGAATTGAGGCTATAATGGTTAATTACGCTTTTATTGGTTATTCCACTCAGGCAGAATTTCTGAAGTTTCCATGTTGTCGATGAGCCTGGCCTTCCCGACGAAAACTGCCAGTGCAATAAGTTCTCTTCCCCTCAGTTCATCAACGGGAGTCAAAGCGTATTTATCCACAATTTCTATGTAATCGATCTTTTTCACCGATTTGTGCTTTAGGATAAATTTTTCCATTTCTGCCTTTATTTTTTCGGGGTTTCGCTCTCCACTTTTTATCATTTGGGAAGCCAGTTGAAGGGAATTATAAAGACAGAGAGCGTCTTTTCTCTCTTCAGGAGTAAGGTAGACATTTCTCGAACTCATCGCGAGGCCATCGGGCTCTCTTACAATTGGACAAGGGACGATTTCGACACTCATATTCAAATCTCTAACCATGCGCTCGATGATCCTGAATTGCTGATAATCTTTTTTCCCGAAGTAGGCCCTATCGGGCATTACGATGTTGAAAAGTTTTGTCACGACGGTGCAAACACCCTTGAAATGTCCAGGTCTTTTGGCACCGCAAAGGTACTTGGATAATTCTGTTTCTTCAACAAAAGTAGAGTAAGCTTCGGGGTACATATCCTTTACATCTGGGATGAAAACGTAATCTACACCCTCTTTTTCTAAAAGACTAAGGTCTCTTTTTTCATCCCTTGGGTATCTCTCGTAATCTTCACCGGGACCAAACTGGATTGGATTTACAAAAATTGAGACGAATGTTACATCACATTCTGCTTTTGACCTTCTGACCAGCGACAGATGACCCTCATGGAGGTATCCCATGGTGGGCACGAAGCCTATCCTTTTACCGTCTTTTCTAAATCTCTGGGAAATTTTTTGGACTTCTTCAGGCTTTTTCAAAACTTCCATTAATCTTCCCTTTTTAACTTAAAGAAATGCTTTTCATCGGGGAACTTTCTCGTTTTAACCTCTTCCCGGAAAGCCCTTAACCCTTCAACACCTTCTTTATATAGCTCTTTGTATACCCTGGCAAAGGATGGTCTGAAATCGGGATAAAGGCCGAGTAAATCGTGGAAAACAAGGACCTGTCCGTCGCAATAGGGTCCCGCTCCAATACCGATGGTGGGTACTTTAACGGTTTCTGTTACCCTTTTTGCCACTTCAGCAGGAACCATTTCAAGAACGATGGAAAATGCTCCTGCTTCTTCCAGAATTTTTGCATCCTGCAGGAGATGCTCTATGTCCTTTTCAGTTTTAGCTTGTAATTTATAGCCGCCATAGGAATGCACGTGCTGGGGTGTCATCCCAAGATGTCCCATCACTGGGATCCCATAGTTGGTTAATTTCCTTACAAGTTCGGCTACTTCTCTTCCCCCTTCTATTTTAACGGCCTCCGCACCTACTTTAATCAAAAGGCCGGCGTTCCTTATGGCTTCGGCCTCACTTACTTGATATGATAAAAAGGGCATATCAGCAATCAAAAAGGCGTTTTTGACACCCTTTTTGACGATTTTTGTGTGGTAAATCATATCCTCTATAGTGCAGGGAAGGGTGTTTTCGTTTCCCTGAATCACCATAGAGAGTGAATCGCCGACGAGGATGGCATCTACGCCAGCCTCGTCGGCCATCCTTGCTGAAACGTAGTCATAGGCAGTTACCATCACAATGGGTTCGTTACGTTCTTTGAGCTTGAAGAAATCAAGTATCGTGAATTTTTTCATTAATTTTAAATCTGGTAAAGTATAAACTCTTCTTTGCTCTTTACCCTTTCGCAGAAGCCTGCAAGAAGTTTGATAATGTTGTCAAGGTCATCGAGGTTCACTACTTCACAGGGTGTATGCATATACCTGTTTGGCACAGAGACCAGTCCAGTTGCCACTCCTGACCTTGTGAGCTGGATAGCGTTGGCATCGGTTCCTGTTGCCCTTGGAGCGGGCTCTATCTGATAGGGTATATTTAGTTCTTTTGCGGTATTTAGGAGTTTTTCGAAAACCTTAGGGCTGATGTTGGGCCCTCTGGCAATTACGGGACCACCGCCGAGTTTTATGTCTCCTATCACTTTTTTCTCTACCCCTGGCTGATCTGCGGTATGGGTGACGTCAACGGCAATTCCAACATGGGGGTCTATTCCGAAGGCACTGGTATGCGCTCCTCTTAAACCTATTTCTTCCTGGACAGTAGCAACTGCGTAGATAGAAGCATTTAGCTTGTCTTTAATTTTGGAGAGTTCAATAAGAGTTTCAAGGACTATAAAGGCCCCTACCCTGTCGTCAAAACCGCGAGCAACCACATTATTGTTGAATAGTTTCTCATAGGATTGGGCATTTACCGCACAGGTTCCAATGTCAATTTTTTCTAAAACCTCATCCTTGTTCTTCGCACCAATATCTATCCACATCTCTTTGAATTTTGGCACCCTTTTCCTTTCTTCTTCGTCCAGAAGATGAATAGCTTTTTTGCCTATTACTCCGAGAATTCTCGAACCATCCTTTCCTTTAATCCAAACCCTTTGGCCCTGGGCAATTTGGGGATCGACCCCGCCAATGGTGTTGAAATAGAGGTATCCCTGCTCATCCACATAGGTAATCATATAACCGATTTCGTCGATGTGTCCTGCAAGCATTATCCTTGGTTCTTTTCCTTCATTAATAACAGCAATGGCGTTTCCGTGGTAGTCGGTATAGACCCGGTCTGCGAAGGGTTTCGCCCTTTCTACCCAAACTTTTACTGCCTCTTCTTCAAAACCTGAAGGGCTCATTGCGTTGACCAGCGCTTCTAAGAACATCTCTCTATCCTTCTCCATGTTTCCTCCTTTAATAAACCCTCGCTAACTTCTTATTTACCAAAATTTTATTGTTTTTTTTAAGCACTACAAAATATACCCCGTGGGGTAAATCTAATTCTACTTCCTCACCGTCACGCACTTCTCTTGAAGCTATTCTCCTGCCCATAATGTCAAAAATTTCAAGATGCGCTATTCCGGGGCCAATACCATTGATTGTGATGTACTTCCCGTTAACGCTCAGCAATGGTGTTTGTATTCTTTCCGTAACTGGAAGTGTAACGCTGATCGTTATTGGACCGAGAATAGTATCGTTATTTCTTAAAAGGTAAAAAGTTTCACTTATTGGGTTTTTTTTAGCTGAAACTCTCATTTTAAAGTTAAAATAAAAAGTTTGACCAGGAAGGCCGAAATGGCCGATGGGTCTGGCTTTATTAGGTTCAATCCAATACTCGGGATAGTAAAAATGTGAAGGGTTCTGCGTGCTTACGAGGCAGGTTAGTGAGTCAAAGGAGGAGTAGGAGGTGTTCTTTATTTTAAGGCATAGAGTAAAGGTGTCGTAAGGCATATAAGTGGAGTCAGGGTAAGTTATTTCAAGAAGCTGACCTGACAAGGGGTTATAGTTCTCCAAATTGTAGTAAAGATTTACGTAATTTAGTGATATCCATCCTTTAGTGTTACCCTGGATGTTGGGGAGATAAATCCTTGCCCAGCCACTTACAATGGAGTCAACAACAAAAGATTGCCCTTTAGTTATTTGTGTTATAACGGAATAAGAAGTGGATGGCCCAACCCTTACATTTAAAAGGTCTGCAGTGCAAAGTGCTATTGTATCCCCGGAGGAACCTTCAAGGTAGCGAGAATTAATTCCATCACCTGCAGACATATATCCGTAATAACTTCCGCTAGCAGAGGGAAAGTAGATTTTATACCAGTTGCCTTCATAGTGGAAGGCAACGAATTTGCTTCCGTAGGGCGCTGTAGTTATGACAGGATAAGTAGTGGATGGTCCTTCTCTAATGTTAAGTTCAGTGGTAATGACTCTTACAACGAAATGCTCTCGGGGCAGAGGAATTTCCAGTTTTTCTCGTATAATACTGTTAAAGACCCCATCGTCATAAGTTAGTGCCCAGCATCCAACCCCTCTAAGGGAACTGTCAATTGCCATTTGTATTTTAATTCTTATGGAGGCGGTGTCGTCATACCATACTTGATACCACTGTGAATCCGAGATATAGCGATACCATGGGGTTAGTGAATAGGTGTCCCAAAGCCTGCCGTAGGTGGTTGCCTCCTGCATCGCTGTGTAGGCAAGAACTGAGGAACCAGCTCCCGTTGTGGGACTGTTTATGTTTCCTGACTCGGTTGGCCATCTATAGCCGTAATATGGCATACCGAGTATGAGTTTTGAAGGAGAGCATCGGGCCTTATAACTCCCTATGGTTTTTGCAATACAGTATTGTCCCCAGAGAGAGGAGGGAATGGCAGGTGCCACAGGTCCTGCGTATTGTGAATTGCGATAGTGAAAGTCATAACCCATTATGAAAAGCCCATCACTGTGGGTAGATAAGTAGGTGTAGTCATATCCGGGGTACCATTCGGGAACGGCAGGCATTGCTATGAATAGGTCCTTTCTCCTTGAAGTGTTATTTTGAAGGGCGTAGTAAAGGTCATTGATGAAACGGGAAAAACTGTCTTTAACGGCTAAAGTGACAAATTCAAAGTCGATGTTTACCCCCTCAATGTTGTAGTTTTCAACAAACTGGATAATGTTGTTAATTGCATTCAGCCTTGCAGTAGGATTGTTTAAAAATGTTGAAACGCTCGTGTTGCCAAATATGGTAAAAGTTATATGGACTCTAATTCCCCGTTTGTGGGCTTTGTCTATCAAGGTGAGAAATCGATAAGAGTAAGGAATACCACCAAGACTGCCGGTGGTATCTATGGTTACTGAAAAATAAGCTACGTGGGTGATAAGGGAAAAGTCTATGTAGGCGTATTCTGACGTGTCAATCCAATAAGGGCAGTAACCGTAGTAGATATGCCTTAGACCCTTCTCCTCTAAAAGGGGTACGACGGCGACAGGAGTATCGCTGACCGGTGAAAAAACCGCTTTGTCCAAGTTGGCGTAATATTCAATTTGGTGGATAGAGGAAAGGTGAAACTGAGAGAGAATAAAGTATAATAGGACTTTCACCATTTATTCTCCCTACCCAGCCTAAGGTTATTTAAACCAATACTCTTGGCTTTTCCTATGCAGAAAGGCCTGCCATCTGCTTCAGGATGGCAATTCTTTTCCTGATTGGTGGATGGGTACTCCAGAGGTTTGCCCAAAGGGAGTCCTTTTCGGAAAGCCCTCTTTTCTTCGGGTCGCTTATGAAAAGATGGGATACTGCATCGCTTACCTGCATTGGCCTTGAATAGTTAGCAATTTTTTCCAGAGCCGATGCAAGGGCAAGTGGATTTCTTGTAATAGCGACAGAGCCTGCATCGGCCATATACTCTCTGGCACGGGAAATGGCAAGAGCCATTAGCCTTCCGATTATAGAGGCAAAGATAACGATTAAGAATAATATGAGGAGAGCAATAAGCTCGCCTCCGCCTTCCCTGTCCCTCCTTCTCCTCGCTCCTCCGAAGTAAAGTTGAAATCTTAGAAGATCAGCAATAATAACAATAGCACCGACCAGTACAGCCACCATGGTCATGGTGAGAATGTCTCTGTTTTTTATATGGGAAAGCTCGTGACCAATAACACCTTCTAATTCCTCACGATTTAGAAGCTTCAAAAGTCCGGTGGTGGCGCACACTGAAGCATGTTTTGGATCCCTACCCGTTGCGAAGGCATTTGGCGAGGGGTCATCGATAATATAACACTTTGGTGTTGGAATTCCTGCTGCAATGCTCAGTTCCTGAACGACATTTACGAATTGCCTCTCCTCGTAATCGGATAGGTTTGGTTCTCTTGCCCTTACAGAGGCAAGTACAATCTTATCGCCAACGTAGTATGAGATCAGGCTTTGAAAGAGGGCAATAGCAAGGGCCAGTAATGTGTAAAACCCACCACCACTAAAGGTGTAGTCAAGAAATCTCCCAATGAAGTACAGTATTAAAATGAGAGAAAGAACTAACAAAAAAGTTCTCCTCTTATTCCTTGAGGCTATTTTCATAAAATCAAGTGCACCCATTTTTACACCCCCTAAAATTTAATCTCGACGCTTTCACGCTCTTCGGGAAACTCTAAAAATTCGGCGAGTTTGAAGCCAAATAAATTTGCGATAATATTAATTGGAAAAACCTGGCAAAGGGTATTATAGTGTCTCACGGTGTCATTGAAAAATTGTCGTGCATAGGCAATCCGATTTTCAGTGCTTATCATTTCTTCCTGCAAGATTTTGAAGTTTTCCGAGGCTTTAAGGTCTGGGTAGTTTTCCACAAGGATTAAAAGTTTTTTAATGTTATCTGAAAGCGAACCTTCAATCTCACCTTTTTCTTTAAGGTTGCTGGCGTTCATCGCCCTGCTTCGGAGTTCTGTTATCCTTTCCAGAAGTTCTCTCTCGTGTTTCATATAGCCTTTTACGGTCTCAACGAGGTTAGGAATAAGGTCGTGCCTCCTTTTAAGTTGAACATCCAGCTGGGAGAAAGCCTCTTTAACCCTCATTCGCCATTTCACCAAGGTATTGTAGGCGAAAAGGACAAAGAGAAAAATTAAAGAAACAACTATAATTACAATTTTCAATGTCATATTGATATATTAGTTTAATATGGGCGTTTTTTCAATAAATTCAAGGGTCTACAAGATAGTTTGCCACCTGCTGAGGGTTTCCTCATCAGGCAATTCAATCCGCAGCGAGTTCCCTACAATTAATGTTTTTCCACGAAATTTTATATCACTTCTAATTTCGTCAATGTTTAAAGTCTTTCTAACTTTTCGGAAGACCAGTATTAGTATTTCATTCCCTCGCTTTACAAGGCAGGCAGAATAGGACTTCTGTCCCATGGGCAGTTTTTCGTAAACCATAACACCTGGTGTTATCGTCTCCCAGTCACTTTCGGGAATCTTTGGACAGGCACCGCCGCCGAAAAGTGCCAGAAAAGTGAGGAGATTTGCAAAAAGGAGTATTCCAAGAATGAAGGCAAAGAAGGTCTTTTTGCTCTGCATAAGGAATGGCGAGATTCTTTTGCGAAAGGCTAAGATGGTATTGGAAAACTCTGACCTTGCTATGTAATTGTCATTATATTTTAGGCTTTTAAGAAAGCTAACGAAGTACAGGAACTTGTTATCAAGAGTACTGCTCCTTGAAATCATATCAATCCACAGTACGAGAGTATCCAAGGCGATTACTGAAGTTACAACATACCCTTTCCTTGCTGGTTTGAAAGCTATAAAGGCGGAGTCTCCGAGGGAAATGTAATCGATGACCAGCTTGTCACCCTTGAAATTATAAAATCTTATGTCTTCCAGATTTTTGATGGGATTTTTGTGGGAATGGAAGAAGAGTCTTAAACCTTCTTTAAAAATATATCCTTTCCAGTTTTCGTCAACGCTCCAAGTTGGCTCTGATAATGGGAAGTTCCCGGAAAAGGCTCCTAAATGACGGTAGGATGTCTTTACAGTGTCGAATTTGTCAATTAAAAAGAAGGCTATTACAACCACCGAAAATTCAAGAATTAATGTAAGTGCGAGAACCTTTTTCATGGCTTTATTATAAGGGCAGGTGAAACTAAATTCCTGTTACATTTTTTCAGGTAGCTTATGCTTCAGGGATAATAGGTTGTTTGTGTGTTCCAAGGGAATTCCTTTAAAATTAAGCAATAATGAAGAACTTACGAATGGTTTTATGGTTTCCCATTTTACTTTTTTTGAGTTGTGTATACAGTTTTAAAGGATTTACAGCGGGAAAGGCTTATGACATTTATGTGGAAAATTTTGAAAACACTTCGGAGAAGGCGGGAATTGAGATTGATTTCACCCGCTGGGTTACAGAACACTTTGATTCCGATCTCCGCTTCAATGTTGTTTCTAAGGCTAAGTCAGAATATTTAGTTAAATTCACTATTTCAGGCTATAAGGTGGAGCCCTACCAATACAATCCCGATGGGACGGTTTTGAGCTACAGGATTGTTGTTATGGGGTATTTGAAAATTATAAGCACAATGGAAGGAAAGGTGGTTCTGGAGGATAAATTGGTTTCTGCCTGGGGGACTTATGCCTATAGTGAAAGGGAAGAAGATGGCCTTAAGAGAGTTTCTGAAGACCTTGGAGTGAAAATTATTCAAGAATTTTTGAGTTCCGTTTCCCAGTAAAATGTCAGAAACCTACATTGTCCATATCGAGAAAATGATTAACGAAGGCCTGTCCCTCGGTAAGCTGGGGCAGGGCATAAAGGTTATGGTCCCTTATGCGGTAAAGGGCGATGAGGTAGAGATCAGAGTTGTAAAAAAGAAAAAAGATTACTGGATTGGGACCATAAAAAGGGTGATAACTCCAAGTCCGATGAGAACAAATCCTAAGTGCCCTTATTTTGGGAAATGTGGTGGGTGTCAATGGCAAATGATTGATTATACATATCAGCCAAAACTCAAAAAGGAGTTGGTGATAGACGCGTTAAGTCACTTAGCAGGGCTTAAAGAGGTGGACGTGCTTGATACGATACCTTCACCAAGGCCCTTTAATTACAGGAACAAAGTCCATTTCCCTCTTAAAAGAGTTTCTTCAAGCTCCGTAATTATGGGATTTTACAAACAGGATACCCATTACATTATAGATGTAAATGAATGCCCTCTACACCTACCTCAATTCAATGAAGTTTTTAAAAAGGCAAAAAGGTATATCGGGGAGAGGGGCCTTTCCGTTTACGACGAAACTAAGCATTCTGGATTTATAAGGAACTTTACCCTTCGGGGCTCGGAGAGGACACAGGAAACCCTTATCGTCATCGTATCCAATGGGGAGTATCTGCGTAAGAGTACGGCAATAGATTTGATGAAGATGGGTAACAGCGTGCTGGGAGTCGTGGAAAACATCAACCCTAAGAGGGGGAATGCTATCTTTGGGAGGGAGAATAGGACCCTTGTGGGGACCAGTCTGTACCATGAAAGGGTTAGAAATTACACATTTATTATCTCTGCTACTTCTTTTTTCCAGGTCAATACTTGGATTGCAGAGAAAATGGTGGATGTGCTTGATGGAGTTATGCAGGAAATCGGAGAGGTTGACGTAATTGCCGATGCCTATTCAGGAGTTGGACTCTTTGCCGTTGCATCGGCAAAATATGCAAGAAAGGTTTACGCCCTTGAAATTTCTGCAGAATCGAGCAGCTGTGCTTATAAGAATATCGCTGTTAACAACAAGCCCAATGTTGAGATCATTAACGGAGATGCTGAAGGACTTTTGCAAACCTTAGGTAAGGTTGATGTTTTAATTTTAGACCCGCCACGGAGAGGCGTAGGTGATGGTATAGTAGAGTTCCTCGCTAATTCAAAGCCTCCCCATATTCTCTACTTTTCCTGTAATCCCGCAACCCTTGCCCGGGATTTGAAAAAGATGGTGGAAGTAGGCTACAAAATTGAGTTTTTACAACCCTTTGATATGTTCCCGCAGACGTACCACGTAGAAAATCTTGTTTATTTGAAAAGGTAAAGTTTTTTTATTTCAGCCCTTTCTTTTTGCTTTTATTCTTTATTCTAAATGTTTGAAGGATAATACCTTATGAACACTTGACAGGGTTCTGACTTTAGATTATACTTTCTAACATTAACACAGGAGGTTTTTTATGCTTAAACGTGTGCTCTTAATATCTGCCGTGCTGGGCATAGTCTGGGCCCAGAAGGCAAAGGTGGAAGACCTGCCACCAATACCTGTGGAAACACCTATGTGGATTGGTGGCGAATCGAAGGCCCCTGCTCCCGTGCTGGATACGAACTGGATATATCAGGGTTCCACTTCGAACCTCACAAGACAGGTGGGCATAGGGACGCACTTCAAGGGTCTTAATGATGATACGATAAGAGTCGTATCGGTTCAGAGTGGTGGAGATAGATATCTGATAATTGCCACTGACACCACAACAGCTGGATTTGGTACACGGGTGTTTAGAATTGAAACACCTTATACCTTCCCTTCTGGCGCTACAGAGCACGCAGTGTGCATTGGCGATGTGGATGGAGATGAATATACCGATATTCTTACCGCTGACAATGCACCGGTGGGTGGATATATCTGGCTCAGGTGGTTTGAGTGGGACCCCGGTGTAAACAACTGGGTAATCAGGGACAGTATCGGTGTTGGTTCTTCAGATTATATAAACAATATAACAATCGGTGATGCCGATAATGACGGTGTTGCACGCGATATTCTGTTTAATCTTGGAAATAATACTAACTCTGCTTTTATGGTTGCCAAGTGGAACGGGACATCCTTTGATACTACCAGAGTTACTTTTGGAAGAACCCAGAGGTATAGAGCCGTTGCCATAGGAGACTTAATACCGGAACTTCCCGGAAACGAAGTTTACACTGGAGGAGCATCAGACTTCGCAATGGCATATTTTGATGGAACAGGCTGGCAGACGTATGTTTTGAGTACAGGACTTACTGGTGTGAATAATATTGCAATTGCTGATATTAATCCTATGACTCCCGGTCCAGAGATTTGCATCGTTCATGGTTCCACATCTTATCAGCTTTCTGTCTGGTACTACACAGGAACTACTTTCTCTGGAACTGCATATGCTCTTTATGCAACTTGGGGTACCGGTGGTTACAATGATATTGAAGTAGGTGATTTTCTTACAGAAATTCCAGGCCCAGAGGTGGTTCTAACTAATACAGGGACAACCATAACTCACTATTCTCTGTGGTTCGCCTATTCTCCTACGGGAAGAGCTGTAGCAGGATTTCTTCCTAAGATTGCTGCTGCTGCGGACTACGGTGTAAAGATAGCGGATATAAATAGATGGAGACCCGGAAATGAGTTTGTGATGACCTGTGGAGGTCACATCGTTGAGATAGAGCAGAGGCTGCTCTCGAATGACCTCTCGTTAATGGAGGGGACAAGAACACTCCCGCTTCTAAAGCAAGGCGTTTACGACACTATAAGGACAGTGGTAGTAAATTCTGGGACCAATCCTGTCACCGGCGTTACCTTCAACTACTATTTCCAGAACTGGGTAGGTACAGGCTCCTACACCGTTCCGGTGATTATAAATCCAGGCGAGTACGCAATAATAGATGTTCCCGTTCAGATGCCGGGACAACTGGGAATTGATACCCTATTTTTATCCCTTGCAGATGATGATAATGTGAACAACAATGCTTTGAAGTTCTACATTGAAGTGTGGGATGATTCTACCGTTGCTGCATCTTCCTTCACTGATGTTACTTTCCCGCCCATTGGATGGAGCAGTGTAATTTTGAGTGGAAGCTACAACTGGCAGAGATTCACATCGGGCACTTATCCTACTTGCTCACCCTTAGATGGTCCTGCAATGGCTGGGTACCTGTCATATTATGCTACGGCAGGTTCTGGTGCAAGGTTAATTGCACCCGTAGATATCGGACCTACGGCGAAGAAGGTGATACTCAATTTCTATATGATACATGACAACGGGTACGCTTCAAGCTACGACTCGGTGTATGTAGAATACTCCCTTGATGGTGAGAACTACTTTACTCTTGCAGGCTTCCAGAGGTATGATGTGGATGCTACAACACCTACCTGGACGCCACATCAGGTGGAAATAGGAGATTTTGCAGGAGGTACAACACTCTATGTGGCCTTAAGAGCGAAAAGTGGCTACGGAAACAATATGTACATCGATTCAGTAAAGGTTTTCGTGACCCAACCTACAGCACCTGCCAGCGATGCAGAGATCCTTTCAATTTCCATTCCAAAGCCTGTAATCCAGGGTGAAGGTTCGCCCGTATCGGTGGTATTTAAGAACTCAGGCATTGATCCGATTGTCCAGATTAATCTTTTCTACACCCTTGGTGGCCCTGATACAGTGTGGGAGGTTTGGACGGGTTACTTGCCTGGAGGGGTTGCAGAACCTTACACCTTTACCACTTTACTCGTTCCGCCAGACACAGGTGAATTCACCGTATATGCGGGTGTGAGGCTCCCTGGAGATGCCAATCCTGACAACGACACCATTTCAACAACCATTCATGCATGGCCCTATGCTCAAGAACTGCCTTACGCTGAGAACTTTGACGAAGAGTGGGAAAATTCCACCAATCCTCCCTTCGGTGGCTGGAAAATCATTGACGGCGGTGATGAGGCAGTTCCTGCCGTTAATACCAACGACTGGCATAGGTATGAGGTAACAAATCCTGCCAGAACCGTGGCAAGGGTTCACTATTCACCGATAGAAAATCAGGATGACTGGCTCATTTCACCGAGGCTTAAGATTATGGGTTATGGAACTTATACGCTAAACTACTGGCATTTCTATAATGATTTTTCAACCTCAACCTTAGACTCCGGACGGGTGTTAATTTCCTTTGACGATGGTGGGACCTGGATTGAACTGACAAGGTACTCCAATGCTGATGATAGTGGATACAGGGCGATTGACATAAGCTCCTATGTCAATAACGCATATGCAAATGGTGAAGAATATTTCCGCATTGCCTTCCATTACGGTGCAAGGGATGAGTTTTATTGGTACGTTGACGACTTTTCTGTGACTTACCAGCCTGATGTGACTCCACCAACGGTTGAGATGATTAGAGCACCTCAGAACACTTACAATACAGGACCTGATACAGTCGTACTCGCAGTTGGAGACATTTCACCATTCTACGTTTATGCCTTTGTAGTGGCTAACGACCAGATAGTTGCTGAATTCGAGAATAACTTTGCGCCCGGTGTAGACACTATAGAAGTGGAAATTCCCGGAGCTTCTGCTGGAACAGTTTACGATGGCTACATATATGTTGAAGATGCAAATGGCAATAGCTGGATGACTCAGGGTGTATGGTGGAAGCTCTACGCCTTCTCGCCAGGAACCCCGGCCCTTACTCCGATTAGCGAACCTCAGAAGGGTGTCAGGCTCAGCTGGGCAAGACCGAGAGAGAGCCTCGCGTACGATGGTGGTCCTGCGTATTACTTCACCGGTATTGTTGCTGGTGACATAATTTCTGTAAGGTTTACTCCTCAGTATGTACCTGCGAGAGTGGATAGTGTGGTTGCACTGTTCTATGGCACTCCAGCCCCGATGCGTCTTAAGATTTACGATGATAGTAGCGGTGTGCCTGGTAATGTGCTCTTTGATACGTTGATTACCGTTCCCGTTTATCCAAACTACCTGAGGCTTGATTTGGCTCACAAAAATATCGTTGTTAATGGTCAGTATCACATCGGCTTTGAATGGACGGTTAATGATCAGCCTTATCCAGTTAGCGATGCAGGCGCAAATACCATTAGAAGCCTCTACTATGAAGCAGCCAGTGATCAATGGTACTGGGCTGGTTATGACTGGATCATAAGAAGCGCAGTAACTTATTATCCTCAGGGCAAGGCCTACGCTGGCAACATTACTTCAACAAAGCTTTCTAAGGATCACCATTTGAAGATGGTTGAACTTCCTCAGATTGCTAATAAAGAAGATAGCGGTGAAAGTGTCAAATACATTGAAAAGTACACAATCCTGAGGTCCACCACGTCCGGTGGTCCCTATGATTCCGTTGGAGTCTCTACTGGAACAACCTACGATGATTTCACACTTGAAACCGAGAATACATATTACTATGTGTTGAGGATGGATTATCTCTCTCCGGATACAATGACCTATGGTGGTGAGGTAAGCATCACCACAGACTTTGTCGGACCTGAATTTTCTGCCTTTGCCTACGACTCTGGTGGTGTTGGTAATATCTGGGTTAGTGTAGCCATCACCGATCCATCGGGAGTCTACCACGATACCCTCTACTACTCTGTCAATGGCGCCGATTTCGCCTTTGCAATGCACGACAGTGTGGTCGGTTCGACGTACTTCTACACTATACCGGGTCTTACCGTGGGCGATAATGTAGATCTCTACTTTGTTGCTATGGACAACTCACCATGGTATAACCTGACCCGTTATCCTGAAACCGGTTACATATCATTCCTTGTCACCTCTATAACTGATCAGAAGCCTACTGTGTATGCCTTTAGTATAAAGGGTTCCAATGTTGCCGCCAAGGCCATGGAGTTTGCCTACGCGCTTCCGGAGAGGTCCGATGTTGAGATTTCCGTCTATTCTGTAACGGGTCAGAAGGTTGCTACCCTTGTTAAAGGCACGAAGGATGCCGGATATTACACTGCAAGGTGGAATGGAACAGATGACAGAGGCTCTAAGGTTGGCTCCGGTGTCTACATAGTGAAGATGACAACTCCAAAGAAGAATTTCAGCACGAGAATAATCCTCACGAAGTAAGCTTAAGACCCTGACTGCGAACCTGCCCCCTCCCAACGGGAGGGGGCATTCTTTTTGGGAACGGATTTATAAAGAATCAAAGGGTCTTCCGCTGAGTTGTTCAAAATTAGTGTGTGTTCTCTGAGCATTTTATAATAATCAGGGAACGCTTAAGAGTTAGGAATCTATCTGTATTTAACCCGAGCTGTTCCCCTAAAAGAAATGGTCCTTCCTTTTTGATTTATAATTTTCATATGAGAAGCCTTACAAATTATGCTTATAAAATTTTGAGGAAAATTTCCTTTCCCAGGCTGGCAGGAAGTGCGGAAGAGGAGAGGGCCCGGGAAATCATAGTTGATGAACTATCAAGACTCGGTCTTCCTGTCTCCCAACATTCCTTCTCTTTATGGACTTTTAAGCCCGGTGACGGGAGGGTTATTCTCAAAGGTAAACTTTACAAGGCAATCCCTTACGGTAATACCAGACCTTTTGAAGAAGAGGGCGAAATAACTTATGTAGAAGATGTGGATTATCTCTCTCAGGATGTAAAAGGGAAAATCGTAGTTACCTACGGAAGGGTGAGGGGTGAGGGCTATGAAAAACTCTTTGAAAAAGGGGTGAAAGGGCTTATTTCCATATCGCCTCCCGAGAGGGGATTTTCCTTTTCTTCCGTATCCCAGAGGTTTGTTGAAGAGGGTAAAGTAATTCCTGCCCTTGTGGTTGAGTACGATGTTGGGCTGAAATTGAAAGAAGCAGAGGGTGAAAGGGTCAAGATTATAGGAAGTACCGAATATTACAAAGGTATGGCAGTTAATATAATTACCGAGATAAAAGGCAGTGAAAAACCCGATGAGATTATACTCCTTTGCGGGCATTACGACTCTGTGGCTATATCCCCAGGAGCTACAGATAATGGCGGAGGAAGTGCGATTTTACTTGCCCTTGCCAAATACTTTTCCAAAAGAAGACCTAAGAGGACCTTAAAGTTTGTCTGGTTTTCTGGTGAAGAGCTGGGACTTCTCGGAAGTCAGGCCTATGTTGAGGAGATAAAGGATGAGTTAAAGAAAATAAAAATGGTTATAAACCTCGACGTGGCAGGTGATCCTATAGGTGAAAATGGAGCGATGTGTATTTCTGATAAAGATACGGTGAATTTTGTTTCTATTCTTTCCAAGGAGAAGGGAATACCTTTTAAAGTCAAGCTGGATATCTATTCCAGCGATTCAATGCCCTTTGCCCTTTATGGTGTCCCTTCAATTAATCTTGCTCGGTTTGGAGGAAAAGGCAGTTTTTACATTCATTCCCATGATGACAGGTTTTCTTACACGGGTTTGAGCGGTTTAAGTCCTGTTCTGGAGATGGCGTTGAGCATCATTGAAAGGCTTGATAGTAGCGTAATTTTCCCATTGGAGAGGAAAATCAGCACTGAGCTTAAAGAGAAAATTGAAGACTACTTCAAAAAGATGCAGGGGAAGAAGGTAGAGGTGAAGTGGGAGAAGTGAACCAGGAGTTTATTGGCGAAGCTTTGGGAATGGGAAGGTTGGGCAGGTAGAAAAATGAAGTAGTTGATCTATCCGATTTTTGCTCTTTATGAGAGATTGATGAAGGGATTTTAGATAATAGTTTGCGATTTGGCAAAATGACTGTCTTAATTCGTTTGGTATTTTGAGAAGATGGCCTTTGTTGAATAACCTGAGGAGCCTAAAATTTTAAAGTTTGATTTCTCGGAAAAAATGAAAAACCGAAATTAATGGCTCTGTTATAGAGGATTTAACTTTGTGGAGAAATTTAGTTTAAAAAAACTGAGCGCCCCAAAGGGGCGCCCAGGTAGAAAGCCTGTTTTTAAGCAGTCTTATTCGATTTCTATCTCAATTTCCTTACCCTTAGCCTTTTCGCTCTTTGGAACAGTTATCGTAAGAATACCATCTTTGTAGGAGGCCTTAGCCTTGTCAGGAATCACTTCCGTTGGGAACCTGATAGTCCTCTCAAACTTACCGTAATTCATCTCTATGCGGTGGTAGGTCTTCCCTTTCTCCTCCTTCTCCATCTTCCTCTCACCGCTTATTGTGAGGGTGTCCTCGGAGATGGAAAGCTTGACTTCATCTTTTTTAAGCCCGGGAAGTTCCGCCTTCACGATGAATTCATTTTCGGTCTCTTCGATGTCGACGGCAGGAACCCAAAAGGCCTCCCTCTCACGGATTAGCTTCTCGGTATGTCTGCCAAAGAAGGAGTCAAAAAGTCTATCAACTTCTTCTCTTAAGGAAGCAATTTCTCTGAAGGGATCCCACCTCATAAGATCTCTTACCATATTCTCACCTCCTTTTTAAGTTTTTGATAGTCTTCATTTATATAATAGAGCGCTTTTTTGAACTGTCAAGAGGGTCGGATCCCTTGAAATACAAGGAATAGAAGTGACCTTATTGCTGGCAGGACGAAAAATGCAACAGTCGAATCCGTTAAAGGACAAGGAATAGAAGGCAAGCAGGCGCGCTAATTCAGGCTTTTGCTTTACTGTTTTATATACTTTTGATGCGACTTTTGCTAACATTGTATTGAATCGCGTATTAGATTTTTTCTCTAAAAAAGGAACCGATGAATTTTAGTTATAAATTAGATAGTGCTCTCGATTTATTTAATCTCTGAGCCTGCCTTAGGCAGCTTCCCTTCCAGATAGAGTTTTTCCATTATTCTGACAACTTCCGGGTCATAAAGGATGCCTGCCTTTTCTTTAAGCTCTTTAAGTGCCTCTTTTGGGGAAAGGGCAGGCCTGTAGGGTCTGTGGGAGGTCATCGCCTCATAGACGTCGGCACAGGCTATGATCCTTGCTTCCAGCAAGATTTCATCATTTTTGAGCCCCCGTGGATAACCACTTCCATTAATTCTTTCGTGATGCTGAAAGGCAATTTCTGCAACGGGTCCCTCAAACTCGATATCTTTAAGAATTTCATAGCTAAAAGTGGGGTGTTGTTTCACAAGATTAAATTCAGATTCAGTTAACCTTGCGGGTTTGTTGAGAACTTCTATGGGTATTATAAGTTTTCCGATATCGTGGAGGAGCCCTGCATATCTTATTATTGTGAGCCTTTCCTCATCAAAACCCATTTCTTTTCCGACTAAGTAGGCAATTTCTGCAACCCTCGATTGGTGACCTGCGGTATAAGGTTCCTTGAGTTCAATAATGTGGGAGAGGGTCTTTATTATGCCTTCCGTTAGTCTCTTTAGATGGTTTCTCTGCTTCAGTGCCTCAATTTGTTGTCTTTTTATTTCTGTGATGTCATTTTCAACAAGGATAGCGGATTCTTCGTCGAGTTTTGAAAGGGTGCTTGAAAAGTATCTATCCTCAATCCCATAGTTTCTGTTGTAAATAATTTGCTGATGTTTTCCTGTGGAGAGAGTTGTTTTGATGAAGTCAAGAGCGGTTTTTTCAGTACCTCCAATTAAATTTATTAGTCTTTCGGGCTTTTCTGATTTTGAACTTACTGGGGTGGCAACCCCATTCCTTGTTATCCTGTAGATTTTCTGAGGAATAGCATCAAGAATGGCGGTTCTCTCTTTCAATAGTTTCTGAAGTTCTTCTTTAAGAGCAACATCTTCCGAAATGTCCATAATCATAGTTATTAATAGATTTTCATTTTCAAATTCGAGGGGCATCACAAAAAGCCTTTGCCAGACGACCTTTCCATCTTTGCTTAAGCATCTTACATCTGCTATGAAGTTTTCAATTTTCTTATCCTTAAGTGCTTTTAGCTTTTCAAGAAGCTCAGGTATGTGGTCAGGATGGGTGTAATCCTTCCAGTTCATCTTCAGCAGTTCTTCCCTTGTATATCCAAGCATCCTTGCCCTGGTTTCATTTGCGTCTATTATGTTTCCGTCGTAATCTGATAGTGTTACTCCTACCAGTGGCTGTTCAAAGAGATGCTTTACTATTTCTTGGAACCGCCTTGCCTCTCGCTCTGCTTTTTTCTTTTCTGTGATTTCAAGGGTTAATTCCACGAACCCCACGAGGTCTCCAGTCTCACTCAGAATGGGGTCAGATCTTATTAAAAACCATCGTCCGTCAGGTGTCATAACCTCATTTTCAGCAGGTTCTAAAGTTTTTCTCGTAACCTCAAGGGGGCAGAAGGGGCAGGGATCCTTTCTCTTATGCCATAACTCGTAACAGTATTTCCCTTTTAATTCGTCAGGATTTTCAATACCAAGGGATAAAGCAGCCGCTTTGTTAGCTTCCAAAATCCTGTGGTCAAGATCCTGAATAATTACGTGTTCTCTGATGTTGTTTCTCACCACATCGAAAACCCACTTGGTATGATAAATGTCTATGAGCACTGAGAACATCAAGACGTGGGTCTTCAAGTTTTCACTTTCTTCTGAAGTAAGCCTTCGTTTTGATTCTGTTGCAGCAGCTAAAATACCGTAATTCCTTTTAGGGGTGACAATGGGGATTGAAAAGATTTTGTTTATATTGTATTTCCCAAGAAATTTGTTTATTTCTTCGGGTAGCTCCTCCCTTTCAAATTCCAAGACTTCCTGTTGGACTTCGTGAAATTTTATAAGCTTGGGGGTAAGATATGGAAATTTTTGTGAAACCTCTCTGACTGGTTTACCTTTGTAGACTCCCGCGAAGAAGGGGAGCTTTTCTGGATTTCCCAGATTCAAATATATTACAGCACCGTCAAATCCCATGTTTCTGCAGAAAATGTTCAATAACACGTTGAAGCTTTGAGGTGTAAGGTCTGTGAGAGCCGACTGTAGGGAAGCTAAATCAGAATGCTTAAACATTAGAGAATTTTATTTTAGTAATTATGGATTGTCAAGGCGAATTTTTGTTTTTGAGCCCTATTTTGAATTATGTGAGTTTTCGTTTATATTTAAAACATGCCTCTCATAAGTGCCAGTCCAACAAGAATGGAGCTCTTGAGGCTCAAGCGGCGTATTGCTATTGCACGCAAGGGCCATAAACTTCTCAAAGATAAACAGGACGAACTGGTGAGGATTCTCTTTGAACTCCTTGAGGGACTCAAAGAACTTAGAAAGAGGGTTGAGGATGAATTGTCCGAATCGGTAAAGAGATTTGTTCTTGCAAGGGCTTTTATGGAGCCTGAAGAGGTGGAAGAGCTGTTCCTTGTGCCATCTGTCTCTTCAGGTGTTGAGATAGGCGAAAAGAAGATTATGACGGTTGTTGTCCCTACTTTTAGGGCACATATTGAAGGTAGTTTTTTGAGTTACGGGTTTGCTGGAACTTCACCGGAGCTTGATGTGTCTCTCGAATCTCTTATGAAAACATACAAGGATTTAATTGAACTCGCTGAAAAGGAGAAAAATCTTGAACTTTTGGCTATTGAAGTAGAAAAGACAAGAAGAAGGGTAAATGCCTTAGAGTACATTTTAATTCCGGAGCTTGAGTCAACGATTAAGTTCATTTCAATGAAGCTTTCCGAAATGGAAAGGTCGGACATCACCCGTTTAATGAAGATTAAAGATATAGTCAGGGCACATTAACTTGACAAGACCCCCCTTAGGTAGCATAATTAGCATACTCTTAATAAACAATTTTAACGGAGGTTGTTTCAAATGGGTAACACCAAGAAGTACGGGCGGGTCAAATGGTTCGACTCGCGGAAAGGCTATGGATTCATCCAACTTGAGGATGGATCTGGTGATGTGTTCGTTCACTTCTCCGATATTGAAGGAGAAGGGTACAAGACACTGGAAGAAGGGCAGCGCGTGAAGTTCGATGTGGAAAGGACCAATAAGGGACCGAAAGCTGTTCACGTAGAAAAGGCGTAAAAGCCTTATAGCCCGAAAATAAAAGGGGGAACTTTTAGTTCCCCCTTTTTTAATTTATAATAAGCCAAAATTAGGGAGGTATTGTATGCATCCAATTCTGTTCAGATTAGGTCCCCTTGAGATTCGCAGCTGGGGAGTTCTTGTTTTAATAGGTTTTATTGTGGGTATCAGCTACGTAGCTAAGAGAGCCCGTACGATGGGTATAAGTACGGAAAAGATATGGGATTTTGGCTTTTGGGTAGCGCTTTCAGCAATAGTTGGCGCGAGAATATTCTATGTGCTGTATCATATCCCGTATTTTAAAGAGCATCCTTCAGAGATTATAAGATTCTGGGAGGGCGGTGCTGTCTTTTTTGGTGGTTTTCTTTTTGCCCTTGTAGTAGGTATCATTTATTTGGTAAAGAACAAAAAATACCTTCCCTTCTGGCCCATTGCAGACTTTGCTTCTGAGGCTCTCGCCCTCGGTATGTTCTTTGGAAGATGGGGGTGTTTTTTCAATGGTTGTTGCTTCGGTAAAGAAACGCATCTTCCATGGGGTGTGGTGTTTCCTCCTGGCTCACCAGCTTATGAAGTTATGGATTCTCTTCATATTCACCCTTCCCAGCTTTATGAATCCTTTGCTAATTTGATACTGTTTTTTGTTTTGCTTAAGCTTGAACAAAAGAAGCCTTTTGACGGCTTTATCTTCTTGTTCTATATGTTTTTCGCTTCCTTAATTAGGTTTCTTGTTGATTTTACAAGATATTATGAACCGGAAAATGTTTTTCTTCTTACGATAAATCAGTGGATATCTATTGCGATAATGGTTGCTTCTCTTATTATGTATTTTGTTTTGCGTAAAAAACGGCAAGCAATTAGCCTTTAAAGGTGCTTAAGTTTCTATTAGAGGCGATTTTTCCTTCTTTTTGCTACATTTGCGGGAAGCCTTCTAAAGGTATTCTCTGTGAGGATTGCTGCAAAAAATTTGAGGAAAAAAGAGTTAATAAGGTCTTTTTTCCTGACTCGGATCGCCTTTCTCGGGTCTACATAGTTTTCGAATATCGGGATGAGGTGCAAAAATTAATTGAAGAGTTCAAATACGGGAAAAGAAAGGAGGTTGCCCATTATTTCTCCCGTTTTTTATCAGGATTTTCACTGAATTACGATTTTATCATACCCGTCCCCCTTCATCCTGTAAGATTTAGGGAAAGGGGGTTCAACCAGAGTGAATTGATTGCAGAAAGTTTATCAAGAGCGTACGATATTCCTTTGATGAAAAAGGGGATTAGGAGGGTAAAATACACCGTCCAGCAGGCAAATTTAACGAGGAATGAGCGTCTTCAGAATCTCTCTGGGGCTTTTTACGTGAAAAATTTAGAGAGATTTAAAGATAAGAAAATTCTATTAATAGATGATGTTTACACTACTGGTGCGACAATTGAAAATTTGGCAAGGGCTTTTAAAAATTTCCCTTCTCAAGTGGATGGCTTTGTTATCGCCTCTAAGGTTTAAATTGCTGTGATAAGAGTCGTGCCTTCTGCAACGACTCGACATCAAGGCTTTCTCTTGGATTTGCAGCGGAGCCGGTTATTTCCTGCAATCTTTCCCCTGTCGCAGTCCTATAAAGCTGATAAACGAATTGGACATTTTCTCCAGATGTTTCCACGGTGCCACATACGAAGTAGTCCGCATTCAGGCTGAGGGCTATCTGCTGACAGGTTTCGGGGAATAGTTTATCGTTGGTAAGGTTGCTTCTCGATATTTCTTTATTAACTTGGTCATTAGGAATGATATCAAAGAGAACATTTCCGGTGATTCCTTGGTAAATCGACTTTTGGAGACGAGACCCGAGCTGTAACTTTTGGGCACCCGGTTCCGCTTCCATCAAGGGGAAAATCGCGATTCTGTACCTTTTCTTTTCTGCAGGAGTTTGTTGGGCGTAGGTTTTATTTAATTCTTGCAAAACTTTTTCTGTAATATCTTGAGAGTTTGAAACATAAAGAACAACCCTTGAGTCTTTGTTTAAAACAAGATCAATTCCATTTGCATTGGCCACATTTTTAATGGTTTCTTGTATTTTCCCATAATAGGGTTCTAAAAGCTCAGAAGATTTCTTATAGAAAAGGCCATTGTCTCCCCATATGCTTTTTACGAAATTGGAATAAGCCTCTTGGGCTCTCTGTATTTCTAATTCCCTTTTTTGTCTACCCTTCTCAGTGAGTCCAGGTTTTTCTATTTCCAGGAGATTTTTAAGCGAGTCTACATATTGTTTTAGACTGTCTCTCTGTCTTTCCCATTCCAAAACAAACCTGTCGAGCTCTCTTTTGGCTTCTTGGAATTCGGTATATTCGTTGAAAATGCGATTCATATCAACGGTGGCGATGGACAAATCCTTACTGTGAAGGGTAGGAGTGATACTTATTAAAAGTAAAGCAACGACAGATTTCTTCAACACTTCTAAACCTCCAGTTTTTTCTCCAGTTCCTCTATTATTATATGACCTATTATCTGATGGCACTCTTGAATGATTGGAGTATTTCGGGAGGGAACGTGAATGACAACGTCCACTTCCTCTTCAACTTCGGTGGAGTTCTCACCCGTTAAAAAGATAACGGCCATTTTTTTTGCCTTGGCAGTTTTAATCGCTTTGATTACATTCATTGAGCTTCCAGAGGTAGAGAGAGCCACAAGCACGTCGCCCTCCTTTCCCAGCCCCTCAATCTGTCTTGTAAATATTTCGTTAAACCCAAAGTCATTTGCTGTTGCCGTTATGACAGAGGTATCGGATGTCAAGGCGATGGAAGGAAGAGAACTCCTCGGATTTTTGTATTTCACAATCAACTCCGTATTAAAATGCATTGCCTGAGCGGCGCTACCGCCGTTTCCACACCATATGACTTTTTTGCCGTTTTTAAGAGCATTGTAAATTATTTCTGCCGCATTTTTAATTTTATTGCTTTCTTTCTCAGCGAGTAACTCAATGGTTTTAAGAGTTTCCTCGAATCGCTTTCTCATTTAATTATTTTAAGGCTTTTTCCCTGCACGAAAAAAGGGCGTTTTAAAGTTTGACAGAACAGTTTAGCAATTTTAAAATTATGTAAATGATTCAGGAGAAAATTGACCAGTATATAGATGAGCTTACAGGGGCCCGAAATCGAAAGTTTCTCAGCACATTCACTGACTTTGAGATTAGGAGGGCTCAGAGATACCGTACAAATTTTTCAATAATTCTTTTTGACATTGATAACTTCAAAGAAATTAATGATCTCTACGGACATCTGGAAGGCGACAAGGTTTTGAAAGAACTCTCCCAGTTCATAATGAATACACTCCGAGAGTCAGATATCCTTATTAGATATGGCGGGGATGAGTTTATTATTTATTTGCCCAATACGGGTTTTGAAGATGCCAAATTCGTTGCTGAAAAAATCCTAAATAGCGTTAGGTCTCAAAAAATTGCTGGAAGGAATATCTCTCTCAGCATGGGGGTTGCTGAGTACCCGAGAGATGGTAAAACTTGGCAGGAACTTTTTAACAAGGCAGATGTAGCACTTTACAGAGCTAAAAGGAGAGGAAAAGGTCGCATTGCCTGGGTTGAAGAAGTAGAGGCGGTTCCAATAATACCAACATCTCAATTCGTTGACAGAATTGAGGAAAAGCGTACTCTTATAAATCTGGTAAACCAAGATTACAAACTGGTCATCGTGCGCGGAGGGGCAGGGATAGGTAAAACGCGGCTCGTTAAAGATACCCTAAAAAGAATTGAGGGTGTCTATTATTTCATGGGCATAGCCTATGGCGCTCTGTCGGAAGTTCCCTTTAGCCTTTTGAAGGACCTGGTTAAATACTGCTATGACAATTATAAGATAGAAACTAAGGAGGCTTTGGCGAATTTCGATCAATTTGAAATGAGGGCATTCTATTCCATTTTTCCGGAGGCAGGGAAAAGTATCGGCGTAAAGGATATAGATAAATACAAACTTTACGATTCAATCCTGAAGTTTTTCAAACATTTTTCCATCCACAAGAAGGTTCTGGTTTATATTGACGACATACAGTGGGCAGACCGGTCTTCTATGGAACTTCTCTATTACGTTATTAGAAATGCCCCTGCTGATGTTAAATTCTTTGCTACTTTCAGGACAGAGGATTCTCCACGTGATTATGTAGAAAATTTTGTCTCACAGGCACTGCGTGAAAGATTCGTTTTTGTTATGGACCTCAAGCCATTTGAATATTCGGCGACATCGGAATTTATTTCAGCCATTCTTCAGGAAGAGGCTGACGAAGAAGTGGTACGGTTTTTGTACACTAAATCTGGTGGGAATCCGTTTTTCATTGAAGAGCTCATTAAAGAACTTTATGAAAAGGGAAATCTTTTATACGATGGCAGGCGCTGGGTACTCAATGAAATTGAAAACATTTCAATTCCCCAAAGTATTCAACACATAATGAGAAAAAGGGTTCAGGAGGTAGAGGGTGATAAGGTTCTTGAGGTAGCTTCTTGCATCGGACACGAGTTTTCGCCATCTATCATTAAAGGCGTTCTCGAAATGGATATGGGAGAAATTTACGATTCTATAGAAAAGGCCATCAAAAAAGGCATTCTTGAGGAAAGCGGACCAGATATCTTTGCATTTAAAGAAGATATAATAAGAGAGCTTATCCTTCAAAATATCTCTCAAAGTAAGAGGAGATTTTATCACCAAAGAATCGCCATATGGATAGAACAGAACAAGGGCTCCATTTCCAATTCAGACGAGCTTATCACTTATCATGCCTATCGGGGTGGAGATGTGGAGAAGATATTGCACTATGCTCCGGTAGTAGCAAAAAGGGCGATGTCCCAATTTGCTTACGAAGAGGCAAAGAAATTCTGGTTGTATTACTTTGAATTCGAAAAGGATGGGCAAAGATATGTTAAAGCGGCCCTTGATTTTGTTGAATGTTTGATGATTAAGGGTGAACTGAGGTATGCCAAGGAATTTTTGGAGGAGGTCCAGCAGAAGTTTCCTGACCATATAGATGCTGAGTTTTATTCAAAGTTATCAGATGTTTTAGCTGAACAGGGTTTATACACTGAGGCTCTTAAATATATAGATAAGGCCATTGAGCTGGCTTTCCCTCAAGAAGCTAACAACAAGAATGAAGGACAAGAGAAACAGGTTGCGGAAGTTCCCCTCTACAAGTATTATATTGAGAAAGGATGGATATTGATAAAGCTTGGTCGATATGAAGATGCAAGAGTAGTTCTTGAGCAAGCTCTGGTTAACAAGAGGTATCTGTCAAAGTACTGGGAAGGGACCCTGTATAATGTCCTTGGTGTTCTTCATGCAGAAATTTCTTCCCCTCAGGATGCTATCTCTTACTACGAAAAGGCGATCGAAATCAGGGAGAGTATAAATGACTTTAAGGGACTTGGAGCCAGCTACATAGATATTGCAATTGTTTACCACGATCTTGGAGATATGCAAAAAGCCATTGAATACTATGAAAAAGCCAGAGAGATTTACAAGCAGATAGGATATAAAGGTGGGGTAATTACAGCTTACATCGATATCGGAATGTACTACCTTACCAGCAGAAAATATGAAGAGGCTATGAGGAACTTCCAGAATGCTTACCATGAGGCCAATCTCATAGGCAGTAAGGACAGCCTGTGTCTTGCCCTCAACAACATCGGTTCGGTCTTAAGGATAACGCATAAATTTAGCGAGGCAGAGGTTTTTTATCGTAGGGCTCTGGATTTTGCAAAAGAGATAGATTCCGTTGAGCACATAATTATGATCACCAGAAATTTGGTAAGGCTCTATAAGGATGGATATAAAGATTATGCTAAAGCCGAAGAGTATTACAAACAACTTGAAAAATTGCTGGAAAGGAAAGAACTCGATACGGGCAAGTTTGTTTCTATGCTCATAGGGGCGGAGCTATACATTTTGAAAGGCGACCTGGATAAAGCAGGTCGGATTCTTGAAGAGTTGCGTCCCCACCTTAGTGAGAAAAGGTTTCAAAATTTCAAATTCTGGTTTAATTTCACGTGGGCTGAATACTGTGCTTTAAGAGGCGACAGGCAGGGAGCTGGTTATGCCCTTCGTTCTGCATACGAGGAAGCAAAGGCCAGATCGGTAAAGGACCCAGACTATATCGTTTCTTATTTTGAAGGTTTGCTTGAGTTTTTTATTTTGACTAATAAGAAAAACGCCGCATTAAAGATTTTAAATAAACTGGAAGATTTGTACAAAAAGTACGAGTTTTTGGAAGATTTGCAATTACTTCCCTATTTAAAAGAGGAAGTTGAGAGAATTCAGTAAGCTCCTTCGCCTTTGAAAATTTCCAGTACCGTTTTGATAAAGATTGCAAGATCTAAGAATATGTTCCAGTTCTTAACATAGTAAAGGTCAAGCATAATCCTTTCTTCGAAAGTAAGGGTGTTTCTTCCTGAGACCTGCCACAGGCCAGTGAGGCCCGGCTTAACGCTGAAAATGATATCTTTAACGTCCTCTATAATTGTGAGTTCCTCAGGCAAATAAGGCCTTGGCCCTACGAGACTCATATCGCCCTTTAATACGTTAAAGAGTTGGGGAAGTTCATCCAAACTTGTCTTTCTTAGTATTTTTCCGATGGGTGTGACTCTTGGGTCTTTCATGCTTACAATTTTTCTATATTTTTCGAATTCCTCCCTCATTTCTGGGTGCTCCTTGAAAAACTCCTGGAGGATTTCATCAGAGTTCGAGTACATGGTGCGGAACTTGTATATTTTAATTAGCTTCCCATCCTTTCCCAGCCTTGCCTGAGTGAAAATTACCGGCCCTTTTGACGTAGCTAAAATGACTACGGAAATGAGCGAAATTACGGGGAGAAAGATTATAAGAAGTGGAATTGTTACAAGAAGGTCCAGCAGTCTCTTGAGTTTAGCATTTCTTGGAATGAGGAGGTTATATTTTAGTCTGAGGCTTTTAAAGCCAAAAAATTCAACAATTTCCAGTTCTAAAGGATTCAAGGCGTGGTTGAAGGCATTAATTAGTATCTCAACACCCTTTTCCCAGGCTAAATTTTCCACCTTCTTAACCTCTACGAGAGGGACACCACCTACAATCAAGAGGTCTGGCTCTTTCTCTGAAATAATCTGTTTGACTTTTTCTGCGGGTCCATTTTTTATATGCCCTATAACTTCAATACCACTGTTTTTCTCTTTTTCTATAGTCCTTTTAAACCATTCCAGTTCAACGGAATCTCCCCAAAATAGAGCTTTGTCTCTTTGAAGCCCTACTTCATAAAGAATTCCTTTTACAACGATTCTCCCGATCCAGATGAGAAAAATACTCAAAATGTAAGCGATTATAAAGGCGAGTCTCGAAAAGGACGGCTCTACTTTTATGGTATATAGTAGAAGTGCTGAAAAAGCCGCCGCAATTGTAGCACCTTTAGCTATCTTAAGAAGCTCTTCACTTATGGTAAAATATTTTGTGTATAAACCTTCGTAGTAAAAAGTGGCTATCCAGATAATAAAGAGTGCGAAAAAATATTTTGAATAGTGGGCAATGGGCAGTGCAGGAGGCAATGTATACTTGGTACTGCCTATCAAGTTAACTCTGATGTAATAGGCTACATAGAATGAAAAGGCGATTAAAAAAAGATCTATAAGCACCAAGATTATCTTCGAGATTGTTCTCGTTGTTCCCCTTTTTAATCCTACCATTGGCTTTCCTTTATAGGAATATTTATAAAATAGTGGAAGGCTACAATCAAGCCGTAGGTGAGTGTAAGGAGAAGAACAAAAATTTTTTCAAATTGGTTTAGGGAGTGCTTTTTTGTGTAGAGGAAGAAAGAACGGAGCTTATGAAATTCCGATTTAAAGGCTGAGCTTTTTCTCGAAAATCCGTGGAAGTGAATAATTTTGGCCCTCGGTTCATAGATTATAGAGTATCCAGATTTTAATAATCTTTTGAAAAAGTCCGCATCCTCAAAGAAGAGGAAAAAGCGTTCGTCAAATCCTTCAAGACTCTCGAAAATGGGGCGGGGTATCATAAAAAAACCACCAAGGGGAAAACATTCCTTAAGGGGTAAGGGGTTTTCTTGATCTCTAAGAGTGTAGCCGAAATATTCTTTTTCAATTTTAGAGCTTTTGAAAAAAACTCGAAGGGGCGAGGTTCTGCTAACAAGAATATGCTTTAAAGAGGGAAACATCCTGGTTGAAGGCTGGAAGGTGAAGTCAGGGTTTAAATACTTGGGGGCGGTAGCGGAGCAATATTTTTTTGTGGTTTCCTTTAGAATATTTATAGTATTGGGAAATGCCATAGTGTCTGGGTTCATGAAGAGTAAAAGGTCGCCTTTTGCTATCTTTGCGCCAAAATTACAGCCTGAGGCGTAGCCTTTGTTTGGCCTGTTAATTATCTTAGTATTAGGAAATTTTTGAGTTAAAGGGTTTAGATCCTCGTCAGGGCTGTGATTAACGATTATTATCTCATCTACTTGCTCTTTAATGGAGTCTAAACAGTGGGTTAATATTTTCCCGGCTCGGTAATTTACGATTATTGCAGAGACCATTATTTCTTTAAATTTTACACCAGCGGGTTTATAATTACAACGGAGTGAGATTATGTTAAAATTTTTAGTTGAAAAATTGATAGGCTCGAGGAACGAGCGGGAAATAAAGAAACTTTGGCCAATTGTTGAGAAGATCAACACAATCTACGAGACATACCATTCGTTAAAGGATGAAGACCTTATTAAAAAAACGGAAGAATTTGAAAAGCGAATTCGAGATGGAGAGGATCCATTTAACATATTACCGGAAGCCTTTGCCCTTGTAAAAGAGGCCACGAGGCGGCTGTGCGGCAAGAAGTGGGAAGTTACTGGCCACATGTGGGAATGGAATATGATTCCCTTTGATGTTCAGCTTCTTGGTGCTATCGTTCTCTTTCAGGGTAAGATTGCGGAGATGAAAACGGGTGAAGGCAAAACCCTCGTGGCGACAATGCCTCTTTATCTTCACGGAATTATAGGAAGAATTAAAGGAACAGGGGTGCACCTTGTAACTGTGAACGATTATCTTGCCAGAAGGGACAGACAGTGGATGGGGCCAGTTTATGAAAGTCTTGGCCTGAGTGTAGGTGTGATTCAAAACGAAATGGATAACGCCCGGAGGAAGATTGAGTATCAGAAGGATATTACTTATGGTACAAACAACGAGTTTGGATTTGACTATCTCAGAGATAATATGGTTTATAGAGCGGAAGATCGGGTTCAACGCGGGCACTACTATGCTATTGTGGACGAGGTTGATTCAATTCTGATTGATGAAGCAAGGACGCCCTTGATTATCTCGGGCCCTGTGGAGTATTCTTCCGCGGAAATTTACAAAGCGATGAAACCCCTTGCTGAGAATCTGGTAAGGAAGCAAACCCAGCTCGTTACACAGCTTCTTTTTGTTGCTGAGAATCTTTTGAGGCAGGGTAAGGAATTTGAGGCTGCGGAAAAGATAATTCAGGCAAAGCTTGGTATGCCCAAGGCGAAGAAACTCTTCAAGATGCTTCAGGAACCTGGAGTTATGAAACTCGTGGATAAAGTTGAACTGGAGCTAATGAAGGAAATTAATGTAGGTGGCGAAAAGACGAAGCGGATAGAGGAGCTTAAAGAAGAACTTTATTTCTGGGTTGACGAGAAATCCCATTCCGTTGAAATAACGGAGAAGGGCAGAGAGGAAGTGGAAAAAAGGGAAAGGGGCCTCTTTGCTTTGCCAGACTTATCTACGGAGCTCCATAAACTTGATGAGGATAAGAGTTTATCCGCCCGTGAACGTTTCTATGAAAAAGAGAGGATATTAAGGGAATATGCTGAGAAAAGTGATAAGATCCACGCCCTAAAACAACTCCTCAAGGCCTATATGCTCTTTGAGAAAGATGTCGATTACGTAGTAATGGACGGTAAAGTGATTATTGTGGACGAATTTACAGGGAGGCTAATGCCGGGAAGGAGATGGTCTGACGGGCTTCACGAGGCGGTAGAGGCAAAAGAGGGTGTTACGATTCAGAGAGAAACGCAGACCTTAGCAACCATTACCATTCAGAACTATTTTAGAATGTACGAAAAACTTGCAGGCATGACGGGTACTGCAATAACAGAGGCCCAGGAATTCTGGGAGATATACAAACTCGACGTGATACAGATACCCACCAATAAACCTGTTCGAAGGATTGACTATCCCGATATAATTTTTAAAACTAAAAAAGAGAAATATGAAGCAATTATAAATGAGATTGAGAAATGGCATAAGGTTGGCAGGCCGATCTTAGTAGGGACCACATCGGTAGAGGTTTCTGAGCTTCTTTCCAGATTACTCAAAAGAAGGGGAATACCTCATCAGGTATTGAATGCCAAATACCATGAGAAGGAAGCGGAAATTATTGCACGTGCAGGCCAGTTCGGGGCAGTAACCATAGCAACCAACATGGCTGGTAGAGGTACCGATATTAAACTGGCTGAAAATGTGGTAAGGGCAAAGGAGTGTGCCATAAACACGCCAAATCCAACCCCTGGATTGACTTGCACTGAGGACCCTAAAAAATGTATCAAGGAAGGTGTTCCCTGTGGACTTTATATTATTGGAACCGAAAAACATGAAGCCCGCAGAATTGATAATCAGTTGAGAGGCAGAGCTGGAAGACAGGGAGACCCCGGCTCTTCAAGATTTTTCCTCTCCTTAGAGGATGACCTTTTGAGACTTTTTGGCTCCGATAGGGTTATGGAGCTCATGGAGAGGTTTGGAAGTAAAGATGAAGGTCCTATTGAATCACCTATGGTTACAAAGGCACTGGAGACCGCACAAAAGCGAGTGGAGATGCAGAACTTCCAAATAAGAAAAAGGCTTCTGGAATATGATGACGTAATGAACAGGCAGAGGGAGGTTGTTTACAAACTCAGGAATGAGATTCTTGATGGAAGGGATTTAAGGGGACTGGTTCTTGATTATGCTCAAGGTATTGCTGAGGACCTCGTGGAGAAATATCTGCAGGGGGATAGGGAAGATTCTTGGAATCTTCAAGAACTGCGAAATGAATTGGCTTACTTTTTCCTCTACGACTTTTCAGAGATTGCATCTTTGAAGAGCAAGGATGAAGTTAAGGGATTTATTTTCGATAAACTTGAGTCACTCTACAAGGAGAGGGAAGAGGCCTTTGGAGAGGAAAAGATGAGGGAAATGGAAAGGGTAGTTTTACTCACAACCCTTGATCGTCTGTGGAGGGAACACCTTTATGCCCTTGACCACCTGAGAGAAGGAGTCTATCTGAGGGCTTATGCACACAAGGACCCTCTGGTGGAATATAAAAAAGAGAGCCTTGAACTGTTTGATGAGCTTATGGAAAAGATAAGAAATGAGAGTGTAATGAGGATTTTCCGAATTGAAGTTCCTAAGATGCCCAGAAAGTTTGCTGAGAGGATGGTTGCTTTCAAACCCTCAATTGAAACTCAGAGGGGTGGACAACGTAAGAAAGATTAAACCTTTCAGGAGGTATTCTGATGAAGGTTAATTTAAAATGGGAAGAAGAACTTAAATTTAAGGCAGAAACTCCGTCAGGACACCATCTTTATCTTGATTCGGCCCATGGCGGGGAAGGAGAAAGTGCTGGCCCAACTCCCATGGAACTTCTCCTTGTTGCACTCGCTGGATGCACTGCGATGGATGTTATTTCAATTTTAAAAAAGATGAGAGAAAATGTAAGAGAGTTCAGTGTAGAGGTTGAAGGTGAAAGGGCCCCTGAACACCCCAAGTACTACACAAAAATTCACATCAAGTACATCTTCAAGGGAGAAAATTTAAAAGAAGAAAATCTTTTGAAAGCGATTCAGCTTTCTCAAAATAAATATTGTAGTGTCTCAGCTAACCTTAAGGGTAAGTCCGAAATTACCTTCTCTTACGAAGTTAAGGATTAATTTTTAAAGATTCGAATTGGCAAGTAATGAGAAGGTGTATTAAATGTAAAACCCCAACGGGTATATTTATCCCGCACCATAAGCTTTCACTTTGCAAAGAACACTATGTTGAATGGTATCAGCAAAGGGTTGAGACCACAATTAGAAAGTTTAGAATGTTCACCCGAGATGATAGAATTTTAGTTGCAGTATCTGGCGGAAAGGACAGTCTGGCCCTCTGGCACGCTTTGGTTTCCCTTGGCTATGAGGCTGACGGTTTTATAATAGATTTGGGATTCGGCCAATTTTCTGAAGATTCTATCCATGTTTCCCAAAAACTTGCAAGTAGTTTGGGAAGACCTTTGCACGTAATGGATTTGAATAAGGAGTTTTATAGCATTAATGAAATAAAGAAAAAGGATCGTCGCCCTATTTGCTCGATTTGTGGAACCGTCAAGAGGTATTTTATAAACCTTTATGCAAAGAAGTTGGGTTATCAGGTGGTTGCCACGGGACACAATCTGGACGACGAGGTGGCAGTACTCCTTGTCAACACCCTTTCCTGGAATGTTGAATATTTAAGAAGGCAATATCCCGTTTTAAAAGAAGGAAATGGGTTTGTGAGGAAAATAAAGCCTCTTTGCAAAACCACCGAGATGGAAAATAGAACTTATGTTGAGGTGAACGAGATTGAATTTGTGGAATACAAGTGCCCATACTCAAAAGGAGCTACCAGCATTGAGTATAAGAAGTTTATTGAAGATCTGGAAAATACAAGCCCAGGAACCAAATTGAGGTTTTACTCTGAATTTTTGAGAAAAGTTTATCCGCTATTGCAGAAAGGTGTCGAAGACCAGGGTGTAAAACCCTGTAAAGTGTGTGGTGAGCCAACCTCAGGGGAGGTATGTGCAGTATGTTTAATAAAACAAAAAATGTCAGGTTAGGACTACTTTTAATTTTAGGTGTGGCAGTGTCTGGCTGTAATAAGGAGAGAGAGATGCACACAAACCTTGAACATGCTGAAAAAAATTACTGGAAGGGTAACTATTTTGTCCAGGAGACAATCAAGGATATTGATCTCGTTACCTGGACTCTAAAAGCGAAGGTGGATGGCAAATGGGGTACTTTCCAACTGGTTGACCTTCCAGATGATTTTGTGCACTGGAGTGTAGGGAGAAGGCTGGAAACCCTTGACAGGGTAAGAAATAATCAGCCTCCATCCCTCTCTGGACCACACAATGGTATGGTGGCTTCCTACGGTATAAGGAGGAAAGATTCCAGGTTTATTATAAACAACGCGGTTAAAGGTATGGGTTATTTGCCCAAACCAGAGAGGGTAAAGGAATTGATAAAGCTTCTTGAGACAACGATAGATTCGAGTGATGAATACAAATTGAATGTTCTTGAGAACCTCTACAAGAATGTAGATCAGTATTTTACCCGTAAGGGGCTTGTTTCCCTTGAACTTTACACAAATCCGAGGTTTGAAACACATACTTTTCTTAATGAGATGGAAAATCCTGCAGTTTCCATAGTTTTTCTTGACATTCCGAGTTTCGAGGTGAGGGCTCTGGCCAGGCTTCTTCACCCTGAAGATCCTTCTTTGAGTGAGTATGAAAAGGATATTGTTAAATATGCCAACCTTATCCACTCGTATTTTCATGGTCATTTTGATCGGGATTTCATAGCGGTTATATACTTCGTTGTTGAAGTCTTTGACAACACACCAAGAAGAGGGGGACTTGGTAAACGGGTAGTTCCTCCGTTACCTTGATGTAATTTTTGTTAATTCGGACACGGGAAAATAGTAATTTAAGATTTTGCTATAAGATTCTCCGTTGAGAGCCATTTGTTTTGCGCTCCAGAGGGGTAATCCTATCAGGATGCCCTTTCCTTTACCTTCAAAAACAAGGGTATCACCTGTCATTTCTATTTGGAAGGATGGACTGGGAAGTCTTGGGTAAAGAGTTTGGTAAAGAGCCGGTCCCCTCAAGACCAATTTATCATCCCCCTTGTAAAAGACAATTGTATCCGGAATTAGATGTGTTGTGAAATTGATAATTTTAACAGAATCGAGTTTCTCAATGCCCGTAAAATACTTAATCTCTTCCACCGGAATTTTTATTTTCCAAGTAAAGAAAGGGCAGTTACGGGATAGGGAGTCCTCTACCGAAATGCTATAGGCTAATGTGTCACCGAATATCTCTTCATAGGGGACCGTAAATCCGCCGGTACAATAGGTAATAAAAGGGTAAATTGGAGTGCCTATGTAAGTCAACACCTCTCCATTAGTTTCTTTCACCGCTGTTTCTACAAGTTTAGAGATATTTCCAACACCCGTATATTTCCAGTAGGGAAGCGAGTCTGGGAACATATAGATGTTTTCGCTAATAAGGTGATAAAGGTACGTTCTAATAATAACGGCTACAGCTTTTATATACTCTTTCATCGTATCCTGCTGGACAACATTTTGGGTGCAAGAAATTACGTAGTCCTCTTCGTCCACGATGTTTTGAAGGTAGATAGAGTTGCCAATACATTTTAAGACAAGATCACCGCTGAAATAGCCAGAATCCTGAGCTGTTTTTACAAATTTCGTGTAAGTATCTTCTACTCTGTATTCTTCAAAGTTATATCCACCCATCTGGAGCTTGCCGTCCTTTACTTCAAAGAGATAATTTTTGTTTCCACTTGCTACATATACCCAGTTAGATGGACGAGTCCAGAAAAGGTTGATTATGATAAAGAAGCGAATGTACTTTTTTATAATACCCCTGCCTCCTTAAGAAGTTTTAGAAATTCCTCTTCATTCAGAATTTTTACTTTGAGTTCCAGTGCTTTCTGATACTTAGATCCCGGGTTTTTACCCACTACAACAAAGTCTGTGTTTCGAGAAACGGAGTTGGATACTTTGCCACCGAGGGATTCAACCTTCTCCTTAGCTTCGTCTCTGGTCATGCTGTCGAGTTCGCCAGTGAAGACAACAGTCTTCCCTTTGAAGGGAGATTCGGCAACGGGTTTTGTTACCTCTTCGAAGGTAATACCTGCGTCCAGAAATTTTTTAAGTATCTGTCTATTTTGTTCATTTCTAAAAAATTCGATAATGCTGGATGCAGTTTCTGGCCCTATACCCGAAATGGAAATTAACTGTTCGTAGGTTGCATTCATCAATTTTTCCAGAGACTTAAATCTGTCGGCAAGAACTTTTGCTGTGAATTCGCCTACATTTGGTATTCCAAGGGCATAAAGAAAACGTGCAAGGGTAGTTTTCTTTGCTTTATTTATCTGATCTATCAAATTTTGGGCGGATTTATCGGCAAAACCTTCAAGAGTAAGAAGTTGAGATTTTTTAAGATAAAATAGATCCGCTACGTCCTTTACAAGTCCGCGATCCACTAATTGCTCTGCCACTTTCTCGCCCAATCCTTCAATGTCCATTGCCCTTCTTTGAGCGAAGTGACGGAGGTGCGCCTTTAACTTTGCAGGGCATTGCATGCTGACGCAACGGTAATAAGCACCTTCCCTTACCACTTTTGCACCGCACACGGGGCAATTTTCAGGGGGAAGGATTTCTTTTTCTTCACCAGTTCTTGCTTCTTTGATTACCTGAACAATATCGGGAATTACGTCTCCTGCCCTTTGAACGACTACCCTATCCCCAATTTTTACTCCGAGCCTTTGCACTTCGTCGAAATTGTGGAGAGAGGCCCTCTGCACTATCACTCCTCCGACTTCCACAGGTTCAAGTATTGCGACAGGGGTAATTTGGCCAGTTCTTCCCACCTGATAAACGACATCAATAATCCTGGTTGTTCTTTGCCTTGGTTTGAATTTTCCTGCCAAGAAATATCTGGGTGACCTCGCTGTGGTGCCGAGCTTATCCCACAAATCCATATCGTTAACCTTTATAACGATTCCGTCCAGCTCGTATTCTAAGGAATCCCTGATGCTTTCCATATACCTATAGTACTCAATCACTTCATCAATGTTTTTGCAAACTTTTCTGGGGTTTGAAGCTTTGAATCCCCACTTTTCAATGGCATCAAGGGCCTCAGAATGGGTTTTAAATTTAATTCCCTCAACAACCCCAAGGCCCCAGGCAATGAAGTCCAGTTTCCTTTTTGCTGTGATATTTGGGTCAAGCTGTCTCAAAGAACCGGCCGCTGCATTTCTCGGGTTTGCAAAAGTCGGTTCTCCCTTTTTTGCTAATTCTTCGTTTAATGCCTCGAAGTCCTTCTTTTTCATTATTACCTCTCCGCGGATCTGCACCTTTGGTGGAATGGTAAATCCGGAAAGAAGCCTTAACGGTATTGATTTTATTGTTTTAGCGTTTAAAGTTACGTCTTCGCCTTTAAAACCATCCCCCCTTGTACCTGCTGAAGTGTAGATGCCATTGATATAGGTGAGTTCACAGGAAAGTCCATCAAATTTTGGTTCAACGGAATACTCTATGTTCGCTGAGGGAGGAAGTCCAAGGAATCTCTTTATTCGAGCATCGAAATCCCTTATCTCATCCTCATTCCTTGCATCCTGTATAGAGAGCATCGGTAATTCGTGTTCTATGGTTCCAAATTCTTCTTGAGGTGGGGCTCCAACTCTCTGGGTGGGCGAGTCGGGTGTTATGAGGTCAGGGTAAAGACTCTCAAGTTCCTGAAGTTCTCTCATCAACTCATCGTATTCGGCATCAGATATAATGGGGCTATTCAAAACATAATAACGATAGTTGTGGTAATTAATTTGTTCTCTTAACTCTTTTATTCTCTTTTCCGCTTCTTCACGGGAAAGAGAACGTCCTTCCATTGTAACACTCCTGTTAAGCCTTTAGATAATAATAAGTTATATACCTCATTAAATCAAGAGGGACATGGAATGGATGGTCTGCAATACCTTTGGTGAGTAAGTATTTCCGATTTTGATACTTTTGTTCCCCCTGAGGTATTCGCAAACTGAGCGGTGCTTTAGAATTTAGTTTTGTGCGCAACTTCTTTCGCTTCCCATGATAGTTTTTGAATAGTTTTTACTGCTTTGTTTTTCCTTTCACAATCGCTTAAAATTAAGAAAAAAGGAGGTAGAACGAATGAGCCTTACGGAACAATTCATTAAAGAGGCGGAGAAGTACAGTGCACATAATTACCATCCACTTCCCGTTGTACTATCAAAGGGTGAAGGAGTGTGGGTTTGGGATGTTGAAGGAAAGAAGTATCTTGACTGTTTGAGTGCTTACTCCGCTGTTAATCAAGGCCACAGACACCCCAAAATCATTAATGCTTTGATTGAACAGGCAAACAAAATAACTTTAACTTCCAGAGCCTTCCATAATGATAAGATGGGTGCTTTTTTGAAAAAACTCTGCGAGGTTGCGGGTTTTGATAAGGCTCTTCCTATGAATACAGGGGCGGAAGCCGTAGAGACCGCTATAAAGACTGCAAGGAAATGGGGGTATTTAAAGAAGAAGGTTGAGGAAGATAAGGCTGAGATAATTGTTTGTGAAAATAATTTCCATGGAAGGACAATCACAATAATTAGCTTTTCTTCCGAACCGCAGTACAGATTTGGCTTTGGACCATTTACACCCGGTTTCAAAATGATTCCTTTTGGCGATGCGGAGGCTCTGGAAAAGGCAATAACCCCAAATACAGTTGGTTTTCTTGTGGAACCAATTCAAGGGGAGGGAGGGGTGATCGTACCTCCTGAAGGTTATTATAGGGCAGTGAGAGAAATCACGAAAAAACACAATGTACTTTTAATGGCTGATGAAATTCAGACGGGGTTTGGAAGAACAGGGACCCTCTTTGCGATGGATAGGGAAGGGGTTAAACCAGACATTCTCATCGTTGGAAAAGCACTTGGTGGTGGTGTTTATCCAGTTTCGGCAATCCTTGCGAATGAAGATGTGATGGATGTTTTTAGACCCGGAGATCACGGTTCTACCTTTGGTGGTAATCCCCTTGCTGCGGCGGTTGCCATGGCTGCCATTGATGTTATAATTGAAGAGAGACTTCCAGAGAGGGCGGAAGAACTGGGGAATTACTTCATGAATAGACTTAGGGAAATCAATAGCCCTTATGTTAAGGAAGTCAGGGGTAGAGGTCTTCTTATTGGTGTGGAAATAAAGAAAGAATACGGTAGTGCAAGACCTTTCTGTGAAAAATTAATGGAGCTCGGAATTCTTGCAAAGGAGACCCACGATCAGGTGATTCGCTTCGCGCCACCTCTTGTAATTACCAAAGAAGAGATCGACTGGGCTTTGGAGAGAATAGAAAAGGTATTGAAAGCGTAAATTTTTAACGCCCCCTCCCTTGGGAGGGGGCGGTTCAATTTCACATTTTTTGGTGAATTTCAAAGGCTTTTAGTGTATTGTTATAAGTTATTTCAGCTAATTCGTTATAATCAATCTTCTTAAGATCGCTTATTTTCTTGAGCACATGCCTAACGTAAGCCGGTTCGTTGCGGCCTTTTTCAACAGAAGGAGTTAAGTAAGGGGCATCGGTTTCAATTAGAATTTTTTCTACTGGAACTATCTTTGCAACTTTCTGTAGTGTCTCATTTTTGTATGTAATCGTGCCTGAGAAAGAGATATAGTAATTGGCCTCCTGTAATATTAGTTCTGCTTCTTGAGGATTCCCGCTAAAACAATGAAAAATAACAGATACCAAATGGAAATCCTTTATGATATCAAGGACCTCCTTATAGGCATTTCTTACGTGGAGGATAACAGGCTTCTTATAATCTTCTGCAAATTGAAGGAACTGTTTGAATACTTCTTGTTGGATATCTGGTGGTGAATAGTTTTTATAAAAATCAAGGCCAATTTCTCCAATGGCAACAACTTTGGAACTGGATTTTATAAGTCTTTCCATCTCCCTTAATACAGCGGTTGTGAATCTTTTTGCGTCGTGGGGATGTAATCCGCAAGAGGCAAAAAAATCGTACTTCTCTGCAATTTCTAAAGCCTTTATTGAAGAAGGTAGATCGTAACCAGGTATAAGGACCTTTTCTACGCCAAAAGATTTTGCTCTTTCAATAACTTCTTCTATATCTTTTTTGAATTGCGGGTCATTTAAATGGCAGTGTGAGTCAAAAATTACTCCTATTTTGCCTCCTTAGGTGGGGTTTTTTGCATTGAACAGGTGCCTTCGAAGATAACCCCTTCTTCTACTACGAGAGTTTTACAGGTCAGTTCACCTGTGAATCGCGCGGTGGACTCAAAAAGCACTTTTTCTTCAACGTGAAGCTTTCCTCGCACTGTACCTCCAATAACTGCTGATTTTGCGGAGATATCATCGCCTTCGACAATGCCGGCTTTTCCAACGATTAGAGTCCCTTGTACCCTCACGTTTCCCTTGAATTTTCCATCTATCCTGGCGCTTCCTAAGACAGATATGTTGCCCGTCACTTCGGCTCCCTGGCCGATTATTGTGTCCATTTTTTCTTCAAAATTTTTTTCAGGTGCCATCCTGAACCTCCTATTTTCCAATTACAAAGGCTTTTATTAATTCCTGTTTTTGTCCATCAGGAGTTTTTATAGTCAATTTTACAAAATAGAGACCATTGGAAACCTTGTCTCCAAAGGTATCCCTGAGGTTCCAAGAGATCTGATTAAAGCCTTCCGTGAATTCCGTTTCCAGACTTTGGTAAATTTTTCGTCCTGAAATTGTGAAAATTTCGAATTTGGCATGTGCGCTTTTACTTATTCTGAAGGTGAAATAAATCCTGTCTTCTTTACTTACAGGATTGGGGAATATTAGAAATTCATCGCAGAGTTCCGTTATGTTTTTCAAGTTCAACCTAAAACTCTTCTGACTCATGTTGTTAAGGTTGTCGTAAGCAACAAGTTTAAACTCTTTTGTACCTGGTTGTTCTGAAGAGACGAGGTAATTCACTTCCCCCTTTGTGTAAGAGTTTGGGTAAAATTCAAAGTAAGGTGTTAAATCGATGAAACTGTTATCTACAAAAAGCATAACACCTTTTTCCTCAGCAAAAACATTATAAAGGTTTATACCGGAACTGTCTTCGAGAATGACTTTAAGTCTGAAGGAGAGTGGGGCCTCTGTGACCTCTGAAACTTCTCTTCCATTTATGAATACCTTTATATCAGGCCCTGTGCGGTCTTGGGTTGATATGTTGCCGATGGAAGCAGTCAGGTCTGATACGTGAAGGGTATGGATTCTTTTATCAGGTGCCTTTCTTAGTATTGAAAAGCAGAAGCCACTACCGGTATCGGCCGTTCCTGGCATAAAAAAGGATATGGAATCCTTTTCATTCCTTGGTGAGAACGGTGCTCGGTAAAGCACCTTGTTTTCACCGAGGTATGTAACGGAAACCGTGGGAGTTGATGGATTGGTATATGTTTCCTCGTAAGGCTTATGGAATAATATTGAGTAATATTCTGAATTTTGCTGTAGATTTGTAAACTCAAAGGTGTTCTTTTTCGCAATCCACAGGGTATCGGGCACGGAAATGTTGAGTATGGAATCTGGTAGTGGAAGGTAAACGATGGTGGCAGGGTCTCCAAATAAATGATAATAGGTGAGGGACAACGAACTGGTTTTGGCTCTATTAACGACCTCCCCAAGGGGATGGAGTTTTCTATCTGAAAGAGTGCTGTGAATATTGCGTCCAAAGAAGTAGTTTATCGAGACGAACTGTCCTATGGTTGAGCCGATTGTAGCGATACTTTGGTTGTATATGCTCATATATTCTGCAATTCCCAAAGGCGGATTTTCTCTTGTAAAGGCTCCCACCTTACAGGAGAGAAATATGCTGATAGGGTTTTTGTAGTTTGAGTTAAGTAAAGGCAGGTCCTGAAGAAGCAGTAACTGCTCGTGGGTTAGCTGAACGGGATTACCATGACCAAAAAAGGTTGTTATAAAACTTCCTTCGTTGAATTTTCTTACAAAATCTTTCTTGGCTTCTTGGCCTCTTCTCGTTCTGTCCACACTGTTTCCCACGACTCCGTAAGACGTCTCATAGACTAATTTGATTTCTAAAAAGGGAGGTGTGATCACGGTGTCTCTTCTAATATTATTGGCAAGTGGGATGTGGAATCCAATTTCACTCGGGTATCCGCTCTCTCCATACTCGTCATCTGCTATGAATATAACTTTTGTGCGCCAGTTGTTGAATACTGTGTTATTCTCGTATTTGTATAGTTTATCTAAGAAAACCCCAAGTTGTTCTTTTGTTCTGAAGGGGACTCTCCCTATGAAGAGGTCGGCAAATCCGTCTCCGTCGAAATCAGCGTAAAAATCGTCCTTTGCTCCCTTTTCTTCTTCAATATTGGTTGATAAGAACGGCTCGTAGGCAGGAACAAGGTTTCCTCCCGTTCCATTGATGTCCTTGTAATCGTAGCAAGCATCTCCAAAAAGTCCAACATAAATAAGATTTCCATTTCCTTTTTCGTATTGAAATTTTAGAAAGTTTCTTATTGCTACAGGGTCGTAGATGCCAAATCCAAAGTCTCTCATTATATCTTCAACGGTGCAGATTTCAACCACTCCGCTTTTTCTTTCCCAGTTTCCATCTATGAATTTTAGCATATTTTTCTCACGGTAGTTTTTGTAACCTATGAGTGATGAGACGAAGGACTTTTGCGTTATTAATATATAGTTGATGTCTTCTCTCAACGTGTATAGAACTCCTGCTTCCGGGGATATTTGAATCTTATCAGGTTTTTTAATGGAAGATGCGAAGTAGTAAATTTTTCCGGGTTTTAAAGTATCCGAAATGTAACGTCCTTTGTTGTAAGCGAAAATCCTTAGTTTCCTTGGATGATATGGGTTTGTAACATCAAAGACAGCTTTAATACTTGAGCCTATTGGTAACCTGGCAATAATCGAATCTGTGTCCGCGAAGAAGGCAGTTTCATCACTTAAGGTTGTGACCACTCTTTTATAGTAAAGGGTAAAGTAGTCAATATAAATTCTGTCTTCTACAGCTGGATTTGTAGTTGAGAGAATGCACCTCAACGTGTTTGTTCCCGATATTGAATTTACCATTCCAAAAAGCTCTCTCACCACATATCCGGTGGAGAAGTCTTGCAAGGTATCCTGATAGTTTAACACTGCTTTAAATTGGTGAAATGTACCCGTAGCACCTGCATACTGAATTCTGAAAAAGCCCGAGCGAGAAGCAAGAGAATGGAGGTCAAAATAGTAGTTAACTCCTAATTCTTGTGAAGAGATTGGCCTGAAAATTTCTTCGCCAAGCCACAGTAAGCCTTTCCAGGCTATGTTTACGAGGTCTTTTTCGTAATGGTAGAATGTATAAAGTTCGCTGATTTCCTGAGAAGAGGCAGAATATACCTCGTGAAAACTTTCTCCACTTAGGCCGAAGGCTAACCAGATGGAGAGGGTATCAGTATAGGGATTTTTAAAATACTTTATCTGCCTTACGATCTCCAATGGAGTTCTTTCGTTCCCCGTTAAATAGTTTCTAAGCCCCCTTGGGCCCGGTGTAAAAAATCTCAATTCATCTCCACTGTTGAAAGTTCCGTCTCCATTTTTGTCCAGGACTTCGAAGGGCAATTTATGAAAATGATTTGTAGTATCGGCTGGTGACGATGGAAGCGTATCTACTGACCTTATATAGATTGCTATCTGCTGTATTGGGAAAGGATAGGGAAGCCCTGCTTTTTCAAGGTCTTCATAAGAGACCGAATAAAAACCATCTTCTAATATTTTGAATTGAAACCATAGAATGCCTTCCTCGAAGGGGTTATTTTGTAGCGATTTTCCCTTTTCAACCCTGACGCCGGAATAGTTAAGGAAATTGGGTTCCAGGTAGGAATCGTACCATCCTTTTGTAAGCGCGAGAGATTTCTGTGGTTTATCAAAGTGAATCACTATCTCTGCGTTTTTTATGTACTGAAAGGTTTTTGTAGATGGGTCATAAGAATAAGGGGTAAAGTAGATAAGAGCGGATGGAATCCCATTAATAATTACTGTTTCCCCTTTATAGATAAGATTTTTTGAAGGGGTTTTGTTTCCTCTGTAGGTTGAAAATTCTATACTTAACCCGTCGTTCTTGAATTTGGGAACCGTAGGAAGAAGAAGGTTATTATAGAATTCGAATCTTAAGGGTTTTACTGAACAGTTAAATTTTGTAACGGTATTCAGGGCGACCTTTATTTCATAGTAGGGCAAAAAAGGAGCATCCGGTGATGAAGAAATTAGAAGGTCTCCAACAGGGAAGATGTATTTCCCTTCCTTTGAATCACTGTAAGTAGCAAAAAATTCAGGACCTTCAAACCTTATAACCAGTTCACCGTCAAGTTTCTTTTCAATCTTGAAAAAATCAGTAACAAAACTAAGAGTTAAAAGAATTAGAATCATCTATTGGCTTCCCCTCCTCAATAATAAGAACGGGAATGTCGTCTATTATTGGGTACTTTAATTTGCAGTTGGGACAGATGAGGAAATCATGCTCGCGGTCATAAATCAGGTCACCTTTGCATTTTGGGCAACATATAAATTCTAACAGCCTTTCGGGTATTGGCATGGGTTAATTATAAAGACAAATTTGAGTAAAATTACCTACGAGAACCCCTCTTACTTTTGCGTTAATTGATTGTTTAATAGGTTTAATTTTTCTTGTGAGCCCGGGTGTTAAAGTGTTGATATGTTAAAAAGCTTGTAAAGTGCGCAATATCTTGTAATGGCTGTAATCACCAGGATGAGTCCAATGATGAGGAGAATAACTTTCAAAGGCTTACTCATCTGAACTTTTAGGACTGGTTGCAGGTGGATTAGTGCCCAACCAACAATGGCCCTAATTATTGCATCAAGATTACCTACGTTCATTTTACTCCTCCTTTGAATGAATTAAGTTTAAACCTGATTTTGAATCAGTGCAAATTGCATATTTTCAAGCGTTTTCCATTTCTCTTTATTTTACTTTCGCATTTTATCATGTAAAATTATACCTATGCGTTCTCATAAACTCAGGCTGGTTTTAGATCCAGGGCACGGTGGCCAATCTTCCGGTGCGGTTGGGTCTTCTGGCCTTGCAGAAAAGGAACTGAATTTAAAGTTGGCATTCCTTTTGAAAGATCTCTTGGAAAGCAAGTTCCAGGTTTTTTTGACACGTGAAGGGGATGTGGATGTTCCATTAGAAGAAAGGGTAAGATTTGCCGAATCCAAGGAAGCGGACATCTTTATTTCTCTTCATTTCAATGCTGATGCATTACGAAATCCAAATTTAAATAGGACGGAGGTCTATTTTCCCTTTGAAGAAAGTGGCCCTTCCATGGATCTCGGAGAGTTAATATGTGAAGAGTTCAGAAGTCGCTTAGATATTCCTTGCGTTGGGCCCATTCCATCGAGATATACTGTGCTCAAGAGCAAGGTGCCGGTTAGGTTGCTTTTGGAGTGTTCTTACATAACTAATGAAGAAGAGGAAAGGAAATTGCTGAAGGGAAAAAGGTTGGAAGAAATTTCGAACATAGTGGGGAATGCACTCATCAAATTTTCCGAGTTAGATTTTTGCAGGTATAGAGGGTTTGAGATTAAAGATGAATTCATCTCTTTTGCTTTCAGTGAGGAAGTTTCCCGCGATCAAGTAAAGGTATTGGTCGATGGCAAGGAATTCAGATATTTTCAGGTGATGGGAAAAGATGTTACCCTTTTAAAGGAATATTTACCTGGTGGAATTCATTATGTAGAGATAAAAGGCAGAACTTTGTCTGGTAAAGGTCTTCCTCATGTAATAGAAACCATTGAAATTGAACCGGATGTAGCATATTTCAGTGCATCAATATTGCCTTACGCTGGTTACCAGCTGGTCAAAATTAGAGGCTTTGATAAGCATCTTAATCCCATACCCGCGGGGGTTCGCCTCAGTGTTGATAAAATTGAGGCCAGCGTCAGAGCAATTAGAAGAGGGATTTACAAACCCGGTGAGCTGGAAACGATTATAGAGGCAAAACGGGAAATTTCTGACGAAACTGGTTCTTTTTACATATTGCTAAAAGGCATCAAGGACGAGATAAAGCTTAACTTTACCATAGGCAATTTGGATGGGAGATTGTCTGTGGAAAATATCCCCAAAAGGAAAACTAACATTACGGGATTTGTTTTTGATGAGAATACGAAAAAGCCTTTGAAAAATGTGCTGATCCAGGGTGAAGATTTTGTGACTTTTAGCGAGGAATTTGGGATTTTTGAACTGGAAAGAAGCCGTGAAGAGGAAAAAGAAAAGGTTATTTTTTCAAAGGATGGTTATTATGCTCTTGAGACAGAGCTTTCCACTGAGTCCATAGATAAAATCTACTTGAAACCTCTTTACAATGGCGTTTTGTTTGGTAAGAAGATACTGATTGACATTGATAACAGGGATTTTTCGGATTACTCTGCAGTTGGGAGAAGTTGGAAAGTAGCGGAGAATCTGGTGTTGCTCGTTAAAAATGCGGGTGGTATCCCTCTGTTAACAAGAGATTACCCCTGGCAGGAGATTGATGATTACTCGAAGGTGAAGAAAGCTGTAAGGGAAGGCGTTGACGCTTCTGTCCAGATTAGCAACTCAAGATTACACCTAAAAGATGATTTATACGTTTTTTTCTACGAGAGGGACGAGAGTTCGAGAAAGCTTGCTGAAGCTGTTTCTGGTGTTACTCTTTATAAAGATGATCCTCCTTGTTTAATGATGCCTTATGGTAGTTATTTCGTGATTCAGCTTTCTGGACCAAGGATTGTTATAAATTCCAGGGGTGCTTTTGGGAAGGAGTGGCTTGCTGAAAATGAAGTTGCTAAGTATATAGCACTTAAAGTTTTTGTCGGTTTACTTTGGTATTTTGGATACACGGGAGTCTACCATAGAGAGTATGATGTTGAGTATGAGCTTCTTTCAAAATCTTCTATCTTTTCTGAAGATTTCCCTATTGGGATTGTTATGGGGAATCGGGTTAGGCTTTTGTTTTCAAGGCCCGATTCAAAAATTGTCATCTTGTTGAAAAATGGGGAAAAAATATTAATTGGTAAACCTTTGGAGGGGAAATGCATAACCTTGCCCGATGGAAATTAAGAAGCGTGAAACCTTATATTCCTGGAAAGCCCATCGAGGAACTTGCAAGGGAACTTGGAATTGCCGGAGAAATAATCAAATTGGCTTCTAATGAAAATCCCTTAGGACCTTCACCGAAGGCTATTGAAGCCATTTCGAAGAAGCTTAATGAGCTTAATCTTTATCCCGATGATGCTGCCTATAATCTGGTTAAAAAGCTTTCGGAATTGAATAACCTCACAATCGATGAGGTAATCTTGGGCAACGGTTCTGTTGAAATAATGCTTATGATAGGCCTTGCTTTTGTAAACCCTGGAGAGAGCATTGTTACTTCAGAAAAGTCTTTCATCATGTATAAAATAATCGGTGAGTTAATAGGTGCTAATGTCATCGAAACACCCATGGCGAATGGTAAGATTAACCTCGAGGCAATTTTGAAAGCTATAAGGGGGGATACTAAGGTTGTTTTTATCGCCAATCCTAACAATCCAACGGGTACCTATTGTGAAAAGGGAGAAGTTGAGGACTTCATGAAGCACGTTCCCGATGATGTAATTGTGGTTTGGGATGAGGCCTATTATGAGTACATAAGGGGAGAGAAATTCAAGGAGACAATAGAGTATGTCAAGAACGGTAAAAATGTGATTATTTTACGAACTTTTTCGAAGATATACGGGCTTGCAGGACTTAGACTGGGATATGCCTTTGCAAAAAGGGACATAATTGATGCTTTGAGGAGAACGCGATTGCCTTTTAATGTTAACGCGCTGTCTCAGATAGCCGCTTATTATGCATTGGATGATAGCGAGCACCTTGAAAGATCCTTAACGGTAAACAAAAAGGGTCTGGAGTATCTTTACAAGGAGTTGAGTGCGCTCAATTTAAAATACTACGAATCTGCTTGTAACTTTATTCTCGTAGATTTTGGCATGGATTCGGATATTCCTTATAATTACCTCTTAAAGAGAGGAATTATCGTAAGACCTGTTAAAAACTATGGCTTGCCTACTTCTCTTAGAATAACGGTTGGAACTCAGGAACAAAACGAAAAGCTGATAAGGGCTTTAAGAGAATTTTTCGGGTATGGGAATAGCTGAATCCAGAAAGGTGGCGAGGGAACTGGCTCTGCTAACAGTCTATTGTTCGAAGGTCAAGGAAAAGTTGAGGGCAAAGGATTGTGAACAGGAGGTATTATCACTCCTTGATGAGGAAGATTTGCAGATTACCAAAATTGATGAGGAAACGAGAGACTTTTACAAGAGGCTTATTGAGGCACATGAAGAACATAAAGATAGAGCCTTAGAACTAATAGGTCAGCATCTTGAAAGGTGGGAAATAGAGAGGATGAATCCCTTAGATTTGTCGATTCTGGAGCTTGGTGTATGTGAACTTCTCGGAATAGACGATGTCACCTATAAGGTTACTATTTCTGAGGCGGTAAATCTTGCGAAAAAGTTCTCTTCTAATAGGGCACCTCTTCTTGTTAATGCAGTAATGGATTCGATTGCCAAAACTTTGGGGCTTTCACAATGAGATACCTGGTTATATCTGATATTCATTCTAACTTGCCTGCTCTCAAAGCGGTTCTTGCCAAAGCCAGAAGGATAGGCTATGACAAAATAATCTGTCTTGGTGATTTCGTTGGTTATTATACAAGTCCAAACGAAGTTGTAGAGCTTATTAAAAAGGATCTTACCATTGCCGTGATAGGAAACCATGACTATGGACTTCTGCATCCTCAATCAATTACCCTGCATTTTAACGAGCTTGCGAGGGAAGCACTGTTTTATAACATTAAGGTAATCTCTAAGGAAACCCTTGAGTTTTTAAAATCTTTGTCCTTTACTGCTGAAACGGATGGCTTTTTGTTTGTGCACGGCTCCCCCTCAGAACCAGAAGAGTTTGAGTATATCTACTCATCTGTTCAGGCTGGGAGAGAACTGAGGCTCACTTCCAAAAAGGTTACTTTTTTTGGACATACCCATATACCCGTTATATATGAATATGACGAAGAAAAGGAGAAAGTAATCACCGTTGAAAAGTATGTGAGATTTAAGGAAGGGAAACGCTACCTGATTAATCCCGGGAGCGTAGGACAACCAAGGGATGGGAACCCTGAAGCCAGTTTCGGCATTCTTGATATGGAAGAAGGGGTATACAGACATTACAGGGTAGAATATGATATTTTCGAAACTGTGGCGGAGGTGATCCGCGCCGGTTTAAATCCACTGCTCGCCGAAAGGCTTTATGATGGATTTTAGCTCTTTTTACATAGAGACCTTAGGATGTCCCAAAAATGAAGTTGATTCAAGGATAATTTCAAAAAGGCTTAAGATTCAGGGAAAGTTTCCTGTAAGTCCCAAAGAAGCAGAGGTGATAATCATTAATAGTTGCGGCTTTTTACAGGAGGCTATCGATGAACTTAAAGAAAGAGTTTCGTACTGGCGGAAGAGGAAGAAAAAGGTTCTTGTCACCGGCTGTGCGGTAGAAAGGTATGGAACTAATTTTTTGAAGGAAAAAAATGTAGAGCTGGCTAAGGTAGATAGCATTGTGGGAGACGGGAGAGGAAAAGAAAGTTTAAAACAAACGATTTTGCCAAATTTTGAAAATCAAGATTTCTCGCAAGTTACTCTATCCCATTATGTAAAGGTGCAGGAAGGTTGTACTCGCAAATGCAGTTATTGTGTGATTTCTAAAATAAGAGGTCCGCTCCGTTCACGTCCTATTGAAGATATAGTAAAAGAAGTATCATATTTGCAAGGTATTGGGGTAAAGGAATTTGTCTTAATCGCACAGGACTTGACTCTTTACGGAGCAGATATTGGAGTTAGACTTCCTTCCCTTCTCAAAAGACTTCCAGAAGGAGTATATTATAGGCTTATGTATCTTCATCCCCATGGTATAAATGAGGAACTCGTCCGTTTAATTGGAGAAATACCTGGTATTTTGCCCTATCTTCATGTTCCCATTCAGCATGTCTCTGATAAGGTCTTAAAATCAATGAAGAGGGCTGGTGGGGCAAAATCCGTAAGACGGGCAATTGAGCTTATAAGAAAATATTTGCCTAATTTTTTTATTCGTGTTGACATCATGGTTGGGTATCCCCTTGAAAGGGAAAAAGACTTTGAACTACTGATTAATTTTCTTGAAAAGGATAAGCCAGAGAGGATAGCAATTTTTAAATACTCTCATGAACCGTCTGCCATGTCATACAGATTAAATGATCTTGAACCAGAAATTAAAGATGAACGCTACGAGATAGCTTACCAAGTGGCTTATGAGGTAATGGGAAAGATTCAGGAAGGGCTAAAGGGAAAAAGAGTGTTGGCTTTTTATGAAAATGGGCAGGGGTGGACTCAATACGATGCGAAAGAGATCGATTTTGGTATCGAAATAAAAGGCCTAAAAAGCAAGAAGTGGATTGGATTTGTAAATATTTCGGATGTCAAAGACAATTTTGATTTTGTTGGTTTCCCAGTGAAACTTTAAAATATCAACATGTTTAAGAGGGTACTTGTCGCTAATAGAGGGGAGATTGCCGTTCGGGTGATAAGAGCACTTCGAGAGTTGGGGATTGAATCCGTTGCGGTCTATTCGGAAGCGGATAAGGATTCACTCCACGTAGAGATGGCTGATTACGCCGTTTGTATAGGTCCCGCACAGTCTAAAGAAAGCTATCTAAATTTTTCTCGGATTCTAAGCGCTGCAGAAATTGCTGGAGTTGATGCCATTCACCCAGGTTATGGTTTTTTATCCGAAAATCCGGATTTTGCTGAACTCGTAGAGGCGAGTGGATTTGTTTTTATTGGTCCTTCATCTACAAGTATAAGGTTGATGGGAGATAAGATCGAAGCTAAAAGGACTATGAAAAGGGTAGGAGTTCCTATACTTCCCGGTACGGAAGACCCCGTTACCTCCTTCGACGAGGCTGTAAAGGTAGTTAAGGAAATAGGATTGCCCGTTATTATCAAGGCTGCTGCTGGCGGTGGCGGAAAGGGCATGAGAGTAGTCAGAGATATGGAAGCCCTTGAGAGGGCTTTCAATATGGCCCAGAAGGAAGCGGAAGCTGCCTTTGGTGACCCAAGAGTTTACATAGAAAAGTACGTTGAAAGGCCGAGACACATTGAAGTTCAAGTAATAGGTGATCGCTATGGTAATATGGTCCATTTAGGAGAAAGAGAGTGTTCCATTCAGCGGAGACACCAAAAGTTGTTAGAAGAATCTCCTTCACCAGCCGTTTCACCAGAAATGAGAGAGAAGATAGGCGCTTATGCTGTCAAAGGTGCCCTCTCCATTGGCTATTACTCCGCTGGTACCCTCGAATTCTTGATGGACCAGGAGGGTAATTTTTATTTTATGGAGATGAATACTCGGATTCAGGTTGAACATCCGGTAACAGAATGGGTGACCGGTATTGATCTCGTAAAGCTTCAAATCCTGGTAGCGATGGGAGAAAAGTTAAGTTTAAAGCAGGAAGAAATAAAACTTACGGGGCATGCAATAGAGGTAAGGGTAAATGCTGAGGATCCAGAGCGAGGTTTTACACCTTCGCCCGGGAAAATCAATCTCCTTCACCTTCCAGGTGGGCCGGGGGTCAGAGTAGATACACACATCTACCAAGGGTACAATATTCCGCCCTACTACGATTCCTTGATTATGAAAATAATTGTTCATGACAGGGACAGGGTTTCCGCTATTTCGAGGATGAAGAGGGCTTTGGAAGAGACAGTTATCGATGGTGTGAAAACGACGATTCCATTTTTCCTAAAATTGCTGGAAAATGAAGATTTTGTGCAGGGAAACATAGATACACATTTTTTGGAAAGGTTCAAGTGGTAGTTCCTTTTTTAAGAGAAGCATTAAGGCATCTTGGTGCCTATTTTTTAATGGTCTATTATTCCCTCTCCGGAATTACCAATTTGAAAAAGGAAGAAGTGTTGAGACAGCTGGAATTTTTTGCTATAAGCTCCCTCTTCATTGTCGCCCTTGCTGCTTCCTTCACTGGAATGGTTACCAGTATTCAGAGTGCTTATCAAATAAGAGGACTTTTGCCCCTTGATCTGCTTGGAGCCGGGGTCGGGAAAATGGTTACCATTGAGCTGGGACCAGTTCTTACTGCCTTGATACTTGCGGGTAGAGCTGGGGCTGCTATCGCCTCTGAAATTGCGACTATGAATGTCACGGACCAGCTCGATGCCATGGAGGTTATGGGTATTGATCCTTACAAATATCTTATCCTTCCGAGGGTTTTTGCTGGTACTCTGGTAACACCGCTTCTTGTGGTTTTCGCTGACTTTATGGCGATATTGAGCTCTGCGGTTGTTTCAAATATTGTGCTCGATGTTGAATTTTCGGCTTTTTTTAGGTCTTTTCTTGATTTTTTCTATGTCAAGGATTTTCTCGGCGGTATTTTAAAGGGATTGATATTCGGGTTTATAATTACAACGGTTAGTTGCTATACAGGAACTACCAGTAGAGAGGGAGCAAAAGGAGTGGGTCTGGCAACGATGAGAGCGGTGATATACTCGTCAGTGTTTGTACTGTTTTTTGACTACATAATTGGGAGCTTGATATATGGATGAGATTGTGCGGGTTGAGAACGTTGTTAAAACCTTTTTGAACAAAAGAGTTCTCAACTCCATTAGCTTTTCTATTCAAAAGGGGGAAGCTGTTTGCATTCTTGGGAAGAGCGGGGCAGGCAAGACTGTATTGCTAAAAATAATTGTAGGACTTTTGAGACCTGATAAGGGCAATGTATTCCTCTTCGGAAGAAACATATTTAAGATTAAGAGAGAAGAACTTTTTAGGCTACGTGAAAATATAGGTTTTGTTTTTCAAAACTCTGCTTTATTTGACTCACTAACGGTCTTTGAAAATGTAGCATATCCCTTTTTAAAAAGGGAGATTTCTGACGAAGAAGTTAAGGAAAAGGTTCTTGAAATGCTTAGGCTTGTTGAAATGCAAGGAACTGAGAATCTAATGCCTGCTGAGCTCTCCGGAGGGATGAAAAAGCGAGTAGCTATAGCAAGGGCTCTTATAATGGAGCCAAAACTGGTAATCTATGATGAACCTACTGCCGGATTGGACCCTGCTACCGGAAGGTCATTGGTAGAAATAATTAAGAGGCTTAACGAGGAAAAAAAGACCACCTCCATTATAGTGACACATGATCTTGAGGTTGCGTCTACCCTTGCTGACAGGGTCCTTTTTTTGCGCGAAGGTAAGATTGTTAAGGAAGTAAAACCTGAGGATCTAAAAGAAGGCTTGGACGTTGAAATAATTAAGTTTTTCAATTTAAGGGAGGTTTGAAGATGAAGACAAAAAGGAGTGTATCAATTATGTTGTTATCGCTTTTGCTTCTTGTTGTTTCCTGCAGCACTTACAGAGTGAATCCTGTTAAACCCCAGATGGGTGAGAAGGTCCATATTTCTATAAAGGGGGATTTTAAGTCTCCTTTTGTTGAGGTTGTATACCTTAAGGAAAATCTTGATTTTGATTTTGATGTTATACCGGCTAAGGTTGAAAATAAAGCCATTTCTTTTGTTGTCGAACCGGACACCCTTACCTCTTACGTGATATGGAGGATTGTCGATAGTAATATCGTGTATTTCCCCGATGGTGAGGGGTTGATGTTCTATTATGGGAAAAAGCCGATGTTTCTTGCATACTATTACAAGGGAATGCATACGGAGAAGGCTATTCCTTATGCCGCAAATTTAAGCCCTAAGGAGCAAAAGAAAGTCATAAGAAAAGCAGAGAAAATTTATAAGAAGGGTCTGAAGTATTACCCCTATGATCCAATGTGTTTTGCGAGACTTAAGATTTTGCAATATTTCAAGCTCGAAGACGAGCGTAGCAAAGCAAAGTATCTTTACGAACTTGAGAATATCGTTGATTCTCTTTTTAACACGGGCGATTTACTTTCTCAGGTTGCCGCTTTTAATGTTGCTTACTTCTTTTCTTTTTCAAAAACTTATGATTACTTTAAGCAAATCGCAGAAACTCCTTTCATACCGGGGGCCCTGGATGTGGCAATGAGTTACTTGTATCAATATGCAAGAAGTTTAAATCCTAAGGAGGGCGCCAAGTGGTTGGAGGTCGGGTTAAACAAGTATGCAGATTACATTAGAGAGCCCTCCTCAAGAATTAGAAATATCTTGAGGAATTATTATTACTCTTTGTATTATGCTTATCTTGTGCAGGGTGATACCATCAAAGCCATTGATTATTTGAAAAAGTTACAGCAGATTTTCCCAATGGATCCGTCTCCCTATGTGGCGGAGGCGTCGCTGAGAATGGAAATGGGTGCTTTAAGTTACAGGATTATTGATAGCCTGCTTGTGATGGCGGAAAAGTCCTTTAATCCCATCGCCTATTCTTTTACTTATCCCTTTTATGACGCTAAATCGAGAGATAAAGCTGTGAAGAGGAATCTTACAGACCTTTATCGTGTTGAATCTCGGTACTTTACGAATATTGGTGATACTGCAAGGGCAATTGCAGTGCTTGAAAAGGCCATAGAGGTGCAGGGTGGAGATTTATACGCTGACTTCGGTGATCACGAGCAGCTGGGTGATTTACTTCTTGCTACTGGGAATTTTGAAAAAGCAATTAAGCATTACGCTTACGCAATATTAACAGGTGCCGAAGAAGATCGCATTGTAAAAACTCTCGAAGGGAAACTTACCTCCATTAGAGTAGCTGAAGATTCCGTAAGGGTTCTGGTATCTAATTTGAAAAAGGGTGTAGAGGAGAATCGAGTGGCTGCACCAGATTTTTCAGTTGAGACCATTGATGGCAAGAAGTTGAGCTTGAAAAATTTAAAAGGGAAAGTAGTAGTTCTGAACTTTTGGGCTACCTGGTGTGGGCCATGTAGAAGAGAGATACCTGAACTCAATAGTTTGGTAGAAAAGTACAAGGGCAGTAGTGACGTGGTTTTTGTTGCAATTACTAACGACCTCAAAGAGAGAGTGGCCAATTACTTGAGTCAAAATGAGTTTAAATATACCATTGCTTTTGATACAGACGGTGTGTATGAAAAATATAACGTTACTGCAGTTCCTACCCACATCATAATAGACAGAAATGGTTTCATTTTCTCTCGAATAGTCGGCTCTCTACCTCGAATGGATGAGGTCCTCAGCCAAAAGATTGAGAAACTGCTAAAATAGAAAATACAGCTAAGATCAGCCTTTCTTTTTGGTATAGAGCTGGATAAAATATTCTATTGATCTGTCATAAGTTCTTTCGGCTTCAGGGGGAAAGTAGCAGGCGGGAAGTTCTCCGTTGGCCCTGTGGTAGGCTATACAGTCACAGCAAAGGCCTTTTTTTGAACAAGTTGGATAGGAACAGGTGCAACGGTTTTTCAGGTTATATTCTTTTTTACATTCCATTGTGTACCTCCCGGTTGTGTAAATAATTTTAGCTTTGCCTCAACGAATCTTCAAAAGTTTAGGCTTTTTATTAAAGGTTTTAGCCATTGTAAAGTATGTATAGGCCATTTGTTACAGATTTCCTAATTTATGTGTTATGTTATTACAAAACGAAGTGGGTATGCACGATTTTTAAGATTTTATTGCTTTGGCTATCGGAACTGTAACGGGTGTTCTTATAGACCAACTAATTCTAAAGGGGTTATCACGATTTTTTAAAAAAAGGCGAGGTGAAAAGGCGTTGTCTGGTCTCTCCAATATTGGGATATATTGTGGGCAATTTTGATCGATTCGTATATCCTCGTGGGTCGGATCAAACTTGAATCTTCGGTAATGAAAAGTTTCAGGCAATTCTTTTATGTAGTTGCTATTGTTTCTGTCACGGTGGCTTTGAAAAAATTATAGGGAAAACTGGTAGATACAGCTATGGCAAGAGTTAAAACAGCGTTGCATGTAGTTACTCTTCTTACAAAACCTTGTACGTATTGTCGTTTAATTAATTGGTGCTCTTGTCCTTTTACACACTCTTGGTATGTCAGCAGCACCAATTCTAACGGGGCTTAATAAAGGAGGCATTGCTATTGTACTGGCTCTTCGAAATACTCTGGCAAACCTGATAAATGAAATTCACATAATTGCAAATGGAAGGCTGAAGATTGGTGATTATGGAAGATTGGAAATGGGGGAGAAGGATATGTGGAAGATATAACATGGAGCAATACTTTGATTAAGGACCTTTCAAACACTCCTATAGTGGTTCCAAATTCCCGTATTGCTTCGATCTTCAAGAATTTTTATTTGCCAGATTCGGAGACGTGGGTAGGTATTTCCCCGGTCATTTCTGTTGAAGCAGAACTTGAAAAGGTAGAGAGACTTTGCGTAGGATTGGGAAAAGAGGTGGTTGATGAGTTCTCAGGTGTAGTAAAAACTTTTGAACCTGTAGTTCGTTTCAGTAGTTTTTCCGATTGGGGATTAATTGTTAATGTCTTTTTTTAGGGTTGTAAATCCTAAGGAGCAATTTTTACTAAAGCACATTTTTCTGAAAAAGGCACTTACAAGATTTTAGAAAGAGAATATTCCTTTTCCCGTGAGTTTCCCACACGTTTAGCTTTGATTTCTTAAATTTTGTAATTTGCCTTTTGACCTTTGACATCTTATAGGTTTTGCTTTAATCTTTTTCTACTATGGTTACATGGCTTTTCCTTTTTGCCTTTCCAATAGTTTTAAACGGGTATTTTGAGGGGGAGTATCTGGCTCAAAAGTCGAGGGTCCCGGTAAACTGGGATATGTGGAATCCTAAGAATTACTTTGAAATGAAATTTTCCTTAAACCCTTCGCCGGGGCTAAGTGGCTTTTTCTCCCTCTCGGCTCTTTCGAATGCCAACGGAATGCGGTTTTTTATGAATCAGGGGCATCTTTCTTATAGGACTTCTAACACAGAATTTGCGGTCTTTTCAAGGGAAGATAGATTCTGGATTTCAAGTCCACTTCTTTTCCTTGTAAATACCGACAGGGTAAAGGACGATGCCTGGGGTCCGAAGGCTGAAGGGTTGAGAATAGATTTATGGGAATGGAAGGGATTCTATGCCACCGGTATTGCCTCCAAGTTTAGAACCTGGGACGGCGAAGCTTATCTCGCTTCCTTAACCAAGAAGTTTGGTGAGCGCTTTGAGATTGGGACAATTTATTTAAAGAAGGATTGGAGAGGACCTGGAAATTCTTTTAATAGCGTTTACTCTTTAAATGGAAAATCTCACATCAAAGGTCCACTTAATCTACGTTTTGAGGTTGCAAGAAGCATCCACCCTTCCCAATTAACGCCGAGTAAAAGTGATGATTACGCCTTTGAATTGGAGTTTAGAAGAATAAGGCTTAAAAATCTCTCAATCGCCTGGAGTTTCTTTAATTATGGTATTGATTTTATTGACGAATTTTCTAATAAATTTAATCTCAGTTTTGATAGGGAGTTTGACAGGCGAGGGGTCTATGGGGAGTTTATCTACCTTGTTCCCTATAAAGCGGTTAACCTGATCTACAAGACCCGTTACTGGGAGTCGCGATTTGACGAAACATATCCGGGATTTTTATTGCCTCACAGGTACAATAAATGGTGGAATTATGGCGAAGTATACATTGAGTATTACGGTGGGGTGTCTTCTAAGTTTTATGTGGAATCTTTGAAGGATACTGCACAGACCTGGAATCATCTTTTCTTTGAAATTGGTGGCGAAAATAACCTTATGAAATTGCGTCTTCAGTATAAGATTATGGATTTGGGAATTAATAGGAATGGTCAATCGGTTTATTACTCCATTGGTGAAAGAAACTTGGTAGGGGCAGAATTGAGGGTTAATATCACCCAAAATCTCTTCTTTTACAGTAGAGCCGCCGTTGGAATGGGTGTTGGTCGTTCTTGGGAGAGTCTATTCCTACAATTGGGGTATAGAGGAATTAAGAATACCGAGATTTTCCTGGAATACGGTGAGCCGGGCCATACTGATGGGGATCTTGTTAATGACTGGGATTTTTCAAACAACCCCTACCTCAGGACAGAGGATAGGGTAAAGTTACTTGTAAAATTTTGGTTCTGAAAAAGGAGTGTTAATATGCAAAACTTCATAATCCTTGCCCTTATTTTTCAGGGAGTCAGTTCAACCCCTCAAGGGGTAAAGTTTGAATATTACAATCCCCAGGCAAAAGCAGTCTACTTGGCTGGTGATTTCAATAATTGGTCTACCACTTCCCATCCTATGAGGAGAGAAAGCGATGGTACTTTCTGGATCGTTGTTAAACTGGCTCCAGGTAAGTATGAATACAAGTTCGTCGTAGATGGTCAGTGGACCGCAGATCCAGATAATCCTGTTACTGTTGGAGTTTACGGTAATTCCCTTGTGCGTGTCGGAGAAAATTATGCTGTTTTACCGCCTGAAATGGCGACTAATACACCTGTTAGCTCAATTGTAAACTTTAATATCGATGCACGTGGGTACTTGAAGGCGGATAGAGACTCAATCGAGGGAGGCAGGGCAGGCTATAGGGTTTTTGATTACATGCAGGACGTTAAGATAGACATGGATGCCAACTTAGAGGATAAGGCAGATCTGTGGGTGCGGATAAGGTATAATACCAAGATTTACCGAGAACAGCAAACTCAACTAATTCCTTTGAAATTCGAACGTGGGTTCTTCAGCTTAAGTGGAGAGGCTTTTAACTTCTATGCTTTCTATAATGCAGACAGGATAACAGGCGACGACCCATTTTCTCTACTAAAAGAAGTAGGAGAATTTAGACGCGATTTTGGCGAGGATGAGCAGGGTGTGATGCTAACTTTACACAGATTCCTTGTGTTTGATGGCGTCCAGCTTGGCTATTCAAATCATGTTTTTCAGGACAGAGACCTTTTTTACGCAAATGTAGGGAAAAAGTTTGGTAAATTGAATCTTGGTGTTGTCTATCGTGGACAGAGAGGCCTTGAAAAAATGTATAGGGTGCCCTCTCCTGATAGCCTTAAATCAAATGATACATTGCTCTTTTTCAATACTTATGAAAATGAGCATCTTTACGGTGGGTATTTAAGTTTTGACGCAAAGAGGTTTGTGGTTACTACCGGTGGATTACTTGGGAAAAGGATTCTTGAGGCAGGTGAGAAGTATATAGGCGATACACCCTATCCAATTCACTTAAACTGGGAGAAATCGAGGATCATAAAAGGTTTACTTTCTGTTAAAGGGTTTATGGGTAAGTGGATAAATTCGGCATGGGTTAATTATGAGAAACACTATTATGACAATTTATTTGTAAAAGATGGAAGTCAATTTTTCAAGTACTGGCGTTTAGGCTATAGCAGCTCTTACAACGGTTATTTTGGGATAAGTTTCAAATATACTATCTTGAAAACTGACTCCTTTATGAACTGGAAGTATCTCTTCGAGGATTTAGAAAATCAGAGGCTGGAGTATGGAGAATTTCCGTTGATTTCCTATCCACACTACCTTACTTTCAGCCCATATATTAAGTACCGGTTTAAGGGGCTTGGCTTTAAGTATGAGATGAAATGGAATGCCTATGCTATAAACCAGAAACCTTATACCCTTGAAAACCTCTTGCATGTGGATTTGAAGGTATGGAAGCCTATATTGACTTATGAATTAAGGACTTATACTGTTAAAAGCTCCCTTTTAGGTCTTGCTAAAACCTACGTTGATCACTTTGCTGAAGTTGCTTACCCAATTGGTAAAAACGCTTTGCTTTCCTTGAACTATGGTTATATGCCTTGGAATCTTGAGGATGAGTACTTTGCAAGGAGGGAATATTTAATAGAACAAGGTGTTGATTATTCGCTACTTATAAATAACTTTAGAGGTCTTGGTACTTTTCTTGACCTGGCAGAAACTGCTTTAACGAAGGAAAGGGGTATTCAACTATGGTTAAAAATAGCCTTTTAGCACTGGTTTTGCTCGTTAGTAGTTGTGTAGTCCTTAATCAGATTAAACCAAGGGTTCCCGCACCCTATAGGACACCTGAGGGGGTAGTTTTTCAGTTCTATGCACCTTCAGCTATGTACGTAAATCTCGCGGGGGATTTCAACCGGTGGTGTGGAACTCAGGATGGTCCTTTTAATCCTAACATTGGAAGAATGTATGATGACGGCACTAATGGTGACAAGAAGGCGGGAGATGGCATATGGACAATCGTATTGCCTTTGAAGCCAGGAACATACCAGTATAAATATGTTGTTAATGGAACCAGCTGGTATCTTGATCCTTCCAACCCGGAAACCGTACAATCTGGGCCTTACATTAACTCGCTCCTGAGAGTGGAATGAGAAAAAAGGTAATAAAGTACATAGCCGTTTTCGCTTTACTCTTTCAAATATCTTTACTTATCTATGCAATTTTAAAGTTGAAAGGCGGTGTAGAAGAAGAGGTTCACATTACCTTTCTCAGAATCACTTTACTTATTGGTAGTGCTATGATGGTTATCTTGACGCGCTACTTTTTGAGATTTATTAACTTGGTGAAAGCATCGAGAGGAATTTTACTGATTATGGTTATTTCTCTCCTACCTGCAATTGTCATTCCTGCGGGAGGGTTTGCTTTTGCTTATAAAACCAATTCGAGCGGAGAATACATACTCTTTTTTGTGATTGGACTTTATCACCTCCTTAGGTATTACCCTTTGCTGATAAAAATTTGAGGTGTCAAAGAGGTGATGGATTTTTTTAACACTTTTAATTGCCAGATTGTGCGAAAAATTAGGGAGGTATTTATGAAAAGGCTTTTGTCTCTTACTATTTTAATTTTAGTAATGTCCTGTGCCAAGGAGGAGGGTAATCCAATAATTAATCCTCCTGGACAGGTGTACAGAACACAGTATAATTCAATGCAACTTGTTGGAGATTTCCAGGGGTGGAATCTCAACGACTTCGAGAACACAAAGATGGCTCTTGTTGCTGATTATCAATGGGAGAAAATAGTTTATTTCAATGCACCACAGGATAGTATTAGATTTAAGTTTGTTGCAAATCGAGACTGGAACTACGCCTTTGGTACCCAAGGAGCTGATACCGGGCTATCGGGCGTCGCAGAACCTAATTGCAACGGCCTTGGAGATCATATAACCGCTGGTCCTTTGAGGCAAGCGGGGTATTGGAAATTTGAGTTTAATGAAAAAACCCTTAGGTATAAAATCTCTTTAGTTTCAACGCCTCAGGGTAAAATTTACGGAGTTGTGGCCTTTGCCGACGATACTATTCCGCCCTACCCTGAAGCTACAATCCGGGTTTATAAGGATACTTTACAGGTTGCAATGGTTAAGAGCGACACCCTGGATGGCAAATACGAGGTGAGTAACCTCGATGACGGAAATTATAAGCTCTATTTCCAGGCCATAGGTTACTATCCTGAATCGTTAATGGTTACTATCTCTGGATGGAACACTGTTAATGCTGGTACTGTAGTCTTGAATCCTGCAGTAATTGGGGAGTATGCCTTTGCAGATGGTCCTTTTGTTAGTATAACGGTGGATGGGGATTTAAGTGATTGGCCATCGGTAGCAGTTATGGATACCCTTGGAGATAGCCCATGGAGCCTTTATGGTGATCTCGGCGCCCTTTACGTAGGGCATGATGCAGAGAATCTTTATATAGGTCTTCATTATGCTGCGAGAGATAACGCAGTTATAATTTACATAAATGTGAATAACAGTGATACTACTGATGGAACCCTTGATGGAAATACCCTTGATTGGTTCCCGAGGAACTTCCAGTTCCCCGACTCAACACCAGCAGAATTTATTATTGCTAAGTGGGCGTCTACTTCGCCTTATGGACCTTATTTAAGACATATTATATCTTCAACAGAAACACAAGAAGTTCCTGCCTCTGATTATACCATAGTGGATGTGCCGGACACTTCCGATCCTACTGGTAGGACAAGGTTTATGGAAGTAAAGATTCCCTATGATGTGTTATATAATCTTGGTCAGAACAGGGTGGTGCCCTTTGCAAAGGTAAGAATTGTAGCTGTTATTGCTGGTGGTGATCACTGGAATGGGCCGGAGAGCTTGCCAGAAAATAGCGGAATGGATGGTGCCGGGACCCCTACACTATTAAGCAATATGTTTGTTGAAGAGATAGATAAAGACGGGCAGTAGTAGTGCTGGGGGACACCGCCTTCGGGGGGGGGCCCTCGGAAGAAATATATTTAAATATGAAAGAGAAAAACTAAATAAAAAACATTAGATATTAAAAAAAG
>Ga0071330_1033160_pt1 | contig 108160 bp, 113 predicted proteins | sample GBScel77sediment_FD_63802 | JGI IMG/M metagenome (GOLD analysis project Ga0071330, IMG submission 63802) | Hot spring sediment microbial communities from Great Boiling Spring, Nevada - Cellulolytic enrichment Sediment 77C v2 (version 2) | ecosystem: Environmental > Aquatic > Thermal springs >... | reverse complement strand
AACCTATCTTTATGCCGCTGCTAAAGGAAAATTCCTTTCTCCCAAAAGCTGAGTTTATAGCTTCCGTAAAGGCTAAGATGATATTCCTAAATTATCCAAACAATCCAACAGGCGCAGTGGCGGATAAAAAGGTTTTAAAGGAAATCGTTGAGGTTGCACGGGAAAATAACATCATCATATGTTACGATAATGCATATTCAGAGATAACCTTTGGAGGGTATAAGGCGCCAAGCATACTTGAAATAGACGAAGCCAGGGACATTGCAGTTGAGCTACATTCATTCTCTAAAACCTTCAGCATGGCGGGGGATAGAATAGGCTTCGCCGTTGGAAACCGAAGGCTCATTGAAGGCATCGTAAAGGTTAAGTCACAGGTAGACTCAGGACAACCAAAATACATACAGCGAGCAGCCATACGGGCCTTGCAAAGCTATGTAAATGGAGAACCGCCGGAGGAGATCAGAAGAAACATTATGACATACTGGGAAAGAGTGAAGTTTTTAGCTGAAAGGATTAAAGAAATAGGGCTTGATTGTGAAATTCCAAGGGGAACATACTACGTGTGGGCCTTTTGCGGAGAGGATTCCATGCAGTTCGCAAAGAAACTCCTCGATGCCGGTGTAGCTGTAACGCCTGGAATAGGTTTCGGAAAATATGGTGAGGGTTTCATAAGATTTTCAGCCACTATACCCATCAAAGACATCGAAGAAGCCTGTAGAAGACTGGCAAAAATAAGGAGATCTTCCAAATAAGGGAACCCTATCGCCAATCTTAGAAAAATATTTCAATAAAATACCAGAAATCTTTTTATACTGGAATTATAAACCAATTTAGGCAGCGTGTTAAGGAATGCCTAACGACTCGCTAACCTTACTGGTTAAATGCTCCACAGGAACACGCTTCTTCTTTAAACGCTATTATTATTACTAAACGGGCTGAAACGGTCTAAAATTCCGTTTTAGCCTTTTTGGGGTTGATTTTATGAAGAATGTTGAAAATATTCCGAAAAGACTTGTGGTCAAATATGGCGGAAGCAGCCTTGCAGACAGTGATAGAATACAGGCGGCCGCCGTGGCAGTAGCCAGAGAATCAGCAAGGGGCGCGCATATAGCCGTTGTAGTCTCAGCCATGGGAAAGACCACAGATCAGCTTCTCCACGTGGCCAGAAATGCCTCCAGAGGAAATATCAATGGAGAGGATTTAGACGAGGTTCTATCCATGGGTGAACGCACCAGCGTCAGAATTTTCGCTGCGACACTAAGAGCTCATGGCTTAAAAGCCCGCCACTTCGACCCATCGGATGATGATTGGCCCATAATAACCGACAACATTTTCTCTAACGCAAATCCCATTCTGGAAGAGTGTGAAAGAAGAATTCGGCAGCATGTACTTCCCTTATTTAATGAGGGGGTTGTACCTGTCATCGCTGGTTTCGTAGGGAAGACTGTTGATGGAAAAATAACAACATTGGGAAGAGGGGGCAGCGACACAACAGCCTTCATTCTAGCTAAGGCACTAGATGCAAATGCAGTTATATTAGTCACTGATGTTGATGGAATAATGACGGCGGATCCGAAAATCGTAAAGAATCCTCAAAGAATCCGTGAAATCGACGTGAACACCCTTGTTGGACTAGCCGACGCCGGAACCAAATTTATACATAGAAAGGCCTTAAAATATAAGGATCCAAAAATAAACGTTAGAGTTATCTCATACCAGCATGGCGAACTTAACAAAGATGGCACTGTGATAAGTGGGGGCCTAGAAACCGAGCTGAATGTCACCTTAGCCAGTCAGCATCCCATCGCGTCAATAACTGTTGTAGGCCATGGATTGTCACAAATGCCAAATGTTATTGGTGAACTTATCGGGAAGGTTAAAAATCACTCAGCACTTTTAGGATCATCCCTAGATCATAACTCAATGGTGTTATTCGTTTCAGAACACAATAATATAGAGCAGCTAATCAACGAGGTTCATGAAACAATTTTAGGATGCCAAGAAGCCGTCGCCATGTCTGTAAGGCGAAACCTAGCTTTTCTCAGGGTCAGCGGTGTAGGCCTAGAAGAGACTCCTGGCTTAATAGGAAAAATTTCTGAACCCCTCAGGCTTCATGGAATAAACATTTATGGTATTTTGACAAACACTTCAAGCATACTTCTCTTTGTTAATTGGGAAGAGCGGGAAAAGGTTTTAGGTTTGATTAAAAGTTCTCTGGGATTAAATGGAGGCGAGTAAAATGTTAAAGGCAGCTGTTTTAGGAGCAACGGGAATGGTGGGCCAAATATTCATACGCCTTCTAGACGGCCATCCATGGTTCGAAACAGCAGTAGTAGCGGCATCCGAGAGGAGTAGCGGTCAGAAGTACAAAAAGGCGGCCAACTGGAAAATGCCGACACCAATACCTGAACGTGTGGCAGACATGGAAGTCGTTGATGTCACACCTCAAGCAGTTAAGGACGTGGATCTTGTATTTTCAGCACTGCCTGCGGATATAGCAGGAAAGGTCGAAGAGGAATTTGCAAGGGCAGGGTACATAGTCCTAAGCAACGCATCGTCCCATAGGATGGATCCCGATGTACCGCTGCTTAACCCAGAGGTAAATGGAGATCACATAGTGCTCATTGATGAACAGCGGAGAAGGAGAAAGTGGGACGGCGCCATCGTTACAAATCCAAACTGTAGCACCGCAATCATGACATTGTCTTTGAAACCCATATACGATGCATTTGGAATTAACAGGGTAATCGTTTCAACAATGCAGGCCCTCTCAGGAGCTGGTTACCCAGGAGTAGCTTCTCTAGACATTGTGGACAATGTGATACCATTCATCAGAAACGAGGAAGAGAAAATGCAGACAGAAACCCTAAAAATGCTTGGAAAACCCTCAAAGCCGGCTGATTTTAAAGTTTCAGCTAGCTGCCACAGGGTAGCGACTCTGGACGGCCATATAGAAGCTGTTTTCGTTGAAACAAGAAGGGAAGCCGCTCCGGAGGATGTTGCAGAGGCCATGAGAAAGTTTATCGGTGAGCCGCAAAAACTTAAACTTCCAACAGCTCCGGCAAAACCCATAGTTGTGAGAACCGAAGAGGACAGGCCACAGGTTAGGCTGGATCGCATGGAAGGAAATGGAATGAGCGTTGTTGTCGGCAGAATAAGAAAGGATCAGGCTCTCGGCGGCGTCAAATACATTGTGTTGGGACATAACACCATCAGAGGAGCTGCGGGTTGCAGTATTCTCAACGCCGAATATCTAAGGGCCAAGAAGTACCTATGAGAGGAACGTTTAAGGTTGAATGGAAGTCATGAGGGAAGTTTGGATTAGAATAGATGAAGGCTTACCAAAAAATGTTAGAAATAGTTTACTTGATTTAGCATGTCAGATATGCGACGTTGTATATGTTGACGATCAGATCATAGAAGAAGTTGAAAAGGACAAAGCAAGGATAGCGTCCCATTCTAGCGATTGCGACATAAGGGTTCTCGAAACTTTTGATGAAAAAAGACTAACGGAATTAAAGAATGCCGGTAAAATCGTCGCCGTGAAAGTTACCGTCAGAAATAAGGGAGACGAGGAACTCGCTGTAAAAGCAGCAAATCTTTCAGCTGATTATATAATCATCCAATGCCCAAATTGGAAGGTTATACCTCTAGAGAACCTTATAGCAAACATAAAAGGTAAAAGTAAAATTTTGGCCGAGGTTTCTTCAGCAGAAGAGGCTAAACTAGCGCTTGAAACCCTTGAATTAGGCGCGGATGGGGTTGTAATAAAAACTCTCGATTCAAACGAACTTACGAAAACAGCCTATTTGGTTAAGCGGCAAATCCCAAAAATCAGGTTGACACCGGTTAAAATAGTTGAAGTTAAACAGATAGGGTCAGGGGCGAGGGCATGCATAGACACATGCGATCTCATGAGGGAGGGGGAAGGTCTCTTGGTAGGATGCCAGTCCGCATGCTTGTTCCTTGTGGAAGCAGAGGTTCACGAAAATCCTTTTGTTCAGCCACGACCCTTCAGGGTTAACGCTGGACCAATATCCCTATACACGCTATGTTCGCCTGACAAGACGAGGTATCTCTCGGAGCTAAAAGCAGGGGATGAGGTGATGATAGTTGACAGAAGTGGAAAAGCCAGATTCACAAACATTGGCAGAGTTAAAATTGAATGGAGACCACTTCTGCTGATCGAGGCCGAGCATGAAAGGAAAAAATTCAAAATAATAGTTCAAAATGCGGAAACCATCAGGCTTGTAACTGAAAAAGGTTCAATATCAGTTGCCGAGCTGAAGCCGGGAAATGAGGTTCTAGCATACATTTCTGAGGGAGGGAGACACTTCGGAACTCTTGTCAAGGAAGAAATGGTGGTCGAAGTTTGACCCCAAAAATCTGCGTCTCCATAATGCCCAAAAACGTTGAAGAGGCGCTGAACCTTATTGAGAAAGCTGAAAAGCATAGGGCGGATTTTATCGAAGTGCGGCTTGACCGCCTTTGCAGGGATGAAAAATTAAGGGATATTACAGGATGCACCGAAATTCCATTGATTGCAACAAATAGGCCTCAAAACTGTGGCGGAAAATTTTCGGGAAACGAATCTGAAAGGCGGCAAGTATTGCTTAATGCAGCTCGAAGCAATTTCGAATATGTTGACATTGAATTGGATGCGGAGGGTTTAGACAGCTTTTTAAAGGAGTTACAGCGGACCAGCGTAAAACTGATCATATCATTTCATGATTTTCAAAAAACACCCGAAACAGCCGCATTGCAAAAGGTCCTGTGGGAAGAAATTGCAAAGGGGGCGGACATATGCAAGATTGTAACTACAGCTAAAACTCTTATGGATAACTTAACCTTACTAAATTTTCTTTTAAGTTCATGTGAGAACGCCGAAATTGTATGTTTTGCCATGGGACCATTGGGCAAGCCATCAAGGCTATTGTCACCTATTTTTGGAGGCTTTTTTACAATTGCTTCATTGGAAGCTGGAGGAGAAACTGCTCCCGGCCAAATGACGATTGAAGAGCTAAAAACGGCATATAGGATTTTAGGAGTCATTTAAATGGAGATCTCCGGGAGAACACAAGTTTTTTGTCTTATAGGTGACCCCGTAGAACATTCGCTTAGCCCAACAATACATAACGCTGCTTTTAAACACCTAAACCTTAACGCGGTTTATGTTGCTTTCAAGGTTAAAAGCGATGAATTGGAAAACGCGATAAGGGGTATTCGAGGCCTTGGTATAAGGGGCATAAACGTAACAATGCCCCATAAGAGTACAATTATTAACCATCTAGATGAGGTAGATCAGACGGCCAAATTTGTCGGTGCAGTGAACACTTTGCTAAATGATAATGGGAAGCTTATAGGCTTTAATACTGACGGGATCGGCGCTTTAAGGGCTTTAAAAGAAAACCAAGCATATCCGGAAGGCAAAAAAATTCTGCTTCTTGGAGCCGGAGGTGCAGCCAGAGCCATAGCTTTCCAGCTGGCACAGGTGGCTGAAGAGCTTAGGATCCTAAACAGGAATGGAGAAAAAGCAAGGCAGCTCGCAAACTTGCTCCGAAAGGAGTTGGGCAGAAACATTGTGGGAAATCAACTATCACCTATACTTATTGAAAAGTGGCTGAAGGATGCGGACATACTTGTGAACTGCACGTCTGTAGGCATGCACCCTAACGCTGATCAAACCCTAATCAAACGCGAGTGGCTAAGAGATGAATTAACCGTAATGGACATTGTCTATGACCCAATAGAAACAAGGCTGATAAGAGATTCGAAAGACGCTGGAGCTAAGGTGATACATGGAACAGAAATGCTTCTCTTTCAAGGTGCAGCTTCATTTGAAATCTGGTGGGGACGCCCGGCACCAATAGAAGTGATGAGAAACGCCATATTGAAAAAGATCCGTGAAAGGGAGAAATCGCTTTGACTGGCCAGGCAACTGCAATAAGCTTTGGAGCCGCCACCATAGTGAACGCTATAGCCACAGGTAAAGGGGCAGCTTTTGGTGTTGATCTCTGGACCAAGGCTGAAGTTAGACTGACTAACGAGCCAGGAGTAATTGAAGGCCAAATTACCTCAGACCCAAACGAAAGCACAGTGCTTATCGAAAAAGTCGTTAAAAGGGTTCTTCAACACTTTGGACTTGCCGGAAAATTTGGGGCTAAAGTTAAAACATGGTCAAACATACCGATAGCTAGAGGTCTAAAGAGTAGTAGCGCCGCAGCCAACGCAATAGCCCTAGCTACGGTAGCAGCTTTAGGAAAGAAGCTTGACGACTTGACTATTGTTAAGTTGGGAGTTGACGGCGCCCTAGATGCGAAAGTAACCATCACGGGGGCTTTTGACGACGCTTGCGCCTCCTACTTTGGGGGAGCAGTAGTCACGGACAACATTAAAAGAAGAATTGTAAAGCGGGTTGAGATGCCCAAAAACCTAAATGTTCTGTTCCACATTCCAGATAGGAAAGCTTACACCATAAATACTGATGTCCAAAAAGTGAAGGCTGTAGCTCCGCTTGTCAAAATTGCATATAAGGAAGCATTGAAGGGAAATTTCTGGCAGGCTTTAACCCTTAATGGCCTAGCCTATTCGCTGGCTTTAGGTTATAACCCATCGCTGGTTATGGATGCATTAATGGCTGGAGCTTTATCAGCGGGATTATGCGGTAAGGGTCCAGCGGTGACTGTTGTTATTCCAGGGGACAAAGTTGAATCAGTTAAGGAAGCCTTGGCAAAATATGAGGGGAAAATCCTGCAAGCTAAGGTTAATCATGAAAAGGCTAAGGTTTTAGGTTGAGCCACTATGGCCGATGTCATAGTTAGGAAAACTGAAAAACTTATGGGCGAAATCGAAGCACCAGCATCAAAATCCTACACCCACAGAATGCTGGTTGCAGCCCTGCTTTCCAACGGCATGTCAAGGATAACGAAACCACTAATCTCAGAAGACACCTTAGCAACACTGCACGCAATAGAATCCTTTGGAGCTCAAGTCGAAAAATACCATGACGTCTGGAGGGTTAAGGGGAGATTCCCACTTAAAACTTCAGAGAGGCCCATAGACTGTAGAGAATCTGGAGCTACACTACGTTTTATGGTGCCAATTGCTGCCTTGGCTCCTGGGAACACGACATTCGTTATGAAGCCATCCCTCGGCAGGAGACCAATAACTCCACTTCTTCAAAGCCTCGAACAGCTGGGAGCCAAAACTTTCTACAAAGCTGACGATAATCCCACGATTACGGTTCAAGGTGGAGGCATCCGCGGGGGTAAAACAACCCTACATGGCGACATTAGCTCTCAATTCATTTCCGGGCTGTTGTTTGCATGTCCACTTGCACAAGGTGATACAGAAATACGTGTCGTAACTCCTGTTGAATCAAAAAGTTACATTGAAATGACGCTTGAAATTCTCAGCAAGCATGCCATCAGGATATTAAGGTCGGAGGATTTCAGCCACATTTATGTCCCTGGAAAACAAGCATACAAACCCTTCGACCATATTGTTCCAGGAGACTTCTCCTCCGCAGCTTACATTTTAGCCGCTGCGGCTATAACACGCTCAAAGGTGAGAATTAGAAACCTGGACCCAAACACAACGCAAGGAGATAAGGCCATTCTTGAAATCCTTAATCAGGCAGGCTCAAGGGTAACCATTAGTGACGGATTAGTTGAAGTTGAAGGAGACATAAGCCAAGCCATTGAAGTTGATGCATCGAACATTCCTGATCTCGTTCCAGCATGCGCGGCTATAGCTTGTTATGCCAGCGGTGTCTCCAGAATTTATAATGCTAAGAGATTAAGGTATAAGGAGTCCGACAGGTTAACGTCGCTGCACATGGAACTGAAGAAAATGGGCGCAGACATAGTCGCAGAGGAGGATAGCCTTATTATTAAAGGCCCCTGCAGCATGCATGGCGCAAACATAGATCCGCATAATGACCATAGAATAGCCATGGCTTGTACTGCTGCAGCCCTCGGCGCGAAGAGTGAAACCAGGATAATTAATGCTGAGTGTGTGAGAAAGTCTTATCCGACATTCTTTAGAGATTTAAGCTTGTTAGGAGCGAATATTATTGGCGGCGAACTCTATTGGTAAGGCCTTTGTTGTAACATGTTTCGGGGAAAGCCATGGCAGATGCGTAGGAACCGTGATTGATGGATGCCCGGCAGGGTTGCCGCTTTCGGAGAAGGATATCCAAGCAGAATTGGACAAAAGAATACCGCCTAAACCTGAAATAACCTCCGGAAGGATCGAGAAGGATACTGTGGAGATTCTATCAGGAGTTTTTGAGGGGTACACCACCGGGGCACCCATTTGCATGCTTGTGTGGAACAAGGAGGCTGAACCCTCTGAGTATGAAGCCATTAGGGACATGCCAAGACCTGGACATGCAGATTACGTAGCCCATGTTAAGTATGGAGGGTTCAACGATTATCGGGGCGGCGGGCGGTTTTCCGGCAGAATCACTGTAGCCTTTATAATGGCAGGAGCTGTTGCCAAAAAACTGTTAGAACTTTTCGGCGTTAAAGTTTTAGCTTATACGCTGGCTATGGGCGATATCCAAGTTAAGAGAACACTGACTGTGGAGGAGATTTTAGCAAAAACCTATCAAAGCCCCGTGAGATGCCCAGATCAAGAGTGCTCGGAGACTATGGAAAAGGCTATTCTGAAAGCTAAAAGCGAGGGCGACAGCTTAGGAGGGATAATTGAATGCCTAGCCTTAAACGTCCCAGTAGGGGTCGGTGAGCCAGTATTTGATGCTTTAGATGCAGACATAGCGAAGATTCTCTTCACAGTGCCAGCTGTGAAAGGGGTAGAATTTGGGGCAGGATTTAGAGCTGCCAAAATGCGTGGTTCAGAAAATAATGATGCATACGCCATACGGGATGGAAAAATTACGATGCTTACAAACAATGCTGGCGGAATTCTGGGCGGCATATCCAATGGTATGCCAATAATTGTGAGAGTTGCCATAAAGCCAACGCCCTCCATTGCAAGAGAACAGAGAACAGTAAACCTGACGAGAATGGAGGAAACCACACTAAAAATAAGGGGTAGACATGACCCCTGTATTGTTCCAAAAGCCGTTCCAACAATAGAATCAGCAGTGGCCATAGCGCTGTCTGATCACATGATCAGAGCAGGCATTATACCTAAAGTCTTAGGAAGAGGGAAGTAATTGGAGAAAGTTGCGGAGCTAAGGGAAAAAATAGACAGGATAGATGAAGAAATCCTCCTTCTATTAAAAAGGAGAAACGAAATCTCCAAAATCATTGGCAGCATCAAACAGGAGCATGGAATGCTAATAAGAGATCCGAAAAGAGAGGACGAAAAGTACAATCACGTTCTCAAAAAAGCAACTGAGCTTGGACTTAATCCGGAGGAGATTAAGAAAATATATCAAATAATAATTGCCATGAGTGTAAAAGCGCAGGAAAGCGTCTATACAAATAGAAATATTTAGAAAGCAATATTGTTTCAAAAATTATGCATTAAAACTGGTTTAAGATTGAGTGACAACCTGAAGGTTGATGAGAATGCTATACGAATTAAATGAGAAGGTAATAAGGCTCGAACAAGAAGGAAAAAGAATAATAAAATTTAATCTCGGAGACCCGGATCAGCAAACACCCCCTGAAATAATTGAAGCTGCTTATAAAGCCATGAAAAATGGGAAGACAAAATATTCTTCATCGGCAGGCGAAATAGAGCTAAGAGAAGCCTTAGCAGACATTCATGGAGTTTCGGAAGATAACATAGTGATAACTCCAGGTTCGAAGTGGGCTATTTTTGCGGTCATGTACTTGCTACTGAAAAAAGGAGAAAACGTGATTATTCCCACTCCTCATTGGACAGCTTACGACCTAACAGCAAGAAGTTTAGGGGTTGAAACAAGACTTTTAAAAACGAAGCTTGAGTCGGAGTGGACTGTAGACCTTGAAAAGTTGAAGTCGCTTATTGACGAGAAAACCCGGCTGATTATACTCAATAATCCAAATAATCCCACAAGCAAGGTTATGGGTGAGAAAACCGTTGAGGAAATTGTTAACATAGCAGATGACAAAGGCATAAAAATATTGTCTGATGAGGTTTACGCTGACATAAGTTTTGTGAGAACTAAGAGCATTCTAGAATGCAGCAGCAGCAGCAGCAACCATATAGTAATTAAGAGTTTCTCCAAAACCTTCGCGATGACAGGTTGGAGGATAGGTTACGCCATAGCTGATAAGGAGTTAATAGAGAAAATTGTAAAGTTAAACCAGATAACATTTACGAATGTTCCGGTTTTCATTCAAGAAGCAGCTTTAAAGGCCTTGGAGCTTAGGAATGAGATAATTAAGAGAATACGAGGGGAATACAAAGAGAGAGCAGACGCGGCCTGTAAACTTTTCTCTGACACTAAATTGAAATTTACAAAGCCAGATGCACCGTTTTATCTCTTCCCAAAATGTGATGGGCTAGACTCCGAAAAGTTTGCCTTTGAACTGCTGGACAAGGGAGTTGCTGTAGCTCCGGGAACAGCCTTTGGAGACTATCGAGAACACTTCAGAATAGCCCTGACGGTCCCTGATGATGAAGTAATGCTGGGACTAAAAATAATAGCTGAGGCATTTAGATGAAAATAGCCATTATAGGCGCTGGGAGGATGGGCAAATGGTTTGCAAAGTTCTTTTTAGAACAGGGTTTTTCCGTGATTGTTTCGGACAAAGACCCTGAAAAACTAGCGAAAATAGCTGAGGAATTAAATAATATTAAGATCACAAGCAATATAGAGGCTGTTCAAAGCGCAGATAGAATTCTAATATGCGTGCCCATTGACAATTTTGAGGATGTTGTAAGCGAAATTCAACCATACATCCGCCGAAACCATGAGATAATGGATATCTGCTCTGTAAAAGAAAGGCCTGTAGAATTAATGCATAAGTACATAAAAACGGGGACGATCTTGGGCATGCATCCTATGTTTGGACCAGGCGTCAAAAGCATCAAAAATCAGAATTTTATTTTAACACCAACTAACGCCAAAGAGGAGATGCTTGCAAAGAGTTTTGGAGAATGGCTAAAAAGTAAAGGCGCAAGGGTTTACTTCATGACGCCGAAAGAGCATGATGAACTAATGTCAATTGTACTCGGTCTTCCATACTTTTTAAGCTATGTTACCTGCGATACTCTAATTAGCTGCGGAAAATTCTCTGAAGCAAAAAAGGCCGCTGGCCCCAGCTACAAGCTTTTATTAACTCTTGTTGAGGCTTTAGTCTCTGAAGAGGCTGAATTTGCAGCAAGCCTACAAATGAGTCTTCCAAAAGTGGACGAAGTTGCTGACCTGTTTTTAGAAAAAGTTAAAGAATGGCTGGAGGTTATAAAGCGGAAGGATAAAATGGCTTTTATCGGTAGGGTCAAATATTTTAAAGGCGAACTGGCGAAATCTGATCCAGATTATTCTAGAACTTATGAAATTATGTATAAGATACTTGAAGCAATCAAAAGTTAAAATTAGAATCTTCCACAGAAGCAGCTTTATATGAACCAAGGATTTTCAAGAATGTTGTTTTGCTCTTTATAGCCTCTAAAGCCTCCTGACATCTCTTTTCAGTTCTGTGGCCCTCAAAGTCTAAGTAGAAATTGTATTCCCAAGGGGTTTTCTTCGTTGGTCTTGACTCTATCTTTGTCAGGTTTATGTTCCTTGTAGCAAATTCCCCCAGTACACTATATAATGCGCCTGGATAAGATTTTATGGAGAAGATTATAGAAGTTTTATCTTTTCCCGTGAAGGGAGCATCACTTTTTGATAGGACAAAGAAGCGCGTATAATTATTTGGAGAATCTCCTATATCCTGGGCAATAACACTCATTCCATAAATTCTTGCAGCCCTCTCGCTGGCTATAGCCCCCGTGTCCCTTAGACCCTCCTCTTTTATCATTTTTACACTCCCAGCAGTATCATATGTTGGGATAACCCTGAAATTCAGCCTTTCAAGAAATCTCCTACATTGAGCTAAGGCTTGTGGATGGGAGTATACTGTTTTTATGTCCTTTAGTTCTGTTCCAGGATGAGATATTAGACAGTGGACAATCTTAATTATTACCTCACCGCAGACCTTCAGGTCGTGGATTAGGAAAAGATCGTATGTTTGGTTTACGCTTCCCTCTAAAGAATTTTCCACTGGAACAACGCCATAATCCACTTCGCCAGTTTCAACACTCTTAAAGACATCAGAGAGATCTCTGCATGGTTTTATCTCAACAGACGGGCTGAAGTATGTGTAAACTGCAATTTCGCTATAGGCACCTACTTCCCCTTGAAAGGCAACACGCATATCCTTACTTCCCCGACGCCCGCCTTAATAGACATCTATTTATTCCTTCAATCATGGCTTCCACACTTGCTCTGACGATATCCTCATTCACTCCCCTGGCAGACACGATGTTTCCATATTTATCTTCAACCTTTACCATTACTTCGGCCACCGCGTCTGAACCGCCTGTCAGCGCCTCAAGGCGGTATTCACGTAACTTTACGTCTGCTAGGCTTCCTATGATTTTTTGTATGGCCTTTATCGCGGCATCCACGGGTCCTACCCCTGTCTCCGCAGCCAGATACTCCTTACCATCCACCACGAGTTTAACTGAGGCCATTGGAACAATGTTCATTCCAGTTACCACGGCTAAATCCTTCAGTAAAACAATCTTCTTATCTTGAACAATTTCACCCATAACTGCCCTTGCTATGGCCAACAAGTCAGCGTCAGTCACAACTTTGCCCTTGTCGCCTAGCTCTTTCACCCTTCTTACAATGGTCTTAAGCTGTTCTTTGTCGGGGTATATCCCTGACTCCTCAAGCTGTGCTTTTATGCCATGTTTTCCGGCAAGCTTACCTGCTTCAAGCCTTCTTTTCTGCCCTACAAGTTCAGGATTTATAGGCTCAAAGGTTTGCGGCTCAACAACTACTCCCCGAGTGTGCACGCCAGATTTATGAGAAAAAGCATTTTCACCCACAATTGCCTTGTTAGGCGGTATTGGTATTCCCGTGAGCCTTGAAACAAGCTTAGAGGTGCTGTAAAGTAAGCGTGTATTGATCCTAGTTTCATATTTATACAAGGCTTGAAGGGACATTACGACCTCTTCTAGAGAGGCATTCCCAGCCCTTTCGCCTATTCCATTCACGGTAACATGAACTTGGGTAGCGCCAGCTTCAACGGCAGCCAAGGAATTAGCAACGGCCATCCCGAAGTCGTCGTGGCAATGAACGCTTATTGGAACGTGTACTAAATCTTTTATCTCCGCTATGAGTTTCTTCATGGCTGTAGGAAACATAACTCCAACCGTGTCGGGAATATTAATTCTATCGGCTCCTGCGTCTTCGGCGGCCTTGCATAGCCTTTTTAGGAAATCGAGGTTCGCTCTCGTTGCATCCATTGGCGAGAACTCGCATATAAAACCATGATCTTTTATATACTGAACGGCGTCAATGGCGGCTTGAATTACCTGTTCATGGGTCATATTTAGGGCATGCTTGATTTGAACATCAGAAGCTGAAACAAAAGTGTGCACAGAATCTACATCGCATTGAATTGCAGCGTCTATATCCTCGCGTATGGTCCTTGCGAGGGCGCATATTTCGGCCTTCAGCCCCGCTTTAGCTATTTCCTTTACCGCAGCCTTTTCACCCTCTGAAGACATTGGGGAACCGGCTTCAATGGCATCTACTCCCAGCACATCAAGCTGGCGGGCGATCTCAAGTTTCTCCTCTATACTTAGAGACACACCTGGCGTTTGCTCTCCATCTCGAAGGGTTGTATCAAAAATGCGTATGTACGTCATTAAACTCATACCCCTTTAAAGCAGCTTTTTAGCTTGCATTCTAAGGATTTCCTCAGCTATGGCTTCACCCATCTCGATAGTTGTGGCCTTACCGCCGAAATCTGGAACCACCTTATCGGAATGCAAAGTCTTAACAACAGCATCTTCAACAGCTTTAGCGGATAATATACATCTCGGATCATTGTATCTTTCGCCCAACCATTCAAGCATCATTTTAGCCGCCAGTATCATGGAGCAAGGATTTGCGGTTTGCTTTCCGGCTCTTGTAGGGGCGGAACCATGAATAGGTTCAAAGATTGCATAGTTGTCGCCTATATTTGCTCCTGGGGCCATACCCAGCCCTCCAACAAGTTGGGCAGCCTCATCTGAGAGAATGTCGCCGAACATGTTAGTGGTCACTATCACATCGTAGTCTTGCGGGGACTTTATCAAGCGCATTGAAGCTGCGTCTACGTATTGCTCCTCAAAGGTTATGTCAGGATATTGTTTTGCCACCTCCCTACACACAGCTGCAAAGAGGCCGCATGTTAAACGCATAACATTCGCCTTATGAATTGCCGTCACTTTCTTCTTCTTGTTTCGTCTCCTACAAATCTCAAAAGCCATTCTAGCGATACGCTCCGACCCCCTTCTGGTTATTACACGTAAACAGATAGCTGTATTCCCATCAAGAGAAAACTCTAATCCTCTGTAAACATCTTCGGTATTCTCTCTTACAAATACAAAGTCTATGTCCGGCCTGATGGAGTAGGCGGGCAAATAAGCCTTTATGGGGCGTATATTTGCGTAAAGATCAAACATTAACCTTAATTTAACTATGACATCAGCAGCAGTTTCACCCACGGGACCCTTTAAACATGCATGAGAGTTCTTTATCGCTTGCATGGTTTCATCTGGGAGGGCGACGCCTCTTTTTTTGAAGCACTCATCCCCCGCTTCTGCTTGAACGATGTCAAGTTTTAAATTAGCCTTTTCTTGAACGGCATCTAAAACTTTCAAAGTCGCGTCTGTTAACTCCGGGCCTATACCATCGCCTGGGATAACAACTATCTTATAAGAGCTCATCTTCCGCTTAGCCGCCTCCTTAGATTTTCTATTAAACCTCCATCACGTAGGATCTCCATAATAAACGGCGGAAATTTAGGGAATGAAAAGATAGCATTTCTTGTCTTGTTTTGGATTAATCCTTCTTCCAAATTCACCACCAATTCATCGCCATCATCAGCAATATTTGGGGCATCGCACTCTACAACGGGCAAGCCTATGTTTATTGCGTTTCTATAGAAAATTCTTGCCAAAGACAATGCAATCACACATTTAACACCTGCATGTTTTAACGCCAATGGAGCGTGCTCCCGGCTTGAACCACATCCAAAATTGTGGCCGGCTACTAGTATCACTCCATTCTTAGCCCTTGAATAGAAGTTTGGATCCAAGCCCTCCATTGCATGACGGGCAAGCTCTTCTGGATTAAGTAAAACCAAGTATTTCGCTGGAATTATGACGTCTGTGTCAATGTTGTCGCCGAACTTAACAGTTTTTCCTGAAATTATCATGTATTAAACCTCCAGTTTCCTTGGGTCAGTAATCTTACCAGTTATAGCTGAGGCTGCGACAGTGGCTGGTGAGGCCAAGTAAATCTTAGCCTTTGCACTACCCATTCTTCCAATGAAGTTCCTATTTGAGGAGCTTATGCATATTTCATCAGAGGCTAGTATGCCCAAGTGTCCTCCAAGACAAGGACCACATGTTGGATTACATACCACAGCTCCCGATTCTACAAAAATTTCAATAAGGCCTTCTCTTAGGGCTTGCTGGTAAATAGTTCTGGAGGCAGGTATTACAAGAAGTCGTGTACCTCTCTTGACTTTTCGTCCCTTTAGAATTTGCGCCGCTAAACGTAAATCCTCAATGCGCCCGTTGGTACACGAGCCAATAAATGCTTGATTAACTTCGATGCCTTCGACATCGTTCACGCTTTTAACATTATCCACAGAGTTGGGACAAGCAACATGAGGCCCAAGACTAGTAACATCTATATTCATTATCTTTTCGTAGGAGGCGTCAGGGTCGCTTCTTAGGAATTCTGTATGCTTTAGCCCTAAATATTCTAATGTTATTTCATCGGGTGCGATTATTCCATTTTTAGCACCCATCTCCACGGCCATATTGCAAATAGTCATTCTTCCGTCGATGCTCATTTTTTGAATCGTTGGACCTGCAAATTCTATGCTTTTATATGTTGCCCCATTAGCACCAATTTTTCCGATTATATAAAGAATCAGATCCTTCGGTGTCACAAATTTCTGGAAATCGCCTACCACGTTTATTTTAATTGCCTCTGGAACCTTGAGCCATATTTTCCCAGTGGCAAAAACAGCTGCTGCTTCGGTGGAGCCTATGCCCGTTGCAAAGGCGCCTAGGGCTCCATAAGTGCATGTATGAGAGTCCGCCCCGACTATTAGATTACCGGGTTTCACGTAGCCCTTCTCAACCATGATTTGGTGGCAAATTCCCTCCCCTACATCATAAAATCCTTCTATTCCCTGCTCCTTGGCAAATATTCGCAAAATTTTATGAAGCTCCGCAGCTTTCTCGGAGTTTGCGGGGGCTAAATGGTCGAGGATAATAGCTATTTTACTTGCGTCCCACACCTTTTTTACGCCAATTTTCCTAAAAGCTTCAACTGCAAGCGGTCCTGTTAGATCGTTAACCATAACAGAATCTACTTTAGCTTCCACGATTTCCCTTGGGTATACAATCTCCCTGCCTGAGGCTTTAGCCAAAATTTTTTCGGTGATGTTCACAGCGCAAACCACGCTGAAATGTAAATGTTATCTTTCAATGCCAGCCATTTTTCTTATAAATCTACCCACTTTTTCAATCTGATGTTCCTCAATATTCTTCATCAGGGAATCCAAAACTTCCCTCGCATTGGCGCTTTTTGCCATCCATTCTTTGGCAAATTCACCACTCTGAACATCTTTGACGACTTTTTTCATGTTGTTTTTAACATGCTCGTCGATTACTTTTGGACCAACCGTTAATCCGCCATACTTTGCAGTGTCTGAAACAGCTTTTAGCATTCCAACGAAGCCCTTCTGGTATATTAGATCCATTATCAGCTTAGCTTCATTGCATACTTCGAAATAGGCAAGTTCAGGTTGATATCCAGCCTCAACAAGCACCTCGAAGCCCTTCTTAATTAATTCTATCAATCCTCCGACCAAAACGGCCTGTTCGCCGACTAGATCAGTTTCGGTTTCCTCCTTAAAGGTCGTCTCTAACACTCCGGCTCTAGTACATCCAAGACTCTTTGCAATTGCCAACGCTGTATCCAACGCTTTTCCAGATGCGTTTTGATGGACAGCCACAAGGGCGGGAACGCCAAAACCTTCAAGGTATGTTTCACGAAGTCTTGGTCCAGGGGACTTTGGGGCAACCATTATGACATCAACATGGGGCGGAGGAACTATTTGCTTGAAGTGAATGTTAAAGCCGTGGGAGAAGCATAGGGACTTCTTATTAATCATGTAGGGAGCTATCTGACTGTTATAAACCGTTGGTTGCTCTAAATCTGGAATCAGCATATGCACTATGTCAGCTTTTTGAGCGGCCACCGATATTGGATATACTTCAAAGCCGTCTTTAACAGCCAAATCCCATGATTTGCCGCCTGGTCTCAACCCAATTATGACTTTAACACCTGAGTCTCGCATGTTCTGAGCTTGAGCTTTTCCTTGGCTGCCATAACCGATTACAGCGATGACTTTGCCTTCTAAGGGCTTTAAGGTTACATCGGCATCATAATATACTTTCACCATTCTTCCGCACCTCATTCTATACCGTTAATTTTTATCGATTGGGGACCCCTTGACAGGGCAACTATCCCCGTTCTGGCAAGTTCCTTTAAACCAAAGGATTGCATCAGATTGATAAACGCATCTATTTTGTTAGGGTCGCCTGTGATCTCCACTGTTAAAGTTTCATGAGAAGCGTCTACGATATGACCTCTAAATATGTCCACGTAATGGAGTACATCAGCCCTAACTTTTGAATCTGGAACATTAATTTTTACTAAGGCCAATTCCCTACCCACCGTGTTTGCTGGATCCAAGATACTAACTTTCACAACATCTATGAGCTTCTTAAGTTGTTTTACAAGCTGTTCAACGGTCTTATCATCACCTTTTATGGTTATGGTCATTCTAGCAAGTTCTCCATTGATGGGCCCAACGGTTATGCTGTCGATGTTAAAATTTCTCCTACGGAACATGTTTGAAACACTGTAAAGCACACCTGGCCTATTTTCGACTATGGCCGCTATTATGTGGCTTTTTTCTTCACCCATATAATCACCCTATCAGCATTTCATTTAATCCCCTCTCCGGAGGAACCATTGGAAGAACGTCCTCCTCAGGCGACACTGGCACATCTATAACAGTGGTTACGTCGCTTTTCATGGCAGCTTTAACAGCCTTCTTAAAATCCTCAAGGCTGGCAACCCTAATGCCCTGGGCACCATAAGCCTCCGCAAGTTTAACAAAATCTGGAACCCGCCCAAGCTTAACCGCAATATATCGCCTACCATAAAAAAGTCTCTGCCACTGAGCAACCATCCCAAGCACCGAGTTATTTAAAATTATGACAATAACGGGTATTTCCTCCTCCACGGAACATGCTAACTCCTGCTCAGTCATTATGAAACTACCATCTCCGGCAATATCCACCACTATCCTATCCGGGCACGCAACCTTAGCGCCAAGCGCCGCAGGAAAACCAAAACCCATCGTGCCTAATCCACCGGAAGTGATGTATGTCCTCGGTCTAATCACTTGAAAGTGAAGTGCAGCCCACATTTGATTTTGGCCAACTTCGGTAGTTATTATAGCATCTTCTGGAAGTAGTTCTCTAAGAGTTCTCAACAAAACTTTTGGGCTTAAATCGGCGTTGCTGACGAAGTTTTTGGCAAATGTTTCCTTTACTTCCTTAATCCTCTTAACCCATGGCGTCTCAGTTTTTTGGGTTCTCAGATTCTCAGTTAACGCCATATGAATTGCCTTTAACGCTTTTTTGGCGTCGGCAACTATCGGCACGTCAGGTTCTATATTCTTACTTATTTCAGCAGGATCTATGTCTACGTGGATTATTTTTGCGTCCTTACAAAAAGTGTCAAGTCTACCAGTGCTTCTATCAGCAAACCTCGTACCTACGGCAAGCAGGACGTCAGCCTCTAAAATTAGCTTGTTCGCAACAGGATTTCCATGCATCCCGATATGTCCCATCGCCAACGGATGATTTTCTGGGAAGCAGCCCTTGCCCATCAACGTGGTTGCAACGGGGGCCTGTATAAACTCGGCTAACTCAAGAAGCTCCTGGAAGGCACCGGAAATTGTAATTCCACCACCAGCCAAAATCACAGGCCTTTCAGCATTTAAAAGCAGTTCCGCAGCCTTCTTAACTTGAAGGGGATGCGGATCCGTCACGTACTTATAACCTCTAATCTTAAGCATACTTGAAAAGTCCATTTCCGCCGTATCCATTTGAACATCTTTTGGCAGATCCAATAGAACAGGCCCAGGTCTGCCGGTAGTTGCTATGTAGAAGGCCGTTTTAATGGCCTTCGGAATTTCAGCAGCGCTTCTGACCTGATAATTGAATTTTGTTATCGGCGTCGTTATCCCAATTATGTCTGCTTCTTGAAAAGCGTCCTTCCCTATCATGTAGGAAGAGCTTGCGCTACGGGTGCTTACCTGCCCAGTTAACGCTATAATTGGGGAGGAATCCATGTAGGCATTAGCGATTCCGGTAACAAGGTTTGTGGCGCCTGGACCTGAAGTCGCCATGCAAACCCCTGGCCTGCCAGTAACGCGGGCATAACCATCTGCTGCGTGAGCAGCGCATTGCTCATGCCTCGACAGGATATGCCTTATATCCGAATCGTATAGGGCGTCGTAAGTGGGCATTATTGCCCCGCCGATGATACCGAATATCACCTTAACGCCTTGCTGTCTCAAAGACTCTACGAGAGCCCGGGCACCTGACATTTTAGTCATCTAGCTATCTCCTCCATTTTGTAGCTAAAACAACATAATTCAGGAAGATTTGATGAGAATCGGGAGATATTGTGGATTCCTTGGATCCTTTGCAAAATCCAAGGCATTTTATACTTGGAGGAAGCGATCCCTCATCTCTATACCTCGTCGAACGACTGCTACGCATTGGAGTTTCATATTTAAAAAGTTTTCGGTCTACTAATCAGTAAACAGTCTCGTAGCGCTGCCATTCAATCAACCTTTCATCGAATTTTTATTAACTGCCATGAGGGTGTTCATACCAGCGAGCATAGCCTCCACACTAGCCATAACTATGTCTTCTCTAACACCCATCGCAGTAACAATTCTATCACCCTTCCTTAAGCGCACAAAAACTTCAACCATAGCATCCGTGCCTCCAGTTATTGCCTTAACACTGTAGTGCTCTAATACTATGGGCTCCACCTCTGAAATAGCGCTTTTCACAGCATTAATTGCGGCATCAACAGGACCCACTCCTATTCCAGTCCCTATGACATGCTTTTCATTAATTTTCAACCTGACCGAAGCGGTGGGCGTCACCTTATTACCCGTAACAACAGTTATCTCTTCCAGGCGTATTGGCTTAACACTCTTTAAGCCCATAACTTCCTCAGCTATTCCCAACAAGTCTGCATCGGTTATTCTTTTCCCCCTATCACCAAGCTCCTTAACTTGGCGGAATATTCGTTCAAGCTGTTCTGGACTTGGATGTAAGCCCAAATCCTCGAGAACCGCCTTTACTCCATGAGTACCAGCATGCTTTCCTACAACCACCCTTCTCATAGCGCCCACAAGTTCTGGTGAAATTGGCTCATACGTTAATGGGTAAGATAATACGCCATGCGCATGAATCCCTGATTCATGGGCGAAGGCATTTTCGCCGACGATCGCCTTATTGGGCTGCGGGAAAATACCGGTCAACCGGGAAACCAGCCGTGATGTGCTGTACAGGAGTTCTGTTTTTATTTTTATTTTTACATTATAGAGCATTTTTAGGGCCATGACGATCTCTTCAAGTGAGGCGTTTCCAGCCCTTTCGCCCAATCCGTTAATGGTTGCATGGACTTGATTAGCGCCGGCCATTAAGGCTGCAATCGAGTTCGCCACAGCCATTCCGAAGTCATTATGGCAGTGGGCGCTAATTGTCACGTTAGGAAATTCCTTTCTTATATCTGAGAACAGCTGGTATGCTCTTTCAGCAGTTAAAATTCCAACAGTGTCACATACGCAGATCCTGTCGGCACCTGCTGATAGTCCTACATTAAAAACTTGCTTTAGAAATTGTGTATCTGACCTTGTAGCGTCTTCAGCGGACAGCTCCACGATCAGCCCGTGATCCTTAGCATATTCTACACATTCCTCTGCGGCTTTTAACACATCTTCCCTTGTCTTCTTAAGTTTATACTGGACGTGTATGTCGGATGTGGGTATAACAAGGTGTATGCTATCAGCTTCGCTCTCTATCACAGCATCAATATCGGACTTTACACCCCTAGAGCAGCTGCAAATTTCCGCTTTTAATCCTTCCTTGGCGATTCTTTGGATAGCCGTCATCTCGCCATTGGAGACTGCAGCAAAGCCAGCCTCTATGACATCGACTCCAAGCTCGTCCAACTGCTTAGCAATCAAAAGTTTACTTTCAGGGGTTAATGAAACTCCGGGGGTCTGTTCGCCGTCTCTGAGGGTGGTGTCTAGAAATCTCACATACTCTGGGAAGTTATTTAATAAAGCGATACCCCATGTTGATTCCTCTGGATGTAGCATCTCATTACAATAAATTAAATATAAAGCTTTTGGTTTCCTATCTGGTACAGATTCTGAGAGAGGCGAAAAACTTGAGAAGCGATGAAATAAAACGCGGGATAGAGAGAGCACCCCATAGGTCATTGCTTAAAGCGCTCGGCTTAACTGATGAGGAAATAAACAGACCATTCATTGGAATCGCGAATAGCTACACAACAATAGTTCCGGGGCATGTACATCTAAATAAGGTTGCAGAGGCGGTTAAAGCGGGCATCATAGCGGCAGGCGGGGTACCATTTGAATTCAACACCATCGCTGTTTGCGATGGAATAGCAATGAATCACATTGGAATGCGGTACTCACTACCATCCAGGGAGATTATTGCTGATTCGGTTGAAATAATGGCCGAAGCCCATAGATTTGATGGACTGGTCCTCATTTCAAACTGTGATAAAATAACTCCGGGTATGCTTATGGCTGCTGCTAGACTGAATATACCCGCAATCCTGGTGACTGGAGGGCCTATGCTCTCCGGGATTGTTGATGGAAAACGCGTTGGCTTTGCCTCTGTTTATGAGGCGGTAGGAGGGGTGTTAGCAGGAAGAATAACCCAAGGGGAGCTGAAAAAACTTGAGGATAATGCATGTCCAGGATGTGGATCCTGTAACGGCATGTTCACCGCAAATACAATGGCATGTGTGGCTGAAGCGCTAGGCATGACGCTGCCCTATTGTGCAACCGCCCCGGCTGTAAGCGCCGCAAGGTTGAGGATAGCCAAAGAATCCGGAAAAAGGGTTGTGGAAATGGTTAAAAGCGACTTAAAGCCTTCAGATGTGCTTACGCTGAAGGCTTTTGAAAATGCTATCATGGTGGACATGGCCTTAGGGGGTTCAACAAACACCGTTTTACATTTGACAGCCATAGCCAAGGAGGCGGGAGCAACATTGCCGCTAACAATGTTTGATGAATTGAGCAGGCGGACACCACACCTATGTAATATGATACCAAGCGGACCCTACGCCGTTGAAGATTTAGATGCCGCCGGAGGGATACCCGCCCTAATGAAGGAGCTAAGCGTCATCCTGAATTTGGATGCCCTCACAGTATCAGGCAAAATTGTGAAAGATAACATTGAAAAAGCTGAGGTACTAAATAGGGCAGTCATCAGACCCATCAACGATCCTGTACATAAGGAGGGGGGAATAGCAGTATTAAAGGGAAACCTGGCTCCTGAAGGAGCTATTGTAAAGTCGGCAGCTGTCCCCGATAAAATGTTTTCTTTCAAGGGAGAAGCCAGAGTCTTTGATTCAGAAGAAGACGCCGTCAAAGCTTTGCGTGAAAGGAAAATACGCGAAGGTGAAGTGGTCGTTATTAGGTATGAGGGTCCTAAAGGGGGTCCAGGGATGCCAGAAATGCTTTCCCCAACAGCCATACTTGCGGGCATGGGTTTAAGCGAATCCGTAGCGCTGATTACTGACGGAAGATTCTCAGGGGCCACAAGAGGGCTTTGTGTAGGCCATATCTCTCCCGAAGCTGCAGAAGGCGGGCCTATAGCCATCCTTAAAGACGGAGACATTATATCAATCGAAATCCCGAAAAGAGAGATAAACGTGGAAATATCTAAAGATGAGTTTGAAAAACGTTTAAAAGTGTTTAAACCGAAAGAACCCAAGTTTAAGAGGGGTTATCTAGCCCGTTACTCATGGCTTGTGCAGTCGGCAGCAACCGGAGGCACGTTCAAGACGCCCTAAAATCTTCTTAACGCCCTAGTTAGAGAGCAAAGCGCTTGATAGATAAGTTTATAAGCAATTTAACTGCCTTTCTCTAGAACAGTGATTAAGATGAGGGGTTGCGTTCACAAGGAGCGATTGCCTTCATTAAAGGCTATAGAAAACTCCTTAAAGCTAAAGTAACTACGGGTTACTCGCGATCCCTTGATGCAACCCCAGAAAGAAAACTGAACGTTCCACGCCCAAGTGTCTTTGAGTTTGGAGGTGAAGATTTTTGGCTAAATTGAAGTTTGCCATACCAGCGGGTTCCCTGCAAGAATCAACCTTTAACCTCCTCGAGAGGGCTGGCTATAAAGTGTTCAGCCGAGAGAGAAGCTATAAGCCATCAATAAACGATCCAGAAATAGAGCTAAGACTCCTCAGGCCTCAAGAGATTCCAACACTGGTTGATGAAGGCATATATGACATTGGAATAACGGGCCTTGACTGGATCAAGGAAACAAATGCAGATGTGGAAAATCTCCAAAACCTCGAATATGGCAGAGTGAAAATTGTCCTAGCGGTACCCAAGGATTGGCATAACATAAACTCTCTTTCAGAACTATTGGAGAATTTTATAAATGAGGGTAGAAACGTCAGAATATCCGCTGAATATTTAAAAATCACAGCGGAATACATTAAAAACAACCCTACCTACCGCAAATTCTTCGGCACTGTAGAGCCAATTATAATAACCCCATGGTGGAGAATGGGAGAAAACCCGAAAGTCAGCATTTTCCTCTCCTTCGGCGCTACGGAAGCCAAACCGCCAGAGGTTGCTGACGCGATAATAGACGTCACTGAAACTGGAGTAAGCCTTGAACAGAACAATTTGAAGGCCATAGATACAGTAATGGTTTCCACAGCCTGTCTGATAGCGAATAAGAAATCATTGGAATCCCCTGATAAGCGGGAGAAAATCTATGACATTTTAACGTTACTAAAGGGGGTTGTCGATGGGGCGAAGAGGCTACATATATTCGTGAATGTTAAAAAGGAAAACCTGAAAAAACTGCTTGAGACATTGCCAGCATTAAAAAAGCCTACAATATCTCCATTATCCGACAAACAATGGTTTTCAGTTAACACTGTTGTTGAGAAAGACACTTTCTTAAAGATTCTGCCAACTATACGCAAACTTGCACAGGGCTTAGTTGTTTACGAGCCAAGACAAGTTATGGCATTAGACGAAGTTGGTTACAATGAAAAGAGCAAAAATTAGATCGTTAATGAAAATTGTTGACAAGACCGCTATTCCGGCGGAATTGGATAGAAGAGAAAATTCATCAGCAGAGATGACCAAGCTTGACGAGGATGTAAAGAAAATAGTCGAAGAGGTAAAAAAGCGGGGCGACGCTGCATTAATTGAGTTTACAAGAAAATTTGACAATGTATCATTACGCCAAGAAGACTTGAAAGTGAAGCAAAGAGAGATAGAGGATGCTTACCGAAATGTCGGCGAAAAGGAAGTTTCAGCGATAAAGGCAATGAAGGAACGAATAGAAAGTTTGGAAGGCCGAATTCTAGAAAAGATGACTACCGAAGTTCAAATAAACGGTATTAAAGTCAAATTTAGAATAGACCCAATTGAAAGCGTCGGTTGCTATGTTCCAGGGGGTATAGCCGCCTATCCCAGCACATTGGTAATGACTGCTACACCAGCCAAGCTGGCTTGTGTGCCAAGGGTTGTAGTTTGCTCTCCACCAAGAAACAATGGTTCAGTAAACCCGCTTACACTAGTTGCCGCAGATGTCTGCGGAGTTGATGAATTCTATAAAGTTGGCGGCGCCCAAGCCATCGCGGCAATGGCCTATGGAACCGAGACGATAAAATCAGTGCTGAAAATTGTAGGTCCTGGAAATAAGTACGTGGCCGCCGTTAAGCGTCTCATTTCTAAAGATGTTGCTATAGACATGCCAGCAGGACCAAGCGAACTTCTAATTTTAGCGGATGATTCCGCGGATCCAAGGCTAATAGCCTTAGACCTATGTTCTCAGGCAGAGCATGGGCCGGACTCTATCGTCGGGCTTGTGACGACATCCAAAGGGCTGGTACAGAGGGTTCTTAAGGAACTTTCAGAAATAGTCGAAGAAATACCTAGAAAGGAAATAGTTATCAAGGCTTTACGCGATAAAGGCTTCATTTTACTCTGTGATAATATAAATGAAATGATTGAATTTGCAAACAGATTCGCTCCCGAGCATGTCGAGGTCATGACCGACCATGCTGAAAATATTGCTGACATGATAAGGAATGCTGGACTCGTCTTAGTTGGACCCTACAGTCCCGCTGCCCTAAGTGATTACTATTGTGGAACAAATCACGTTCTGCCCACAGGCGGATTTGGGAAAATGTTCTCTGGATTATCCGTTCTGGACTTTGTTAGAAAAGTGGCCATTGTAAGTTGCTCACGAGAAGGAATACAAGGGGCGTTGGGAGTCGTTAAAATTTTGGCTGAAGCTGAGGGCTTACCTAATCACTATAGGGCGCTTGAGGGGAGACTTAAAGTTGAAAATTAAGAATCGCGACTGGTTCAGAAGAAAGCTTGAGGCGGTTAAGGCAATAGGCTATATCTTCGGCTACAGCGTGAAAAGTGTTGAACGAAGTTTTGGTCAAAGGGAATCAGATATTCTGAAGCTAGATTCTAACGAGAATTTTTTCATTCCCAAATATGAGCTCTTAAAACTCATTATGGAAGTTATAGAGGAATTTGATCCTAGGCTATATCCCCAAGAAGAAGAGCAGGAACTTCGCGAAAAAATAAGCAGTTACATAAGAATCCCGGCTGACCGCATAGTGGTAGGAAATGGAAGCGATGAATTGATGGAAAGAATTGCACGATTGTTTCTTGAAGCGGGCGAGCTGGCCGTCACCATCACGCCCACTTTTTCCATGTATAGACACGCCGTTAAGATGCAGAGGGCAGAACTTATTGAGGTGCCCCTCAATGAAGATTTTTCACTTAATGTTGATGCCATTTTATCCAAAATAACCCCAAAAACAAGGGTGCTTTTCTTATGCTCGCCTAACAATCCCACGGCAAACCAGTTCAAAACAGAGGAAATAAAGCGTTTGCTGAGCGCTTTTGAAGATGGCATAGTTGTTCTAGATGAGGCATATGTTGAATTCGCCGGATCTTCGGTTATATACTTAACCGAAGACTTTGATAACCTGATAGTATTGAGGACTTTTTCGAAAGCCTTCGGTTTGGCGGGCCTTAGACTAGGATACTGCATAGCTGACGCTGAAGTTGCCGAAACGCTTTCGAGAAACGTCGGGTTACCATACGCTGTTAACACAGTTGCACTGCGTGTCGGCGCAAAAATTTTGGAAAAATTGGAAATTGTGGAAAATGCCATTAAACAGCTAAGGATTGAAAGAGACAAGCTGATTGAGGCTTTAAACACTATTGAAGGAGTTAGAGCCTTCAAATCTGAAACAAATTTTGTGCTATTTCATACGGACAAGCCCTCAACACAAGCTTACCGTGAACTACTTCAACGGGGGATAATTGTTAAGAATTTAGGCGCTCTTTTAAGTCTTAAAAACTGTTTTAGAGCCACGGTAGGTCTGCCTGAAATGAACGTTAGATTGGTTCAAGCTTTAAGGGATATATGTGAAGCAAAATGAGGGAGCTCAAGTGAGAGAGGCTGAAGTTTCAAGAAAGACTAAGGAAACCGAAGTATATGTGAAAGTGAACCTTGACTCCGTTGGAAAAGCGGAAGTGCACACAGAAATAGAATTTTTAAACCATTTAATAACATCTTTGGCATCCCACAGCCTAATCGACATTACAGCAAAGGTTACAGGAGATCTTAAACATCACATAGTTGAGGATGTTGCCATATGCCTAGGCGAGGCCCTTAGAAAGGCATTAGGCGAATGCGAGGGTATAACGAGATTCGGATTCGCCGCGGTGCCCATGGACTGCTCCCTAGCCTTCGCAGCGGTAGACCTTGTAAGGCGTCCCTATGCCAAAATTAATCTTAAACTCAAGGGCAAGAAAATTGAGGACATGCCATGCGAGGATATACAACATTTCTTTGAAACTCTAGCATTCTCCTCTCAATCAAACATGCATGTTTGGGTTGAATATGGCAATAATGACCACCACAAAGCAGAGGCAGCCATTAAAGCCTTGGCCCTCGCCTTGAAACAGGCGGTGGCTGTAGACCCCAGAAGGAGGGGTGTGCCAAGCTCGAAGGGGGTGATGTAGTTTCCCAGCGTTTTTATTGTTGACTATGGGGTGGGAAACCTATTCAGCATAAAATGCGCCATGGAAAAAGTGGGCTTCAAGACTAAAATCAACACTTCAAGAATAGAAACTAAAGAAGTCGATGCCCTAATACTTCCAGGCGTAGGAAACTTTTCAGCAGCTTCAAAAAATCTAGAAAAAGTAAGGCAACAAATTATTGACCTGGTGAATGGGGGGACGCCTGTCCTTGGAATCTGCTTAGGCATGCAGCTTCTCCTAGAGGAAAGCGAAGAGGGGAGTGGCAAAGGATTGGCATTATTGGCCGGAAAAAACTTGAAACTGCCAAATACCGTAAGAGTTCCTCATATAGGTTGGAACACAATTAAAGTTACAGCTCAAAATAGGTTAGTAGAAGGGCTGGAAGATGGGTCATACTTTTACTTTGCCCATTCATATTATGCTACGCCCATAAGCAAAGAAGTTATTAGTGCCGAGACAACATATGGGGTTACTTTCGCATCAATAATAGCTAAAAATAATATCTACGGAACCCAATTTCATCCTGAAAAATCCGGAAGAAACGGCCTCAAGATCCTTGAAAACTTTTACAAAATGGTTAAGGGGCGCTAATAATTGAAAGTTATTCCAGCTGTAGATTTGATGGGCGGAAGGGTTGTAAGGCTTTTCCAAGGAAACCCAAACGAGGCAAAATACTATGACAATTTAGGAGATCCCGTTGCCGTAGCCAAAAAGTGGGAGGAGGAAGGGGCAGACGCCCTTCATGTTGTTGACTTGGATGCCGCCTTCGACAGAGGAAACAATTTGGAAACAATTTTAAGGATAATTAAGGAGATAAGATTGCCAGTGCAGGTTGGAGGGGGAATAAGAAGCCTCGAGGTTGCTGAAAAGCTATTTGAGAGCGGAGCTGGGCACGTAATATTAGGAACTATTTCCTTTAAAAAACCTGAAATTTTAAGGTTCCTTGCTGAAAAGTACGGCGGCCGCGTTATTGTAGCCCTAGATCATATTAATGGGGAGGTTATGGTTGAAGGCTGGAGAAAATCGACGGGCTTTAAGTTAGAGGACGCCATAAAAATTTTTCTGGAAATTAATGTTCACAATTTTCTCGTGACCTCTATAAGGAAAGATGGAACATTACAGGGAATAGACCTGAAAACCTTGAAAGAGGCAAGCAAGATCAAAGAGGCAAAAATAATAGCTGCTGGCGGGGTTGGAAGCCTAAAAGATTTGGCCGCCCTAAAAGAAATTGGTGTTTATGGAGTTGTTGTCGGGAAAGCCCTCTACGAAGGCGCTTTTAAACTCTCGGAAGCTTTAAAGATTGCGAGGGGGTAAGCTCTTGCCACTTGCGAAGCGTATAATACCATGCCTGGACGTTGACCATGGCTGGGTAGTTAAGGGAATAAACTTCCAGAACCTACGGGACGCAGGCGACCCTGTTGAGCTAGCCAGCAGATATAGCGAGGAAGGGGCAGACGAGCTGGTTTTCCTAGACATTACAGCCTCACCGGAGAAGCGGAAAATACTCAGGGACGTTGTTATGAAAGTTGCTGAGGCAATACAAATCCCGTTCACAGTGGGTGGTGGAATTCGAAGCATCTCAGACGCAAGGCTCGTGCTCTGCAGCGGCGCAGACAAAGTATCCATAAACACGGCAGCGGTTGAAAATCCCAATTTAATAAGGGAGCTTGCCACAACATTTGGCGGACAATGTGTAGTCGTTGCAATAGACGCTAAGAGAAAGCACGAAAAGGTCAAAGACAAATTTATCGTTGAAACTTCAAATGGGCCATGCTGGTTCGAGGTCTATACTTACGGTGGGAGAAAACCCACAGGAGTGGACGCCATTCAATGGGCAATCAAGGCTGAGGAACTTGGAGCTGGAGAAATTCTTTTAACCTCAATGGACCGAGATGGGACAGAGAACGGGTACGATTTGGATCTCACAAGAAGTATTTCGGAAAATGTAAATATTCCAGTTATAGCAAGCGGGGGCGCTGGAAAACCTGAACATTTTTGGGAAGCTTTCACACTCGGGAAGGCTGACGCGGCGCTAGCCGCCTCTGTATTCCATTATAGTAAGTATCCAATACGCATAATAAAGGAATTTTTAAAAGCCAAGGGGGTGAATGTTCGATTATGAATGCAGAGAAAAAAGTGATTATCGAACAGTTGGATTTTGCAAAGGGCAACGGCCTAATACCAGTAATTGTTCAACAAGCTGACACTAAGGAGGTGCTAATGCTAGCATATACAAACCTTGAGGCTCTCAAAAAAACCCTTGAAACGGGATACGCCCACTATTGGAGCCGCTCCAGACAGTCGCTTTGGATGAAAGGCGAAACATCGGGGAACACGCAAAAAGTTAAACAGATTCTTGTAGACTGTGACCACGATGCATTGCTCTTTATTGTGGAGCAAAAGGGAAACGCCTGTCATACTGGGGAGAGGACATGCTTCCACAATCTACTATCTAACGAGAAATAGGCGGAACTAGCAATAGTAATCTACAGAAGCACCTTTAAGAGGTCAGCTTTTGTTATTATGCCAATAATTTTTCCTTTTTCCGATACTAAGACTGCTGGGTAAACTTCTAGTAGGCTTGAGACCAGTCTAAGCGGCGCGGATTTATCAACTTGAGGGAAGCTTTCATCCATTACAGCTTCAACAGGCATTTGGGATATTTCAGATAAACTTTTCCTAGCGGATAGTTTCTTAAGCAGTGTTTTCTCAGAAATACTTCCTACAACATGTTCTCCGTCAAAAATGGGAAGCTGCGAATAGCCATACTCAACCATCAACTTCACCGCCTTGGATACTGGTTCGTTACTTTGAACGCCTACGACTTTATTATGAAGAATGGATGCGGCGCGAATTTCCGCTTTCGTCTCCAACTCCTCAAGGGCATCAAATATTGCCTTAACCTTATCATAGGAGGGACTTATCTTTCGGGATTCCAGCTTTGCAATAAGGGACTGACTGACGCCTGCAAGTTTTGCTAACTGCTTCTGTGTTAAGCCAAGCATTTTCCGCTTTCTGCCTATTTCCTCTAATTGGGGAAGCACGATAAAGATTCGGCAGAAATCCCTAAAATTCTTTTTGGAATAAAAAATTCAGAAAAATATTAAAAAGGGAAGCAACCATGCAATCAGCAATACGTCATTCAGCACAGGAGGAAAAATGCTTGAATAAGCGCACCATAGGAGAAATCAACGAGAAAATAAGGAAGGGAGATGTTCAGGTTTTAACAGCGGAAGAAATGAAAAAGCTTGTTGAAACTAGCGGTGTCGAAGTAGCCTTTAAGGAAGTTGATGTGGTGACCACTGGAACCTTCGGGGCGATGTGCTCGTCAGGAGCTGTGATAAATCTTGGACACTCCGATCCGCCCATAAAAATACAGCATGCATGGATAAACGATGTTCCCGTTTGCCATCCAGGAGCGGCTGTTGACCTATACATAGGAGCGACTATGATGTCTGAAACCAGGCCTTTCGAATATGGAGGCGGGCACGTTATAGAAGATTTGATCAGCGGAAAAGAGGTTGAACTCAGAGCCACATCTTATGGGACAGACTGCTATCCAAGAACTAGGCTTAGGACAATACTGACAAAGCATGATTTAAACCAGTTCTATCTCCTCAACTTTAGAAACTGTTACCAGCGTTATGTATGCGCCACAAACAGCCGAGACGAAACCATATATACTTACATGGGTAAACTCCTCCCAAACTTTGGAAACGCCACATTTTCAGGAGCGGGTGAACTAAACCCACTAATGAACGATCCGGACTACGAGACAATTGGTATTGGAACACGCATATTTTTGGGTGGAGCTCAGGGATACGTAATTGGCGAGGGCACACAACATGACCCCCGAAACCTTTCAGGAACAATCATGGTTCGGGGAGACTGCAAGAAAATGAATCCCAGATTCATCAGAGGGGCAGCCTTCACTCGTTATGGCACGACGCTATATGTTGGAATCGGCATACCAATACCTATACTCAACATCAGAATGGCAAAGAAAACCGCCATAAGAGATGAAGATATAAAAGTTCCAATAGTGGACTATGGGGTTCCCGTAAGGGATAGGCCAAAACTTGGATGGATCAGCTATAAGGAATTAAAGTCAGGCACAATAACAATAAAAGGTAAAAAAGTTAAGGTTAGCCCTCTTTCAAGCCTAAAAGTCGCGAAGGAAATTGCAGAGACGCTTAAGCGATGGATTGAGGAAGGACTATTCTATTTAACAGCTCCTGTTGAAAGACTTCCAACAGATACGGAGTATAAGCCCATGAAACAGACTGAAGAAACAATACTAGTTAAAAGTGTAGTTCATCATGCAGTAACATGTAGAGAGGATGAATCAATAAAGGACGTTGCCAAGCGAATAATAAATCAATCAGTGAATCATGTAGTTGTTGTAGATGAACAGGAAAAACTCTTGGGGATAGTGACATCCTGGGACATCACCAAGGCTGTTGCTGAGGGTAAAAACAGGCTTAGTGAGATAATCACAAGAAAAGTTGTAACCACAACGCTGGATGAACCAGTAGAAGCTGCATCGAGAAAAATGGCTCAGCATCAAATATCCGCCCTTCCAGTGATAGACAACGACAGAAAAGTCTTGGGAATAGTTACATCCGAGGATATAGCCAAACTTTTAGGGAGGCAACGGAATGGCTAGGATCCTCTTGAGATTTCCCGAGAACATTGTGGACCAACCAATAATATCACAAGTCATATCAGAATACAATATTTCATTAAACATATTGGCTGCGCGTGTTAACTCCCAAGGCGGCGAAGTCTTAGCAGAAATTCCATCAGAGGACATAAAAAGAGCAGTTAAAGCATTCAGGGATAGGGGGGTTATAGTTGCATTTCCAAAACTCATTGAAGTGGACAGGGAAAAATGCCTTCACTGCGGCGCATGTTACTCTTTATGTCCTGCTGGGGCAATAACCATCAACAAGGAAGACTTCTCAGTGATCTTTGATTACGAAAAGTGTATAGGAAGCTCTTGTGCGGCATGTGTAGATGCTTGTCCTGTAAGGGCCATAACTCTTTCCAGGGAGTTAGGGCTTCTGGAGCGGGAAAATGAGGACAAAAAAATTAATCAGGAGAACGTTCAGTCTTAAGGAAACAAACTGCACTATAATCTCGGAATGTGAAACAGCCATTTCAGCAGCCATTTCCGCCATTAAATATCACAGGGAAAAACTTGAGAGATATATCAACAATCATCCGGAGTTTCTGTATACGCTAAGTCCCCTCCACGTTGATAAGGGACCCAAGGTTGTTAGAAGAATGTCGGAGGTTTCAGAAAAAGCTGATGTTGGACCAATGGCTGCCGTTGCCGGAGTGTTGGCAGATCTCGCCGTAGAGGAAATGTTACAAACTGGATGCAAAGTTGCAGTTGTCGAAAATGGGGGCGAAGTGTCGGCAGTTTCAGATGTGCCCATTGACATAGCACTGGTTGCAGGGAATCATCCTCTATCGAAGAGTATTGGCTTTAAACTCGAGGAATTTCCTATAGGTGTAGCCACAAGCTCAGCTCTCTTCAGCCATGCATTGAGTTTTGGAGAGGCCGAAGCCGTTACAGTGTTTGCATCAAACGCCGGATTAGCTGACGCTGTAGCGACGGCCGTTGGGAACATGGTAAAGGGGGACTACGTCGATTATGTAATTAAAAGGGCAGTAGGAAAGGCCATTAGTATAGAGGGCGTCAAAGGTGTACTAATAATTTGGCGTAACACTGTGGGTTTAGGCGGACAAATTCCAAAGCTGATTGGCATACGATGAGACAAATAAGGGGCGGTTTAGTCTTCATGCAGCTTGAATTCTTCGTGAATAGCTTGCACCGCCGTTTTTGCATCGGTTTCCTTTATCACAAAGGATATGTTAAGCTCTGATGATCCCTGCGCGATCATACGTACATTTATCCCCTTACGGGCAACTGCTGAAAAAAGTTTCGAAGCGATCCCAGGAGTGTTTTTCATGCCAGCCCCAACGGCGGAAATAATGCATACATCATCCTCTGCCGTTACCTCCCTTATAAGGCCCCGGCCAAGCAGTGCCACCTCCAAGGCGTTTACAGCCTTGTCCAAGACATTTCGGCGTATGGCAATGGATATATTGGCTTCAGAGGCCCCCTGAGAGATCATTAAGATGTTTATTCCGCTCTTTCCTAGAACATCAAAGACCTTGGCAGCCGTTCCAGGCGCACCTATCATGCCAGCTCCGCTAACGGTTATCACAGCCGCATCCTTAAGCAGCGTGACAGCCTTAACCGTTTTCCCCGGCTTGATTTTCTGTTCTCTCTTTATTACTGTTTCAGGCCCTTCAGGGTTGAAGATGTTTTTTATTCTAACAATAGCGTTACCGTCCATTAGCGGTTCAATAGCCCTTGGATGCATAGCTTTGGCGCCGAACACTGCCATCTCTAATGCTTCCTCAAAGGATATTTCTGGTATGGTTCTGGCTGAGGGGACTATTTTGGGGTCGGCGGTCATTAGCCCATTAACATCGGTCCATATCCAAATTTCATCAGCTCCAAGCGCTGAGCCAATTATTGTCGCTGTGTAATCTGACCCGCCGCGTCCAAGGGTTGTAATTATCCCGTCCTGGGTTGCGGCAATAAACCCTGTCACTATGGGCACTACTCCTTTTTTAAGTAATGGTTCTAAGCGCTCAACGACCTGATGCCTCGTCACGTTTAATAATGGGGAAGCCTCCCCAAAATTTGCATCTGTCACTATTCCAGCTTCTGCGCCCGTCAAAAAGCGAGTTTCAAGTCCTAAGTCTCTAACGGCACCATAAACAATAGGGGTGGAGAGTCTTTCACCGAAGGATAATATGTAGTCTCTCGATCTTGGAGTGAGTTCTCCAACGTAAATTATACCCGTTAAAACCTTTTCAAGCTCTTCTATAGTTGATGTGACTATTTGACTTATTTCACTCTTTAAAGTTGAGCTTTTTATACTATTGTTGGTAAGTTGTAAGTGCATTTCAAGGAGCTCACTCTTAAATTGGGATATGAAATTTTTGTCCCGCTTTTCGGCAAGCTCTGAAGCCTCTATGAGCCGTTCAGTCACACCGTCCAGAGCTGAAACGACAGCAACAACTTCGTGTCCTTTTCTTACATGTGAAGCTATTGTATCTGCAACACGCCTTATATTCTCTACTCCGGTTACTGATGTTCCGCCAAATTTCATTACAATCCTCATCGAACACTTACACCTCAAACAGCATCCTTGCGGCCAATTTCTGCTTTATGTCAAGCAAGTCCCGTAATATAGCACTGGCGGTTTCAGTTCCTCCAGCCCCTCGGCCTATTATCGTTTGTTCTCCTGCAAACTCGGAGATAAAAGTTACTGCATTGAGGGTTCCGCTGACATTTAATGGGTCATTTTTCATAATTCTGGTGGGCTTAACCTGCAGTCCATCAGAAGAAACTGTTCCTAAAAGCTTGATTACACAGCCCTCTTTTGCAGCTTTCTCTATTTCCTTTATTGTTATGCCTCTTATACCCGTTATACTTGCATCCTTTAGGGTAACCCTCCTCCCCATAACCCAGTTTGCGAGGATTACAAGTTTGCAAGCAGCGTCAATGCCATCCACGTCCATGGACGGATCTGCCTCAGCATAGCCAAGTTCCTGAGCCATTTTGAGAGCTTGGTCAAATTCGACATGTTTCTCAGTCATCTCAGTGAGTATGAAGTTTGTCGTCCCGTTTAAGATGCCCCTTATGGAGAGAATTCTGTCGCCGAAAAGACAGCGCTTCGCAAATTCGAGGATAGGGGTGCCAGCGCCCACCGAAGCGCTAAACCGAAAATAAACTTTATTGTACTCGGCAAGCTCTATTAAAACGGGCAAGGCTAGAGCTAATGGTCCTTTATTTGCTGTGACAACATGCTTCCCAGATTTAAAGGCGGCCTTAATATGCGACAATGCAGGCTCGCCATCTTTGACATTTGTCGGCGATACTTCAACAACAGCCTCAGCCTCCATGGATTCTAAAACCTCCATTGCCGACATTTTTGGCCTGCCAAATTTACCATCAGCAGCCACTGTGCCCTTTTGGCTCTTTATAAGTAACATTCTCTCTAAGTCTAACCCCTTTGAATTTACTGCGGCGCCTCCCCTGTCAACAATGGCAACTACTCTTGGATGGAAACCATAATTGTTAACGAGTTCGGTCAGCCTATTTGCAAAAAGCTTAGTTAAGCTTTGACCGACAACACCGTATCCCACTAGAATTATCCTCATGCCCGAAACCTCGGCTTACAATTGAGCCCTTGCTGGCATTAAACCTAATATTTGCTCGATGGACTCAAGCTGGGCATCAACTTCAAAGGGCTTTTCATATGACTTTACAACGATGTCCGGATCCTTAAGCCCGTGTCCCGTTGTAACACAAACAATTATCTCATCTCTGTCTATTTTGCCGTAATCTATTAACTTTTTTAGCCCGGCTATGGATGAGGCGCTTGCGGGTTCCACGAATATGCCTTCGTATCTGGCAAGCATTTTTTGAGCCTCCAATATCTCGGCATCTGTGACGGTTTCAGCGGTTCCCCCGGAGTCCCGTATAGCCTTCAAGGCCTTTTTCCAGCTTACCGGAGCGCCTATTCTTATTGCACTTGCAACAGTCTCCGGCTTTTCTACTGGAACTATGTAACTCCTTCCCTCTTTAACTGCCTTTGCTATCGGCGAAGCGCCTTCAGCCTGAATCCCAGTAACCATTGGAAGCTTTTCTATTAAGCCTACATTATAGAATTCTACAAATCCCTTCCATATGGCACTAATGTTTCCCGCGTTGCCAACGGGCACAATAACCCTATCTGGAACCAGCCCGTTAAGCTGATCGCAAATTTCATAGGCTATTGTTTTTTGGCCCTCAAGCCTAAACGGGTTAATGGAATTTAAGAGGTAAATCTCCTTATGCTCTTCCGATATTTTAACAATTATCTTGAGGGCTTGATCAAAATTCCCCCGGATCTGCATGACTTTTGCCCCATAAATTATGGCCTGCGCCAACTTCCCGTAAGCAACACCGCCTGAGGGGATGAGTATAATACATGAAAGTCCAGCCTTAGCAGCGTAAGCGGCTAAAGACGCCGAGGTGTTTCCTGTCGATGCGCATGCGACCATTTTTACTCCAAGTTCCATGGCCTTGCTCACTCCAACTGTCATCCCCCTATCCTTAAACGATCCTGTAGGGTTCTCGCCTTCATTTTTTACATAGAGATTCTTGACCCCCAGTGCTTGCCCTAGCCTCCGGCAAAAGTAGAGGCTAGTTCCACCTTCGTTTAAGGAGATGATCTTGGAAAAATCGCTAATAGGCATGAAATCTCTGTAGCGCCACACGGATAGGGGCCAATTTCGCCAATCGCTTTTTTTAATCTTCTCCTTTAAAATATCATAATCGTATCTAATTTCAAGAATGTCGCCGCATGAGCGGCAGGTATAGACAATCTCATTAAGATCATATTTTTCTCCGCAATTTATGCAAGCCTGAAAAGACAATCACTCAGCCTCCAATAAACTTACGCCCCTTCCAGGCTTTGTGAAAAATGCTTCAGCTTCTATACCAACTTTTTTAAAGCCCTCTTTCATAGCTTTCATAACCTCTAAGGACACTGAATCTTTCTCGTCGACTATCGCAATCATGGATGGACCTGCCCCGCCTATAGCCACTCCACAGGCACCAGCTTTCATTGCAGCGTCTTTGACAAAATGATACCCAGGGATCATAGAAGACCTTACAGGTTCAACTACAGCATCACACATTGAACGACCAATAAGTTTTACGTCGCCTAAAGCGAAACCAACAGCCATAGAGGCTGCGTGGCCAACATTGTGAACCAATTTTTCCATAGTAACCACTGGCGGCAGGATAGATCTTGCTTTTTCAGTCTTTTTAGGTGATGTTGGAATCTTAGGAACAACCACGCAAACACCCATGTTCGGAGGTGTCTTTAAACATATAACCTCTAGAGGGTTATAAGACCTTATGATGACAAAGTCGCCGCATATAGCTGCTGAAACGTTATCTGCATGTTCAAATCCTGCGGATGCTACTTCTCCCTTTGCCGAAATGCAAATTAACTGCTCATGACTTAGCTTGAGGTCAAACATTTTATCTAGTCCGAAAGCCACAGCCGCTGCTGAGGCTGCACTGCTGCCCAAACCCGAGCCTGGAGGTATTCCCTTATCTATTCTTATTGAAACTCCTGATTTCAGAGAAAAATGACTCAACATGTACCCGGCAACAACACCAGCTGTATTTTTGCTAGGATCAACGGGTATGTTATCCGATATTCCATGGACTTCAATTTTAATTCCTTCAGAAATTGAGGTTATAGTTACCCTATCGTATGGATTCTCCAGGGCTAAACCAAAGATATCAAATCCCGGGCCTAAATTTGCTATTGATGCAGGAGCCCTTACGACGACCTTCTGAAATTTTGGCATACGGCTCACCTTAAGCGATGCAAAAATTTGTTGATGGCTACATTTAAGTTAAACGAAACTTTACTGTTGGAGGAGGGTGAGGGGCAAAGCCTTTTCAAATATTTTGCTATGATACTCTTGAAGGGACTTTATCGTGAACTTGCTTTCCTTTATGCGTTGGATGGCTCTAACTGCAGCATGGGCAGCAGCGATCGTTGTTATGTAGGGCACCTTGTATTCTACGGCCGCCCTTCTAATTTGAAATTCATCGTCTTTTGGTCCTTTACCCTTTGGCACATTTATGATTAGAGCAACCTTCCCAGATTTTATGTAATCAACAATGTGGGGGCGCCCTTCACTTACTTTCAGAACTGTTTCGGTTTTTACGCCTATAGCAATCAAGGTTTCAGCTGTTCCACGCGTTGCCAGAATGTTAAAGCCCAATTCCAACAATTTTCGTGCTATAGGTATAGCATGCATCTTTTCCTCATCTCTGACGCTTATAAACACATTTCCGCTCGTGGGGAGTTTTGTTTCTGCTGCCAACTCAGCCTTATAATAAGCCATCCCAAAGTCGCTATCTAGACCCATAACTTCACCTGTGGATTTCATTTCTGGACCAAGCACTACGTCAACGCCAGGAAGCTTCGCAAATGGGAAAACCGCTTCTTTGATGGCTATGTGTCCAAGTTTTGGATGTTCACCTGTAATGCCTAACTCTCTCAGCTTACGTCCAACCATCACTTTAGCAGCGATTTTCGCAAGGGGCACACCAGTAGCCTTACTTACAAAGGGCACAGTTCTCGACGCCCGAGGGTTAACTTCGAGCACATAGACCGTTCCATTTTTAACTGCAAACTGCACATTTATCAAGCCAACAACTGAAAGCTCCTTAGCAAATTTGCGGGTATATTCTTTCATAGTTTCAATTACTTTGTCGCTAATACTGAATGGAGGCAGGACGCATGCAGCATCCCCTGAATGAACACCGGCTTGTTCAATGTGTTCCATAACCCCTCCAATGTATGTTTCTTCGCCATCACTTACAGCGTCTATTTCCGTTTCAACGGCATCTTCCAAAAATTTGTCTATTAGTACTGGATGTTCAGGGGAGACCTCTATAGCCTCGCTCATAAATTTGACCAATGTTTCCTCGTCATAAATTATATCCATCGCCCGTCCGCCTAAAACATATGAGGGCCTGATTAGCACCGGATAACCAAGCTTTCGTGCAACCTCTTTCGCCTCCTCAATGCTCATTGCCGTTCCATTTGGAGGTTGCGGAATACCGAGTTTTTCAACGATTTCCGCGAATCTTTTCCTATCTTCCGCCTTGTCTATACTGTCGGGAGATGTTCCAAGAATCTTTGCGCTCTGTTTCTCCAATGGTATAGCCAAGTTCAGGGGGGTTTGCCCGCCGAACTGGACTATGACACCCTCGGGTTTTTCATGCTCAATAATGTTCATTACATCCTCGAAAGTCAAGGGTTCAAAATAGAGTTTATCTGCGATATCAAAGTCGGTGCTCACGGTTTCAGGGTTACAATTCACCATTATAGTCTCATAACCTTCTTCTTTTAATGCCTTAACGGCATGAACACAGCAATAGTCAAACTCTATTCCTTGTCCGATTCTGTTAGGTCCTGATCCAAGAATAACAATCTTCTTTTTCCCTGTATCCTTCACTTCGTCCTCATCCTCATAACATGAGTAGTAGTAGGGTGTTACAGCCTCAAATTCCGCAGCGCATGTATCAACCATTTTGTACGTTGGGATTATCCCCATTTTCTTTCTAAGCTTACGCACCGTAAGCTCATCTGTTCCAAGAAGGTAGGCTATTTGCTTGTCCGAGAAGCCTAACCTTTTTGCTTTCCGAAGCACGTCCCTTGGTATGGTTTCAATGGTGTATTTTGAAAGTTCCTCCTCCATTTGAACTATATTCTTTATTTTGTAAAGGAACCACTTGTCAATCTTTGTTAACTGGTATATTTCATCAATGCTCATGCCCATTTTTATTGCTTGTCTCAAGTAAAAGACCCGCTTGTAGGTGGGTATCCTGAAGTAATCCCTCAGCGTCTTTACATCGGGTATAGGCTCGTCCTTTCCATCGGCGCCCAATCCATACCGCCCAATTTCTAGGGATCTAATCGCCTTCTGCAGAGCCTCTTCGAAAGTTCGCCCTACAGCCATAACCTCTCCAACCGACTTCATCTGCGTTGTCAAGGTTTTGTCTGCATCAGGGAATTTGTCAAAGGGCCATCTTGGAACCTTAACAACAACATAGTCTATTGTCGGCTCAAAGGAGGCTGGAGTCTTCTTTGTAATGTCGTTAGGTATTTCATCAAGGGTTAAGCCCACGGCAAGTTTTGCAGCGATTTTTGCAATTGGAAAGCCTGTAGCCTTGGAAGCCAACGCAGAGCTTCTAGAAACCCGCGGATTTATTTCTATAGCCACAAATTTTCCGTTTTCCGGGTGAACTGCAAACTGTATGTTGGAGCCACCCGTTTCAACGCCTACAGCACGTATAATCTTAATGGCTGCATCCCTTAAAACCTGATACTCTTTATCAGTAAGCGTCTGTGCAGGGGCAACTGTTATACTATCACCGGTGTGAATACCCATGGGATCCATGTTTTCTATGGAACAAATAATAACTACGTTATCAGCCTTGTCCCGCATGACTTCAAGTTCGTATTCCTTCCAGCCGATAACAGACTCCTCTATTAAAACTTGGCCTATGCGGCTGTAGGATAAACCTCTTGCAACGATTTGTTTTAGCTCTTCCTTGTTATAGGCGATGCCTCCGCCAGTCCCGCCTAATGTAAAGGCAGGCCTTATAATTGCTGGATACCCTATCTCCTCAACAAAATTTAATGCCTCCTCGACAGAATGTACTGGCGCGCTTTTCGGCACAGGGATTCCTATCTTCTCCATGGTTTCCTTGAAAAGGAGTCTATCTTCACCTTTTTTTATGGCTTCAAGTTTAGCTCCAATAAGTTCCACACCATACTCGTCCAAGATGCCCCTTTCAGCAAGCTCAGCGGCCAAGTTTAAACCTGTTTGACCGCCAAGGGTAGGCAGGAGCGCTTCAGGACGCTCTCTTTTAATTATCTCTGTTAAAACTTCAACTGTTAATGGTTCGATGTATATTCTATCAGCCATTTCCGGGTCCGTCATGATTGTTGCCGGGTTCGAGTTTACAAGAACAACTTTGTATCCCTCTTCTCTAAGCGCCTTACAAGCTTGGCTTCCGGAATAATCAAACTCGCATGCTTGGCCGATAATTATTGGTCCTGAACCTATTATTAGGATTTTGCGGATATCGCTCCGCTTTGGCATTGTCAAGTGTACTCCTTTAATGTTTTTTCAAAGTCTTCAAAGAAGAAGAATGTGTCATGAGGACCGGGACCTGCCTCCGGATGATACTGAACCGCCTTTATCGGCAGTTCCTTGTGCTTTACCCCTTCCACGGTATGGTCGTTTAAATTGATCTGAGTGATTATTAACCCTGCTTTATCCACAGTTTTTTCGTTAACGGCAAACCCGTGATTCTGGGTTGATATAAAAACTCTTCCAGTTTCAAAATCCTTTACAGGCTGGTTTGCACCTCTGTGTCCAAATTTAAGCTTGAAGGTTTTAGCTCCTAGGGCCAAGGATATTATTTGGTGGCCTAAACATATTCCATAAAGGACTACTTTGCCGGCAAGCTCTCTAGCAGTCATTATGGTTTCTTTAACGCGAACAGGATCTCCTGGTCCGTTGGAAATAAGCACACCGTCAGGATCGTATTCAAGAATTTCCTTTGCAGGCGTGTTATATGGAACTATTATTACGTTTGCGAAAGTTTGTAATAGTCTTAGTATACTCCATTTTACGCCGCAGTCAATTAGAACAACATCTAAGTCGTAGCCTTTTTCTATAATTTTAGGTTCTTTGGCTGCAACCCTTGGAACTAAGTCAACTTCGGTTATTGAGGGCTGAGCTTTTGTTTTTTCAATTAATTCCTGGACGTTAGGCTGATCTCCATTCTCGTATACTAAAAGTGTGCTCTTCATTGTCCCATAAATCCTAGTTTTCTTCGTAAGCATTCTCGTGTCAACGCCTTGTATTCCAGGGATTCCATATTCCTCCAAAAAATCCAGCAGGGATTCTTCCGAGCGCCAGTTGCTTGGAGTGTCACAGAGCTCCCGGACTACAAAGCCTTCCACTTTTATTCCGTCCGACTCAAAGTCTTCTTTGCACACACCATAATTTCCAATGAGCGGATAGGTCATCATCAGAATCTGCCCGGCATAGGAAGGGTCTGTTAGCGCTTCCACATAGCCGGTCATGCTAGTGTTGAAAACTAACTCGCCTTGAGCCTCTCCCAGAGCGCCAAAGCCCTCACCGAAAAAGAACGATCCATCCTCTAAAACCAGCACAGCCTTTTTCTGATTATTAAGGCCCAAGAGGCTCTAAACCCTCTCCACCTACAAATCCTAATCTTTTAAGCATTTCGGAGGTTCATTACTTGAATACATGTAAGATTTAATGATTAACCGCAGTTTTTTATGCGCATTCTTAATTTTACTACGCATCTTAGAAGTTTCAGCCCTGAGGGAGTCAACACCTTCAATCCGCGCCTTCAACATTCTCTCAACTTCAGAAGGTGAAGGCCCCCCTCGGACGTTATGCCATTCAACGATCTTCCCAAGGTCTGTTGCCATTTTTATATCCTCGTCTTTAACCTCCAATGATAAGCCAAGAGACCTTGCTATATTATTAAGAAGCCCGGCGGACAAGTCCTTAAAGGTTAGCCCTTTGCCCGTCAGTTCCTTGACAACCGCACCTACAATTTTGTGGGAGCTTCTAAAGGGAACCCTATACTTTTTTACAAGCATATTTGCCAGTTCCGTGGCTGCGAGGAAACTGAAATGGGACTTCTGAATAGAGCTTTCATGCACTTTCACTTTGGGGATGAGTCCTGTAAGCATCTCCAATGAAGTCTTCATAACTTCTATTGACTCCCATAGGCAGGGGGTTACTTCCTGAAAGTCCAGGTTATAGCCAGATGGAAGGGTTCTCAGCATCGAGAAGGCGGCCACAAAATTACCGAAAACTTTGCTTATTCTGGCACGTATAACTTCTAATACATCCGGATTCTTTTTCTGGGGCATGATGCTGCTTGTCGATGAAAATTCATCCGGAAGTTCTATAAGGTCAAAGTCCAATGAACTCCAAAGGATTAGATCCTGAACCAGCCTGCTTATGTTTATAGATGCGATCGCTAGGGCGGACATTGTTTCTAAAATGAAGTCTCGACTGCCCACAGCGTCGAGGGAATTCTCAACTATCCCATCAAAGCCCAATAGCTCAGCCACTCTTTCCCTATTTATTGGGAAGCTTGAGGTTGCAAGGGCTCCTGCCCCCATAGGACATAGGTTGACTCGGTTATAGGCTGCTTCTAATCTTTGGATGTCACGGTTCAAGCAGTCGATAATGGAGACAAGATAATGGGCAAAGGTTATGGGCTGGGCTGGTTGGGTGTGCGTGTAGCCGGGGAAAATTGTATTTTGATATTCCTGAGCTGCTTTCAGAAGAGCCTCTTGAAGCCTGGCGAACTCCTCTACCAGGTTAAGGATCTCCTCACGGAGTTCCATCCGAAGGGCCGTGGCAACTTGGTCGTTTCTACTCTTTGCTATATGAAGGTTACCTCCGACCTCTGGGCCACAGAGTTCGAATACCTTCTCTTCAATAAGCATGTGAATATCTTCTATGGCGCCCTTGGGTTTTAGGGCGGGCTTTAGCTTACTTAGTGCTTCGAGAAGTTTATTACCATCAGTCCACCGGATTATTTTCTGCTCCATTAGCATTATGACGTGGGCTTGATTGATTCTTATGACTGCCTCCGCCAGCTTCTTATCGCTTTGAATTGAAGAGGTAAACTTGACAACGTCCTCTCTTACCCCGGAGATTCTTCCCCCTTGGAGAAGTTTAGACATGCTGGCCGCCTTTTGCGGTTTGACCTTTTTCCGCCAGTTTCAGGCTGTTTTTTAAAGCATTATACACAACGGTGGGTAGACCCCAGAGTTCGATAAAACCTTCGGCATAAGCCTGATTAAAGCTTGTTTTAATGTTATAATCTACTAGGCTCTGTCTGTATATAGAGAACCTTGAAGAGCGACGGACTACGCGCATTCCGCCCTTATATAATTTGAGGCATACCCTTCCAGTTACACGTTCCTGCGTCTTGTTTATGAAGGCCTCCAAGTCTTCTTTAAGTGGGTCAAGCCACAATCCCGTGTAGGCAAGAAGCGCCCATTGATAGTCCACGTATTCCTTGAATAAGATTTCATGTCTGGTCAAAACCATTTTTTCCAAGTCTTTATGGGCCTCTAAAATAACGGTTGACGCTGGGCATTCGTAAACCTCTCTAGATTTGATTCCTACAAGCCTATCTTCGATATGATCTATTCGGCCTACACCATGTTTTCCCGCAATTTTGTTGGTTTCCTCGATTAACGACACAGGGTCAAGGTCTTCGCCATTTAAGGACCGCGGAACACCACTCTCGAAGTCTATGGTAAGATATTCAGGCTTATCTGGGGCCTTTTCAGGCGGCACTGTCCACTCAAAGACCTCTTCAGGCGGTTCAGCATCCGGATCGTCTAAGGGACCACATTCTATGGCTCTTCCCCAAAGGTTCTGATCTATGCTGTAAGGTCTGGTTGAAACTTTTACCGGAATCCCCCTCTCCTCTGCGTACTTTATTTCCTCCTCCCTTGTTAGGCCCCACTCTCGAACGGGAGCGATTATTTTCAGGTTGGGAGCCAAGGATTTTATAGTGACATCGAAGCGGACTTGGTCGTTCCCGCGGCCAGTGCACCCATGAGCTACGGCGCTTGCACCCTCTCTCTTTGCAACCTCAACGAGTTTTGACGCTATCAGTGGACGAGACAACGCACTACTAAGCGGGTATTTACCTTCATAAAGGGCATTAGCTTTTATCGCTGGAAAAACATAATCAATTACAAACTCCTTTCTTGCGTCAATAGAGTAATGCTTTACAGCTCCAACAGCCTTTGCCCGTTCCTCGATCTCCCTTAAATCGTCAAGTTGCCCGACGTCAACCGTGACTGTTATCACCTTTGCATCGTATTTTTCCTGTATCCATTTGGCCATCACTGATGTATCAAGCCCGCCGGAATAAGCCAAAACCACGGTTTCAGCTATTTTACATACCTCCAACTTTCCCTAGAACGATTTTCAGCTTGCTTTTAAGCTTTATGACTAAAATGTTACAGAATAAGCTTTAAATGTTCAAAATGGTACAGCCAAAACAGGGGCATCCATTGACTGTAGCCAAAGAGGTAAGAGAATACCTAAAGAACAGACCCTATGTCCTTGAGGCCTTAGAGAAGGGCATAGTTAATCTAAGCGAGCTATCCAGACAAATTCAAAAGGAATTGAAAATAGGTAGCTTGCCCGCCGTAAAGGCTGCCCTTAGGAGATTCTCAGAAGAAACCAAAAAGCATAGGCACAAGCGCGAGGAAAAAGTTCTGAAGTTATTGAAGGAAAGCACTATAACAATTCATGATGGGAAAGCTGTTGCCGTTACAACCATGCCCGTGGAAGTAGAGGATAAAATAAAAGTGAGCTTGGGAAACAGATTTGTCTACTTAACGGAGAAAAGCATTCTAACTAAAATGCCCGGGATTCTTCAGAAACACGAAGACTGTGTTATGATAGTCATACATTCTCCAGCCGAGCTTGAAGCCACACCAGGGGTTGTAGCCTTCCTCACATCGCTTTTAGCTGAACAGAACATAAACATTATAGAGTTCATTTCCTGCTGGACGGACACCATAATTATTGTTGACAGAAAGGACAGCCTCAAAGCCTATGAAGTTTTATCTAGAGTTGTTGGTTAAAATGTAAACTGTCAACTTGGCGTCTCTTTGTGAAGTCCTAATAAATGGCCGACAGCCCTTTTAATAATCTCTATTCCATCCAAATATTCTTGCAAATGTATATGCTCATTTTCCGTGTGACTTAGGGTAGCGTCACCGGGACCGTAAGTTACCACCGGAACACTCATAGCTTTGCCGAAAATGTTCATGTCTCCTGTTCCCGTCTTTCTCAATAGTATTGGAGTTTCACGTCTAACCTCCCTTATGGCTCGAGATAAAGCTTGAACAAGAGGGGAGCGCGGATCAGCTTCAAAGGGCTCCACCGAATCTTCAACTATGAGTTTGGTAGATACCCTCGGATTCATCTTCTGGTATTCAATTAGCGATTTGCGGACTTCTTCAAGAACTTGGGTGGTTGACAATGGAGGGGGGATTCGGATATCGATGTTTATTTGGCATTTTGAAGGCACTATGGAGCCACCTGATCCGCCACTAATCTTGGTCATGCAATAGTCCACATTGTAGAAGTGACTTTCCTTCTTCTCCAATGGAAAATGAATTTTTTTGATTTCCTGCCACACTTCAAGGGCTTTGTCTATAGCGTTTTCATAGAGCCAATGGGCAGCGGAATGCCCACCCGCTGTTTTGCAGGTTATCCTCAAGCGTAAGTTTCCCCTGTAACCAATCGTTATTTTATCCACACCGCTTGGCTCCCCAAAAATCGCATAATCCACTGGGATTCCTTCTTTGACGAGATTTTTTACCCCCTTGCTTGTTCCCTCCTCATCCACAACCCCAGCAACTATTATTCTGCCCGAATTTTCTTTATCTGCAAATGCAGAAGCTGCGACAATCATGGCTGCCATTGGAGCTTTAGCATCTGAAGCACCTCTACCATAGAGTCTGCTATCCTCAATTCTCACTGGTAAGAACCCGGTAACGGTATCCATGTGCCCGCAAAGCATAATTGTCGGACGGCCATGACCAACCTCGCCTATAACGTTGCCCACTCTATCTTTCCTTACTTTAAAACCAAGATTTTCCATTTCTTTAGCGATAAAATTTGCTATAGCCTCTTCTTTTCCTGAAGGGCTGTAGATTTCAAGCATTCTGGTTAGGAGGCGAACCGCGTATTCGTTCATTTTCCTCCTTCTCCAGGATCACATCAAGAATGGAGATCACCTTATCTATGTGCTCTTTTTCAATCACTAGTGGTGGCAAGAACCTGAGAACATTTTTTCCAGCGTCGAGGATTATTACACCGTTTTCCAGAGCCCTCGTAAGGACGGATAGGACATCGAACCGAAGTTCAACTCCAAGCATAAGGCCTAAACCGCGAACTTCGCGGATTATCCAATGCCTAGAATGGAGATCCTCAAGTTTTTCCTTGAAGTATTTTCCTAGGACGGCAGCTCTTTCAGGCAGATTTTCTTCAATAAGCACGTCAATTGCAGCAGAAGCGGCAGCACACACAACAGGGTTACCGCCAAAAGTAGTGGTGTGTTCCCCAACTTTTAATGAGGCCATAACATTCTCTTTGGCTAAAGTTACTCCAAGGGGAAGCCCGCCAGCTACAGATTTAGCAAGACATAAAATGTCGGGGGTTAATCCCCAATGTTCACAGGCAAAAATTCTTCCTGTTCTGCCAAAACCAGTTTGCACCTCATCAAAAATAAGCAGAATACCCTTTTCCTCGCATATTTCCCTCAAACCCTCCAAGAATCCGGGTGGAGGAAACCTGACCCCACCTTCGCCTCTTATAGGCTCCACTATGATGGCAGCTGTCCTATCGGAAATAGCCTCCCTGACTTTTTCAAGGTTGTCCGGCGGGGCATGCTTAAACTCTGGAACAAGAGGCTTAAATGGATCACGATACTTCCGATCCCATGTAGCAGATAGGGCGCCCATAGTCTTTCCATGAAAGGCACCTATCATGGCAATTATCTCTGGTTTTCCTGTGTATTTTCTAGCCAATTTTAGGGCACATTCCACAGCTTCGGCTCCGCTGTTCGAAAGAAAAACTTTATTCAATCCTTTCGGTGCAATTTGCATAATTTTCTCCAAAAGTGTTGATCGAGCATCATTATAGAGGGAGCCGTGACATGAGATGAGCCGTTCAGCTTGTCTCTTTATGGCCTCAACAACTTTTGGATGACAGTGACCGACAATACATGTTCCATAACTTCCACCACAGTCAATGTACTCCCTACCGTTTATGTCCCAGACGAGCGCACCCTTTCCTTTAACGACGACTATGGGACGCTTAGCGTAAACATTGGCCATTAGCCTATCTTCAATTTCCATTATTTCCTTCTCATTCACCAAATATTACCGTCCCACACTCATGCCTTATAGCCGAGGACACAGGGGACCTTATTAGCCCAGAGGAGACTATGGCCTCGGGAACTCCCATTTTAATGGCTTCCATTGCCGCGTAAACTTTGGTAATCATGCCTGGACCAATTTTTTGGAGATTCTTTTCAACTTCTGAAACCGGCATCTTTGGCACAACCTTGCCTTCCAGCATTAGGCCTTCAACATCTGTCAGGAGCACTAGCTTATCCGCTTTAAGGAAGCCCGCCACGTAAGCAGCCGCCCGATCTGCATCAACGTTAAGCGGCTCGAATTCCTCGCCAAGGGCAACAGGAGCTATGACTGGCACATACTTATTCTCTAATAAAAGTTTAATAACGTGCGGATTAACTTGGTCTATCTTCCCGGTGTATCCGCCATCAATGACCCTTTTTCGACCCTTTTCGTCAATTATGACTATCTTCTTTTTCCGATTTGCCCGTATAATTGAGCCATCTAAACCTGAAAGCCCAACAGCGGGAACTCCGCAACTTTGGAGGGCTAAGACCACCCGTTTATTAATCTTCCCAGCGAGGACCATCATGAAAATTTCGACAGTTTCCCTGTCGGTATATCTACTTCGGAATCCCTCAGGCGATATTACAAACATTTGCTCCTTTCCAAGCTTAGTGGCTATTTCTGTAACTTCGTCGCCCCCACCATGAACAAGGACTAGGCTGTTTTCTAGAGCAAGATTCTTTATGTCCTGGGCAAGATCCGAGGCTGTTATATCTTTTGCTATGTCGCCTCCAATCTTAACTACAATTAACATTTCCATCACATCGGATGAAATCCTGGGCTTTCTAGTCCGGTTTTTTCATCAATTCCTAACATTATGTTAAGGCATTGAACCCCTTGACCCGCAGCGCCTTTCATCAAATTATCTATAGCGGAGAATATGACAAGTCTTCTGGTTCTGGGATCAATCTCGAAGCCAATGTCGCAGAAATTCGTTCCTATAACAACTTTGGGATCCGGCAGTTGATATAACCCCTTGCGATACTTCACAATCCGTATGAACGGTTCCTTCTCATAAAGCGAACGATACATTTTCCAAACCTCGCTGAGGGCCACATCTCTATTTAGGAAAACATGGATTGAAGCCAGGATGCCCCGAACCATGTTGACAGCATGGGGCGTAAATGCCACGGTTAAGGGATCCCCTGAAAGCAGGCTTAGCTCTTGCTCAACCTCCGCAATATGCCTGTGGTTTACGACGTTGTACGGGCGGACTCCTCCGAAGCGTTCCGGATGGTGTGACGCTAAAGATGGCCGAACCCCCGCTCCTGAGGATCCGATTTTCACATCGGCAACTATTCGCCCCTTTTCTATGACACCCGCCTTAACTACAGGGGCTAAGCCCAAAATCACGGCTGTCGCCATACAGCCTGGACACGCCACCAGTTTCGCATTTTTAATTTCTTCCCTATGTAATTCCGCGAGGCCGTAGACTGCCTCCTTTAGAAGCGCTGGATTGGGGTGCTTCCAGCCATACCACTTGTCGTAATTCTCGGGGTTTTTCAGTCTAAAATCCGCGCTCATGTCAATTACCTTCAATCCAGCCTCAAGAATTTTTGGAACCAAGGTTACAGCACTGCCATGGGGTGTCGCTGTGAACACTATGTCGCAGTTTTTCACAATTTCCTGGAGGTTCATGGGTGAAAATTTTAGCTGCGTTAATCCACGCAGATTTGGGTGAACTGTGAAAATGTACTCCCCAGCATACTTATCTGATGTTGCTATTGTGACTTCTACCTTTGGATGGAAGATCAGTAGTCGCAGCAATTCCCCGCCAACATATCCTGAACCGCCAATTATTCCAACTCTCAATAGCCCAGCCTCCTAGTCTATCATACTTCTAGCGCATGCAAGCAAGTATTCTGCCAAATTAGCCCCTATAGCGAGTCTGGTTTGCTCCCAAAACTCGGGGCATGAATTTGCCTCATGAAACAGCACATTATCCTTATTCATTTCTACACTCTCATTAATTATTCTCCTTACATTCTCGTACGCTTGGATGCTCCTATACCTTTGAAAGGATTCCTCAAGTTTTTTGTTCCAACTGGCGAAGTCCTTCTTTTTGGATGCGTCGGCTTTTACAGCTTTAACTTCCCTAAAAGCCCTTGCAAGTTTTTTCAACTCGCCAACTACATAATTGTCATCTGCGTTTTTGTTGTCATAAACTGGGATCATAGCATCGAGAGCCAACATCCAAGCTTCACAATTTCCTGCAATAATCATACCACATTTTGAGGCTAAATCTCTAGCAGCAACGGGCAGGTCCACGTCGAGGACAAAATTTCCAAGGGCTGTGTTCGTTCTGAAATCTTTGAATCCAGCCCTAGCCATAGCTTTTGGATGGCAGTAAGGCTCTTTTCCCTTTTCCTTGACAACAATTATTCTTAGGTCGTAGAACCATTTTGGAATAAACTCCTGAGCTAAGATGCCGACAGGGTTTATTATAGAAGGCCTTGTTTTTCTAAGTATTTTCAAAAGTTCTGCCCTATTTTTGGCGAGTACAACCCCACGGCCATGAGTGCCCGCATCAGGCTTGACAACAACCATGCCTTTGCCTAATCCTTGTAGCACCAAGTCCGCTATTTCTTCTTCATTACTTATTCTATTTCCGTCCTTTGTCTTTTCTTGTGCATCGCATGGAACAAAGACTGTTTTGGGCGTCTTAACACCATTTCCACTTAAATGTAGAAGCGTTCTGAATTTGCTAAAGCACAGGAACTCCACGGATAGCGGGTTTATCGCAATTTTCCCTATAGCATCCAAAAAAGTGGCAGCCATCATCCTACGATTCTTACTTTGAACTCTGTTCAAGACAACTTTTACATTTTGTAAAACCTTAGTATGGTCCATTCCTTTACTTTTCAAACCATATCCACATGAGTCTATGCTTATTGAAATTTTACGAAAGGGAATATATGTTAAATCCACGCCCAGCCTCTGAGCGGTTAGCTTAATGCCCATCTCATCCGTTTCTAAGTAATCGCATAAAAGACCAATACTCATTTTTCAACCTTCTAAGGTTAAGCTAAAGGACAATTTGGGAAAATAGGAGGGTGAATAGGGGTTGGGGTTACTCGCCCCAATCCTCACCCTCAATTATAAGTTCTCTAACTTCTACAGAATCTCCGTTTACTTCGACTACTTCAAGTTCCAGACCGCAGCAGGGGCAACTTAAGACTTCCCCGCGCAGAACCTCGTCTGAAACATCCAGCTCTGAATCGCAGTCGGGACATTTCGCTGTTTTCATTTTCATATTCACCTTAAATTGGGGTCTTGTTAGCGACAAGCTCACTTTTAACCTTTACGGCGTAACTGTTACAAAGAGAAACTTTTCATGTTCCAAATGGTACATTAATATGGAGACGAGGAAATTCATGGGAAGACACGCTTATATATAAGGGCGGGGCGTGTTTTACCCTAATCTTCATTCAATAAAGTGCATAGAAGTGAATGGGGGATGGCCACAGCAGCCGAGAAAATGCTCGCCAAGGCCTCGGATACCAAGCGTGTTGATCCCGGCGAATTTGTAGTGGCGAACGTTGACTTCGTGTTTGCCCATGATGGAACAGCCCCGCTGATGATAGATGTTATCAATGAGTTTCAGGTAAAAACGCTTAAACTCGCCAGTAAAAGTGCCCTTTTTATTGACCATGCAGCACCAAGCCCCTCCGTGCAGTCTTCAATTTTACACAAGAAAATGCGGGAATTTGCAGCAAAACATGGCATTAGGCTTTTTGAAGCTGGAGAGGGCATCTGTCACCAAGTGGTTATGGATCATGGATTCGCCAAGCCTGGCAATATTGTCGTCGGCGCAGACTCGCATACAACTATTCACGGGGCAGTAGGCGCATTTGCCGTTGGCGTCGGAAGCACGGACGCAGCTTTCGCCCTAGCATCTGGGAAACTCTGGTTCAAGGTGCCGGAAAGCATTAAGATAACCTTAAAAGGCAAGCTCGCCCCGGGAGTGCTGTCAAAGGATATAGCTTTAGCCTTGCTCAAAGAATTGGGCACGGATGGAGCCAACTATATGGCCATTGAATATCATGATGAACTCTCGCCTAAACTCTCTACTTCTTCAAGGGCCACCATCTCCAACCTCTCCGCCGAAATGGGGGCCAAGGCGGGCGTCTTCCCAGCAGAACCATTCATCCCCGACAATGGCGCAAATTACATTAAAGAAATCGATTTGGACTGCAGCATCCTTGAACCCCTAATAGCGAAGCCGCCATTACCCTCTAACGTTGTACCTGTCTCAGAGCTTGAGGACATGGAAGTGGATGAGGTGTTCATAGGAAGTTGCACCAACGGCAGGTTAGAAGATTTAGAGATTGCAGCTAGAATATTGAAGGGAAAACATGTGAAAGAAGATGTGCGCTGCATTGTGATACCTGCCTCCAAAAATGTCTACATAAGGGCTTTAGAAAAGGGAATAATAGAAACTTTAGCAAAAGCGGGTTGCACGATAGGGCCGCCTACATGCGGACCATGTGTAGGCGCCCATATGGGACTCCTAGGCCCAGAAGAGGTGGCTGTTTCAACAGCCAACAGAAACTTTACAGGGCGAATGGGCGATCCGACCGCCAAGATATTTTTAGCCAGCCCGGCGACGGCTGCTGCCACCGCCTTAGAGGGGCGTATTGCTGACCCTAGAAGGTATATGGAGGGATGAGCACTTGAGGGGAAAAGCCATCAAGCTTGGGGATGACATAAACACGGATCTTGTAATAGCGGGAAGATACAAGTTCCGCTCCGTAACTATTGAGGATATGGCAAAACATATTTTCGAGGATCTAGATCCAACACTGGCCGCCAGAATTAAACCAGGCGACATAATTGTTGCAGGCAAAAACTTTGGATGCGGGTCTAGCAGAGAGCAGGCTCCAAGGGTAATGGTTACTGCAGGCATATCCGCTGTTATAGCCAAGTCCTTTGCCAGGATCTTCTTCAGAAACTCAATAAATGTGGGCCTACCAGCAATAGCTGTTGATCCAACATTCATAGACTCAACATCGGACGGCGACATTCTGGAAATAAACCTTAAGGAAAGCACCGTAAAAAACGTTACAAAAGGATTAGTTACAAATTTTAAACCCTTCCCACCCCAGCTCATGGAAATAATAGAGGCAGGAGGACTAGTGCCCTACGTAAAAAAGAAGGGCACACTCCTATAAAATCGGCTGAATGATAAAAGAATACTAGGGGGAGCACCCCGGCTCTCTGTGTCTATATTTTATCCTCTTAAGCAACCTATGCTATGTTATCTTCGAAGTTGAAATCTGACAAAAAGACATTTTATAACAAATAACATTCATCCTTCCAAAATATCATTTTTATACGTTATAGCGTCTTTCGCTAACGAAAGGAGAAAGGAGAAATGGAAAGCAGCACCCTCAAAGTATTGCTTATCATCACAGCCCTAACGGCAGACTCGATTATGCTCTACAACAACATACAAACATCCATGGAGAAGCTAAATCAGCAATTCAACAACATCATGACACAAACAATAGGCTTCTTAGATAACGCATGGGAAACAGCCAAAAAATTCCAAGACCCAAACTACAATTATAACGCATCAGAGCTAGGAAACTTTACAATACCAGAACTACACGTAATAAACCCCACTGAAACAAATTCCACAGGCAACCCATAGAATCAAAATAAGACACATGCTGGGGAATAGGTTTACATATCGGTTCAAATTCAATTTATGTATGCTTGATGTGATAACACTCAACACATGCAAAATATTTCTTGTTCTTTCAGTGGTCTATCCTGTTTATAAGATTCTAAACAAAAGAAAATTGCGAGAAGGATCCAACTCCTATAGCACTACAAAACGAGTTTTATATCAACTACACGTTAATGGTTCCAAAGTGGCAGTGATATTTGGATTCATACACGGGATAATAATATCTCAAATAGACCAGATATATACGATTACAGGATGGCTTTTCGGGATCTTGATGGTCATTCAAATGGGGCTAGGAACCTTTCTCAGCATCAAAACCAAATCTAAACCCATGAACAGGGAAGATAATGTTAAATGGAGAAAGATACGAATAATTAAATGGATTTTGACAATGCTGGTTTTTCTAGCTCTTGCCTTGCATTATCTATTATCTGACTGGTTATTATAACTGGAATTGTGCGCAATTAATGATTTAAACATCCTCCTAGAGTTTGGCGCCGGGGAGGGGATTTCAGCACCAATTTACCAGTAAAAGATTATATACATTTATCTGGGAATCTTTCTATTTCTCTAAGCATCCTCGCCAACAACTTTGGTTCAATCCTAAAGCCTTTGCTTACAAGCGTCAACAATATTTCTTTTGCTTCAGCCTTGCCCAGTAATTTTTCCCTTAAGGCTCTCATTATTACGTAAAATGTCCCTTTGACTTTTAGACCCAATGTTTCAGCGAATGCTCTCCCACTAGATTCATCCATCAATAGCAGCGTGCCAATTTTACGTGCCAGCAGTATCGCTTGCGCCTCTCCTAAATGAATTTCAAAGGCATGTTCCATCATTTTTTCACAGAGCTTAATCTCGTTTTCATTTAGTTTTACGATCTTCATCCAGCCTTGTTCGATACATTCTTTTATTGCAAGCGCGTCGCTAAATCCTTCTTTCAAGCCCATCTCAACAGCTTCTCTGTAAACCTCTTCTGGAATAATTACCTCGCCGAAAAGTTTTTTGAGCAACATTATTCTGCCTATTTTTGAGAGCCATATCAGCGGGCTTGTGTTGGAGACTATAGGCAAGGGGGCTTTTCCTCGCTTAAGCCTTCACATCCTCTTCTAAATCGTGTTCTGAGTATTGTATCAGAACGCCTTTCTCAACTAAAATCTTGTAGAAGCCCCACAATGATACTCCAGCTAGTTGAGCTGCCTTCCAGCCAGTGATTTGCCCTTTTCGATAAAGCTCAACAGCGTGATTTATATTCTTTTCTTTAACACCGTTTTCCAGAATCTCGCGTATTAAAGCCGATCTGTTTTTTCCTTCTCTATCCGCTAATTCGCGGAGTTTCTTTATGGTCTCGCGAGGTAATCTTAGGCTGATCGTCTCAGACAAGAAAATCACCGTAATACAATATATATTAATTGTATTATATAAACTATGCTGAACTCATGTGCTTTTCTTACGAAGGAATACGGTACTTGCAACTGTTCATCTTTAAGTTGTTGAATACCCTTCCTCAAGGGAACCGACTCGAACGAATCTTAAATGGTATAACGACGCCGGGGAGGGGATTTGAACCCCTGCGGGCCGGAGGCCCACTGGCTATCTTGTCTCTCAGCCCCATCCTAGATTGCTAGCCATGATCTCGACTCTGGTCCTCACACGTTGGATTGTGAGGAAGGCCAGCGCATTAACCACTCTGCCACCCCGGCTATTCAAGGAAACTACTTCATATCCTAAAAAGGATTTCCACTTTCCCAAAGGGAAGTGCTAAAACCGCTTCTTAAAACCCCACAGTCTCTTTAATTGCCGACCATGCAGAATCCCAAGTTAGTATAGCCTCACTAAATCTGCGATATCCACACTATGCTCGTATATCTGCATCAAAGCAGACATCGCTGCGAGAAGATATGGAACTATGTCTGGACTCTGCACTCGAGCATTAGTCTCTATGGTTTCGTAAACCTTAGCTATTTTTCCACGCATATCACTCACGCTAACAGCCAAGGCGACATCGCCAGCCAAGAATGCCCTTACAGCATTCTCATGAGCCTCAAAGCAAAGTTTATGAAATTCAAGAAGGGCCACCTTCAAGGAATCAGCCAACTTTACCCCCCTTAAATTTTCAACCTTATATGCAGCGCGCACACATTCATCACCAATATTCTCCACAAGGCTGGCCGCCAAACGGAAGTCTAAACACTCAATAGGCTTAACTCCAAGCCTTTCGCTTAAGCTGGGATTCTGAATAATCGTCCTTAAAATGCGTATTAGAAGGAAATATAGCCTATTAACTTCCTCATCACGGGCAATAACGCTTTTCGCCAAAGTGACATCTCCATTAACTATTGCATTAACAACATCACGGTGCATACCGGCAGCAAGAGCATAGGCCCTCCGAAGGATTTTGTCAGGAGGAAAACTGGAGGGCTCTAGTAAGCACTGCAAAACTATCTTTGAATAATCCTCCTCAATAATTTCAAGGCCAACCAATCGACTGGCCGTCCTTTTGACATCTTCCCGAACCTCTAAACCAATGCCATCTTTCCCCTCAACCCTTATAATATCAAAGCCCAAAAGATACTTCCCAGTAATTTCACGACTTAAATAGGGCCCAGGCTTCAGAACGGCAACACGTGGAGAAGGTGTGCTCCCATATTCGGTGTCGACAAGAAGTTTACCATCACTAGTCTCGCTTAGAACAACTGTTGACCCCTTCTTTAAACCATGGCGTTCAGCCCAATCTTTAGGAAGGCACACGAAAAAAGTGCCGCTTGGAGTTTCTTGGACTTTACGAATTTCGCCCAAGCTTGTGCGCCACCCAATACTTAAGCAGATATTAACAGATTTAAACAAAAGATCAAAATATATAAACTTAAACTTAGGTGTTAGTAGTGAACAGCGATTATATATTGGGCATAGATCTGGCTGGAAAAGAAAAGAATCCAACTGGAATAGCATTATGGCTTGGTAAAAGGGTTGAAACTTCCATAATTTACACAGACAAAGAAATTATGCAACTAATAACGGAAAATAAGCCAAAAAATGTTGCAATCGATGCGCCTCTTAAACTTCCTAAAAGAGGCTTGTTTAGAAAAGCTGACAAGGAAATGGTGAAAAGGGGATTTAGAGTTTTTCCACCAGGCTTGCCCAGCATGAGAACCCTTACGCTGAGGGCAATCAAACTAAATAAGTTAATAGCCAAAGAAGGAATAAAAACAATGGAGGTGCATCCAACTTCAACACGCAAGGCTTTAAGCATGCCGGTGAAAAATTGGGTTGAAATTCAGAAAGTCCTTAACGCCATAGGTATAGAGGGAAGCCCAAAAACTCGCACTTTAACATCACATGAAATCGACGCTATAACCGCTGCCCTAACAGCCTATCTTCATGAACGCAATTTAACAGAAGCCCTAGGTGATGATGAGGAAGGATATATTATAATCCCAAAAAGGCAGGACTGGAGGAACATTATACTGTGAATATCGCAGAGAAACTTCAAAAAGCCGTTGAGCTCACGATCTCAGCAGGATTCCAGCTAGACAGGGACGCATTCGAATTTTTAAACTTAGCAGCTTCAACAGTAGATCCTGTTGAGATAGTAAGCAGGACGCTTGAAAAAATAGGGAAGATGAAAGATAAACCACTGTTCATCGAAAGGCATCTCTTAGAGGAAACGGTGGAAACCCATCACAGAAGCCAAGAAACCTTTACCATGTTAGAAATCAAACAACAGCAAGAATTTCCAATTTTAGAGGGAAAGAAAATCTTTCGTCCATACGCAAAAGAAATTGAAGCAGAGATTAATATAATAGAAGACCCAGGCAGCAAATCATGCACGGATGGAACGATTGAAGATTACCTTGAATACTTCAGAGATAGATTCAGGAAAATGGAAAAACTTCTTAGGCAAAGGATCGACGTCAGAGACGCTGTCTCAATCCTTGACGTATTAAAGGCAGCGCCAAACACCAAGCATAAGATAATTTGCATGGTAACAGAAAAAAGGGAAGCAAAGCAAAGAATACTACTTACCGTTGAGGATCTCCAAGTCAGCGCCACGGTACTTATACCACAAAATGCGCCTCATGAACTCTTAACCAAAGCAAGCAAAATTTTGCCGGATCAGGTGATATGCATCATTGTATTAAAAACAAGGGGTAATCTGCTTATTGCTGAAGACATAATTTTCCCCGACGTAGCCAAAAAAACTCAAAATAGGGCGGCAATCCCAGTCTATGCAGCACTAACCTCTGACATGCATGTAGGCAGTACAATGTTTCAAAAAGAAGCCTTCAACAGGTTTATCCTATGGCTTAATGGCAAATATGGAAATGAAAAAATGCGTGAGATTGCCGGTCATGTGAAATACGTTTTGATCGCAGGAGACATTATCGATGGAATTGGAGTTTATCCAAATCAAATTAAAGAATTATCGATAAGGGATGTCTACGCACAGTACAGACTTGCTGCAAAGCTCATTGAACAAATTCCAGACTATATAGAAGTAATAATTATACCTGGGAATCATGACACACCGAGAAAAGCCCTACCTCAACCTCCACTATCTGGGGAGTATCTCGAGCGGCTACAAGAGTCAAGAAAGGTTTACTCTTTAGGAAACCCAAGTTTGTTTAGCCTACATAAAGTTGAGGTATTAATGTATCATGGGCGCAGCCTTGATGACGTTATCTCAACGGTTCCGGGGATGGAATACGATCATCCAGAAAAAGCCATGTCGCTTCTCCTACAATACCGCCACTTGGCGCCGGTTTATGGGGCTAAGACGCCGATATCACCTGAACGCAGAGACTTTTTAGTCGTAGAGCGCCTACCTGACATATTTCACTCAGGTCACATTCACACTTTAGGACACACAAACTACAGAGGAATTCTTATAATCAATTCTGGCTGCTGGCAAGCGCAAACAGATTATATGAGAAGGCTAGGAATTACACCAATGCCGAACCTTGTCCCAATTGTAAACCTGCAAACCTTTGATGTTGAAGTTCTATCCTTTAATTAGGATACTCCTCTGGCAATTAAGCGTGCAACCCTTAAAGGTTCAGGAATTCTGAGGATGGAAAAAGCCTTTAAAAGGCCCTCAGACCATTCAATATCTTTTCCTATGCTTTCAATATACAGTGGTGGCGCATTATCCACAACGTTCACCTCAATAATTGGTCCAAGTTTCTCAAAAGTTTGCCATCGAACCCTCCAGTCCTTAAAATGCCGCTTAAGGGCTCTTTTAACAGCCATATTATTTGGTTTTACTCTAGAAACAACCACCACTGGCTTACAAAATGTCTTAAAAAGACAGAAGGGGTCAATAATGTTAAATCCTGCAAATGAAACTCCAGCAAGCATGATCACATCAAATGTCCACTCGGTTAAGGCTTTAACAACCTTTTGCGTTGCGTCTAAACCATCAACTTTTACCTCTACAAATTTTAAGTCAGCAATTTTTAAGCCATCAAAGAGCACTAACGCCAAGAGCGTGTTCTTTGAAATGTCCCTCTCAAAGCTACCATCCTCGATTCCTATTACGCGAAGCTTCCGCAAGGCATTTAGGCTCATAATCAACCAAACGTCCAAGCCTAGCATCATTAGCGAAGGCCTCTTTAATAAGGGTGCGCGTAACCTCCAATCTAATTTTCTTTGTCCTCCCATAGCGCCCCATATTAACAATTTGTGCATTTAAAATCCCTAACACGTCAAGCTCGTTTATGAGGGTGCTTACACGCCGCTGGGTTAATGGAGCTATTGACAACTCTCTACATAATTCGCTATAAACCTCAAAAATGTCGCCTGTAATAGCCTTATAACCATTTGCCTTAGAAAGCTGAAAAACGCTTAAAACAACAAGCTTTGAATGAAGTGTTAAATTTGCCAAAGCTTCAAGAACCCGATTATGTTCAATAATCTTCTCAGCCTCCCTAATGTCATCCTCAGTAATGACACTTGAACCCTTGCGCTCTGCAACTTCTCCAGCAACTCTAAGCAGGTCCAAGGCTCTGCGGGCATCACCATGTTCTGCAGCTGCCAGAGCTGCACAAAGGCTTAGGGCTCCTTCGCTCAACACACCATCATGAAAAGCCATTTGCGCCCTCTCATACAATATATCTTTTAACTCACTTGCATCATATGGTCGAAAGACTATTTCCTCTTCACTAAGCGAACTCAAAACTCTTGGATCTAGGAACTCCTTGAGTCTAAGGTCGTTAGAGATTCCAATTATAGAAACTTTACTTTCAGATAATGTTTCATTAATTCTGGTAAATTCATAAAGTAGGATATCGCTTCGATTTTTAACAAGCACGTCTACCTCATCTAAAGCCACTATAAAGGTTATTCTAAGCCCATCCAAACTCACTCTAAATCTATCAAAAACCTCGCTAGAAGACAAACCCGTAAAAGGAACAGACAAACCTATGCTCCGACACAGAGTTGATAAGATCCTATATTCGGTACCAGCTAAACGACAATTCACATAACAAAAACTAACTGGAGCATTAATTTTTCTAGCCATTATTTCAAGAGAGTTTAGTACATATTTTGTAACTGCAGTTTTTCCTGTACCTGTCTTTCCATAAATAAAAATGTTGGAGCATCTTGAACCTTTAAGGACAGGGGCTACAGCCTCGCCTAGACGCCTTATTTGCTCTTCACGATGAGGAAGCCTTTCCGGTAAATAATCATGGCGAAGAACATCCCTGTCTCTAAAAATGCCTGTACTATTAATGATTTTATTGAACACATCATCAAGTATGTTTGTGTCATTCATGTTTCATCCCTGCTTGGGTAGAGCGTTAGTCAGTTTTAAAAATAAAGAAAATAAAGAGCATCGTACAGAAAAGTGAATTGTGAACCTAAAAATCTTTTAGAGAAATAAGGAGAGACACCCCTTTGTTTCAACTGGAAACTCTGAAACAACAACTAAGTTATTAAGGTTCTAAACGAGGAACATACTCTGAAAGGTTAAGTGACTTTTGAAGTTTTAAAAATTGCTATTAAAAAAACTAAATGTAACTTAAGAGAAAATTAAAGCAAGGATAAGCTAACATTTTTGGGACAAGTTCGCTGTAGTTCCAATGGAAATTATGGGGTGTGTCTCTATACTGTTAACAAAATTTTCATTGTAGCAACGGGTGAAAATCTGCTTATCAAAATTTTTACTTAAACATGAGTTTCACAATGATGTGAAACTTCTTGTGAAATTCATTGCCATAGCTCACTTATGCGCTTTAAATATATTTCCAAAAATTTATTTTATACAATTTTTTGGTCTATTTTTTGTGAAAAAGCAACCCCATTATTTCTACTGGAGATAAATCAAAAAGTAATCTTTAATTTCCAGAACTATTTTAGGATAAGAAGTGAAGTCTGTTAATAAAAATCTTTGAAAAAATAACTTATTTTTTGATAAAACCTTTATTTTTACCCATATTTACTTTTATTTTCACCACAACAGTTATAACCTGTGAAATGTAAAATTGTGAACAAAATATAGGTGACAGACTCTAATGCCTGCAAGGAAGATGCGCTTCGAGGTCTTTGATGGTGAAGGTAATAAATATAGTATATCATTTGAAGGCAGCATCACACGTGACAAAGTTCTAAAAATACTAGATATGATTGAATTACTCGGCGGGGCCCCTAGCGAGATCAATTCTTCCACGTTAAATGTTTCAAATTATGAAAATTCAAAATATATCAGAGTGCTTACTGTGATTCAGAAGCATTTCCCAATATCGTGGTTTTCTTCTAGAGATATTCAAGAAACCTATGAAAACGAATTTGGAGAACCTATTAGCCTAAGTACCGTTGCAACATATTTGTCGAGAATGGTAAATAGAGGTGTACTTATTAAAACAGGCACTCAAAACCGGTTAAGATATAAAATAGCCCTAAAGTTATCAAATGCTACACTGAAAGGTCAGATGCTTTAACATTTTTACACGGAATTTACGCTATCCTCCTTCTTCAAGAGGTTTTCCATTTCCTTTTTTATGCTATACCTAAAAGGAATTTTGCCTGAATCTCTCTCTAAGTATCCTTTCTCGTATAGTTTTTTCATAAGTCTTGCAGTATGTTCCCTGCTCAGTCTAATCCTTTCTCTGATCTCTGGAGATGTTTTAGGCCCTTCTGCCGCAAGCATCTCCAAAACCGCTAGTTCTGTCTTTGTTAATGGTTCGAAAACTTTCTCTCTCCTGATGGGCATGACAGCTTCAACACTTGGCTCTGATGGCTCCAATAATGTTTGAACTTTCTTCTCGAGAGATGAGAGCCTATCTACTAGAGTTGCATGTGATGCAACAATATCACGTGTTGCCTTTTCAATATCACCTAATTTTGCTTCCAAATCCTTAAAACTGTTAGATTCCAATGCTCTTTCTTCTATGCCATTTATCCTTCTTTCTAAAGTGGATATTCTTTGTAGGGCTTCTTCACTTTTGGCGTAGACAACATTAACTTTGCCCGTCACGATTTTCAATGATTCCATAGCGCTTTTCAACTCTCTGCTGAAACTAATAATTATGTCATTAAAAGTCTCTTTTACTTCCTCATATTCATGCTTAACTCTTATAATGCGGTTAGAATATGCCAGAGCAGCACTTATCGCCACAATTAAAAAACCACAGGCTAAGAACATTAGGATTATTTCAAGCATATTGATCTCTCCTATTCGTTGCATCACACATCACAGATTATTACCACAGCTTATAAGCATTCTGGTCTTTAATAAGTAGGCGGTTGTTATGTTCAATAAGGTTAAGTATTGTGATTTGTGATGTCACCTTTATCTTTTGAAGAAGGTTTCGCTAACCGCTTAAGTTCCATTTCCAGTTCGGTTCTTAACATCCTTAAAAAATTTAACTTGTTTTCTAATTGTTCAGGGTCTGCTGTTAAGTCTTGATGTGCCGCTATGTATTCTTGCAACTTGTTCGCAATTTCGATGTAAGGGTATAAGGCTGTGCTCTCAAATATTCCTAAATAACCTAAAAGCAGTATAGTATAAACGGATTTTATTACATTTTCTTCTGCTTGCCTTAGGGTCCTATTAAATGATCCACGACTTATTTTTGCCTTTGTTAATCTTAATCTGGCTTTTTCTTCGTATTTTAGCGATTTACCTGAAATATTATCAGCTAAAATATCTATAAGCAAAGTTTCAAGCTGAACTTTTGTCAAATTGCTATTTTTGGACAATATTTTAGTAATAGGATCTTCTAACGCCTTTTTTATCCAAGATTGAACATTTTCTTTTAGTTCCATTTTTTATTCCGTTGCGACCTTTTTATTGAATACACTTTTGTATACAAACTATCAAATAAATACTTAGTTCTCGCGAAGAATCCTAAACCTATGAGAAGTATTAACTGCCCGCTAAAAGTCGAAAAAAGTTCAAGTGTGTTTTAAAATGTACAGGAATTTTGCTTTCATCAACACTGTTGCAAATTAAATTTTTTCAGAGATATATTGAAGGTAGCCTTGTAAGTTATTGCCCCACTTCGTTCATTTGTACTAGTTAAAACAAGGAAAGTTATTTGTTAAATGCGATAAATATTCGGCTGTTTTTGATGTGATATCACTCATCACTTTAAGATTGTATGTGATGTCATGTTGCACCTCTTCATCACAAACGTAATGCTGGCTTCCCGTTATGTTTTTAGCTTTTTATGTCATCACCCTTGTTTTGGGTATGCTAGGGCAAATTATAGTGTCTGCAATTGCTGTCCATGCCACACTATTGGTTTGGGCGAGGGATTTATTACAATTGCTTTACATGTCAGTTAACTCCTTCTCAAGCTTGATCATTTACACCGCTTAATCCATTATTTAAATCAAGGTGTTGAAATCACATTAAAATCACCATTAAAATCACGATTGAAATCACTTTATAGAAATCACATTAAAATCACCATTAAAATCAATCAAAATAGCTGTTTCCTAAATGGTCATATCTTTCTCAATTATTAATCGCCATTTGGTTCTTTCCGAACCGGAGAAGCGGGTCAAAATCACCCGGAAAACTAAAAATGCCCGTTTGCGGAGAGCGCAGTCTTCTATTAGCTTCATTGTCTGTCTATCAGCCCGTCCAATGGCTGAAGACAAGATAAGCAAATTGAAGAAGCGTGTATAAAAAGCGCAGTGTAAGGCTTTAGGTTCCTTAGTTGTCGGCAAAGGTATGGCGAGGGTTTTATTTAAGCTGCCTGAAACCAGAAGCTTGTTTCTAGAGTATTTGGAATTTTAAGCGTTATTGAAGTATTTAGAAGGGCCTCCTATGACTTGCTATACGTTATCCTATCTGTTTGTGCCCCAGTTCTTTTTATTATAATGTTCTGAGTTATTTACAGGATTCATAATATACCTTACTTGCGTAATGGTCGGACATGCTGGATAATCTTACCTTTAGTCGCTAGTGATAGACACTTATAATTTCCCCTAATAGCTCTAAAATTTTCTCTTTTTGATTTTGTTCGTCCCACATCTAGAACTAAGTGTCATGGCGATTGTTATAGAGGTTAGGCAAATATTTAAGGACGAAGATTAAATTAATGATTGCTAAAGAGTGAAGGGGATTATGGGAAGAAGAAGACGAAAGGTTGTTCGCATTCCAAAGAAACGGTTACCAAAAGTTTTTTCGTGTCCTATTTGCGGTAAACAAGCTGTCCGTGTAGAGCTATTCCATGATGAAGGGCGTGCAGTTGTGAGTTGTGGTAGCTGTGGCGTGAGGGAAAATTTTCCGATCAAAGGGATCCTTGAAGAAATCGATGCCTACTGTATGTTTGCGGACAAGATATATAGTGGACTTAAAAAGGCTGACTTTCATGGGTGACAGCAATGGCCGGTGCCATTGAGAAGTATCTAATGAATAAGATAGAGTCCGAGGGAGCGATCCACATAACCCTTATTGACCCTGAAAAAGTAACTCCTCCTCAAGCATTGTTAATAGCTCAAAAGGCTGTTGACAGTGGAACCTCTGCAATCATGATTGGTGGCTCGACTTTTGTTTCAGTAAGGCATCTGGACGATGTAGTTAAAAGTGTTAAGCGTGCTGTGAAGGTTCCAGTAATACTGTTTCCCAATAATATTACTGGAATAAGCCGATATGCAGATGCGATATGGTTTATGTCACTTATAAACTCGGTTGACCCGTATTTTTTGATGGGTGCTCAAATATTGGGTGCCCCTTTAGTTAAAAAATATGCTATAGAGCCCATACCGATGGGTTACATAATTGTTGGAGAGGGCGGAACGGCTGGTATTGTCGGAAAAGCAATTCCAATACCATATGATAGGCCTGAACTGGCTGTTGCGCATGCATTGGCAGGACAATACCTAGGGATGCGCTTCATATATCTGGAAGCAGGATCGGGGGCAAAAATGCCAGTTCCTCCGGAGATGATCCGCCTTGTTAGCCATGCAATTGATGTCCCGCTAATCGTCGGCGGGGGAATAAGATCAAAAGACCAAGCTTTTAATGCTGCTGCCGCTGGAGCTAAAATAATAGTTACGGGGAACATCACAGAAACAGGACACGTTAAAGATAAAATTGCCGAAATTGTTGAAGGTATAAATGCTGCAAGATTGAGAGCTTGAATAGGCAAGATTTTTGTTTTAATATTGAAAACCAAAATAATCTGATACTGCTGAGAGTAGGTGGGAGACTTGTCTAAAATGATTATGAGCGAAACTTACGCGGAATACGTGAAAAGCTTGGAGCGACAATTTGCACAACTCTATGAGATTGGCATGAAGGCTCGGGGCAAAGGACTTGACCCAGTAGGGCATCCCGAAAGTGTTATTGCAAAGGATATGGCTGATCTTGTTGAGGGACTTATCGGCCCTAAAGGTGTTGCTGAAAGAATAAGGGAATTAAGCACTAAACTTTCGAGAGAAGAGATTGCTTTCAAGATCGCTGAGGAAATTGTTTACGGAAAATTTGGGCACATGGAACCTGAAGCAGCAGCGCAGCAAGCTGTATGCACAGCTTTAGCAATTTTAACCGAGGGACTTACCGCCGCTCCTGTTCAGGGCATTACGAAGGTAAAGATTAAAAACAACAGCGACAGAACAAAATATCTCGCAATCTATTTTGCTGGTCCTATACGTTCAGCAGGTGGGACTGATCAAGCTTTAACTCTTGTTATCGGCGATTTTGTCCGTAGAATTCTAGGTCTTGATCGCTATAAGCCCACTGAAGAGGAAATTGCAAGATTTATTGAAGAAATTAGGCTTTATGAGCGCTATGTAGGGCGCTTCCAGTATCACGTTTCTGACGAGGAATTACAGAAGGCTTTGCGTTGGCTTCCCGTAGAAGTAACTGGAACCGAAACAGACCCTGTAGAGGTTTCTTCTTACCGTAACCTTCCCCGTATTGAAACAAACAGAGTTCGGGGTGGCGCTTTGCGTGTTGTTAACGACGGAATTGTGGGACGAGCATCTAAGGTTTTAGTTATTGTTGAAAAACTTGGCATTGTGGGATGGGATTGGCTGAAGGAAATTCGCAAGATGTCGGAGAAAAAATCTGCTGGATTCATGGATGATGTCGTTGCAGGGCGTCCAATATTCTCTTTCCCTTCTGAGCGTGGCGGTTTCCGATTAAGGTATGGACGTGCCAGGAATACCGGATTATCTGCTGTTGGAATTCACCCAGCAGCAATGCTTGTCTTACAAAATTTCATAGCAGCTGGCACACAGTTACGCTTAGAGCTTCCTGGAAAGGGCGGTGTTGCCCTTCCAGTCGATTTCATTGAACCTCCCATTGTAAAATTGAAAGACGGCTCGGTGGTTAGGGTTACATTAGAAAACTTCCATGCGATTAAGGATGAAATTGATAAAATTCTCTTTTTAGGAGACATTCTTATCAGTTTTGGCGATTTTCTCTATCAAGGTAGAAGCTTAAGTCCATCAGGTTATGTTGAGGAGTGGTGGGCTGAAGAGCTAAAGGAGAAAATTCTTTGCTTTAATGGAGGGCTCCAAGAAGTAGCTTCTGAGACAGGAATTCCCGCCGATAGAATTAAAGGTTTTTTGAAGGATCCCTTCAGGAGTAAACCAAATTTTAAAGAGGCCATTACATTATCTCTGAAAATCGGCCTGCCTTTACATCCAAGTTTCACATTCTTCTGGAGCAACCTTGAAAGTATAGCGGACCTTTTAACTTTGAGGAATTGGCTTCTTTCTACTGAAATTCATACAGGCGACTTTGCCCTTAATATTTCAGGAAATATGGATATCCAGGCTAAAAAGCTCTTGGAGAAAATTTGCTTACCACATAAAGTTTTTGATGGGAAAATTATTATCGATGGCGAGGAGGCTTATGCTTTTGCTGTATGCCTTGGCTATGGAAAAATGGACGCTTCAGTTTCTTCTGCTAAAAACGTCTTAGAAGCTATTAGATTGCTTTCAGGAATATGTGTCAGAGATAAAGCGATTTCCTTTGTAGGTGCGAGGATGGGGCGGCCAGAAAAAGCAAAAAGACGTGAAATGGCGCCACTTGTCCATGTCCTCTTCCCAGTAGGATTGGCTGGAGGTTCGCAGAGAGATCTAGTGGAGGCTTCAGGACGTGAAACAATTTTTGTTGAAGTTGTTAAGCGTAAGTGCCCCGTTTGTAAAACGTTTAAGCCCACTTTAAGGTGTACAACATGCAACTCTACAACAGTGATTGAGAGGGCTTGTCCGAAATGTGGAAAAATCCTAGATAGTGATACTTGTCCCATTTGTAAAGTTCAGGGGGTGGCCTATGAAAGGCAAGCAATTAACATTAAGGAGTTGCTTGAGGAAGCTTGCAAACGTTTGGGGGTATCACTCCCAAAAATCCTGAAAGGCGTGAAAGGACTAACAAACGAAACAAGGACTCCTGAGATAATTGAAAAGGGGATTTTGCGGGCGAAGTATGGCCTTTCCGTTTACAAGGACGGAACTGTTCGCTTTGATGCAACAAATGCCCCGCTAACACATTTCAAGCCGCAGGAAATTGGGGTCTCCATCGAGAAACTGATACAGCTAGGATATATAAATGACATCTATGGAAACCCGCTAACAAACCCAGAACAAACATGCGAACTAAAGATTCAGGATGTTATTATTCCAATAGCATGCGCTGAATACTTTGTTCGCGTGGCAAATTTTCTTGATGATCTTTTAGAAAAAATTTACGGAATTCCGCCCTACTACAATGTGAAAAGAGTTGATGATTTGGTTGGGCATCTAGTAATAGGCTTAGCTCCTCATACATCTGCCGGCGTGTTAGGGCGCATTATAGGGTTCACAAACACTAATGTATGTTATGCTCATCCTATTTGGCACTCTGCTAAGCGAAGAGATTGCGATGGTGATGAGGATGCGCTCATGCTTGCCCTAGATGTTTTATTAAATTTTTCAAGAGAATATTTACCAGCTCAGATAGGTGGTATTATGGACGCTCCATTACTTCTTGTTCCCATCATTAACCCAAAAGAAGTGCAGAGACAAGCCCACGACTTTGACGTTGCTGGAACTTACCCGCTGGAATTTTACAAAAGAAGTCTGGAAATGGCGGAAGTAAAGAACGTAAGCACCTTGATAGACCTTATTGGGCATAGAATTGGAACCGAGGCGCAATTTGAAGGTTTTCAGTTTACGGTGCCAACTTCAGATATTAGCGCAGGCAATAATGAAAGTGCATATAAACGCCTTAAAACAATGATTGATAAACTGCGCGGTCAACTTGAGCTTGCAGAGAAAATCGAAGCCGTAGACGCCAGAAAAGTAGCGCTGAAAGTTTTAACAAAACATTTTATTAGGGATATGGCTGGAAATTTAAGAGCTTTTTCAACGCAAGGTTTCCGCTGCAGAGTCTGTAACAAAAAATTCCGCCGTTTACCATTACGGGGAAAGTGCCCTATGTGTGGTGGCGGGCTAACATTAACGGTCTTCCGTGGAGGCATAGAGAAGTATTTAGAGGTTGCCGAAAACATAACAAGGAAATATGCGCTTCCCAAATATTATGCACAAAGAATTTTGCTCATAAAGGAGGAAATAGCCTCCATGTTTGAAAGCAGAAAACCAAAGCAGATAAGCCTAACGGATTTTGCTTAAACCTTTTATTTCTAAAACCAAATTTGTTTATGGTAGTATATGCCTAAGGAAACTTATCATCCAAATGCCTATCTGCTTGACTTTAGAAATAATAGACTTGGATTAAAGGCAAGGTCCATTATCCTAAATACTTTAGAAAAAGGCGGAGTGGAAGCTAAAATTATAGCTAAACAGACAGGCTTACCCTATAGCGTAATTATGCATCACCTTAAACTTTTGGAGAGAAGATTAATAGTACGTAAAAAAGGTAAGAAGCCCTCTTTGTGGGAACTAACAGGGCTTGGTCAAAAACGGTTGCAATAGGTATAAAAACCCTAAAGTGGGCATTGGCAAGGTAAAGACTTACACTTGGGACAAATGCCATGATATTTATCGCTGACGGCCTTTTCAAGGTCAACATCTACTACGTTAGCCAGAGACGCTAACCATGCAATTGCGTCGGCAAACTCGCTTTCAAGTGCATGTTTGTCTGCTCCTTGAAGCGCTTCCCCTAACTCTGCAATTTCCTCAACAAGCCATTCAAAAGTTTTCTCGGGACCTCTTTGCAGATCCCTTGGAAAATATAGGCGCCGCATTAATTCTTGGAGCTCATTTATGTGCATGCATCTCCTCCCTCATTGCCCTTGAGACTTTTTTGTCCCTTAGATATTATATGAATCACTTTCACACCCTTCTCTTCTAGGTGAGCCGATATAAACCTTCTATGGCAGTATTTTGGATTTGGTTCCATGCACATTATACAGATCCTTTTCTCTGAGGCTATTTTAAGCATTTTTAGGATTCCTTCTTCGAAAAGTTGGGTCTTCATATGTTTTTCATAGCCTCCCTTTCTAAAGCCGCCTAGCTCTCTGCCTAGCCATAAATACTCGATACCATTCTCTGGAAGCCATTTCTCCAATTCCTCTTTTTTGAAATGCGTAATTTTAGATGTTGGAAAACTACGGACATCTACTACAACTTGGATTTTATGTTCTCTTAAAAGCTCCAAGAATATGCTTGGAGAACGGTTACTGTGCCCAATGGTCCATATAATTTTCGGCAAATGGCGATTCACCCACTATAACATCCTGTTCGAGCACTATAACTTTTGGCTTCTATTGAAGATGCGTAATGTTAATAACAAAGAGGAAAGAACAAGATAATAGGCGAACCAAAAATATGAGCAAAAGAAGGAAAAAGGATTCATCTCCTATGCCTGCTACTGGCGCTGGTTTGTTGAGGTTCTTTGAAGAGGAAACCGAGGGGATTAAAGTAAAGCCTGAAATCTTAGTGGCAGCCTCAATAGCTTTAATAATAATATGTATTTTGGCTAACATCTTCTTTTAAGCTACGCTTGGCGGCGGGCATTTGAATGTAGAACTTCTATTCTCTGAACGGAATTCAAGTGGATAAATATCTCACTTCTCTCTTCCCTGCTTGCAACTTGTGGTATGGGCTGAGCAATTGTTGACCGTAATACTATCGCCTCTGCGTTGGAAAGCCATATCCCTGCAGGTTCCCTAGTAACAGCAGCTAATGTTCCCTCGAAACCATAGGAAGGATCTAAAATAACCCTAACGCTCTTTCCTAGATACTTCTCCAGCATGTGAAATATTGTTGGCGGTATCGATTGTTGCTCAGGCATAGGCTCTGCAACCTTTTAATTGACATTTTAAAGATAAAACGGTTGCTCTTTCGGAAAACTTCGGATACACTTTTTAATTGCACTCATCCATATATTACTTTATTCATATGATTAAACTTTTGCGTCAATTTAATATGCTTGACTGGATTTCTATTAAAATCCGCTTAGTCGGGTGTTAACTTGGCTGTTGATGACATATATAATCAGCACATGGACAGTGCTGTTAAATATTACTCATCTTTATTTGCACTTCCAGCATACAACCGCATAGTTACTTATACGACGGTGGCCTGCGTCGCTGGAGGGTTATCCTCTGCTCTTGTCTTTCATCCTAATTTTGAAGGTCTCATTTTGGGCTTCCTTTTTGGTTTGGCTCTTACCCTCATAACCTTGTTATCTAATAATCTGGTTGCCCTTGCCCTAAGGGGGGATCCTATTTATGATGTGCGACGTTCGGCGGGTCTCTCTCTTTTTTCTTGGATTCTTTGGGACATATTTACCCTTATGGGCGGTGTGGCTGCAGCGCTGTTCGCAGCTGAGTGGGCTATTAAACTTTGCCTTTTGGGTTCTTCTGTTGCCTTGATACTTAGATTCGTCGTTTTGTATTCCACGTCATCTATTAGTTATAAGCGTATTTTTGTTGCCTCCGTTCTCCAACCATACTTTGGCATAGCTACATACACCCCTTTATGGTTAAGCAAAATAAGCATCGAAGAAATGATTCTATACTCGGCTTACTCTTCAGCCATATGCTTTACCTCAAGTTTTGCTTTTCTCTCCCTCATAAACCGTGTGGGGAAAAGAATTGTTAATATTCCCTCCCTTTTAATTCTTAAGGCTTTTTTATTAAACTGGATTGCCGATCTAAACACACCATTTGAGGACATTTTAGAAGAACTAAGCGTTGAAAGGGACATTGAAGTTTCAATATTAAAATTTGAAAATCAGAAATCTGAAACCAAAGTTGTTATAATCCTGCCATCTGTTCATCCGGGACCGTTTAAGAATATAGGAAGTAGCTTTTTACCATCAATGCTTAAGAAGGCCGTTGAGCAGAAATTCAATTGCGTTGCCTGTGTTCCGCTGGGTTTACTTGGGCACGATCTAGATCTGGCCTCTCAACTCCAAAACCAGAAAATAATTGATCAGACGCTTAAGTCCCTAGAAGGTGTTGAAAGTTTTGAGGCCGGTGCAACTCCATTAGTAAAGGTCCGTAATGGTTTTGCCACTGTGTGCTGCCAAATTTTCGGCGATGTAGGCCTTGTTACCTTTTCTCTTGCCCCAAAAACGACGGAAGATCTGCCTCAAGAATTGGCTTATTTTGTTAATATGGAGGCTAGAAAATATGGAATTAATTCATGTATGGTTGTAAACGCTCACAATAGCATTAACGGCTTTGTAAACCACAAAGAAACCATGGAGTCATTAAAAGCTGCTGCCTCTCTATGCCTAAGAGAAACAGCTTCCACTAGCAAAAAGCCATTCAAGGTAGGAGCATCCACTATAATGCCAAAGAATTTTAGCCTCAAAGACGGCATGGGACCTGGCGGAATAACCTCTATAGTTGTTGAGGTTGATTCTCAGAAATTTGCTTACGTGATTATTGATGGGAACAATCTAATTTCCGGTTTGCGTGAAAAAATTCTCTCCTCATTATGTGCACTTGGTTTCAGCGAGGGCGAAGTTCTCACTACGGATACACATTCTGTAAATGCTTTGACTTTGACCCCAAGGGGCTATAATCCTGTAGGCGAGGTTATTCCACATGATATACTGGTCAACCATATTAAAGAAGCCATTAAAGAGGCTATTGCAAAGATGGAAATTGTGCAAGTTGGTTATAAACGCATTGTAATCCCCAAAGTTAAAGTCATCGGAAAGGAGCCGCTGGAAAAGCTGTGTATACTCCCAGATGAAACCACGAAGTTAACTAAAAGAATCATAGTTCCAATTTTTGCTACGACGATTATATTTCTTATGCTTTTTCTGCTAATTTTAATGTAAGGTTATCCCAAAATGTTATCATTGTATGGAAAAATATAAGAACCCCTAAAGTAAATGTCTTTTATACTTACTATCTATTGCAAGAATTGTGAAAGGTGGGGCTATGACAGAAGAAAGACAGAAAAAGTCAGAAAGCGAGAGTAAGCAAGCTAGCGAAGGCGTAGTGCTTATTGGCAAAAAACCAATAATGAACTATGTCATCGCATGCTTAACATTCTTTAACTCCGGCGCTCAAAAAGTTGTAGTTAAAGCCAGAGGACGAGCAATTAGCAGGGCTGTAGACACGGTCGAGTTGTTGCGGCGGGCCTTCATGAAAGACCTGCAACTTGGCGACATTTCCATAGGCACCGAGGAGGTTGCAAGAAGCGACGGACAGAAGACAAACGTTTCAACGATTGAAATTACCTTAACCAGACCATAAAAGCGTTTCAAATCGCTGGCTGAAAGCATGTTTCCTTTTTCTTTCTGCTAGGTGATGTGCTAACTATTATTATGTAAACCTTTTTTTGTGAAAGCCCTTTATGATGTTAATGCAAGCACTGTAAAAATGGGGTGGTAGCATGTTCGATCATACTAAAATAGTGGTGACACCTCCAGGACCGAGAGGAAGAGAAATTGTACAGAAGGATGAGCAGTTAATTTCCCCTTCTTATAATCGTTTTTATCCGCTAGTTGTTGAATCGGGCAGAGGATACATCCTTAAAGATGTTGATGGGAATGAGTATATTGACTTTGCCTCCGGGCTCTTGTGTTTAAATGTTGGACATTGTCATCCAAAAGTTGTTGAGGCTATAAAAAGGCAATGTGACAGTTTTCTGCATGTTTCAAATGCCTTTTACTCCAGTGAAATCGTTAACCTTGCTGAACAGTTAGCAAAAATTACCCCTGGAGAATTTGCAAAGAAGACTTTTTTTGGCAATAGTGGGTCAGAGGCCATTGAGGCGTCTCTTAAACTATCAAAGTGGTATACTCGGAAATCGATTTTTATTGGTTTTATTAACGCTTTTCACGGTGGGACGTTAAGCGCCTTAGCCTTCGCTTCAATTAAGCCTAGCCAAAGGGCTTATTTCTCACCATTTATGCCTAGCGTTGCCCATATACCTTATCCTTACTGTTATCGTTGTCCATTCAAACTGTCATATCCTGAATGCGACTATTGGTGTGTAGACTTTATAGAGGAATATGTTCTGCAAAAATACGTCCCTCCAGAGGATGTAGCCGCAATTCTTTTTGAACCTATACAAAGCGATGGTGGTGTTATTGTTCCCCCGCCAGAATACTTTCAACTGTTAAAGAAACTTGCCGATAAGCATGGTATTTTACTTATAGCCGATGAGGTGCAGACTGGAATTGGCAGAACTGGAAAGTGGTTTGCTATCGAGCATTGGAATGTTGCACCTGAAATTTTGTGTTGTGGAGGCGCTTTGGCTTCAGGATTGCCTTTGAGTGCAACAATTGCGAAGGCTAAAATAATGGACTGGATTAGCGGTTCGCATACAAGCACTTTTGGCGGCAACCCTCTTGCATGCGCCGCCGCTATTGCTGTTATCGATGTAATCAAGGAAGAGCGGCTTTTAGAGAATGCAAATAAGCAAGGAGCCTATATTATGAAAAGACTTGCCGAGTTAAAAGACAAATCTAGTATAGTGGGAGATATTAGGGGAAAAGGTTTAATCATAGGCATAGAAGTAATCGATAGCAGGGAAAGCAATAAACAGTCTGCTGAGAAATCTTTCGAGATTGTTGCTCGTTTATGGAAGCGTGGGGTTATAACAACTACCTGTGGGCTTTCAACTGTGAGAATAGCCCCGCCACTTAACATAACTAAGGAGGCTATAGATGCTGCACTTGAAATTATTGAAGATACTATAAAAGAAGTTGAAAAGGAAGGCTAATTCTTCGTTAGAAGATTGACGGTTTTGCAATTACCTCTTTTATTCTAAGGTTAAAGAAATTTGAAGAATTAGCAGGCTGTATCCTTAAAGCCGTATCTGCACCTCTAGCAGTTCCGGCAATGGCAACGATATCTCTATCTAATGGGATCAGTCCGGCATCAGCTGCCATTAAGGTTATTTCTACACATACTTTTGTTCCTTCTCCCATAATCCTCAGAGTGTTAGCAATAAGCTCTAGGGGTTGAATAGTTCCAAATTTATTTCTTATGGCCCTTTCTACGCTGCTTAATGCATGGGTTCCGGTGAAAATTTTTCCGCCATTTTCCAAAATTTCCTGCTTATAATTTTCTTTTAGCTCGTTCTCACCGGGTCGCGTGAAGCCAAAGCAGTGCGTAACAACCACGACATTGTATCCTTTAAAAACTCTAGAGGCTTTTGCCCCTGTCTCTCCTGTTGTTGAGGCTACAACAATATCTTTTAGCCCTTCTTTATCCATATACTTCTTTGTGAGGTTCAATAGGATGTCTGTGTTCTGTCTACCCGCTTTTGGAAAGTAGACTACCTTTCTCTCGGTATACTCCATTGTTAAGCACCTTTACTTCTTCTAATAGGTTTCCTTTTAAGTTCAGTGCCGCAGATTGCGCATATTTTGGCTTCATGATCTGAGGAGTATTTTCTGTAACATGCTGGACAATACCTAACCCACTTAAGTGAGGTTCGCACTCCAAATGTTGCTAGAGGTATGTATTCTATTCCCAAGTGCTTAGCCACGTTCTGTATCGCATAGTCATCTGTGGCTATCAGCGGGGATAATCCCTCAGCCTTGAACTGAAGGGCTAACGCTAAAACTTCAATATCCGCTGCTGATAGAACTGCAATGTCTCCTGTAGTCTTTGCAGTTGATTTGGCAGCCTCTAAAAAGTGTTTTTCTGGGCATCTAACCTTAAGTCTCCCGCTCTCTATTGCGGTATTAAGTCTAATATCAGTTTTAGACTCGCCTGTAAGCTCTTCTTTAACCCTTACGGTAATATATTGTTCCTCGTTTACAGAAAATGGATCAAATCCTGCCACGAAGGCTGATGTGTCTAATATTATTACTTTTTTGTCTTGTTCAGCCGTTATATTTTCCTCCCGATCCACGGAAGAGGAGTCTGTTTTGCAGTCTATGGTAAAAGTTTTCCTTAAACCTTATAAAAGCCGCCTCATTTTTTGAACAGGTAACGGTGATCTTCGGAAGTCTAGATTCCAAAGCTCGTCTATATGCACCGTCTATCACTACAAGGATCCTCTTTGGTCTCGGAACCTCAACCGTTACCTTAGCGTTTGAAGGTATAACAATAGAGCGCAAAACACTTAACGAGCACACTGGTGTCAAAACAAGGGCGTTAACTTGGGGATCTAGAATAGGGCCTCCTGCTGAAAGTGAATAAGCCGTGGAACCCGTGTTAGTGGCTATTATTAAGCCGTCCGCTTGGCATGTAAACACTTGTTCACCGTTCTTCAAAACCTTTGCGTAAAGTAACTTGACAGGCTCTCCTGCCGAAATAAGCACCTCATTTAGCGCATCTGGAAATGTTATGCCTTCAGCGCTTATAGCAAGTTTTGAGCATTTCTCAATTTTAAACTCTCCTTTCAGGCACTTGTCGACTGCTATGAGAGCCTCTTTTGGTGGAACTTCTGTTAAGAATCCTCGAACACCCATATTAACCGCAAGTATCGGTGTATCCGGTTTCGGAATAACCATGCATGTTCTAAGAATTGTGCCGTCGCCACCGATGGTAATAATTAAGTCTGTCTTCATACTTTCAAGGGGGATGAAGTTTCTATCTCCCTTGACTTTTCCCTTTAAACTTTCTTCAACATAGACTTCCAGACCTTTTTGATTCAAGTATTCCGTAATGGTTTCGACGAGTTTTAGCGCATTCCTTTTGTCGAAACGAGCCACTAAACCCACACTTTGGAACACTTTGCTCCCTTCAATGTAAACGTACGTTAACTACCTCAATTTATATATGTGGGTTGTTTAAAATTGCTGTGGTAGATTAGTGGTTGGTGGTATATTTGAGCAAACCAGTTGATGTGGGCAGCTTAAAAGAAGGCGGATACGTTATTATTGATGGTGAACCATGTCGTATTGTTGAAATTACAAAATCTAAACCTGGAAAGCATGGATCCGCTAAAGCAAGAATAGTTGCAATAGGCGTATTCGACGGTGTAAAGCGAAGTATTGTTAAGCCCGTGGATTCTACAATAGAGGTGCCAATAATCGATAAAAGAAGCGGCCAAGTTTTTGCTGTAACGCCGACGAGTATTCAAATAATGGACTTGGAAACTTATGAATATTTGGATGCGCCATATCCTGAAGAAGAGGACTTAAAGGCTAAGTTAGCCCCTGGCACTGAAATCGAATATTGGAAGATTCTCGGCAAAGTTAAGATCGTGCGGACAAAATAGCTGAAAACTTATCTTCGCCTTCTACAATTAATTCTCTAGCCTATGATGCGAGAAGAGCCGCCTGATTGGTGAAGAAAAGAGGAGGAGAGCTGAGGCATTATTCCACTGGAATCTCGTAATCATATTTTCTTGGCAGACGGACTTCCAGCATTCCCTTCCTGAAACGAACTTCCATTCTTTTCATGTCAACAGGAACGGGGATACGTGTTTCACAGCGGAATCTATTGAACTCGCCCTTGTAATGTGTTATGCCAAAATCATCAAAGCTTACCTTCCTCTTCATTTCAGCTGAAATTTCAATGGTGTCTTCATTGATTGACCTAACTCTTATAGTGTTTTCCTCGGCATAGGGTAGATCAACGGTCACAATGACTTCATTAGGTGTAACAGATATGTCCTGTAAAGGTTCAATTGTGCATGTTTTACAGTCCCAGCTTGGCTTTTCAAAGAAAATCTTCTCAAATCTTTCGGTCCACTCTTTCAACCTTTCAAAATACTCGTCGACCATATCAAAGACGGAACGTCTCCTTTTTGCTTCCATATTAGCTCCCTCATGTTATGTACAAGGGAATGTCAAACTCCTGAGTTTTCTTCATCTTCATAAGTTCCTGCTGGGTTCTCTTCATCATATCCCTCGCTTTCAAGCGAATTTCCTCACCCTTCTCGAAAAGCTTTGACAGGTCCACTTTTAACTCTGTGATGTTCATTAATTGTTCTAAAACTTTAGCCGCAGCCTCTGGATCGGGATAGTTGAAGAAGCACTGTGCTAATAATGTTAAGGCAGGTACACCCAACATTGCACAATATTGTAACATTACTGCTTGAGGCCCAACCATATAGCCCTCTTTTAATATTTCGACGCCTTTGTCTTGAGCCATCTTTAGCACTTCTGGATTCGATGCTGCGGCGAAAACCTTTAGCTCCTCCAGCTCTTGCCTGTCCGGGACTGGTAACCCACTTAGGGAGATCATTAGTTTTGTGCCTTTTTCTATACCCCAATCAATTAAACTCCGCGTTATAGGGTAAACTAGGTCTTCGCGAAGGGCAGTCTCTGAAACTGCTAGAAGTATTTTGTGGTTTCCAAATATCCTTATGGGTGAATGGGGCAGTCCTTCATGTAGCACTGTAATTGGTGGCAGAAGGGTGGAGTCTGCATATGCGACTTCCTTTAGACCAAGTTCAGTTATCAGATGAGAGGCTGCTATGACTCCTACTAGACCTACATCGGGAAATCCAAAAATCATGGTTGTTCCTTTTGGTATCTGTTCCCTTTCAATAATCCTGATTATTTCCTTATACAAAGCATACATCTCCTTTGAATGTTATGTCTGTTGATTGTAAAAATTTTGCGGAATTATGTCGCAACGTGATTCCCCTTTTAACCGCGTTGCATAAATTTCTCAATCGCGTCCAAAATTTTCTCTATCTTGAAATACGCCTTCATCTCTTTCTGCCAATCTGCTGGTAGATTCCGCTTAAATCTTCCGGCAGCGCGGCCATCCATCATAATTATTACTCCTCTATCCTCAGGGCTGCGTATGAGTCTTCCAGCTGATTGAGCTAAGGCATTAAGGCATGGAATGGTGTTTGCATATTCTATAGCCTTTTTTCCAAATTTTTCTCTAAAATACTTGTATAGCGCTGTTTGAAGCTCCGTCTTTTTTGGAAACGGCAATCCTACAATAATTACTGCCGATAGCATGCTTTTGCCTCCTTCCGTCATATCAACACCCTCGCTAATTTTTCCTCGGGCAACACCAAAGACTATACATTGATCATACTTCTTCAGAAAGTCCAGTACGTCTGAAATTTTTGTACTTTTTTCCTCAAAAAGTGTCGGCAAAGTCAAAGTCGCCTCTGTAGCAACTTCCTGCATAACTTCATAGGAGGGAACATAAACAGCTACTCTACCCATAGAGACCTGAACTATTTTAGTTAAATGGGCTGCCACTCTTTTCCATTGAAGCTTGCTTCTCTTCTCAAACTTTGTTGTAACCGATTTATCTACAATAATAAGCCTATTTTCCGCAGGAAAAGGACTTGGTAATTCCAGGCTTCGGCAACGCGTCCTGTTTATTCCTAAAACGTCTACATAATAATCTGGATTCCATAGGGTGCCAGACATCAGTACAGCGGAACGCAGTTCGTTTATAACACTTGCAGAAAAAGATGGATCTAAGCATCTGATTCCAAGCTTAACCCTTTTCTTTCCATTTCTGCCCACTTCAACTTTGACATACCTTACATAACTTGCTCCATTATTGTTCAGCCAATCCAAAATGAACTCTGCACAATGTGAAAGGTAAGAAACTGGGCTTTTACCCAGCTCTACTCTTTTTTGTCTGACATCCTCTCCTTTATCGGCAAGTTCGGAAACGATTTCTTTGAATTTTTCGGCATTTACCGCAAGTTTCCTTGTCAACGCATTAACTAGAGTATCTTTTTCAATTAGGTGCTCAACTTCAGTGCCGTATGTTTTATAGGTGCGCTTTCCTAAGTCAACCATAACCTCTTCGAGCGCCTCAAGAAGGCCGTAATCGTCAATATGGAAAGTTTCAATTTCTTTTCTTGCAATTTTCACGGATTTTGAGGAAAGCTCGTCTGAAAGAATTCCTGCAGCGTAATATGGTAGACTATGCGCCTCGTCAAATATGCAATTAATTTCTCTAGTTTTTATTCCAGCTCTTCCAAGAATTGATCCTCGAATTGCGTCCACAAGCATGTAATTGTAGTTGCCAACGATTATATCTGCATGCCTTGCCAAGATCCTTGTAATTTCGTATGGGCATAACCCATAATCACTGCAAAGTTCATATACCTCCTCTGGCATGGCGGACCCCATACCCTTAATTTTATCTACAACTTTCAGGGTAAGCCTGCTTGACCTCCATCCATCATAAACTCTGTTGTAGTATTCGCATGTATTACCAAAAAGTCCACTTTTAAGCCCCCTACAATAATACAGGAAATCCCTATAGTTTATGCCGCTGATTTTCGGGTCTTCATGGACTTGAGGGCACATTTCCTTCTTGCTTTTAAAAATTGATGCGACGAAACTGACACCGCAAATATCTTTGATGTTTTTGAGTTCTCGCGAGTAGATCTCCAGCTGATTTTTTGTCCTGGTTAACACTAGAAGCCTTCCTAGATTAGGATTAACCTTTCTTGCGGCAAAGAAGGCTGTTAAAACGGAGATGGATTTTCCCGTCCCGCAAGGGGAGCAAAGTAAGCCTATCCTACCCTCCATCATAACTTCATATGTGAATTTTATAGCATTAAATTGGAATAGGCGAAAGTTTGAGTACGGAAAAAACTCCTTAACTAAGTTCTTTAAATCAGCCTCCGTTTTAATTGAAGGTTTGCAGTCGGGATCTTTGAAAAGTAACGCTCCACAGTCTTTACAGTAACGAATCTCTAAATACTCATTAGGCGGATATATTTTTCCGCACTTTCTGCAGAAGTAACTCGCAACCATTAGAATCAATGAGATATAATGTGAAGACCTGTTAAAGAATTTCCCTAACGGATTGTAAATAACTAAAAATGTATTTAAGAGGGGTGGTATTCTAAATCTGGAGACAGTTATGGCATTAGAAGGATTAGGTTCGGCGCTTCACGAGGCGTTAAGGAAGATTTTCCGGGCTCCTGTTGTAGATGAAGCAGCTATTAAAGAGCTTGTCAGAGGCATCCAACGTGCTTTGTTGCAGGCTGATGTTAACGTTCAACTTGTTCTTAACATATCTAGGCAAATTGAAGATAGAGCCCTTAAAGAAAAAGTGCCCCCAGGCATTTCAAGACGTGAACATGTAATTAAGATCTTGTACGAGGAATTGACCAAGTTTCTAGGGGATAAACCTGTTCCATTAAAGGTGGAGCCTGGAAAAAGGAAAGTTATAATGCTTGTGGGTATTCAAGGTTCTGGAAAAACTACAGCCGCCGCTAAGCTTGCAAGATACTTTCAGAAAAGAGGTTTAAAGCCAGCGCTTATTTGCGCGGACACATATCGGCCTGGAGCTTTTGATCAGCTTCAACAGCTAGCAAACAAGATAAACGTTCCCGTTTATGGAAATCCAAAAGCTAAAGATCCCGTAAAGCTAGCCCTTGAGGGGTTAAATAAATTCAGCGACAAAGATGTTGTGATTGTTGATACTGCGGGTCGCCATAAAGAGGAACGCGAGCTGATTAAGGAGATGAAAATGCTTGAGGAGAAAATCAAGCCAGATGAGGTTATGCTTGTTATTGATGGAACAATAGGGCAGCAGGCTCTAGTGCAAGCCAAAGCTTTTAACGAGGCAACCTCGATAGGCTCGATTCTAGTGACGAAGCTAGATGGCTCGGCAAGAGGCGGGGGAGCCCTTTCAGCGGTAGCAGCTACTGGTGCACCGATAAAATTCATAAGCGCTGGTGAAAAAATTGAGGACATTGAGCCATTTATCCCCTCTCGTTTTGTTGGCAGGCTCCTAGGCATGGGCGACTTAGAAACCCTTATCGAGAAGGTGCGAGAGGCTGAAGTAAAGGTTCCAGAGGCGAAAGCTAAGGAAATTCTTAGCGGTAAATTAACCCTCACCGACGTTTATGAACAGTTCGAAGCAATGAAGAGCATAGGTCCATTTAAAAAGATTCTATCAATGCTCCCTGGAATGTCATATAATATTCCTGAGGATATGCTGGATATGGCTGAGGATAAACTGGAAAAGTGGAGAGTTATAATCCAATCAATGACGCCTGAAGAAAGAGAGGATCCCAAAATATTTAATGCTTCAAGGATTAGACGGGTTGCGCGGGGCTCAGGGACCAGCGAAAAAGATGTTAAGGAACTTCTGAAGCAGTACTTCATTATGCGCAAGATGTTGAAGACTATTAGAAGGAAGAAGATGTTGCCATTCTTTGGCAGAGGCTTATCTGTTGGAAAGAGTTAAAGTGGCGGTGCCAGAGATTTCATGGTTCTCCTTGAAAAATCTCTGGAAATGCTCGAATCGCACCCTTTGTGTGATCATTGCTTAGGAAGACAATTTGCTTTTTTGGGGAGTGCTATGGAAAATGAGGAAAGAGGAAATCTATTAAAGACAGTGCTCTTGATGAAGGCGCAGGCATTGGCACTCGCAAAGGACGAGAATGGCGTACGAATTCTCAAAATCCTCGCAACGAATGGATTTTATAAAGCGGCAGAAGAAATTTTACATGTCCTTAAAAGGAGGATTCCAAAGAAAAACAAAAGCGCATGTTTCCTTTGCATGGACAGTTTCAATTCGCTTGATCAATTGGCGGAAAAAGCCTCTGAAGTGCTTAAGGAGTGGGAGTGTCGCTCTTTTCATGTTGGAATAGAGCTGCCAGTTGAAATTGAGGAGCGCGAAGATGAATTTAAGGCAAAGTTTAGGGTTTTGCATGGCGAAAGTATGCGATCCGAATTTGGAAGGCTGTTAGGCAAGAAAATTTCCCTTCGCTCTGGAAAGACTGTCGATTATAACAACCCAGATGTTGTTTTAATCGTTAATCCAATAACTTATGGGTTAAGGATTCAAGTCAACCCTTTGTACATTGCAGGTCGTTACAGAAAGCTGGTGAGAGGCATCCCTCAATCTAAGTGGTTTTGTTCGAGTTGCGGTGGGAGAGGCTGTGAAAGATGCAATTTTACTGGTAAAATGTATTCCGAATCTGTAGAAGAGATAATTACCGAACCAGCCCTTAAGATGACGGAGGGCTCTAAGGCATATTTTCATGCGTCTGGAAGGGAAGATGTGGATGCGCGTATGCTCGGCAGAGGAAGACCCTTCGTGATAGAAATTTCTCAGCCTAAAAAACGCTTTTTAGACTTGAAGGATCTTGAGAAAGCTATAAATGTTCATGCGGATGGAAAAGTTGAAGTTTTGAACTTACATTTTGTTGATAAGGCTTTTGTTAGACGTTTGAAAAAAGCTGAATCTGCTCAAAAGTATTACCGTGTCGTTGTCGAGTTTGAAAAGGAGGTTAGCGATGAAGAGTTAAAAATGCTAGAAAAGAAACTTACAAACACTATGATTAAGCAGAGAACTCCTTTGCGTGTTCTTCACAGGAGAGCTGATGTTACGCGAGAAAAGTACATATACAAGGTTAAAATAAAAAGATTGTCGCCGAAGAATATTGAACTTAAAGTATGCAGCCAAGGAGGTCTATATGTAAAAGAATTGGTGACGGGAGATGATGGAAGAACAAACCCGAGTGTTTCAAGCATTCTTGGTATTAAAGCGAAGCCTTTAAGCCTTGATGTTTTGGATGTATATATGAAAGATATAGGGGAAGGTGAAAGTTGAAAAAGTCTAAGGGATATCGGGTCAGGACGCGCAGTCTCCTGCGGAAAAAACCAAGAGAGCGAGGTAAGATACAATTAAGTAGGTTACTATATGAGTATCAAGAGGGAGATAATGTTATCATTAAGATAGATCCAAGCGTCCAAAAGGGGATGCCTCATAGACGCTATTATGGCAAAGTAGGCAAAATAATGGGGAAACGTGGAAGGAGTTATATCGTAAGTGTTACCCAAGGAGATGCCGTGAAAGAAATTATCGTTAGACCGGAACACTTAAAGCCCTACAAAAGTTAGGGGCGGATGCGAATGGAAGTTAAAAAAGAAACTGAGAATTTTAAAGAAAAGAACTTAACGATACCTCAGGTCAAACGGCTATTGGAGGAAATGGGTGAAGATAATCTGGATCAGTTTCAAAGGCGTACTTTAGACTATGCCTCTAAATTTTCTAAGTGTGATGCTGAAGCTGCCGAAAAGCTTATGCAAAAACTTGTAAATGAATTTGGTTTAGAAGAAATAGACGCTGTTCAAGTTGTTAATTGTATGCCCCGTAATTTGGATGAGCTGCGGGTTTTCCTCGGCGGAGGACGTAAAATTATTGAGACGTCCAAGCTAGAGGCAATAGTTAAACTCTTAAACGAATACCGATTGAGATAACATTTCATCTTCATTTAAATTGTAGAAAATCGAGTTTTATGTAAAAGGGCGATAGGATGGAGAAGCGATACGAAGAGTATGCTTACGTTCTTGATTTCCTTCCCCATGGGCGGCCTGGTATTCATATAGGTGGTCGGGCTGGCTATAGGGCAGGTGCCCTTGTCCAACTTATAGGTGAAGAATTCTTCACTCTTTTAGAGGCCTTGGCAAAAGAAGGCGTGGCTCTTAAACCCCATGATCGCGTTTATGTTGGCCGGGAGTCGCGGGAAGAAATAACTTACATAATTGGTCGAATAAGTTATGATGAGTTGACAGCTGCGGCGAAAATGGAACTTCCGGCGGTTGTTAGCCGTATAGTAGAAAATCGGGAAAACTGGTTTGTTAATTTCTTCAATACGGCACAAGCTATAACCCCTAGAATGCATGCTTTAGAGCTGATTCCCGGCATAGGTAAAAAATACATGTGGCAGGTTATTAGGGAACGGGAAAAGAGGCCTTTTGAAAGTTTTGAAGATCTACAAAGGCGAACCGAACTTCCCAATCCCGTAAAACTGATTACTAAGAGAATTTTAGAAGAATTGGCTGGTGAAGATAAATATCGCCTATTTACTAGGCCACGTTGAAAGAAATGGGTTAACCGAATTATGAGTCTGCTAGAAGAAGCGAAGTTTCTTCTTAGAAAATATCACATAGTTCCGAAGAAGCGTTTAAGTCAGCATTTTTTGATTGAACCAGCAATATTCAATATGTTGGCTGATTACGCATCGCTTACTAGTGCAGATACCGTTTTAGATATCGGGGCTGGGCTTGGTTTTTTAACGCGTTTTTTGGCAAGGAGATGCAAAATGGTTCTTGCCGTAGAACTGGATTCAAGGCTAGTTAAAATCTTACGAGAAAATCTCGGAGACTTGCCTAATATAACAATTTTTGAAGGCGACATTTTAGGGTTTAATATGATATCGCCCTTTAACAAGGTGGTTTCTGTGCCGCCTTACGGTATTTCCTCAAAACTTGTTGCGTGGCTTTTTAATAGAGACTTTGCCAGCGCTGTTTTAATTCTTCAGAAAGAATTTGCAGATCGGCTTGTGGCTCCCATTGGAAGCGAAAGCTATGGTTGGCTGTCTGTTTTATCGTACTATCACTTTGAATTTGATGTTCTTGATGATGTGCCTAACTCGATGTTCTATCCTCCGCCAAAAGTAAACTCTGTAATTGTGCGTTTAAGGCCGCGGGGCCCGGCGTTTCCTATTCAAAATTACCAGCTTTTTTATAAACTCGTGCATTTTCTTTTCTCGCAGCGGAACAAAAAAGTCAGGAATGCAATTAAACAATTCCTAAAAAAGCACCTTGCCTTATCAGAGGATGTCACCAAGCTTACAGAATCTTTGCCATTCCGAGATAGGAGAGTTAGGGAATTGGCCCCTGAGGATTTCGGTGAATTGGTGAATGTTCTCTCAAACTAAGACGGTGTTTTTCGATAGATATGTTTTCCATATTTGGGAAGATGTTTACGAACCGGCAGAGGATTCTTTTATGATTGCTGAGAATTTGTTCGTTAATAAAGGTGAAAAAGTTCTTGATATGGGCACTGGATGCGGCATTTTAGGAGTTATCGCAGCGGAAAAAGCTTCATCGGTTCTTTCTGTTGACATAAACCCCAATGCGGTTCGATGTGCAAAAGAAAACGCAAAGATTAATGGTGTTGCAGAGAAAATGTTTTTTATCCATGGAGACCTTTTCTCGCCAATAAGAGCAGGAGTAAAGTTTGACTTGATAATGTTTAACCCGCCTTATCTTCCGTCTGAACCTAGTGAAGGCAGAGAGTGGATTGAGATGGCTTGGGCTGGTGGATTAAATGGGCGAGCGGTGATAGACCGTTTTTTACGTGAGGTTCAGGATCATCTGAAAATCGGGGGGCGTGTCTTGCTGGTACAGTCTACGTTGGCCGATGTTGATAAGACGTTAAAAATTTTAGAGGAAAAAGGATTTAGGGTAAGAATTGTTGAAAAACGAAACCTGCCGTTCTTTGAGGTTACCGTGCTCATTGAAGCTAGCAATAATGCTGCATCAAGCTGTTCCGCTCCTGAAAACAGTGAAAGATATATACCATGATGTCTCTATTGCTTAAAAACTTGGAGGCTTAGTAAGTGTGTATAATCGGAAAGGATAAGCTAAAAGAACTCATTGAAAATTTCAAGTGCATATATCCATACGACTATAATTTGCTTGATGGTGACGGGTATATTTTGACGGTTAAGGACGAGACCACATTACATTACTTGGAACATAAAAACCTGATATCCTATGAGATTGTCTTCACACCGCCGGATTTTGTCGCTCACCTAACGGCGAAGAGTAAGTATGGCCGCATGGGTTTATCATTCTTGAATGCGGCAAAAGTCCACAGCGGCTTTGTTGGAAGACTGGCACTGGAAGTTGTGAATTTAAGTAATGACCGTTGCCCAATTACAATTAAGCGTGGAGACCCATTCATGCATATAGAATTCATAAAAAGAGAAGGCGAGCCTTCGCCGTACATCGGGGAATACCAGTTCCAATATTTAACCAGCGAGGAAATAAAAATGTATATTCCTATACTCAAAAAGGTATTCCCAAATTACGACGAATTGGCAAAAGCATGGTTTAAAGAAAAACATTCCCTATCATAAAAAATGTTTAAATTCTACGTAGCACTAGCAATAAATTACCGAGCATATATTAAATATATGATGTCTAAGCTATTAGGAGGTATGTTGAATGCATGCGCGAAACTATAGAGAGGTGAAGGGGCAACCGTATGTTAGGAAGGAGTATATCAAAGGGTTTCCCCAGCCTAAGATATCAAAGTTTACTATGGGCGACCCTAATGCTGAGTTTGCTTATGAAGCTAGGCTCATAGCGCTTGAAAGGGCCCAGATACGACATAATGCTTTAGAAGCAGCGAGAGTAGCTGCGAACCGTTTATTAATGGATAAGCTTTCAAATAACTATTTTATGCAGGTTTATCCATATCCACATGTTGTGCTTAGGGAGAACAAGATGATTTTCGGAGCCCATGCAGACCGGCTCCAGGATGGTATGCGGCGGGCGTTCGGAAAGCCTATTGGAACTGCAGCAAGGGTTTCTCCAAATCAATCGATAATAACCATTAGGGTAAATGGGGAGGGGGTCGAGGTTGCAAAAGAGGCCCTACGGAGGGCGAGTGCAAAACTGCCTATACCGTGCAGGATAGTTATCGAAAAAATTGTAAAAGCTCAGGCTGAGGGGTAAAAGGTGTTAACATCTAGAGAAGACCTCGTGATATGGTTTGAACATATTAGTAAGAATGACATTCCGATTGTAGGTGGAAAAAATGCGAATTTGGGAGAAATGCTTAATGCTGGTGTTCCCGTTCCACCGGGTTTTGCGGTTACAGCGTATGCTTATAAAAAGTTTATTGAAGAGACAGGAATAGCTAATAAAATTTACCAGTTAATTAAGGAAACGGTAAAAGATTTAAATGATCCTAAGCAATATGAAGAGGCCTCAAAGAAAATTCGTGCATTGATAGAGTCAACTCCCATTCCCAAGGTCATAGAAAAAGCCATAAAGTCTGCTTATAGGGAAATTTGTAAAAGATTAGATATTGAAAATGTTTTTGTTGCCGTTCGATCAAGTGCTACCGCGGAAGACTTGCCAGATGCGTCTTTTGCTGGGCAGCAGGAAACATACTTGAATGTTAGAGGTGAAGATGAAGTTCTAGAAAAGGTTGTTAAGTGCTGGTCAAGTCTCTTCACGCCGAGAGCTATTTTCTATCGAACACAAAAGGGCTTTGCCCATGAAAAGGTTCTCATAAGCGTTGGCGTCCAAAAAATGGTGAATGCGAAGGCTGCGGGTGTGATGTTCACCATAAACCCTGTAACTGGTGATCCTGATCAAATAGTTATTGAGGGTAGCTATGGATTAGGCGAGTCTGTTGTCTCTGGCGCTGTCACTCCAGATGAGTTTGTTGTGGATAAAAAATCGATGAAGTTGGTTAACAAACGCATAGCCGTTAAAAAGGTGCAATATGCTCGCGACCCGAATACCGGCAAAACAGTCCACCTTGAAGTACCTCCTGAAATGCAGGATAAGCCCTGCATAAGCGATGAGGAAGTTCTAATGCTTGCTGAATTAGCAAAAAAAATTGAGGATCATTACGGTAGACCCCAGGATATTGAATGGGCTATTGACAGCGAGTTGAAGTTTCCGGGCAATATATTTATAGTTCAATCTAGGCCTGAAACAGTTTGGAGTTCAAAAGGCAAAGAGTCTCCTGAAAAAGGAGAAGAAGTCACAACCAAACCATCTGAAGAGTTTAAAGTTATTGTTAAAGGTATAGCTGCTGGCAAGCGTGGGATAGGTTCGGGAGTGGCAAAGGTTGTTTTAAATCCGGAGGAAGCTGCCAAGGTTATGCGGAAAGGCGATGTCCTGGTCGCTGAAATGACAAATCCTGACTATGTGCCTTTCATGAGACTTGCCAGCGCAATTGTAACTGATAAGGGCGGTGTAACCTGCCATGCGGCTATCGTCAGTCGTGAGCTTGGAATACCCGCTGTCGTCGGAACCGAGAATGCAACTAAACTTATGGTTAGTGGAAAAGAGTACACTGTTGATGCGAGAAGCGGTGTCGTGTATGAAGGAATCATTTCAGGTTTGACAGGACAGCCATCAGTTTCTCCTGCGGGCGCAGCCTCGTCCATACTTGCATCTGGGACAGTCTTTAGGTATGCTCCAGTAACTGCCACTAAAATTTACATGAACTTGGGTGTTCCTGAAAAAATAGAGGAGTATAAAGATCTGCCTTTTGATGGAATAGGTCTCATGCGTATCGAGTTTATATTAGCTAGCTACATAGGTGAACATCCGCTTTACCTTCTTGAAACCGGGCAGGGGCAAAAGTTTGTAGATAAGCTTGCTGAAGGAATAGCGCTTGTCGCAAGGGCAATACAGCCCAGACCAGTGGTTGTGCGTTTCAGCGACTTTAAGACCAACGAGTATCGAGAGTTGAAAGGCGGCGATAAGTATGAGATTGTTGAAGCTAATCCCATGCTTGGCTGGCGTGGATGCAGCCGCTACATAAGCCCGTGGTATGAGAAGGCTTTCCGTTTGGAGTGCCAGGCTATAAGAAAATGCCGCGAGTCTTATGGTCTTAAAAACGTTTGGGTTATGCTTCCTGTTGTACGGACTGTCTGGGAGGCCAAGAAGTGTCTGCAAATAATGAAAGAAGAAGGTCTTGAAAGATCAATGGATTTCAAAGTTTGGTTCATGGCTGAAACTCCATCCATAGCCATACTTGCGGATGAGTTTTCAAAACTATGTGATGGTTTCTCTATAGGCTCAAATGACATGACTCAAGGAGTACTAATGATTGATAGGGATTCAGAGCGCCTTGGACAAATGGGGTACTTTGACGAAAGGGATCCTGCAGTAAAAAGAATTATCGCTCATTTGATACGGGTGGCCCATGAAAACGGTTGTACAGTTTCAATATGCGGCGAGGGCCCCTCTAATCTGCCAGATTTCACGGAGTTTCTTGTGCGAGCAGGCATAGACAGCATTTCAGTTAACGCTGACGCTGTGGTAGCCACGCGAAATCTTGTGGCAAGCCTTGAACAAAAGATGATATTGGAAAAACTTGCCGAGCAGCGGGAAATGGCTATGGGGCATCCAATCATGAGGCCAAAGGAAGATTGGGAATGGCGTCCTAAGTGGTATGAGAACATAAAATAATACGCCCTTATCGAACAAAATTTCCAATTTCCTTTTATAATTAAATTAGGAGATTATGAAGGTGTGATTTTTGAAATACTTTGACCTTGAAGAGGAGAGGGTTAAACAGGAAGTATTGAGACTTAACGCCAAAAGGGTTTTGATACAGCTTCCGCAAGGGTTGAAGGATGCAGGTCTGAAAATAGCTAGGATTGTTAGAAGGTTAGGCGCGTTGCCAATAGTTTCTGCTGATCCATGCTACGGTGCATGCGACATAGCGGTAGACGATGCTGAAAATCTGAATGTAGACCTTCTGATTCACTATGGGCATGCTAGGCTTTTGAAGCATGAGAAGGTGCCGACTTTATACATTGAGGCACGGGCAACGTTGGACGTTGGTGAAACCATTGAAAAAGCCTTACCCTTAATAAAAAATTGGTCTAAAATAGGTTTGGCTACCACAGTTCAACATGTTCAAGCTATTGATGAAATTAAAGAAATGCTGATACGCGCTGGAAAGACTGTCGTGGTGGGCGATGCTGGTCGGCTGAGCTATCCTGGTCAAATCACGGGGTGTGACTATAGTAATGCTAAGTCGATAGCCAAGGATGTTGATGTCTTCCTATTTGTAGGTGGGGGGCGTTTTCATGCTTTGGGTTTAGCCATTTCGGTGCAAAGGCCAATTGTGGTTGCTGACCTATATGAAAGGCGAGCTTATGCTATAGAAAATATGGAAGTCCAAAGGATTCTCAATAAAAGGTGGGCTAGCATTCAGGAGGCAGCAAAGGTAAAGACTTTCGCCGTTATTGTTGGTTTAAAACATGGGCAAAAGCGCTTTAATGAGGCTCTGGATATCAGCGGGAAACTTGAAAAAGCTGGCAAGGAGGTTTTCCTTTTTGCTTTAAGAGAATTGACCCCTGAAGCGCTTCTCGAGTTTCCGTCGGTTGAGGCATATGTAAACACTGCTTGCCCACGTATATCTTTGGATGATGCCTCGAGATTCGGTAAGCCAGTTATATCTCTTAATGAGGCTCGTGTAGTTGTCGGTGAACTCACATGGGAAGGTCTATGCAAGAAAGGCTGGTTTGAAGATTAACATAAAACGAATAAGTGCGTAACAAAAGATTTATTGGGATGCTTATTAGCTTTCAAAGAGCAGGCCCACCGCATTAAGACGACAAAGCTCTTGAGGTGTATGTTTGCTGGAGCAGAAGCACAGTAGCGGTCGTTTCGTGTTACCAGGTGAGCAACTGGGTGTAATTGAGGAATTCATGCCTGAGTCTGGAACATATGTAAAGGACGGCATTATACATTCAAAGATTGTGGGATACGCTTTAATCGACTTTCACGATAGGAAAGTTTCAGTTTATCCTAGGTTTCATGGAGCAAGGTTTCCCAGAGTAGGAAGCATAGTTATTGGACAGGTTTCAAATGTTCAACCTCAGATGGCAACCGTTAGAATTTTTAAGGTTGGAAAAAGGCCGCTTTCAGGTTTCTTTACTAGCATGCTCCACGTGTCAGATGTTCAATTAAGATTTGTTGAGTCCATGTTTGATGTTTGCAGAACCGGAGACATAATAAGGGCGGAAGTTATAAGTGAGAAGAACAGGATTTATCATCTATCAACAAAAGGGAAAAGTTTAGGCGTTGTTTATGCTTTCTGTTCAAACTGCGGTTATATGCTTGAGCAGAAATATCGTGAGCTGTATTGCGCAAGATGTGGGAAAGTTGAAAAGCGTAAAATCGCAGCAGATTATGGAAGAGGGATCATCTGAACGGTGGTGAATTTATGAAAATTAAAGTATTAAAGAAAACTGAAAATGAGCTTAAAATCGAGATTGAGGGTGTAGGACACACTATTTGTAATTTATTGCAGAAAAGGCTTCTTGAAGATGAAAATGTGGATGTGGCTGGCTATGATGTCCCCCATCCTCTTGCTCAGAATACTATATTGTATGTGCGAACAAAGGGCAACATATCCCCGGAAGAAGCCTTACTGAAAGCTATAGAGAGAACTAAAGATATGAACAAAGAATTTGGTGAAGCCTTGCAAAAAGCCTTCAAAACTTAATTCTGTCCTTTATTGTTAAGAGTAGTCGGCTAAAGCCTTCAACAGAATTTTCAGCTTCTTGCAAAATTTTTACACATTCATCTAGTTTTATAAAATTAGATAGCCAAGCATAAACGGTTATGGCCTCAGCGGCGTCAGCTAGAACGTGGCTGCTAACTCGTTTAGGCATGTGCTCTCTTAAACAAGCTTTCTTTAGGGCTTCCGCAAGTATGTGATCACTAACCTTTGCTCCAGAAGGCTGCCCCCTTCTTTCTGATATTGCCAGCGAATATGCAAAATTGACATACGCATCGCCTAAAGCTGCTAGCTTGTGGTCTAAAAGAACCTCCCTAAAACACTTGTAATTATTTCTTAAGAAAGAGGGTCTTTTTCTATTATCAGATTCGTCCATGGGCTATCCCTTAGGGTTTTATTTTAGTACACTTTTAAGTATTTCATCCTCCTTTCTATGCATGATGAAAGGTGGGTGTTAGAATGGTTGCAAAATCTGAGCGTATTTTGTTAACGGAAGATATGCTTAGGGAATATCTTTCGAAACTTTATGGGTGTGATGTAAAAATCTCCGGTTTCTGGAAGCTTGGTTGTGAAAAAATAGAACTCTCAAAAGATTTGAAGGGGTTCGGTTATGGGGTTCCCTATGTCATTGAGTTCCATGTTGGGGGTTACGTGAAACGAATTGTCTTGGAGACAATGCGCCCTGAGGGTTTCGGTCATGATTTCCCATCAGACCGCGCTCAAGTTCTTCTATGGCAGCACTCAGCATTTAACAAGTTGCCAAGGCATGTCCGCTCAGTGGACGTGGGCGCCTTTACTATTGACGGCAAAAGTTTGAAATCCCTTGGAGATTGCGGCGAATTTTTCATATTAACTGAATATGTGAATGGAAGGCTTTATCACTTAGATCTGGATCGAATTAAAGCCACGGGTCAACTGGATCAATGTGACGAGCAACGCTGTTTAGCTCTGTCTGATTACCTTGCTGATATTCATGGCTTAAAGAAGGAGGCGCCGGAACTTTATGTCAGAAGGGCGAGGGAGCTTGTTGGGCATGGCGAAGGTATAATGGGCTTATTGGACAGTTATCCGAGTGAAACGGATTTTATCAGCGAATCAGATCTAATTGAAATAGAAAAGGCATGTGTTATTTGGCGATGGCGCCTTAAGCGTAAGACCCATAGGCTCAGTCAAGTTCACGGAGATTTTCATCCATGGAACATCATGTTCCGCGAAGGCGTGGATTTCACAGTTTTAGATAGAAGTCGAGGCGAGTGGGGCGAGCCAGCAGATGACGTAACTGCAATGACCATTAATTATATTTTCTACTCCCTTCAAGCGTATGGTGAGCTGGGAGGAGCTTTTGAGAGGCTTTTTAAACTCTTTTGGGAAAATTACCTGCAGAAAACAGGCGATAGGGAGATACTTGAGGTTGTTCAGCCATACTACGCATGGCGCGGCTTAGTTGTCGCCTCTCCTGTTTGGTATCCCAACCTAAACCGTAGCGTCCGCGTTAAGTTATTAAACTTTGTAATGAATGTACTTCGTCAGGAAAGGTTTGATCTAAGAGCTGTAAACTCTTACATTCAATCTCAATAGGTTTATAATTGCGTATTGCAAGGGGTTCCTCTGAGCCATGAGGGGAGTTTATGTTCTGCTGATTTATTTAAGCGGCGATATTTATCTAAATGTTGGAGCCCTCGGGCATCTGCTTTTTAGAAGGGGTTTTTATGCGTATGTTGGTTCGGCTCAGAATGGGTTAGAAAAGCGCTTAAAGAGGCATTTTCAGGGAGCCAATAAAAAGTTTTGGCATATTGACTATCTGATTGGCAGTAGGGCGGCATCCTTAGTTGCTGCCTTTTATAAAGATGCTGGAAAGGATGAGGAATGTAAATCCGCTCGGGAATTTGCGAAAGCTGGTTTTTATGTTAAAGGTTTTGGATGTTCAGACTGTGGTTGCGAGAGTCATCTCTTTTTGTTTGGGGATGCTGCTATAATTGAGGATCTATGCCTTAAGATGGGCTTTAAGCGCTATCTTGCCAAAGAATCGCCGCATTGCGACGCATCGGGTGCTTGAAGTTTTTCTCGGCTTTTAGCTATTTCCTCAAAGTCTAGATAGTCTCCGCCTATGATTTTCAGTTTTGCCCTGATTTCTTTGCCGTTCAACTCTATTACGTTATATGAGTTTAGGAAGAAACCGCGCAGTTTTTCGCAAGATACGCTTCCCGCATGGATGACTTTGATTTTTTCTATTTCCCACTTCCACGGTCTATGTCTATGTCCACATAAGACCATGTTCACATTGGACTTCACCAAGCTTCTGAGAACATCGCCGGCATCAACTATGGTGATTTGATCTGCGCCTGTGTCTGGAACGGGGATTATGTGGTGATGAATCGCTACAATTTTCACTTTATCCTTATAGTTGGCTAGGGTGTTTTCCAGCCAGAGGTTTTGCCTATGTCCGACTTCACCGTCATCCCTGTCTGGGCGGGCGCTGCTCAGAACCACTATTACAGCATCGCCTAGATCTGTTACTTGATTAAATGGGAAAAACTGCTTGAATAGCAGGTAGCCTGTGGAGCGATAGTCATGATTTCCGCTAATATATATGACGTTTTTAACCTTCAGCCTTTTAAACTCCTCTGCCGCCATTTTAAACTCTGAAAGAACACCGTTTTCGGTTATGTCCCCTGTCACCACAACAACGTCCGGCGATAACGAGTTAATCTCCTCTACGGCTGCGCGGAATTTTCCCTCATTAAACATGGGACCACAGTGGATATCTGAGATTTGCACAATTATCATGCAAATATCACCTCAGTAAACGCTATATATAACAATGATTATGGATATGCTTAAACTTCTAGATTATCCATTAAAACTTTTTGGAGGAAAAGACACAGCTTTTCACGGCAAGTAATGATTGAGGAAATAGGCTTATCTGTGCCTTCTTAGAGGGCTGAAAAGCCAAATTAAGGCAAAGCCCAAATTTGCCAAAACTCGATTTTTGGCTTGTATTCGCTATCAAAAATTGATATTCACCTCTAGATTTTTGGGGCTAACGTGAAAATGGAAGAAAGTTTTGCCATTTTATAGCTTTTCATGATGGTTTTTGCCGGTTTTAGTGAAATTGTTTAAAAGTGTTTGTGGCGGTTATTATTTCCTTGACATTATTTTTCATAGGTGGTGATTGCTTTGCAGCAGGGCTGGTGTGTTTGGATTACTGGTCTTCCAGGAAGCGGTAAATCTGTTGTTTCTGAGGCATTGATTAAACTGTTAAGCGATAAAGGTGTAAATGCTCAGCTTTTGTCTTCTGATGCTCTGCGTAAAATTTTAACCCCTAGGCCAACATATTCGCTGGAAGAACGCGACATTGTTTATGCCACCCTTGTTTATATCGCGGAGCTTTTGACCAATAACGGCGTCAATGTTGTTATTGACGCCACTGGCAACTTGAGACGCTACAGGGATGCGGCGAGGAGTAAGATTGCAAAATTCATGGAGGTTTATTTGTTCTGCCCCTTGGAGGTTTGTATGGAAAGGGAGGCTGGAAGAGCTGAAACCCATGGTGCCCCTAGGCGAATTTATGAGAAGGCCCTTGAGGGAAAGGCGCCGACAGTGCCAGGTGTGGGGCAGCCATATGAGCCTCCTATAAATCCTGAGTTAATAGTGGACACTATGATTGTTAAGCCTGAACATGCTGCTAAAAAAATTTTGGAGGCGATGGCTAGGAAGCGGTTTCTGAAACTTTAAATAAGGTCAGGTTAGCATATGGAAAGGTTTTATGAAAGCGCTGCAATGGTAACGTTTATAACCTAATTTCTTCATGTCTAAAAGACGCGAAGCTGGAATAATGGGCCACAGAAAGCATCATGCTCCAAAACATGGTTCGCTGGCTTATTTGCCTAGGAAACGCGCTAAAAGCATAGTGGCTAGAATACGTTATTGGCCGGAAATAGAGGCTGAAACTCCTAGGCTTCTGGGTTTTGCAGGTTATAAGGCTGGCATGACTTATGCCTTTGTAATAGAAGACCGGAAGCGCTCCCCAAATTTTGGAAAGGAGGTAATCCGCCCAGTAACAGTCATAGAGGCTCCTCCCCTGCTTATATGCAGCATAAGAGCCTATGCCAAGACCCCATACGGCCTGCAAACCTTTACCGAGGTTTGGATGCCTGAGCCCCCCAAGGAACTTGAGAGGGTTCTAACAGTTCCAGAGAAGTTCTCTACGGAGGAGAATCTACGTAAAATAGAGGAAAACTTAGGCAAGATTGCCAAGATCCGTGTAACTGCTATGACGCAGCCAGGGCAGACTGGCCTACCTAAAAAGAAACCTGATTTGCTGGAAATAGAGATAGGCGGAGGTACGATTCAGCAGCAATTCGAATATGCAAAAAGTCTTCTCGGGAAAAATGTTAATTTTGCCGATGTATTCACAGAGGGCCAATATGTAGACGTTGTAGCCATAACAAAAGGGAAAGGCTTCCAAGGGCCTGTGAAACGGTGGGGCGTAAAGATCCTCCAGCACAAGGGTAGAAAGACAAAGAGAGGCGTTGCTACCCTTGGGCCTTGGAATCCTCACCATGTATTGTATACTGTTCCAAGAGCTGGACAGATGGGCTTCCATCATAGAACAGAGTACAATAAGCGGATACTGAAAATTGGGAAGGACGGCAAGGAAATAACGCCTAGAGGCGGTTTCATAAGGTATGGTGTGATCCGCGGGTCATATGTGCTTATTGAGGGAAGCGTGCCAGGTCCAGAAAAGCGTCTCATAAAACTACGTTATTCTGCACGTCCTCCAAGGGAAATTCCAGAGGCGCCGCCGCAAGTCACGTATGTTTCCTTGAACTCTCCGCAAGGAAAGTGATGGTGTTGATTTATGACAAAGAGAGTGAAGGTCTTTAACCTTGACGGGAAGCCAGTGGATAAGATAACTTTGCCACCTTTGTTCAGTACACCAATACGACCAGACGTTATAAAAAGGGCTGTTCTGGCCATTCAATCTAATAGAATTCAGCCTAAGGGCAGAGATCCCATGGCTGGAAAAAGGACAACCGCCGAGTCTAGGGGTGTAGGGTTAGGCATTGCAAGAATTCCAAGAATTAAAGGTCCAGCGGCTACAGGAGCTTTTGCTCCCGGCACCGTCGGTGGAAGGTTAGCTCATCCTCCGGTTACTGAAAAGAAAATTGTTAAGAGAATTCCAAAAAAGGAGAAGCGATTAGCACTCTTCTCCGCAATAGCTGCTACGTCTTCCAAGGAAATGGTAATTTCCCGTGGACATTCAGTTGAGGGCGTCCCTCAAATTCCCATGGTGGTCGTGGATGACCTAGAGAATCTAAAGAGAACAAAGGATGTTGAAGAAACTCTCATAAAACTTGGATTTCTTTCCGATATCCTAAGGGTTAGGGAGGGCATAAAAATCAGGGCTGGAAAAGGGAAAATGCGTGGAAGACGGAAAAAGCATGCGGTAGGACCCCTTATAGTTGTTGCAGAAGATAAAGGTATAGGGAAAGCTGCAAGTAACATCCCTGGGGTTGACGTTGTTACAGTCAGAGATCTCAACCCAGAATTCCTCGCCCCGGGCACGCATCCAGGAAGGCTCACTATATGGACGAAGGGCGCTGTCGAGGTGCTGGAAAAGCTTTACAGCAGCAGTGGTGAAGACTGATGGATCCTCATGATGTTATAATTTACCCGTTAATGACCGAGTCTGCAAGCTTAAGGTTGGAGAAAGAGAATAAACTTACTTTCATAGTTAATCTCAAAGCTACTAAGCTGGATGTGAAAAGGGCTGTTGAGGAACTTTTCGGCGTTAGGGTTGAGAAGGTTACAATTGCTATAACGCCGAGGGGGGAGAAGAAGGCTTATGTTAAACTTCACCCAGAATACAAGGCGTCAGACATTGCGATTAAGCTTGGAATATTGTAAAATTATGGATGGTGGTTGGTGTGGGAAAAAGAATTAGGGTTCAAAGAAGAGGACGAGGTGGGCCCACATTTAGGGCTGCAACTCATAAGAGAGTGGCACCATCCCTATACCCGCCTTTAACAAGGGATTTTGCCGGCAATGTGGTAAATGGCATTGTCGAGGAGGTTGTTCATGATCCTGGACGTGGGACCCCCCTTGCCTTATTGCGCTTTGAAAACGGAGAGTCCTGCTATATTGTTGCCCCAGAAGGGATTTATGTAGGGCAGCAAGTTCAGATGGGCGGAAAGGCTCAGGCAGAGGTTGGAAACATACTTCCGCTGGGCAGTATTCCTGAAGGCACGATGGTATGCAACATAGAAATTAAGCCTGGTGACGGTGGAAGAATTGCAAAGTCTTCAGGGGCTTACGCCACGGTTGTAGCCCACACCAGCCAGGGCACAATGGTAAAACTGCCCTCCGGGAAAGTTAAATATCTAAGCGATGCTTGTAGAGCAACAGTAGGTGTTGTTTCAGGGGCGGGCAGAACTGAAAAGCCATTTTTAAAAGCTGGAGCAAAATTCCATTTAATGAGGGCTAGGGGACGTAAATATCCAAGAACCAGGGGGAGAGCGATGGTGGCTGCGGTTCACCCCTATGGAAGTAGTAAGAGAAGCGCTAGAAAAGTCACAACAGTTTCGCGGAATGCCCCTCCTGGACAGAAGGTCGGATTGATCGCAGCCCGAGCAGCTGGACGGAAAAAGAAGAAGATTGCTACCGAAGAATGAGGTGGTTAGCCGGATATGCCGAGGGAATTTACTTATCGCGGATATACTCTTGAACAATTGCAAAGCATGTCAATGGATGAGTTCATCACTCTGCTACCTTCAAGGCATAGGAGAAGTCTTCAAAGAGGTTTATCCCCGGAACAGAGGATTCTTTTAGAGAATGTGAGGAAAGCAAAAGAAGCCATTAAAAGAGGAGAAAAAATGGTGGTAAAAACGCATTCGCGTGATATGGTAATTCTGCCGGAAATGGTTGGTCTGACAATTCATGTTCATAATGGAAAAGAATTTATTCCTGTAGAAATTAAGCCTGAAATGATTGGACACTACTTAGGCGAGTTTGCCATAACTAACAAGCCAGTAAAGCATGGAACTCCAGGGATAGGCGCTACACGTTCATCAATGTATGTTCCATTGAAGTAAAGCAATTTTAAGCCGTATAATCTACTTTAACCCCTTTCTTTTCAGGTAAGTCTTTGGTTTGAAAGATCTGCGGTAAAGGTATCGGAGGTGGGACGTTCAAGGTTCTAGACAGGATAACACTTTCAACAAAAACTACGTTTGAAATAGACTGCACCACTACAGGCGGCGGTGGTCTCTTCTCTTTATAATCCAAATATATTCTATCTATTTCTTCTCTGCTTCCTGTAACATACGCTTTTCCCTTCAAATTAATTTGGGCTATTGAAGGGCTATAGCTTACCGTTAACACGAAGGGAACTTCCAGCGTGTCCTCTGCCCTTTTCTCAACATCAACAAGGTTGAGGTTTGTGTTTATCTGAACCAGGGGAAGAGGTTTTGAGACATCCCAAAAACGTTCACCGGAAATATTTGTGATAGCAATACTAACCCTAATCACAGCGTTTCACTTGTTTAATTGTTGTCTTAAAAGGATTTAAGTGTACTTGTATCGTGTAAAGCCACAGTGGCCGCAGCTATATCTGTCACCATGGTCAGCCATAAAATATCCTGGTCCACAGCGTTCGCATGTTGGGCGTAACCTTATCAGCTTGTCCTTATCTACTTTATAAAGCGAAAAAATTTTTCTAGCCTCTTTCTTCTCCTTTTTTGCAGATGCCTCTTTTTTGCTTTCAGACATAACTACTCAGCTCCCTTTTCTTTCTCCGGCATGTTTCTCTTGATAATATATTCTGGTTCAATAAGTTTTGCCTGCTCAATTGAGTGATAAATGTTCGCTGTCCCTACCGCTGTGTGTGTACCTGTTTTGGTTTCCACCTTTTTTACAAAAACTAGAGTGGGGTCCTTTTTCAATTTCCTTGCAAGCGCCTCTTTAATTTCACTTCTGGCTGGTGTACTGCCTGTTTGGTCATGTTCAACCTGAAACACAACTTCTATTCTTTTGAGCACGGGATTCTCGGTCTCTGATAGTATTTTGATCTCCATTCTCTACACGCTTTTTGAGTTGATGAATTTTCCCTTTATTTAGCCTTTCGCAGCATTCATGGCTTTCAATATGTCTGCAGCTTCATCTTTTTTGTCCTTGGTCACTTTTACGACGACAGCGCCCTCCCCGGGCTGTCCGTAAACCACTATAGAGTTTTCAGGAGCATAGAGTACGGCAACCGGTGTTAAAAGATCCTCCTCTCCCTCAACAATAATCTTGACAATGCGGTCTGTTTTAAAAGCCTCCTGTATGGCTTTTATTGCTTCTCGGGTTATTGTGCCTGGGGGGTTTTTAACATGGACCTCCTCGCCTTCTGGAAGCGGGAGGGGTTTAACATTGGTTCGCATGACTTTGTTGTCCACAATTAGCAATTTCGGGTGTATGCCTCCTTCCACGAGGTTTTTTGAGACAACGTCGCCGACTGTGATGACGCATGGCGAATTCTCTTCCTTAATTATTACCCTGATTTCATTTGTAGTTTTATCAAATGAACCGCGGAGAAGTTTGCCCCAGGGTTTTTTAAGTTTCTCTCGAAGTTCAGGTGGTATGGAATTGGCTTCTCTCAATTTACCTAACCTTTAACGCATAGCGTCCTTTCTCTTTAATATTCATTGCCTTTGCAATTGCTGAGGTTTCTGGGTCAAAAATAATTACAAGTCCGCTGAAATCCTCGCTTAGTCCAGTTGTTTTACATTTTGGGCAGAAGTTTCCAGATGTTATAATTCGACATGCTGGACATGCTTTCTCGCTCACTTCTTATCATTCCTCCTTTTCCTCAGTTCTTTGCTGTTTCGCTATTTTCTGCACATCTTCTTCAATCCATTCTAATTTGCCCAAAAAAGGTTGCCTTGCCGTCACTCCAATTTTTGCCGTTCCACTCGCTCTGCCAAGCGAAACTGCCGTTATTCTTACACGGACCTTATCTCCAACCGCAAGTTTCCTTTTCGTTTCTTTACCTATAAGGGCTCCTTGTCTTTCGTCATAGGAGATGAAGTCGTCCATAAGCTGTGAAACGTGAAGAAGCGCGTCGATAGGTCCTATACGGACAAACGCTCCAAAATCTGCAACTTCTACGACTTCTCCCTCTACGACTTCTTGGAGAAGAGGATAAAATGTCAAAAGCGAAAAAGTTACCTTATGATATGTGGCCCCGTCTCCGGGAATAATTTTTCCAATAGGGCTTACCTTGACATTGGTAACAGCAATAATGTAACCTAATGTTTCATCGATCACTCCTTCATACTTCGCTTTAACTTGTTGGTAGCCAACGTTTTCTAGAGGTTTTCCAAAGGTTTCCGGCGGGATCCTTATCGTATCCTCCATCCTTACAAGCTTGAACATTTCTATATCCTCCCATCAGTTTCAAGGCGGGATTTTTGCCTCACATAAATAACTGGCACATTTATATTCCTTAACCTCCTCTTAAGCTCTTTGTCGTTGGTGAAAACAGGGCATTTCCATTCGCTGGCCATCCGGAAAATGGCATCATCTGGAGATTCGCCTGCTTTCATATTAGATTCGATTAATTTGCACTTTTCAGCTAACTTTAGGGCGTATGAGGCTTCTTTCCGCATTTTGGGTGTGCCTTCCTTTGCCATTCTTTCCAACTCCTGCTTAACTGGCAAAAGTAGTATTGGCTCAAATTTTCTTTCTAAAAGTTTTTCTAAGGCTTCAAAAATGTCAATTTTAAATTTAATGGGCGTAAAAAAGGCATTAGTATCAAATATAACTTTTAATTTTTCTTTTGCCGCGTTCACTTTATTATTCCGTATCCTATCAGCCTCCATCTGCCTGCAATTTTCCTACTTATAGCAACCCTTGAACCCGTCAAAGCGCAGACAGGCCTTGTAAGTTTTAATGCTGCTTCGTCCGCCTTGACTGAGATAACTTTTCCAAGGGTTATTGCTGATCCGACATGCAGTAGTAACGACTCATCCTTTGTTATGCTTTCGACTTTTGTAAGCTCCTTTGTCCCAACAGCTCGTTCCAAAATGTATGTCTCCAAGTTTAGTTCCATCAAAACAGTGGGCAGCATACCCTTCTTGCCCACCACATTTCCCGTTAAACCATCAGCCTTTGAAAGTGATGGATCTAAAAGGGTGCCAACCCCTACCAAACCGCCACAATAGGCCTCCTCTACCCTTTTTCCTCCTGCATGCAGGCTTACAATTTCACTAAACAGCGGGGTATAGGTGCTTTTTTCTCCCTCTCCAGTTCCTATTCCCGGGCGAAGTTCTATCTCATCACGGACGGCAAATTTTCCCTGCAAAATGGTGCCTCCGAGAACACCTCCTTCTAGGTTTTCAATTGAGGTGCCTGGCTTGTTTACATCAAATGATCTGATGACATACATTAAGGGAGGTTTTGTCGTGTCCCTTTTTGGGGTTGGTATGAATTCCTCCATGGCTTGGATTAATGCGTCTATATTAACTGCGCGTTGAGCTGACACGGGTATTATTGGAGCATTCTCAGCAATTGTTCCTTTAACAAAATTTTTGATTTCTTCATAGCTTTTACGTGCTCTTTCATCGCTTACAATGTCGATTTTATTTTGGGCTATGATAATGTTCTTTATACCAATTATCTCCGCTGCAACTAGATGTTCTCTAGTTTGTGGCTGGGGGCATGGCTCATCAGCTGCAATAACCAGTATTGCCCCATCCATAATTGCAGCGCCGGAAAGCATTGTAGCCATTAATGCTTCGTGGCCTGGGGAGTCTACAAAGCTAACTGCTCTAATGAATGTCGTTTCTGATCCACAGTAAGGGCAGACTGGTTTTCTTGAATAATTTTTAGGCGGTTCGCATTTTGGGCACTTATAAACTGGCATGTCAGCGTATCCTAACTTTATCGTTATACCCCTTTTCAATTCTTCGCTGTGTTTTGCAGCCCAAACTCCTGTTAGGGCTTGAACTAACGTTGTTTTGCCATGATCAACATGACCTATGGTTCCAATATTGATTTCAGGTTGCCTCGGCAAGGGTTCTTCAACGCTCATTTTTCTCGCCTTACAGCTCCTAATAATCATTCAAGCTAAGTTTAATGTTTCTGTGTTTTAGATGTATAATGTAGGCAGACTAAGATAAAGGGTTTTTACCGCGATTTTAACCTTCTTTGGATTTCTCCTGTTCTGCCGCCCCTTTACTCTTAGGTTTCTCAACGATCTTCATGTTAATTTGAACAATATCTTCGGTTATCACGTTACCTCGAACCTTCTTGCGTTTCCTTTCACCCTTGCTTTGAGGGTTAAACCCGACGCCCTCGCTCAGTATAACATCTCTCCGTACTCCTCCATGGACATCTGGCCTCATAGGCACACCATCTTTGTCTGATCCACCTGTTATCTGTATCTTATAACCTGGCATGCCGAGTATTATCCCGTCTATTATATCATCTATCTTTTTTCCTATCAATGGTGCTGCGTGCGTTCCCTCTAATTCAATTGTTTTTGCTTTTTTCTCCTCTGGATCCGAAAGTATTACTTTGAACTTTGCCATGGTTGCCCCTTTGCTGTGAGTTGATTTTGATTGCTTAACATTTAATATCTAATTATTAAGGGTTATGAAAATTTTGTACAAAAATTCGAGGTTTAAAAGAGGTTTAAAATTGCAAACATATAAGAGTTATGGCGTCAATGTTGCGGTAATAATAGGAGAATTTTTCTTCTTACCGGCATAGCGGACAATTTCCTTTATCTGCAATTTAGAACCTTGTTTTCCATGTCCCCCTCTAAGCTGAGCGATGAATTGGTTAAGGTCTTAAGGCAGTTAAAGAAACCTTTAGCTAGCAGTGTTTGTCTATAAAATGTTACAATGCCCACCTGAGCGTGAATAAATGGAAATTAAAGGGGGATATGCTGGCAGAATACTTAGGGTGAATCTTTCAGCGAATGAAATATCCCTTGAAGGGCTTGATGAAAAAATAGCCTACAATTTTATTGGAGGAAGAGGGTACGCCGCATGGGTTCTTTATAATGAATTGGGTCCCAAAACGGATCCGCTAAAGGAGGAAAATGAGATAATCTTTATGTCTGGTCCATTTACTGGAACCGATGTTCCAGGCTCTGGGAGAATTTCTATAAGTTCAAAATCTCCACTTACTGGAACTATCTTCGATTCTTCCATGGGAGGCTCTTTCGGTGCGTACCTTAAAGCAGCAGGATATGACGGCTTAATTCTGAGCGGATCTTCAGAGAAGCCCGTATACCTTTTCGTGGATGCGGATCAAGTTGATATAAAGGATGCCAGTGACCTCTGGGGAAAAAGCACAGCGGATACTGAAGCGGAACTGAAACGGAGACATCCAGGTTCCTCGATAGCCGAGATAGGACCGGCTGGGGAAAACTGCGTTTATTTTGCGAATATAATGTCTGAGGGTAGGGCTGCGGGCAGGGGCGGTTTAGGCGCAGTACTTGGCTCAAAAAAGGTTAAGGCTCTGGTCGTCAGGGGCAGGGGTAAAGTTAAGATCGCATATGAAAGGACCTACATGCAACTAATAAAGAAGATAAATTTTCTTATAAGAAACCATCCTGTTACAGGCGATAAGGGATCCCTCGCCCTGCATGGTACGGCTGTTCTTGTTCATCCTATAGCTATGGCCGGAATTATGCCTGTTAATAACTTTGAGAAAAGGATATTGGCGTATGATGAGGTGGACGGATTTTCTGGTGAGACAATAAAGGAGAAGTATTTCGTCCATAGGAGGGGCTGTTATAAATGTCCAACAGCCTGCGGAAGAATGATAAGGGTTGGGGGGCGCGTTTCTAAATGTCCCGAGTATGAGTCGATAGTTATGGTGGGCCCGAACTCCGGTTTCTTTGATTTTGAGAGGGAAATATTCCCACTGTGCAATCTGTGTGATGAGCTTGGCATGGACACAATTTCCGTTGGTAACGCCCTAGGGTTTGCAAGGAGTATAGGGCTAATTAAAAACATCGAGGACGCTGAGAAGCTTGTTTTGGACATAGCATATAACAGGTCGCCCCTTTCGAAAGGTGTGCGATACGCTTCAAAGATTTTTGGGAGGGAGGAAGAGGCCATGGTGGTTAAGGGACTTGAAATGCCAGCCTACAACCCGGCTGGAGTTCTTGGAACAGCATTGGCCTATGCGACATCAAATAGGGGAGCTTGCCATTTAAGGGCTTACATGATTGCTCCGGAGATTCTGCATTCCCCGGAGTTTGTTGATCCGAGCAAGGAGGATGGAAAGGCGGAATTGGTGGTTAAGCTCCAGGACGCCTTCGCCGTTTACGACAGTCTTATCCTCTGTAAATATTATAGTTTCGCCCTCTTCACAACACTTGAATATGAGCTTGATGATGTGGCTAGGCTTCTAAGCGCAATAACCGGATGGAGCTTTAACAACGAATTGTTGCACGAGATTGGATCGAGGATCTACACCATTGAGAGAATGTTCAATGTGAATGCTGGAATAGCACCCGGGAAAGATGCATTGCCTGAAAAGCTCGGCGTGGACATAAGTAGACTTCTAGGTGAATATTACAAATTGAGGGGTTGGGTTTAGTTGGATGGGATCCCACGTAATTATCCTCCTTTAAAAGAGGTTAAAGAGTTAAGCGAGCTGGAGATAGCCAGTCTTCCATTAAAGAGCATCGAACTGCCGCAAATCCAGGTTGCCCTTGACCTGGATGCCGATATTAAAACAATATGCGATATAGCTGTGAAAGCATTTAGGGGAGGGGCTAGGATAATCGAAGCAGGGACTCCTGCAATTAAAAGGCATGGTGCAGACAATCTTATCCCAGCCCTTAGAAATTCCTTGGACACCCTAATTAGGGAAGGGGGTTTTCGGGATAATTACGTTATAGTTGCTGACATGAAAATAATGGATGCTGGAAACCTGGAAGCCCGCATAGCCTTCAGGGCGGGAGCCGATATCGTATGCGTTTTGGGAATAGGAAGCATCAATAAAGTACAAGAGGCGTTGGGCGAAGCCATCAGAAATGATAAGGCGATGATAATAGATCTAATTCAATGCGACGACCCATTAGCCAAAATCGATGAGATAGAAAGGGAAATAGGCGAATATCAGGACTGGTTTTCCTTCTGCATACATAGGGGCATAAGCGAGCAATTAAAGGGTAGAGGGGTCCATGAGGATATAACATTAATCAAAGAGGCGAAAAAGAGGGTGAGTTCTCCCTTATTTGTTGCAGGCGGCCTCAAGGAAGGAGTAATCAAAGACGTTGTTGCCTCCGGTGGGGATGTATGCGTTATAGGAGGAGCGATCTACACTTCTGTTAACCCTGAAGAAAGGGTGCGGAGAATGCTGGAAGAAGCCAGGAAGCATTACCGTAAAACAATTAGTCCCAAGGATTGATGTTATTGCATAGGATAGGAATTTATTAAGATTTGAAAATTGCCTTGAGAGAGGTTTAAGAGGTCAAGGTTAGACCAACCTCTACACACAGTAAAGCCCTTATGGGGCGAATAGACCAATGTTAAGCTCCAAATCATACCGTTTTGCTGGTAAATTCGGTTCAAATTTTAGCATCTTTTGCAATTTACTCAGATTGAGGCTTTTTTAACCAAAATATGTTCTGATTTAGGGTAAGGGATTGACCCGCCATTTAGACCACGAAAATTTTTTGAGCATGCTTATCCAAGTAAATTTAAGGGAGTTTTTCGAATGCTAAGCTTTGAAGGTCGATGTGATGCCGGTGTTTTGAGGGCGGTTTTGGAGGTTTCAGTTTTTGAAATGTTGTTATTCCTCTCTGCGTGGTTTTTTGTAGGCTGTGGTGGGCGGCGGGTATGGGTGGCATTCTAAGGCTGTGATGTTTGCTCTCGGCATTTTTGGCTTGCTTCTGCATGAATTGCGTGGAGATATAATCCGCTTCCTCGGGATTTGTGGTTTAGCTTGAAGTGGAGCGGTTACGTGGCCGTTGTATTCCTTTCTTGTTCTGCAGCGGCTGTCGCTCTTTCCATGTTTCTCGGGGTTTTAGACATATTGATGCGAGAGCTTTGTTGTTTGACATTATTTGGTTTTTGGTGTTTGTGGGGTTTGCTGAGGAGCTGTTTTTAGGGGATATGTTCAGGAGCGGCTTAACGAGGCTTTCACAGGCAAGTTTGGCAGTTTTCTAGGTGTAAAGTTTGAGTGGCATATGGGGGGACGCTTATTGCCGGGATCTTTTTTCGGCTTGCCTCATCTCCTAGGGGCTGTGAACCCGTTTACTGGCAGATTTATCCTCGGCTATGTTTTGCTGGGAGTTACGGCTTCCGCATGCTTTATGAGCGTAGCTTTAGGAGTAGTTAGGAGAAGACGTGCGGCGTCCTTCTGCCCGCAGTTATTCACGGGCTGCTAGTCTTCACCACTTTCAGTATAGTTAAGGTTACGGGACTTTTCCCCTCAAGCATTGCAAGTGCATCTGCCCTATTCCTGTTTTTCGCGTTTTTCTTTGAAAGAATATTGTTTTAAGTTAAATGGATAACTTCTTCTAGTCTACGCAGAAGAGTTGATCTCACCATGAAAAGATAACCCATCCTCTTATCGTGCTTAGTCAACTTCCTATAGTGCGGGTTGCGGTTTACCCACGCCACAACCCGCTCGGCGTCGGCCCTGCTCGCGCTCTTAAGGTTGAAGTCTATTACGCGCAGGAGTGCCGGAATGTAGCCTGCGATCTTACTGACCCTCGTCGTGCTCAACCCCCCAAGCTGACCAGGTGGTCTAGGAAGCGTAGGGCTATTTCGCCATTAGCTCCGAAGCCCACTATTATCCGCCTATACCGCTCAAGCCTCTCCTCATAATCATATATATGCTGTCCTTCACAGTCGACCCTAAAGAACAGATCTCCGTGGACATAAAAGCGGAGGAAGGGATTTGAACTCAGAGCGCTGGTGCTCCGGACGGGATTTGAACCCGCGTCTCCGGCTCGAAAGGCCCACTTAATGGCTTTTCCATTAAAAGTGCCATTAAAAAGTCGTTTATTCCCATGTTGGCTTCTTTTGCACGTAGAAGCTGGGTTACCTCTGTTTTTAGGCATATGCCTTTCATACCAGGCTTAGGCATTTTCCTTTACGCCCCCCTTTACGTTTATCATTTTGTAGTTTTGACGTCTAAATTGCAGTGATAAGGTAGCTGGGGGCTACTTCTCTAAGGCTTCGTAGCGTAGAACGATGTAACTCTCAAAAATTGTTTCCTTCCGAAAAGCGCTATTTTGTCATCACAAAATCTAGTCACTGAAATTTACATAATTCCTTTCAATTTCACTTAACATTCCAATCTTCAATA
>Ga0071330_1068767_pt1 | contig 110297 bp, 119 predicted proteins | sample GBScel77sediment_FD_63802 | JGI IMG/M metagenome (GOLD analysis project Ga0071330, IMG submission 63802) | Hot spring sediment microbial communities from Great Boiling Spring, Nevada - Cellulolytic enrichment Sediment 77C v2 (version 2) | ecosystem: Environmental > Aquatic > Thermal springs >... | reverse complement strand
TTTTATGCATACAAACCAGGTTAGTTCCAATCATTCACAAAGTAGGTGATGCGTGTATCTGGCACTGGAAGAACGATACAGAGTATGCAATTACCGGTAACGAAAAATTTCATGCAGGTTTGTGGTACCGGAAGCTATGCGTTAAAAAAGGAATAATGGATGATATTAAGAGACAATATGAAGAGAATTTGTGGTAATCGATGACGTGTAAGTGCTTTGAATTCGAGAAATTAGTAGTTAACTTCTAACACACTGAGGAATACCTTCTTTCATCTATTTGTGAAACATGGAACTAATCGATTTTTACCAGAAACACCTCAAAACACCCTGACGTAGGTTGATATAATTTATCTTCTGTTTTTTGCTTGTGTTCTTTCGTTGTTTGACTATGCAATTATTCCATTTTTCCAAACAGTACTTGAAGGTGCTCTCTTGTGTGTTAGAATGGTTTATGGAAAGGAAGGATATGGAAGGTCAAAAAACATCTTGCTTTCAGAGTGTGTTTGTGGTATAATTTCTCTTGAACTCAACGGGTTTCAATAATTCCTTAGAGGTATGGAAACCCTGGTAAGAGTTCTCTATACAGTTGTAATGCATCTTGTTTCAATAATTCCTTAGAGGTATGGAAACGCTACAGCAACGAGGTCGCACGCTAGGGCTTTGACGGTTTCAATAATTCCTTAGAGGTATGGAAACTTTTTTCGGGGGCTTTCCCGCTACTCTGGGCTTTCATTGTTTCAATAATTCCTTAGAGGTATGGAAACAGACCACCCCCACCAAAATTGCAAGAGAAGCGCTTGTTTCAATAATTCCTTAGAGGTATGGAAACAGTGCGTTCTGAAAACCCGTGATGGATTCATTGTCGGTTTCAATAATTCCTTAGAGGTATGGAAACATTTCTCAAGTCTATTCATTTTGTCAGTCAGCCTGAGTTTCAATAATTCCTTAGAGGTATGGAAACATAATGAGTTTGTTGACAATAATTGCTTTGATGTCTGTTTCAATAATTCCTTAGAGGTATGGAAACCGTTTGTGTCTTTGTCGACTGTTTGCTCTGGATAGCGTTTCAATAATTCCTTAGAGGTATGGAAACCCATTATGCCATATTACTGCTGTGCTGTTTTATCGTGTTTCAATAATTCCTTAGAGGTATGGAAACAAATTTTGTCTTCGTTTTTGTCTTGTAAGGTGATATGTTTCAATAATTCCTTAGAGGTATGGAAACCCGGCTCTAACGGGCCTGATTTGAGGTATAGAAACATTAACCAAGTTCACATAAGCTTTTAAAGGGTTATAAAATAAAAAGAGCAGGGGAAAATTCCCCTGCTTTCTTTTTCTTGTAGATTTCTCAAATACTCCAGATTTCTTCGAAAGAATGCGGTGTTTCACAGTACTCGCATATAAACTGTCCTTTTTCGTCTCTCACAAAGGAAGGTGAAGCATTTTCGCCGTGTGCGGGATTGGTGATGCAGTTCTCGTTTTTGCATCGGAGTTCCTCAAATCCATAGATCGTTGGTGGAAGCTTTATTCTGTATTTTTCAACAACCGTGCTGTTTTTTATGATGTTGACTGTGGTGTTTGGAGAAATCGCCGAGAGTTTTTTTATTTCTCTCTTGGAGAGATAACGATCCGGCAGGCTGATGTAGCCCTTGAAGTTTCCATCACTCGACCGGAAAATACCATCCGCACTGTCCACATCGTAGAGTCTCAGAATTTTCCTTATTTTCACAATTGTTGAGTAAATTTCCTCCGGTGTCTTTCCTTTGGCTATGTGGTCTATCACCGTTCCGTTTTCAATGGGTTTTATACCTCTTTTTCCTTCCTTTTGAACCCCCTTTGATCCGTGTGTGATGGGAGCAGGGATTATGAAGTCTTCTTCTGGCTTTTCTTCTTTCTTCGAGGTATCGAAAGGTGCTTCCAGCGCTCCACCGAACATGGAAAGAAGCACGATCCTCACCCAGTAACCGTTCCTCGCCTGTGTTTCCCATCCGTTCAGAGGGAGTGTGTCCAGGAAGTTCGGTATCGTCGGATAAACCTTGTGCCTTGGAAGCGGATGGTAGAACTTCACTCCTTCCGGCAGTGCGTCCAGATACTCTTTTTTGAAAGTGACTGCTTCTCTCAGAATATGAACCTTCTCGAGAATGTCTTCTCCCATTCTTTCGAGTTGAAGCCGTGTGAAGTACCAGATCTTTGCCACATCTTTCTGGCTGAGATACTCTCTGATCGAAGAGAAAATCCTGACCTCGAAACCGTTCTTTTTCATCTTTTCTACGTAATGCTCTGGCATCATGAGCTCTTCCGGTGCCACAAGATCCACCTTCACATTTTTGAATATCTTCAAGCCGTTCACTTTGGAATGAACCGTTCGGCCGTGAAGCAGGTCACCAACGAGTGCCACATGTATGAACGAGTTGTCAAAACCATTCTGCTCGAGAAAGGTGTATTCATCCAGAAGTTCCTGTGTTGGATGCTCGTGCTTTCCGTCGCCCGCGTTTATAAAAGAGGGTACTTCTATACCGTTCCTGCTTGCGAATTCTGATATTCTTCTTTCCAGGAGTCTACAGACTCCTTCGAGTCTTGTTCTCACAACGAATATGGAGTAGTCGCTGTAGCCTGTGAGCATGGAGAAGGTGTCCGTGTAGCTTTCTTGTTTGTTGAAGGAGGAATGTTCCGAATCGAAAACGTTCACCTTCACGTTTGGACCCGAGTGAAACTTTGCAGCGTTTATGAAGGATTCTTTCGTCCTCGTGCTTGGTTCAACGAAAACGATGTATATTCCAACGTTTCTCTTCTTTATCCTGAAATCCGATACATCCTCTCCGTTGTACCATCTCTGTTTGAGCTCTCTGGTTTTCTCATAGAGGAACATCTGCTCCTCCACGCTCAGATCTTCTATGACTGCGAGGGTTCTGCCGAGAAAATCCCGTTTCATTCACAATACCCCCTTCAGACAAAAAAATATCGCACCTAACGGTGCGATTTTTCTACAGAATATTTGAGAAAAAGTGTGCCTCTTTCGTTCAAACGCCTCATCTCCAGAAGTTTCAAAGGAAAGTAACCTTCGAATTCATCGAAGAAAGGTATTCCCTTCCCGAACACGTACGGTTCGACGGTGACGAAAAGCTCATCTACCAGTTTTTCTCTCAGAAATTCCGTGAACACGGTCTTTCCTCCTATGACAGCCACCTTTTCGTAGCCTTTTCCTTCGAGGAATTTTACCACATCCCCAGGTGAACCGTTGAAAAAAACAAGTGAAGGATCGTTGGAAGACCTGCGTCTTCTCGTCAAAACAACGTTCAGCCTCTCTGGAAGAGGTCTTCCTATTTCTTCGAATGTGACCCTTCCCATCACAACGTTTCCGATCTCTGTGGTGATCTCTCTGAAATTTTTTCTGTCCTCAAATGAGTTCCAGCCTTCAACAGAGGAAGCTATTTTTCCGGAGACGTCCATCGCAAGAACGAAAATCACTTTTGCCATGGGTTCCATTCCCCTGTGAGGTAAGAGTGGATGAACTGCGCCGCTTTCTTTCCAGCTCCCATGGCCTTTATCACCGTCGCTGCACCTGTTACGATGTCTCCACCTGCGAAGACGCCTTTCACGCTCGTTGCTCCTGTGTCCTCGTCCGCTTTGATGTATCCGTGTTCGTTCAGTTTCAAGCCTGGGAACTCAGAGAGAAGCACCCTGTTTGGACCCTGCCCTATAGCTTCTATCACCATGTCAACCTCGAGAATGAAGTTGCTTCCCTCGATGGGAACAGGTCTTGGCCTTCCCGAACCGTCTGCTTCCTTCAGCTCCATCCTTACGCACTCCACGGCTTCCACGTTTCCGTTGGCGTCCCCGATGTATCGTATCGGGAGAGTGAGCCACAGAAACTCAATTCCTTCCTCCAGTGCATGGTGGTATTCCTCTCTTCTGGCGGGCATCTCACGTTCCGTTCTCCTGTAGACAATGTACACCTTTTCGGCTCCTAATCTGAGCGCGCTTCTTGCCGCATCCATAGCAGTGTTTCCAGCTCCTATCACAGCCACCTTCTTTCCCACACGGATGGGTGTGTCGTACTCAGGGAAGAGATAGGCTTTCATGAGATTGACCCTCGTGAGAAACTCGTTGGCGGAGTACACTCCGTTCAGATTCGTTCCCGGAATTCCCATGAATTTCGGTGTTCCCGCACCGGTACCTATGAAGACGGCGTCGTACTCCGAAAGGAGCTCTTTCACTTTGACAGTCTTACCAACAACCGTGTTGAGATAGAAGTTAACCCCGAGTTTCCTTATGTAGTTGACTTCTCTTTCAACGATCCCCTTTGGAAGACGAAACTCCGGAATTCCATACACGAGAACACCACCCGGTTTGTGAAAAGCTTCAAAAACGTCAACGTGGTATCCCATCTTCGCGAGGTCTGCCGCAGCTGTCAGTCCCGCTGGACCTGAACCAACGACGGCGACTTTCTCCTTTTTTGACCCGGCCAGAGGTTTCACTTCTTCTTCGAGGTTCTCGGCTGCCCAGTCCGCGACGAATCGTTCCAGCCTTCCGATCGCAACGGGTTCGCTGTCTTTCATTTTTCCCACGACACACCTCGACTCACATTGAACTTCCTGGGGACAGACTCTTCCACAGACCGCGGGAAGGTTGTTGTAGCTTTTGAGAATTCTGTAAGATTCCTCGAGTTTTCCCTCTCTGAGTTTCCTTATGAAGCCGGGAATGTCGATTCCCACAGGACATCCGGAGACGCACGGATGTGTGGGACACTGAAGACACCTCTGAGCCTCCGCCACAGCCTCTTCGAGCGTGTAGCCGAGCGCTACTTCTTCGAAGTTCCTTCTCCTCGATTCCGGTGATTGTTCCTTCATCGGAGTTTTTCTGTTTTTCATTCTGATTCACCTGCCGCTCTCAAAAATCTTTCGTACGAGATCTTTTCCTGCTCTCTGTACTGTGCGAGCCTTTTCAGAAGTTCGTCCCAGTCCACTTCTTCTCCCCTGAACTCGGGGCCGTCCACACAGGCGAACTTGATCTGACCAGAAACCGTGACCCTGCAGGCACCGCACATTCCCGTTCCGTCCACCATTATCGGGTTTAGAGAGACCCATATCGGAACTCCGAATTCTCTTGCTTTCAGCGTGCAGAATTTCATCATGATGGTGGGTCCAACAGCCCAGCAGATATCGAACTTTCTCTCCCTGAAGAGTTTATCCATCGCGTCCGTTACGACACCTTTCATTCCAGCGCTTCCGTCGTCCGTTACAAGCAGAACATCGGATATCTTTTTGAATTCATCCACCATGATCAAGTAGTCTTTCGTTCTTGCACCGAGAACGGTTGTGATGTTGTTCCCCACGTTTTTCAGCGCTTTCGCTATGGGATAGAGCGTCGCTATTCCCACTCCTCCACCCACGAGCAGGACGTTCCCGTAGTTTTTGATCTCACTCGGGTTCCCGAGAGGTCCCACCACATCGAGAATGGTGTCCCCTTCTTTTTTCAGAGAAAGCTCGTGAGTGGTTTTTCCGACGACCTTCACGACCATCCTGAACAGTCCTTTCTCGGGCCTTGTGTCGGCCACTGTTAGAGGGATTCGCTCTCCCTTTTCGTGGAGCCTTATCACAACAAATTGCCCCGGTCCCGCTTCTTTTGAAACAGAGGGTGAATGAACCCAGAAATCGAACACATCTTCTGCGATTTTCGTCTTCTTAACGATCTCGTTCAAGATTGCTCCCCCCACTCTCACCGTTGATCACCAGAATTTCGTCGCAGAGTTCTTCGATGTCCTCCCTTATGTGAGAAGATATTATCACCGTGATTCCTTCTTCTTTGAGTCGTTTCAGTTTACTCCTGACGATGCTGGCCGATTCAACGTCGAGACCGCTGGTCGGCTCGTCGAGGATCAGAAGTTCAGGGTTTCCAAATAGAGCCGCTGCAAGAGCCGTTCTCTGTTTCACGCCTTTTGAAGCGTTTCGAACAAGGGTTCCCATGAAAGGTTCCAGCATGAACTCAGAGACAATGAAGCTTTCCATCTTCACCCCTCTGAGTCTGGAAAAGAAAAGAAGGTTCTCACGAACTGTGAGTTCTTCAAGCAGAGCAGGGAACTCGGGAACGAAGGCTATTCTCTTTCGAATGTACGACAGGTCCTTCAGTGCGTCTTTTTCGAAGAGAAAGAGTCTTCCTTCGTCCGGTTTCAGGATGGTGGCGAGTATCTTCAAAAGAGTGGTCTTCCCCGCAGAATTCTGTCCAACAATGCCGAGGGATTTTCCTTTCTCGAGAGAAAACGAAACTCCATCCAGAACCTTCTTCTTCCCGTAAGATTTTTTCAAGTTTTCCGCGACTACAACTATAATCCCAGCTCCTTTCTTTCCTCATCGGTCACATACTTAGAAAGCTCCGGTTTTCTGTACAGAATCATCTCCACTGCCCTTCTAAAGAACTCCTTCTGGCCTTCCGAAAACTCTTTGTTCTTCAGAGCCTTCAGGAGGATTCTCAGGGATCTCTCCGTTGGAATGTTGGCAAGCACCATCGCCACCTGTTCGCAAAGTTCCTTTCTGTAGGCATCCTCGAACATCAGGTATTCCAGTTCCGGCAGGAAGACTTCCCCTTCTCCTATTTTAGCGAGCGCTTCGTATATAATGAGAAGTGCTTCTTCCGAGTCGTACTTTTCCATGAGTTCGTAAAGAACGTTCTTCATTCTTTTTTCACCGAGATCTCCGAGTATATCGATTATGTAGAGATTCGTGATGTCGTTCTTCTCGAAACCTCTTTCCCTTCTCTTTTGAATTTCGTTGAAGAGAAACTCCCTTGCCCGATCACCGAGTCTGTAGAAGACTTCAGAGACGATTTCTTTCACTTCCGGGTCTTCGTCCTCCAGAAGCTCAAGCAGTTTCGGAAACGCTTCCTCTCCCTTTTCACTCACGATTCTCTCTATCAGTTCTTCTTTCTTTCTCCTTTTTTCGTCACTCATTCACCACAACTCCTCCCATTATTCTCAGCTTCCTGTCGAAAGCCTCCGAGAACTCCCTGTCGTGCGTGATGAAAACGATCACCTTGTTCAATCTTTCGAGTTCCTTCAAAACGGAAGCGATCTTCTCTTTGTTCTCCGTGTCGAGACTGGAAAACCCTTCATCGATGAAGAACGCGTCCAGCCTGCCGGAGGCTACCTCTGCAAGGGACATGGCAAGAGATATGGAAATGAGAGCTCTTTCTCCACCGGAAAGTCCCCTCGCTGGTCTTTCGATGCCCCAATCTTTTATGATGAAACCACCTTTTTCGTCGTCAAAATCTATGTCGAACCTTCCGTTCGTCAGAATGTCGAGATATGCCTTCGTTCTTTTCAGGACCGCTTCGAGAACTCTCCCTGTGAAGTATCTTGAGAAGTTACTTTTATCGAACAGATATTTCCTCAGAAGATCCAGATTGTTGTATTCATCGCTCAGCTCTTTCAGCTTCTTCTCCAGACTCTTCAACTCTCGCTCTCTTCTGAGTGTTTCTTCGATGAGATGATTGAGCCGTCCTTCTTTTCTCTCAAGATCCGATATTTCCTGTGAGAGAGCTTCCAGTTGATTTCGAACCCTTTCGTAATCTTCACTCACATCTCGAACATTCTCTGATTCGAGCTCCTTTAGGCTTCCCTCAAGAAGCCTGATCTCCGTCTCTACAATTCCCAATTCTTTTTCCGCGTCCTTTACTTCCTCTTTGACGAGGATCCTGAACTCTTCAAAGCCGATTCCTATCTCCCCTAAACGATCGAAGAAATCTCTTTTCAACTGGTCCATCTCTTCGCGCTGTTCTTTCAGAGTTTCCCTTTTGGCTTCGATCTCTCCTTTTATTTCTTTCAGCTGGTTTTCGATCTGCGAAATCTGAACGTCGGCCGCTGTGATCTTCTGGGAAATAGAATGCCTCTCTTCTTCTATTTTTCTAAGCTTTTTTCTTTTTTCATCCAGTTTTTCCTCCAGATCTTCCGAATAACCCAATCTGTGCAGTTCTTCTTCAATTTTTTCAATCTGATTTCGAATGCTCTTCAGATTTTTCTTCCCCTCTTCGGTTTTCATCAGAAGATCTTCTATGAGGCTGGAAAGGCTTTTCTTTCTCTCTTTCAGAACGTTCAAGGTGTTTTCCAGTTTGCTTCTTTTTTGATCGAGCTTCTCAAGTTCATCGACATTGAATTCGACGGCTTCCACTTTTCCATGGAACACTCCACCGCATACAGGGCAGGTGTCACCTTCGTTCAGACTGGAAGCTATCTGATAGGCCAGCCATTTCATGTGGTCTTTCTTCAAAACTGAGAGTTCTTCGAGCAGTTTTTCCAGCTCATCCTTCGTTTCATTCTCTGTCTTTTCAATCGAAAACAGCTCTTTTTTCCTCTTTTCTTTTTCTCCGACGAGTCTTCTGATCTCTTCCTCGAGCCTTATGAGATTTTCTTTCAATCTTATTCTTTGCTCAAGAAGCGGCCGAGAGGCCTTCAAGACCTTTTCAAGAAGATCCAGTTCTTCGTTGATCTTTTCTGCCATCTCCTCCAGCTTGGAAAGTCTTTCCCTGTGAACAGGGATTTCTTTTGAGATCGCTTCCTTTTTCTTTTCGAGTTCTTTGTATCTCTCTTCCCTGCTGTTCAAATCCTGTGAGAGCCTCTCAAATTCCCTCTGTCTGAGGTAGAGTTCTCGAAAGAGCGGTTCCAGTTCCTTCGCTTTTTTCACCTTCTGCTCGTGGACCACTTCTTTTTGCAATTCGTTCTTTCTCAGAGAGAGCGCCTTGAGCCTCTCTTTCTTTTTCACGAGTTCCCGATATTTTTCAAGGAGCCTCTTGAGCTGCTCTTCTTCCTTCTGGAGTTCTTCTCTTTTTTTGAGAAGTTCTTTCTTTTTCTCCGAGACGGTTTTCAGCTCGCTCTTCAGAACTTCCAGATCGTTCTCTTCCAGATACTTCCAGCTGGCGGCGTAGAGAGCTTGCAGGGAGGATATCTCGTTCTCCAACTTTTTCATCTTCTCTTTGAGGAGTTTTTCCAGCTTTTCGAGTGTTTCTTTGCTTTGGAAAACATCGGAGATGATCTCGGTGATCTCCGATGGAGGAGAAGTCAAAAGCTTGTCTATTTCTCCCTGTGGGAGGAAAACCGTTCTTATGAAGGTTCTGTGTTCTATTCCCAGAATTTTTTCCACTTCCTGCTTAACGCTGGCAGGTTTTGCTGCTATGGCCGCTTTCTTTCCGTTTTCCAGTATCTCGGAGAGCTTCGCGTTGTGTTTTCTCTGCAGGGCATTTATCTCTCTTATGATTTCGTATCTTTTCCCTCCACGTTCGAATTGAAACACGAGACGGGCAGTTCCATCGGTGGCGTTCTTGTTCACGTAATCGTACGAGTTGGGATACCTTATCCCGTTCCCGAAAAGTGCAAAAGAAATGGCTTCGAAGAGGGACGACTTTCCGGCACCGTTCGGACCCTCTACAACCGTTATTCCGCTCTGGAACTCTATATCGACATTTTTCAGTCCAAGAAAGTTTCTAACGGTGAGTCTTTCAGGCCTCACTCTTTTTCACCTCATCGAGAAGCTCATCCAGGATTTTCAACAGCTTTTCGTGGTTTTCTTCTCTCTTCTTCAAATACTCCTTGAAGAGTTCGAAGTAATCAATTTTGTCCAGCTCTTCTTTGAACTCTTCCATGCTTTCTCGAAGCACCTCTTCTATCTCTCTTTTTGACTTTCTTTCTATCTTCACCAGATTATCTATCTCTCCCATCAGGTCGGGAAGAATACCGGAGTCTTCTTCATAAACCACCCTCACGTAACCAGGAAAATTCCTGCAGAAATCCCTTATGCTTCTCAGAGCAGAGGTGTCTATCTTTTTGTAGTAGAGAGTTTTCAACGGAAGAGGGGCGACGTCTATTCTTTCATACCTGGGCGGTTCTCCTCTTTTCAGCTCAACAAAGACCGCTCCTTTTTCGTCCGCTTCTTCTCCGAAATCTATCTTTATGAGAGAGCCAGGGTATATGGTGAGAGGTTGCTTCTGAATCTCTCGGAAACTATGAATGTGCCCGAGCGCAGCGTAATCAACCACCGACGGAATCAACGCTCTGTTTATAATGATCTCTCTTCCTTGCTCGATTCCAGCATAACCCGAGAGCCCTTCAACAGTGAAGTGACCCATGAAGATAGCGAAATCTTCCTTCTTCAGCGCTTCTTCGTAAAGTTTGTTGAGTCTGGATTCGAGGAAGAACCGGAAGTCTCCCTCGTTTTTTCTCAAAGCTTCCGACTCGTCAGGATACGGGAAGGGGAGAATTCTCACCTTCTGGCCCCGTTTGGCTTCTACATCCACAGGTTCGAAGGACATGACAAAGGTTATGTCACTCGAGATCGATGTTATGAAATTTCCAAAGAGTTTCAAGCCCTTCCAGTCGTGGTTTCCAGGAAGTACTACCACAGGCGCTGTTCTCATCATCCTCTTCAGATAATCCAGAAGATCGTGCAGAGCGACAACCGAAGGATTGTTCCTCGAATGAAGAAGATCACCCGTTAGAAGAATCAGATCGACCCCTCTCTTTTCGGCTTCTTCGACTACTTTATCGAGCGCTTTCTTCAGCTCTTCACGTCGATCTACTGGTCGCGAGCTGGTCCACGAGGTGACACCGAGGTGCCAGTCGGACGTGTGGAGTATTCTGAGCTCCTTCAAATCAATCACCCGCCAGCTTTTTCCTGCATTCTTCCAGATAAAAACTGGCTATTTTCTTTATCTCCTCGTTGTCAGAGAGATTAAAAGCTTTCTCAAAGAAAACAAGGGCTTCTCCATAGTTGGCAGTCTCGAACAGATCCTTTCCTTCAGCGATGAGAGACCTGGCCTTCTTTTCTTTCAAAAGTTCCATTCCTTCTATTTTCAATCCCTCTTTCTTCACGTAGTTTTCAAAACTCTCGTAATCGGAGAAAATGTAAAGCTCGTATGCTTTCAACGTTTTTTCCATACGGGTGAGCTTCACGGCAAGATTTCTGTAGGAAAAATACGTGAGCATAAAAAGAACCGCGAAGACTGTCAGAATGATCACGTAGAATATGTCTCTCTTCACCTCACAATGGCCTCCTTGAGAACTTCCTGTATTTCACTACAGTAAACGATCTCCATCCCGTTCAGATATTCCTTCGGTATCTTTTCCACGTCTGGTCTGTTTCTCGAAGGAAGGATTACTTTTTTTATGCCGGCTCTCTTTGCCGCGAGCAATTTCTCTCTTATCCCTCCCACCGGGAGTATTTTACCCCTCAACGTGATCTCACCCGTCATGGCTACATCCCTTCTGACTTTTTTACCGGTGACGGCAGAGTACAGGGCCACCGTGATCGTTATGCCGGCGGAGGGGCCATCCTTTGGAACGGCTCCTTCTGGAACGTGGATGTGGATGTCGTTCTTCTCGAAGACCTCTCTGCATTCTTCTCCACACATCTTCCTGACCACACTGAGGGCTATTCTGGCAGATTCTTTCATCACGTCACCCATGTTTCCTGTTAAAATGAGATTGCCTTTTCCGGGGACCAGCAGACTCTCCACGATGAGAACACTTCCACCAACTGGAGTCCAGGCAAGGCCTGTAACTGCTCCCACTGTGTCTTCTTCCAAAATCTCCTCCTCCTTGAAAACAGGAGGTCCGAGAAGCTCTTCGATATCCTTAGTGGTTATTTTGAAAGACTTCTTCTCGCCCTTCACAAGACTTTTTCTTATCACCTTTTCTATGACTCTCTCGAGATTTCTCACACCCGCTTCTTTTGTGTACTCCCTGATGATCTTTTTGATCGCTCCAGGAGTAAACATCACCTTTGACAGGCCATAAGCCTGTGCAATCTTCGGTATTATGTAGTCCCTGGCTATGTGGTACTTCTCTGGATCCGAGTACCCTGGTATCTCTATGATCTCCATTCTGTCCCTCAGCGCGGGAGGAATGGTGTGAAGCACGTTCGCGGTTGTAATGAACAGCACCTGAGAGAGATCGAAGGGTACTTCGAGATAGTGATCGACGAAGTCCTTGTTCTGTTCGGGATCGAGAACTTCGAGCAGAGCAGACGCCGGATCACCCTGAAAACTGATTCCCATCTTGTCCACTTCGTCGAGCAGAATAACGGGATTCTTCGTTCCCAGCCTTCTTATGATCTGTATGATTCTTCCCGGAAGCGCCCCCACATAAGTACGCCTGTGTCCCTTTATTTCTGCCTCGTCTCTGAGGCCTCCAAGGGACATTCTTCCGAACTTTCTTCCCATCGCTTCTGCGATGGTTCTGCCCAGCGACGTTTTCCCCACTCCCGGAGGTCCCACAAGGCAGAGAATGGGAGCTTTGAGATTCTTTGAAAACTTCCTGGCCACGAGATACTCCAGTATTCTCTCCTTGACCTCTTCGAGCCCGTAATGGTTCTTATCCAGGATCTTCCCCGCTTCCTTTATGTCGAGTCTATCCTCGCTGGCAGCGCTCCATGGAAGGTTCAGAAGCCAGTCAAGATAGGTCCTGACAACCGTCGCCTCGGCACTGTAGGGCGACATCTTCTCGAGCCTTTGAATCTCTTTGTAAGCCTTTTCCTTCACGTAGTCTGGGTAATCACCTTTTTCTACCTTCTCGTAGAGCTCCTTGATCTCTAACTCCTCTTCCGCTCCGAGTTCTTCTTTTATAGCCCTGAGCTTTTCGCGGAGCACGTATTCTCTCTGGGTCTTCTCTATTCTGTCCTTCACCTTTTTCTCAATTTCTTCTTCTATCTCGAGAATCTCGATTTCTTTCACCAGTATTGAGAGTATCTTCTCGAGACGTTCAAGAGGATGAATCGTCTCGAGGAGTTCCTGCTTCGTCTCCAGAGGAACGGGAAGAATCGAAGCAACGAAGTCTGCGAGCTTGTCCGGATCCTGCATTTCTTTAAGGGTAACGAGCGTCTCCTGAGGAAACCTGTGGGTCAGGTTGAAATATCTGACTGCCTTGTCTTTGACGCTTCTCATAAGTGCTTCGAGTTTCTTCGTTTTTCTGTATTTCACCTTCAGTATTTTTATCTTCGTGAGGAAGAAAGGATCAGTCGAGACGAATTCCTCGATTTGAGCTCTCTCCAGCCCTTCCACGAGCACCTTGAACGTGTCATCTGGAAGCTTCATTATCTGAAGCACCTTCACAACCGTTCCCACTTTGTAGAGGTCTTCCGGTTCTGGTGTCTCAACGGATGGATCTTTCTGATTGACCACCAGAAGAAGTCTGTTGTACTTTTCCATGGCTTCTTCGAGTGCTATAAGAGAGCCGGTCCTTCCCACGTAGAAAGGAACAACGGTGTTTGGAAAAACTCCCATCCCGTTTCTCAAAGGAATACACGGCAAGCTGTCAGGTATCTCCAGTTCTTTTTCCTGCTGACTGGCGTATTTCTCAAGTATTTTGAAGCTCTTTTCGGTATCTTTCGATTTTTTCGGCAAGGAAGTTCACCTCCTCGGGTATAAGGATCTCCACGTTTCTGTGACTCTCGTCCGCTATCTCTATCTTCACCTTTATCGAGTCCTCAGGCCAGAATCCATCGAACAGATCTCCCCATTCTACCACCATGATTCCGTCTTCGTCCTCCAGTATGTCTTCAACATCGAGACTGAGAAAGTCTGAGTCCTGAAGTCTGTAAAGATCAAGGTGGTATATTGTTTTCAAACCTGGATAAACGTTCATGAGGGTGAAAGTTGGACTCTTCACCATTTTTTCATCGAGACCTATCGCTCTGATCATACCCTTCACAAACGTTGTTTTTCCAGCTCCGAGATTTCCGGAGAGTATCACCACCTCTCCGCCCTTGAGATTCTCAGTGAGAATTTTTGCGAGTCTTTTCAACTGCTCTTCGGTTAAATTTTCAAACCGCAAATGTCTCATTTTCTGTTCCCCCACAGTGTTGTACAATACATATTGAATCCCTCCGGAAGGAGACACAGCGAATGGTTTACGTGGGAACGAGCGGTTTTTCCTTTGAAGATTGGAAAGGAGTGGTGTACCCCGAACATCTGAAACCTTCCCAGTTTCTGAAGTACTACTGGGCGGTGCTCGGATTCAGAATAGTGGAACTCAATTTCACTTATTACACCCAACCATCGTGGCGCTCCTTTGTTCAGATGTTGAGAAAGACCCCTCCCGATTTCTATTTTACCGTAAAGACACCAGCAAGCGTCACGCACGTTCTCTGGAAAGAGGGAAAAGATCCAAAAGAGGACATGGAAAATTTCACACGTCAAATAGAGCCTCTAATAGAAGAACAAAGACTAAAGATGACTTTAGCACAGTTTCCATTCTCTTTCAAACTCTCCAGAAAAAACGTGGAATATCTTGAAAAATTGAGAGAAAGCTACCCGTACGAAATCGCTGTGGAGTTCAGACACTACTCCTGGGACAGAGAAGAAACATATGAATTCTTGAGAAATCATGGTATAACCTTTGTGGTGGTGGACGAACCAAAGCTTCCCGGATTGTTCCCCTATCGTCCCATCACGACAACTGATTACGCCTACTTCAGATTTCATGGAAGGAACGAAAGATGGTTCGAAGCCGAAGGGGAAGAAAGGTACGATTACCTCTACAGTGAGGAAGAACTGAAAACTCTCTTTGAAGATGTTGTAGAACTTTCACGAAGAGTGAAGGAAACTTATGTCTTCTTCAACAACTGTTACAAAGGTCAGGCGGCGATGAACGCTTTGCAGTTTAAAAAGATGATGGAGGAGAGAGTGTGAACGCTCTGGATGAGATTCTCAGTGTTCTCGAAGCAACCCAGGAAGATCTCTTTGATCTTGTCGGAAAACACATACACCAGCTCAGAAAGAAGTATTCAGACGATGAAATAAACGAAGCGCTCCAGATGATACTGTTTGCCATGGAGATTTCTCAGAAACCCATAATTCACCGTGTTTTTGAAGATTATCCGAGAGAAAAAAGGATTTTCGTGGAGGAAGATCTGACCAGAGAGGAAATAGAACTCTTCCTGAAAGGGGAAATGAACGAGCTCGATCTTGAAAAGAGAAACTGGTTTTAAGAGGTGAAAGTATGAGAGCCCTCGTTCTCGCAGCGGGAAAGGGTACAAGGATGAAATCAAAGATACCAAAAGTGTTACACCCACTTTCTGGAAAGCCCATGATAGAGTGGGTGGTTGAAACAGCCGGGAAAGTAGCGCAGAAAGTTGGCGTTGTCCTCGGTTTTGAAGCGGAATTGGTCAGAAAAACTCTTCCGGAGTGGGTAGACGTCTTCGTTCAGGAAGAACAGCTGGGCACCGCACACGCTGTGATGTGTGCAAAAGATTTCATCGAACCCGGAGATGACGTTTTGATTCTCTACGGAGACGTTCCTCTCATAAGCGAAAACACCTTGAAAAGAATGATCGAAGAACACAGAAAAGGTGCGGATGTGACCATCTTGGTGGCTGACCTCGAAGACCCATCCGGGTACGGTAGAGTCATACAAGACGGGGACAAATACAGAATAATAGAGGACGCGGATCTGCCAGAAGAATTGAAGAGTGTAACAACGATCAACACCGGATTTTACGTGTTCTCCGGTGATTTTCTTTTAAGAGTACTACCGGAGATAAAAAATGAAAACGCAAAGGGAGAGTACTATCTCACGGACGCGGTCAATTTCGCCGAAAAAGTGAGGGTTGTGAAAACTGATGATCTGCTTGAAATAACAGGAGTGAACACCAGAAAGACTCTTGTCTGGCTCGAGGAACAGCTCAGAATGAGAAAAATAGAAGAGCTTTTGGAAAACGGTGTTACCATCTTAGATCCAGCCACCACTTACATTCACTACTCCGTCGAAATCGGTATGGACACTGTCATTCATCCTATGACTTTCATAGAAGGCAGAACCCGCGTGGGAGAAAACTGTGAAATAGGCCCCATGACGAGAATAGTCGACTGTGAAATAGGAAACAACGTGAAAATCACAAGATCTGAATGCTTCAAAAGTGTGATAGAAGACGATGTTTCCGTTGGTCCGTTTGCGAGGTTGAGAGAAGGAACGATTTTGAAGAAATCTTCAAAAATTGGAAACTTCGTTGAAATCAAAAAAAGTACAATTGGAGAGGGAACCAAAGCTCAACACCTCAGTTACATAGGGGACGCGTTCGTTGGAAAAAATGTGAACATAGGTGCAGGGACAATCACCTGTAATTACGATGGTAAGAAAAAGAATCCCACCTTCATTGAAGATGGAGCATTCATAGGAAGCAACTCATCTTTGGTGGCACCCGTTCGTATTGGAGAAGGAGCTCTGATAGGAGCGGGATCGGTAATAACAGAGGATGTTCCACCGTATTCCCTCGGTTTGGGTAGAGCGATGCAGGTTGTGAAAGAAGGTTGGGTATTGAAAAAGCGAAAGGAGGAATGATATGTCTTTCTCAAACGAAATGAAAGTTTTTTCTGGGAACGCCAACAGACCTCTGGCCGAGAAGATAGCGAACTATCTCAACCTTCAACTCGGTGACTGTGAGGTTGGAAGGTTCGCCGATGGAGAGATAAACGTCCGTATAAACGAAACGGTGAGAGGGCACGATATCTTTCTCATTCAGCCCACCTCACCTCCGGTGAACGAAAACCTCATGGAACTTCTCATAATGATCGACGCATTCAAACGAGCATCGGCCAACACCATTGCCGTCGTGATTCCCTACTACGGATACGCGAGACAGGATAGGAAGGCAAAGGGAAGGGATCCTATCAGTGCCAAGCTGGTTGCAAACCTCATCACCGTGGCCGGAGCAACCCGCGTTCTGACGGTGGATCTCCACGCGGAACAGATACAGGGGTTCTTCGACATTCCCGTTGACAATCTCTGGAGCTACCCCGTTTTCGCAGAGGAACTTCTAAAAAGAGAAAACATCGTTCCTGAGGAAACAGTGGTTGTGTCACCTGATGTGGGTGGTGTGAGAAGGGCAAGAAGAATGGCCGAAAGGTTGAAAACTTCTCTTGCAATTCTCGATAAAAGAAGACCAAGCGACAACGTCGCGGAAGTAGTCAACATAATAGGAGAGGTTAAAGATAAAGTGGTTATTATGTTCGATGATATAATAGATACTGCTCACTCTATGGTGAAAGGTGCAGAAGCACTGAAAAACGCGGGTGCAAAGAAGATCATAGCCTGTGCAACACACGGTGTTTTTTCCGATAGAGCTCTGGAAAGAATAGAGAATTCCCCGATAGACACCGTATACATAACCGACACGATATATCATGAGGATCTTCCAGAAAAGGTTAAGGTGATCTCGGTAGCAAATCTCATAGGAGAAGCCATCATGCGAATAAGGAAGCATCTGTCTGTGAGCACACTCTTCAGATGACAATGCGAAGACCTACGGGAGGGAGAAAAGATGGTAAGTCTGGAAGCAAGAGTGAGAGAAGTGAAGGGAAAAAGAGAAGCGAGGCGCCTCAGAAGGAGTGGAGAAGTACCAGCTGTAGTGTACGGACCAGCAACTGAACCTATACCCGTGAAAATCAAAAGATCGGTCCTCGAGAAGGTATTCCACACCATATCCGAAGCAACTCCCATTCAATTGATAATCAAAGACGATCAGGGAAACACGGTGGCGGAAAAAACCGTGTTTCTCAAGATGGTTCAGAGGGACAAGGTCTCCGAAACGGTCGTTCACCTCGACTTCTACGAACCGACAAAAGGCCACAGAATGAGAATCAATGTGCCTCTCAAGGTTGTTGGAAAACCCGTCGGTGTTGAAAAGGGCGGCTTCCTCGAAGTGTTCCACGAAGAGATACCCGTTGAGACCGATCCCGACAAAGTCCCACAGGAAATAGAAGTGGACGTCTCCTCTCTCGATCTCGGAGACGTGATTCATGCAAAAGATCTGAAACTCCCAGAAGGTGTCAAGTGCCTTCTCGAAGATGATGAAGCGGTTGTTTCCGTTCTCGTTCCGAAAGAAGTGGTGATTGAAGAGACCGCAGAAGCGGAAGAAGTTGCAGAACCTGAAGTTATAAAGAGAAAGGAAGAGGAAGAGGAATAACACATGGTTGTTGTTGGTCTGGGGAATCCAGGCCCACGTTATGCCTTCACCCGGCATAACGTGGGTTTTCTGTTTCTGGACTTTTTGAAAAATAAAGACTGGAAAACTGAAAAATATTTTGCATGGAGCAGAATCAAGCTGGCCGGAAACGACGTGGCGTTGGTGAAACCATTGACCTATATGAACCTCAGTGGTTTGGCGATGCCCCATGTTTTGAAATTCTTCAATGCCAGTCTTGATGATATAATAGTAGTGTACGATGACGTGAGTTTGAAACTCGGGAAGATCCGTATCAGGAAGAAAGGTTCCGACGGTGGACACAACGGTATGAAATCCATTATACAGGAGCTTGGAACACAGGAGATAAAGCGTATAAGGGTAGGAATAGGCGATAAACCAGAAGGAATGGATCTTGTAGATTTCGTGCTGGGAGAATTCTCAGATGGGGAGTGGGTCATACTAAACAAAGTGTTTGAAATGATGAAAGAAGCCCTCGAGGTGATTCTCGTCGAAGGAATAGAAAAAGCAATGTCTATCTACAACTCTGTAGAGGTGAGAGTATGAAATGTTTGAAGTGCGGTCAGGAAACTTCAAAGTCATATAAAGTAGACTTTGACGGTGCGGAAAAAGAGATCTCATACTGTCAGAAGTGCCTGGTGGATGTTTTAAAAGAGAGTGTTCCCTTCAAAAACACTCCATTTCCTTCAGAGGATTCGATAAGAAGAAGCAAGAATCTTTCCTTGGACGGAGTGATGGTGGTTTTTGTGGAGACACCTTTGAAAATCCTTGAGAAAATGTTCGGAAAAATCTGGTCAGATCAGGAGAAAGAAAACTTTGAAAATGAAAGAAAAATCACTTTCCTCGAAAGAAAATTAAATGAGGCGATAAAGAACGAAGACTACAGGAAAGCCAATCGTTTGAAACAACTCATACTTCAAATCAAAAACAAAACAGTAAAATGAAAGCCCCCGAAGGGGCTTTTCGTCATCTCAGGTAATCGAACAGAGATTTCACTCCTCTTACTCCAGCTGGTTTCCTTAGCGTGACACTCCTTCCTGGTTCAAGGAACAGAAAATCGTCCTCAGGTACTTCATCGGCAAGAATCTTGACACCAAAAGCTGGCCTCTTTGCTGTCAATTCTATGAGCTCTCCCATGTCCTCAAGCGAAATCTCCGGATCTGGAAGTTCCAGATCGCGCCACTTTCTGAAAACCCTGTAGTTTCTGTAGCTAACCCCATCCACTTCTGCCTCGACGAAGAAGAAAAGATCATCGGGTAGCTCTACTCTATCAACAGAACTCACGCCGTCTGCTGGGAGTACAGTTCTGTAAGTCTTTTCGAATACTTTTTCTCCCGTCTTCTCATAGGCCGCAAGCCTGAGAGAAGCTTCTTTTGTTTCCCTCAGATCGCTCACCACCAGCAGTTCTATTTTTCTGTCTCTCCTCTTCAAAACGGGTAGAACTTCAGCGAAGAATCTCCTCGCATAGTAGTAGAGGGCTTTGGGCCTCTTGAAGTAATCGACTGCGGACCAGCTGAAGACCGGCCAGCTGTCGTTGAGCTGCCAGAAGAGAGTACCGGCCGTTTTGTACTTCCTGTTTCGCCAGTGTTCAACACCGAACTTGATCGCCTCCGCCTGGTTGAGCTGGGACAGATACACAAAACTGTCGAAATCTTTACACTTCCCAAAATTCCCGAATATGAACCTGATCAATCTTTCCTGTCCTTCCACCTGTTTGTTGTGTTTCAGCATGACGGGATGGAATATCTCCCTTTCCTCGGGTTTTGAAAAGAACTCTATCGTCTCTAGATGGGGAGCACCCTGAAATCCAAACTCGCTGATGAACCTTCCGGTGTCTTTTTCGTAGTTTTCATAGTTCATCCAGCCACTCCACACATACCAGACGTGCCTGTCTCCTTCCTTTTCGCTGTTCGCCTTTTCACCGCCGTATGGACTGGACGGCCAATAGGGAGTGGATGGGTCTTCTTCGGCACAGATCTCTGGAAAATCGAAGAGATAGAGCCTGTTTCCGAGATTGATACCGTCCACTTTTCTGGCCATATTTCCCCATTCATCGAATCCCCAGTTGTTTTCGTTGTTTCCACACCAGAGAACAATGGAAGGATGGTATCTGAGTTTTCTCACAATTTTTCTTGCCTCTTCGTTCGCGAGTTTTCTGAACCACGGAAGATGATCCGGATATTCAAGGCACGCGTACATGAAATCCTGCCACACCATGATACCGAGTTCATCACAGAGTCTGTAGAAGCTCTCTCTCTCGTAGATTCCTCCTCCCCAGACCCTGAGCATGTTCATATTGGCACTCCTTGCCATATTGATGAGCTTTTCGTAATCTTCGTCTTTCAACCACGTGAGGATGTTGTCTGAGGGAATCCAGTTAGCACCCTTCGCAAAGACTTTCTCACCGTTGATTTCGAATATGAAAGTTTTTCCTTCTTCATCGGGTTCCTGAACGATTCTGACTCTTCTCAAACCGATTTTCTTTTCTTCTCTGTAGATTTCTCCATTCGAATCTTTCAATACGAAGGCGAAATCGTACAGGTACGGTTCCCCCACGTTCCACGGATACCATAGTTTCACATCTTTCAGGTGGAACACTCCATCGAAGAGCTTTTCTCCGTTCTTCTCGAAAACAGGAAACTCCTTTATCTTTTCACCGTTCACATAAACTTCCACACTGAGATTTCCTTCCCCGTGTACGAAACCGTTCACCCTCACAAGGGCATCTTTCCCCTCAAGCTCCAGCAGATAAGCCGTTGAATCCTGAAGACGTGCCCTGTACACCTCAAGGTAGACGGGTTTCCAAATACCGCTTGTGACCATTCTGGCACCCCAGTCCCATCCGTACGAATACTGAGCCTTTCTTATGTATCCTCTGATGGGATCTTCAGGACCGCCGAGGACCCCGTAGTTCTGTTCGAGAGTTTTTGGAACTCTGATGGGAGATTTTATGTACACCTTCAGGTGATTCTGCTCTTTCAACACGTTCGTGACATCGAAGCGATACTCGATGAACATGTCTTCGGTGCTCCCGAGGTAAACACCGTTCAGATAAACATCCGACAGCGTGTCGACACCTTCAAAAACTAGATCGACACGTTCTCCTTCTTTCACATCTTCTTTGAACTCGAACTCCCTCTCGTAGATCCACTCTCTGTCTTCTATTTCCTTGAAGAGATCTTCGTTCATCCCAACGTACGGGTGTGGAAGGAGACCTTCTCTGATAAGATCTGCCTGGACAACCCCCGGCACTGTCCCTTCAAACGAAAATCTCCCTTCGTTATCACTGACGTTCCAGAAACCATTTAGATCGATTCTTTTCACGTTATCACCTCCTCATGAATGTATATCACACCCTTTATGAAAAAACGAAATGGTAAAATTCAAAAGAGAGGTTAATTTTTCCGGAGGTGATCGAGGAGTGTACAGACCCGACTTGATCAGGAATATATGCATAATAGCGCATATCGATCATGGAAAGACAACCCTGGTGGACAGGATTCTTGAAATCACAAACACGGTAGACAGAAGAAAAATGAGAGAGCAGTACCTGGACATGATGGATATAGAGAGAGAAAGAGGAATCACCATAAAGGCCCAACCGGTGAAGGTCATGTACACAGCAGAAGATGGAAACACCTACGAGATAAACATCATAGACACACCGGGACACGTGGATTTTTCCTACGAAGTGGGAAGGAGCATGGCAGCCTGTGAAGGTGCTATCCTGCTTGTTGATGCAACTCAGGGAGTGGAAGCCCAGACGGTTGCCCACACCTACCTTGCCATAGAACATGATCTGGAGATAATTCCGGTGATCAACAAGATCGATCTTCCGAATGCAAACATTGAAGAAACTGCCCTTGAAATAAAGGACCTTCTCGGTGCAAGTGAAGACGAGATCTTGCTCGTCAGTGCTAAGGAAGGAACGGGTGTGAAAGACCTCCTCGAAGCCATCGTCAAAAGGGTTCCTCCTCCGAAGGGAGACATCAACGGTAAACTCAAGGCACTTATATTCGACGCAAAATATGACAACTACAAAGGTGTGATCGTACACGTTCGTCTCTTCGACGGTCAGGTGAAACCAGGTGATAAAATAATGACTTTCTCCAACAAAAAAGTCTACGAAGTCCAGGAAGTAGGAGTGTTTCTGCCGGAGATGGAACCGGTGGATTCACTCAGTGCGGGCGAAGTGGGATACATCGTTGCAGGGATAAAAGAGGTGTCGGACGCGCGGGTGGGAGACACGATCACATCGGCGAACGATCCGGTAGATGAAGCTCTTCCGGGATACAGAGAGATAAAACCGATGGTCTTCGCCGGGATGTTTCCAGGGCTTCCCGAATACTACGAAGAACTCAGAAAAGCCCTCGAAAAGCTGAAACTCAATGATTCTGCGCTGTACTTTGAGCCCACGATGTCCCCAGCTATGGGTTTTGGCTTTCGATGTGGTTTTCTGGGACCTCTCCACATGGAAGTGGTGAGGGAAAGAATAGAGAGAGAGTTCGATCTCGCAGTTATTCTCACCGCACCGAACGTCAGATACAGGGTGAAGCTCAGAAACGGTGAGGAAATAGAGATCACGGATCCTTCCAAATTTCCCGATGAAGGCGAGATACTGGAAGCGTACGAACCGTACGTTGATCTTTCGATCATAACACCGAGCGAATACATCGGAGCGATAATAAATCTCGTTCAGAATGAAAAGAGAGGAGAACTCAGAATAACCGAGAACGCAGGAAAAAATCGCGTCATTCTCAGATTCGACGCTCCACTTGCCGAAATAATCTATGACTTCTTTGACAGAATGAAAGCGGTGAGCAGAGGTTATGCCTCCATGGATTACGAGTTCAAAGAGTACAGAAAAAGCGATCTGGTGAAGGTTACCATACTCGTAAACAAAGAACCCGTCGACGCATTGTCGTTCATCGTACACAGGTCGAAAGCGTACCAGATGGCACGAAAGATAGTAGAAAAGCTGAAAGATCTGATCCCGCGTCACCAGTTCCAGATTCCTATCCAAGCTAAGGCTGACGGTAGGATAATAGCAAGAGCGGACATAAAAGCCCTCAGAAAGGATGTTTTGGCAAAATGTTATGGTGGAGATGTGACGAGGAAAATGAAACTTCTCGAAAAACAAAAGGAGGGTAAAAAGAAACTCAGGGAAATCGGGCGCGTGACCATTCCACAGGAGGCGTTCCTGGCTCTTCTCAAAATAGGAGGGGAGGATGAAAAGTGAGGCGTTCTTTGTTTCTTGTTGTTGTACTCCTGATGCTTTCTTCATGCACGTTGATAAAAATAGTGGTACCACCGGAGGCCTATTCTCTGGATACAGCCATCTTCGTTTTGGAGACCAGAGATTACAGATTGTCGGATGTGAAGGAGATAGACAGTTATGGAGACGTGGAAATGAAGGGCAAAGTTGCGGTTTTTGAAACGGAGTATGGCCCTGTTTTCCTCTACGTCTACAAAGGCAAAGAAGCGAAGAAGATCTGGAAGAAATTGAACGGCAGAGCCGGGTTTGTGTCCATAAGAAGTGTTCTGGACCTGCCCAACATGGGAAAATTCTCCACAGTATCGAATGGAAAGAAGATCGTCGCCTGGTGGAGAAAAAACTGGCTTTTCATCGTCGAAGGGAAAAACGGTGTAGAAGAATTTGTGAAGCACGTTTATAGAGTCTATGAGGAGATGAAACAGTGATCGTTCTGGGGCACAGGGGGTACTCTGCGAAATACCTTGAAAACACCCTCGAAGCGTTTATGAAAGCGGTGGAGGCAGGGGCAGATGGTGTGGAGCTGGACGTGAGACTGTCAAAAGATGGAGAAGTTGTTGTCTCACACGACGAAGATTTGAAAAGACTGTTTGGACTGGACGTGAAGATAAGAGATGCCACTGTGTCTGAGCTGAAAGAATTAACAGATGGAAAGATAACCACTTTGAAAGAAGTGTTCGAAAGCATTTCTGATGATAAAATAATTAACATCGAGATAAAAGAAAGGGAAGCGGCAGACGTCGTTCTGGAAATTTCGAAAAAAAGAAAGAATCTGATATTCTCTTCTTTCGATCTGGACCTGCTCGATGAGAAATTCAAGGGGACAAAATACGGCTATCTGATAGATGAAGAGAACTACGGAAGTATAGAAAACTTTGTCGAGAGAGTAGAAAAAGAACGTCCTTATTCGCTCCACGTACCGTACCAGGCGTTCGAATTAGAATACGCAGTAGAGGTTTTGAGAAGTTTCAGAAAAAAAGGAATCGTGATCTTTGTCTGGACGCTGAACGATCCGGAAATTTATCGAAAGATACGCAGAGAAATAGACGGGGTTATCACGGACGAAGTGGAACTCTTCGTGAAGTTGAGGTGAAAAGCCGTGGAGTACAAAAAGTTTGTGGAAACAAGAAGAGAGCTGAACGAGAAGGTGTTATCCCGTGGAACTCTGAACACGAAGAGATTCTTCAATCTCGACTCCGCCGTTTACAGGCCCGGGAAACTCGATGTAAAGACCAAAGAACTGATGGGGCTCGTAGCATCCACGGTTCTCAGGTGCGATGATTGTATAAGGTACCACCTTGTGAGATGTGTTCAGGAAGGAGCGAGCGACGAAGAGATCTTCGAAGCCCTTGACATCGCCCTCGTGGTTGGTGGCTCTATCGTGATACCGCACTTGAGAAGAGCTGTGGGATTCCTTGAAGAGCTGAGGGAGATGGAGAAAAATGGCGAGACTATTTCTCTTTGATGGAACTGCTCTGGCCTACAGAGCGTACTATGCGCTCGATAGATCGCTTTCTACTTCCACCGGCATTCCCACAAACGCCACATACGGTGTGGCGAGGATGCTGGTGAGATTCATCAAAGACCATATCATTGTCGGAAAAGACTACGTTGCTGTGGCTTTCGACAAAAAAGCTGCCACCTTCAGACACAAGCTCCTCGAGACTTACAAGGCTCAAAGACCAAAGACTCCGGATCTCCTGATTCAGCAGCTTCCGTACATAAAGAAGCTGGTCGAAGCCCTTGGAATGAAAGTGCTGGAGGTAGAAGGATACGAAGCGGACGATATAATTGCCACTCTGGCTGTGAAGGGGCTTCCGCTTTTTGATGAAATATTCATAGTGACCGGAGATAAAGACATGCTTCAGCTTGTGAACGAAAAGATCAAGGTGTGGCGAATCGTAAAAGGGATATCCGATCTGGAACTTTACGATGCGCAGAAGGTGAAGGAAAAATACGGTGTTGAACCCCAGCAGATCCCGGATCTTCTGGCTCTAACCGGAGATGAAATAGACAACATCCCCGGTGTAACTGGGATAGGTGAAAAGACTGCTGTTCAGCTTCTAGAGAAGTACAAAGACCTCGAAGACATACTGAATCATGTTCGCGAACTTCCTCAAAAGGTGAGAAAAGCCCTGCTTCGAGACAGAGAAAACGCCATTCTCAGCAAAAAGCTGGCGATTCTGGAAACAAACGTTCCCATTGAAATAAACTGGGAAGAACTCCGCTACCAGGGTTACGACAGAGAAAAACTCTTACCACTTTTGAAAGAACTGGAATTCGCATCCATCATGAAGGAACTTCAACTGTACGAGGAATCCGAACCCGTTGGATACAGAATAGTGAAAGACCTGGTGGAATTTGAAAAACTCATAGAGAAACTGAGAGAATCCCCTTCGTTCGCCATAGATCTTGAGACGTCTTCCCTCGATCCTTTCGACTGCGACATTGTCGGTATCTCTGTGTCTTTCAAACCAAAGGAAGCGTACTACATACCACTCCATCATAGAAACGCCCAGAACCTGGATGAAAAAGAAGTTCTGAAAAAGCTAAAAGAAATCCTGGAGGACCCCGGAGCAAAGATCGTTGGTCAGAATTTGAAATTCGATTACAAGGTGTTGATGGTAAAGGGTGTTGAACCTGTCCCTCCTCACTTCGACACGATGATAGCGGCTTACCTTCTTGAGCCGAACGAAAAGAAGTTCAATCTGGACGATCTCGCATTGAAATTTCTTGGATACAAAATGACCTCTTACCAGGAACTCATGTCCTTCTCTTCTCCGCTGTTTGGTTTCAGTTTTGCCGATGTTCCTGTAGAAAAAGCAGCGAACTATTCCTGTGAAGATGCAGACATCACCTACAGACTCTACAAGATCCTGAGCTTAAAACTCCACGAGGCAGATCTGGAGAACGTGTTCTACAAGATAGAAATGCCTCTTGTGAGCGTGCTTGCACGGATGGAACTGAACGGTGTGTACGTGGACACAGAGTTCCTGAAGAAACTCTCAGAAGAGTACGGAAAAAAACTCGAAGAACTGGCAGAGGAAATATACAGGATAGCTGGAGAGCCGTTCAACATAAACTCACCGAAGCAGGTTTCAAGGATCCTTTTTGAAAAACTCGGCATAAAACCACGTGGTAAAACGACGAAAACGGGAGACTACTCAACACGCATAGAAGTCCTCGAGGAACTTGCCGGTGAACACGAAATCATTCCTCTGATTCTCGAATACAGAAAGATACAGAAATTGAAATCAACCTACATAGACGCCCTCCCCAAGATGGTCAACCCAAAGACCGGAAGAATTCATGCTTCTTTCAATCAAACGGGGACTGCCACTGGAAGACTCAGCAGCAGCGATCCAAATCTTCAGAACCTCCCGACGAAAAGCGAAGAGGGAAAAGAAATCAGGAAAGCGATAGTTCCTCAGGATCCAAACTGGTGGATCGTCAGCGCCGACTACTCCCAGATAGAACTGAGGATTCTTGCCCATCTCAGTGGTGATGAGAATCTTTTGAGGGCATTCGAAGAGGGCATCGACGTCCACACTCTAACAGCTTCCAGAATATTCAACGTGAAACCCGAAGAAGTAACCGAAGAAATGCGCCGCGCTGGTAAAATGGTTAATTTTTCCATCATATACGGTGTAACACCTTACGGTCTGTCTGTGAGGCTTGGAGTACCTGTGAAAGAAGCAGAAAAGATGATCGTCAACTACTTCGTCCTCTACCCAAAGGTGCGCGATTACATTCAGAGGGTCGTATCGGAAGCGAAAGAAAAAGGCTATGTTAGAACGCTGTTTGGAAGAAAAAGAGACATACCACAGCTCATGGCCCGGGACAGGAACACACAGGCTGAAGGAGAACGAATTGCCATAAACACTCCCATACAGGGTACAGCAGCGGATATAATAAAGCTGGCTATGATAGAAATAGACAGGGAACTGAAAGAAAGAAAAATGAGATCGAAGATGATCATACAGGTCCACGACGAACTGGTTTTTGAAGTGCCCAATGAGGAAAAGGACGCGCTCGTCGAGCTGGTGAAAGACAGAATGACGAATGTGGTAAAGCTTTCAGTGCCGCTCGAAGTGGATGTAACCATCGGCAAAACATGGTCGTGAGGAGGTGTTATCTGTGGATGCAAGAATCGTGAACGCCCTCATTGGATCGGTTTATGAAACCATCAGAGATGTTCTGGGGATAGAGCCGAAAACAGGAAAACCCAGCACCGTATCACACATAGAGATTCCCCACTCGCTGGTAACCGTCATTGGAATAACAGGTGGAATAGAAGGCAGTCTGATCTATTCTTTTTCGTCGGAGACGGCACTGAAAGTTGTTTCCGCTATGATGGGTGGAATGGAATACAATCAACTCGATGAACTCGCTCTGAGCGCGATAGGAGAACTTGGAAACATGACAGCCGGGAAGCTGGCGATGAAACTCGAACACTTGGGAAAACATGTGGATATCACCCCGCCAACTGTGGTGAGTGGAAGAGATCTCAAAATAAAGAGTTTTGGTGTTATTTTGAAACTTCCGATCTCTGTCTTTTCGGAAGAGGATTTCGATCTTCATCTTTCAGTGAAGAGCGGAGGGTGATGCCTATTTCCAGAAATCTTTTCAGGGACTTTGGAAAATACAACATAGTCGTTATGTTCATAACGACTCTGGCTTCGAACATCGTTGTCGGTGCTTTGATCGGGTATTATCTGGACAAATGGACCTTCAAAAATGGGATTTTACTGTTTATTTTCATAATTTTAGGAATTGTTTCAGGTTTCTATAACGGTTTCAAAATTCTTTTGAAAGAAACTGAGAGGTATGATAAAAGTGAAAAGGTTAACGAAAAAGATGGCAGTGACGATAATGATAATGGGAATGGTTGAAGCACTCGTTTTTGGCTTGATAAGTGGCTTCGAAAAGAGCTGGAGCCCACTCCTTGGAAGTGCAGGAGCTGTACTGAATCTCTTTTCTTTGAAAAACGACATAGAAAAGATGGCTTCCAGGGGAACCACAAAGGGATGGGTCTTTGGATACTTGGGAAGATACACCTTCAGCGCGGCGCTTCTTCTTCTGGGTGGTCTTGTGTCTTTTGAAACTCTTCTGGGAGTTTTCTTTGGTTTGATGAATTTGAAGATAGTCTCTTTCATAGCCTGGAGGTGGACGGATTGAAGATCACGTTTTCAAAAAAAGAGAAAATATTTCTCGCTGTCTTCATTTCCCTCTACGTTCTCGTCGCCGTCTTGAACATCCAGCAGCTGAAACGGACACCCATGGAAGAGATCTTCGGTGGTCTCGGTAAAAGGTGGATTGTGGATATAAACGGCTTCAGGATCAATCCCATGACCATCATCGTTGGAACGGCTATAGCGATCTTTCTAATAGTGCTCGCGTACAGACTGAGAAAGTTCGAAATGATTCCAAACAGAAAGCAGGCTTTCATGGAGTCGATCCTCGAGATGTTTTACGAGATCGTTGACGAATCGATCCCGGATAAGAGATTTGTGAAACCCACTTTTGTAGTAGCAACAACACTGTTCCTCTTCATCACCATCTCGAACATAATAGGTGGAGCGGTGCCGGGCGTGAGTGTGGTCGCCGATGAAACTGGAGCTGTTCAGAAAGTAGTACTCTTCAACGACACCTGGCCGGCACCAACAGGAGACCTAAACACCAATCTCACCTACGCCGTCATGGTCCTCATCATCAGCCATGCTTTCGCCATAAAGTCCAAGGGATTCAAAGAGTGGCTGAAGTCCTGGTTCTATCCAAATCCGGTTATGTTCCCTATAAACCTCATCGGCGAACTGGCAAAACCCATCTCCCATTCTCTGAGGTTGTTTGGTAATATAGGAGGTGGAGCAATACTCGTTTACATCCTCTCTTACATGACGAAGTACTTCTTCGCTCCCATCATTTTCTGGGGATTCTTCGGTATCTTCGTTGGTCTGGTACAGGCGTTCGTGTTCAGTATGCTCGCAGTTGCATACATCAGTTCACAACTTTCGTAAGGAGGGGTCAAAGATGGAAAATCTTGGAGATCTCGCTCAGGGACTGGCGCTTCTTGGAAAATATCTCGGTGCAGGACTATGTATGGGAATAGGAGCCATCGGTCCTGGAATAGGAGAAGGTAACATAGGAGCCCACGCGATGGACGCCATGGCGAGACAACCTGAAATGGTCGGTACCATCACCACGAGGATGCTTCTTGCCGACGCCGTTGCCGAAACAACGGGTATATACTCTCTTCTCATAGCCTTCATGATCCTCCTCGTGGTGTGAGGAGGGGAGAACTTTGGGCTTTCTGGAGATAAACTGGACCTCAGCGGCAATGCTGATGCTCTTCGTTCTCATGGTGTATTTTCTAAACAAATTCCTCTACACACCGTTCATTGAGATGGCGGAGAAGAGAAGAAAAAAGGTGGAAGAGGACCTGAAAAGCGCTGAGCAACTGAAGGAAGAAGCCGAAAAGATGAGATCTGAAGCCGAGAGATTTCTCTCCGAAGCAAGGCAGAGAGCAGACGAAATCGTAGAAAGTGCCAGAAAAGAAGCCGAAGCGATTGTTGAAGAAGCTCGTGAAAAGGCAAAGAAAGAAGCGCAGAACATCGTAGAGTCCGCAAAAACACAGATAGAAGTTGAATACAAAAAGGCTCTGGAACAGGTTCAGGAAAGAGCAGCGGAACTCTCCGTGATACTCGCTACCAAGCTTCTCCAAAAGGTGTTTCAGGATGAAAGAGCAAGAAGAGAGTATCTCGTCAAAATCCTCAAAGAGGAGATAGAAAAGTCATGAGGTTCTCTGCGGTGGCGGGAAGGTACGCCAGAGCACTTTTAAACGTTGCAATAGAAAAAGAAAAAGAAGAGGAATACCTGAGATTCCTGGATCTTGTGTGCCAGATTTACGAATCAAGCAGGGAACTGTTTGACAATCCCATCTTGAAACCAGAAAAGAAGATTTCTCTCATAAAAGAGATAATGAAAAGTTTCGGCCAGGAAATGGATGAGTTTCAGGAACGATTTTTAACGCTCGTGTTTGAGAGAAAAAGACAGAAACTTCTGAGAAACATCAGGGATCTGTTCGAGTACGAGAAGATCCTGTCGGAGCAGAAAGTTCCGGCAAATCTATCGATAGCCCACAGCCCAGAAGATGAAGAACTTTCTCTCCTCAGAAAGTTCGTCAGAAAGTACGCTCTCAAGGATCCTGTTTTCGATATTTCCATCGACGAATCTCTCATAGCGGGTGCTCTCGTTGAATTCGAAGGATTCAGACTGGACACGACGGTTCAGGGCAGACTGAAAAGAATCGCCCGAGAAGCCCTCAAAAGGGGTGAGATGAGTTGAGGATAAATCCTGGAGAAATCACGAAGGTTCTCGAAGAGAAGATAAAAAGTTTCGAGGAGAAGATCGATCTCGAAGACACTGGTAAGGTCATCCAGGTTGGAGACGGTATAGCCCGTGCGTACGGGTTGAATAAAGTGATGGTGAGTGAGCTCGTGGAATTCGTCGAAACTGGAGTCAAAGGAGTCGCCTTCAATCTGGAAGAGGACAACGTTGGTATCATCATACTCGGTGAATACAAAGATATAAAAGAGGGTCACACCGTCAGAAGATTGAAAAGGATCATAGAAGTACCGGTTGGAGAAGAGCTCCTCGGTAGGGTGGTCAATCCGCTCGGAGAACCGCTCGATGGAAAGGGCCCAATAAACGCAAAGAACTTCAGACCGATAGAAATAAAAGCCCCCGGTGTCATCTACAGGAAACCCGTCGATACACCTCTCCAGACAGGAATAAAGGCGATCGACTCCATGATTCCCATTGGAAGGGGCCAGAGAGAGCTGATCATAGGAGATAGGCAGACGGGAAAAACGGCCATCGCTATAGACACCATCATCAACCAGAAAGGGCAGGGTGTGTACTGCATTTACGTGGCGATAGGTCAGAAAAAGTCCGCTATTGCAAGGATCATCGATAAACTCAGACAGTACGGAGCCATGGAGTACACAACGGTGGTTGTGGCCTCCGCTTCCGATCCAGCATCTCTCCAGTACATAGCACCGTACGCGGGCTGTGCCATGGGAGAGTACTTCGCATATTCCGGAAGGGATGCCCTCGTGGTCTATGACGATCTTTCGAAACACGCCGTCGCCTACAGACAGCTCTCACTTCTCATGAGAAGGCCCCCGGGAAGAGAGGCTTATCCTGGGGACATCTTCTATCTACACTCCAGACTCCTTGAGAGGGCCGTCAGACTGAACGACAAACTCGGTGGAGGATCCCTCACGGCTCTACCCATCGTTGAAACTCAGGCGAACGATATATCCGCCTACATTCCGACGAACGTGATATCCATCACTGACGGTCAGATATACCTCGAGCCCGGATTGTTCTACGCCGGTCAGAGACCTGCTATCAACGTTGGTCTGTCTGTTTCCAGGGTTGGAGGATCTGCACAGATCAAAGCAATGAAACAGGTCGCCGGTATGTTGAGAATTGATCTTGCACAGTACAGAGAACTCGAAACGTTCGCTCAGTTTGCCACAGAACTGGATCCAGCTACCAGAGCCCAGATCATAAGAGGACAGAGGCTCATGGAACTTCTGAAACAGGAACAGTACAGTCCTATGCCCGTTGAAGAGCAGGTCGTCGTTCTCTTCGCAGGTGTCAGGGGATACCTCGATGATCTCCCGGTGGAAGAAGTCAGAAGATTCGAGAAGGAATTTCTCAGATTTATGCACGAAAAGCACCAGGATATCCTCGACGACATAAAGACGAAGAAAGAACTGACTTCGGAAACGGAGGAAAAACTCAAGAAAGCCATTGAAGAATTCAAAACCACTTTCAGGGTGTGATGTGCAATGAGTAGAGGTCGAATGCTACAGATAAAGAGAAAGATAAACGCAACACAATCACTGATGAAGATCACGCGCGCTATGGAGATGGTAGCGCGCGCAAAGGTGAGAAAAATAGAGTCGGAGTATCAAAAATTCAAGCCCTTCTACGACGAAGTGAAAAGATTGTGGTCTCTTATTCCAGCAGAATCTCTCGATCCGATCTTTTTTGAAGAAGGAAACAGAGACCTGATCGTGGTGATAACAAGCGATATGGGACTGTGTGGTTCCTTCAACAGTGAAATCTTGAGAGAGGCAGAAAGAGTGATCTCCGAATCCAGGGATCCACAACTCATACTCGTGGGCCTCAAAGCCATAAACCATTTCAAGGACAGAAAAGTGTTGAAAATGTACGACAGATTCTACGAAATACCCGACTTCAGAAACGGTTCTACGATCGTGGAAGATATTCTCAGCTTCCTCGATGGAGAACCCGCAAGGGTCAGAGTGATTTTCAGCCGATTCAAAAACGTTCTTATACAGAGGCCAGAAGTGCACGAACTTCTTCCCATCAAAAAGGAGGAAAAGAAGAGAGAGGACTTCGAATACGAACCGCACCTGGAGCAGATTGCACCGCTGATCTTTCATTACTATCTTTCGGCCACGCTCATGGAACTCATGTTCCAGACGAAGATAGGAGAATACTACGCAAGACAGAACGCTATGAAGAACGCTACAGACAACGCCCAGGAAGTGATCAGGGAGCTGACGCTGGCCTACAACAAAGCACGTCAGGCTTCGATCACCCAAGAGCTCATAGAAATCGTTACGGGAGCGGAAGCTCTGAAGGAAATAGAAAAATGAGGTGATATGGTATGGCAAAGGGTTCAAAAGGATTCATTGTGAGTATTATGGGACCTGTTGTGGACGTGAGATTTCCTGAAGAGGAACTCCCGGATATATACAACGCCCTCGAGGTTGTAAATCCACAAACAGGACAGAAGGTAGTGCTTGAGGTGGAACAGCTCATCGGCGACGGAGTTGTTAGAACGGTCGCTATGGATTCAACGGATGGTTTAACCAAAGGTCTGGAAGTGGTGGATACAGGAGCTCCTATAACAGCACCTGTAGGGAAAGAAGTCCTTGGAAGGATCCTGAACGTGATAGGTGAACCTGTCGACGAAGCGGGAGAAATAAAAACCGAAGAAAGGTGGCCCATTCACAGGCCAGCCCCTGAGCTTGTAGAACAGGCCACGGAGATAGAAATCCTCGAGACCGGTATAAAGGTGATCGATCTTCTCGCTCCGTTCCCAAAGGGTGGAAAGATCGGTTTCTTCGGAGGAGCGGGTGTTGGAAAGACTGTGCTCGTTATGGAACTCATCAGAAATATCGCAATAGAACACAAGGGATTTTCAGTGTTCGCAGGTGTCGGGGAGAGAACAAGAGAAGGTAACGAACTCTGGCTCGAAATGCAGGAAAGCGGAGTTCTTGGAAACACCGTGCTTGTTTTCGGTCAGATGAACGAACCCCCGGGAGCAAGGTTCAGAGTGGCTCTCACTGCCCTCACCATCGCCGAGTACTTCAGAGACGTAGAAGGAAGAGACGTTCTTCTCTTCATAGACAACATATTCAGGTTTGTCCAAGCTGGAAGTGAAGTCTCGGCACTTCTTGGAAGGATGCCGTCTGCTGTGGGATACCAGCCCACACTCGCAACCGATATGGGAGAACTTCAGGAGAGAATCACTTCAACGAGGAGAGGCTCCATCACATCCGTTCAGGCCATATACGTTCCTGCAGACGACATAACCGACCCGGCACCGGCAACCACCTTCGCCCACCTGGATGCCACGGTGGTTCTATCTCGAAGAATAGCAGAACTTGGACTTTATCCAGCGGTTGATCCTCTCGATTCCTCCTCGAAAATTCTGGATCCAGCGATCGTTGGAAGAGAACACTACGAAGTGGCAAGAGGGGTTCAGGAAGTTCTTCAGAGATACAAAGACCTTCAGGACATCATTGCCATACTCGGTGTAGAGGAACTCTCTCCAGAAGACAAGCTCGTGGTTCACCGTGCCAGAAGAATTCAAAGGTTCCTCAGCCAGCCGTTCCACGTTGCAGAAAGGTTCACAGGGCGTCCTGGAAGATATGTACCCATCGAAGAAACAATTAGGGGATTCAAGGAGATTCTCGACGGAAAACTCGATGATATACCTGAACAAGCGTTCCTCATGGCTGGGAATATCGACGAAGTTAAAGAAAGAGCGAAAGAAATGAGGAGTTGAAAAATGTGAAGGTAAAAATCGTTACACCCTATGGGATCGTGTACGACAGAGAAAGCGATTTCATTTCTTTCAGAACGCTGGAAGGATCCATGGGAATTCTCCCCAGGAGGGCTCCCATAGTAGCACAGCTCTCTGTGTGCGATGTAAAGATAAAATCGGGTGATGATGAATACCGCCTGAAAGTTGCGGGTGGTTTTCTGCTCTGCGATGGAAAAGATGTGATCATAATCACGGAAGAAGCCGGAAGAGAAGAAGACATCTCCCCTGATAGATTCATAGAAGCGAGGGAAAGAGTGGAAAGGGTGAGAAGATTCTTCCAGTCTTCGTAATAGACAGCGCCGTTACAGTTGGTGACTGGGAACTTCCGTTTCCTGTAAAAACGATCGGTATAAAGGTCTACATCGACGATAAAGAGTACACAGACGGTGCAGACATCGATAGAGAAATTTTTTACAGTCTCTTTGGAAAGGCAAAAAACTTCAGAACATCCGTTCCTTCTCCGCTTGAAATGGAGAGGGTGCTTCGTGATATAATCTCTGAAGGTTGTACCCGTATATACTGCGTTCATCTATCTTCGAAGCTGAGCGCTTTTTATAATGTGATGAAGAGTGTAACTGAACGTCTAAAAGAAGAGTTCCCGTCGGTGACGTTCAGAGTGATTGATACTAAGCAGCTTTCCATAGGAGCGGGGTACGTTCTTTTAAAACTCATGGAAGCAGTGAAAGACGGCAGAGAAGATCTTGAAAAAGTCGTTCAGGAGGTAAACGAAAGAATAAAGATCCGATTCTCAGTGCTGGAATTCGATTATCTCATGAAGAGCGGAAGGGTAAAGACGATAACAGGAATGCTCGGAAATCTCGTAAAGATACACCCCATTCTGAGCATTGAAGATGGAGAACTCAAAGTGGTGGCGAAAAAACGTGGCTTAAAGAATGTTGTAGAGAAAATCGTTCAGGATCTGAAAACGGACGGAAGAAAAATGCTGGGGCTTGCCTATGCTGGAGAAGAAATGAAAGAGATCATTCTTGAAATAGAAGAAAAACTGAAAGACGAACACATCGAAAGGGTGGACATCGTGAGGTTGCCTCCCACCCTTGCTGTTCATTCTGGTCCCAAGATGTTCGGAGCAGGTGTATTCATACTGTAAGGGAGGTGCTTTTATGGAGTACAGGATAACGGGAAAGGGTGTAGAGATTTCCGAAGCCATCAAGAACTATCTGGAAAAAAGGCTCGATAAAGTTGACAGAGTGATCTACGATGATGAACTCGTCTCCTTTGACGTGAGAATAGAAAAAGATGGAAAGAATCAATACGTGGTTAAGTTCAATATGAATCTGAAAGGGAACATCATCAATGTGGAAGAAAGGCATCCGGACATTTACACCGCGATAGACTTCGCCTCGGATGCTCTGGAAAAACAGGTGAAAAAACTGAAAGAAAGGCTGAAGAACCACTCCCATAGAAAGTCTATACCCACTGAAACACCTCTTGAAGAACACGGTGAATTTTCTCCATCCGATAAGATTTCTTCGATAAAAAGAGTTTCTCTTCTCAACCTCGATCTCGATGAAGCAGTCATGCAGATGGATGAGTTGAACCACCGATTCCTCGTTTTCAGAAACGTCAATACTGGTGAAATAAATCTTCTCTATAAGGACGAAAATGGAGAGATCCACCTCATTGAGATGGCAGAGTAAATCGGAGGTGTCAAGGATATAAGAGAATTTCTTCTGAATGTTCAATCAGACAGTCTGTCCTACGCTGTAATGAACGATGGAGAACTCGAAGAGATCTTTTTCGATGAGATAGAAACGATCGCAGGGAAAATTTACCTTGGAAGGATCGAAAAAATCGTACCAGGACTCGAAGCAGCTTTTGTGAAGATTGGAAAGGGCAGGAACGCCTTTTTGAAACTCAATGAGATAAACGAGGTCTACAAAGAAGTTGTTCTGAAAGGGCAAGAAGTGAAAGAAGGTCAGAAAATACTCGTACAGGTGAAAAAGGATGCCTCGGGGAAAAAAGGACCTCAGGTAACAACCCAGATAGGGATAGCCGACAGATTCGTTGTCATATTTCCTTTTAAAAAGGTGATAGGTGTCTCAAGAAAGATAGAAGATGCTTCAGAAAGACGCAGATTGAGAACTACAGCTTTTTCTCTGAGGAAGAAATACGGTGTCGGTGTAATAATGAGGACAGCAGCGGAAGGTGTGGACGAAGAGGAGATCATAAAGAATTTCGAAAGGGCATTGGAAAAATGGAACCAGGTACTTCAAAAGTTCAGAAGGTCGAGAAAACCGAAATTGCTACACGAAGAAGATCCTGTAGAACAGATCATCAAAGAAAAGGTGAATTCGAAGATAGACAGATTGATTTACAACGACAGATCGTTTCTTGAGACCTTACAGAAATATCTTCAAAATCTTCCGAAAAAACCGGAACTCGAGTACGTAGAAGGCGACCTGTTTGAAAAGTTTTCTGTTTACGAACGCTTGAAAAAACTTCTTTCTCGCACTGTTCCACTGAAAAGTGGCGGAAACATCGTCATAGATCGAACAGAAGCGCTCACCGTCATAGATGTAAACTCGGAAAGCTACACAGACGCCGAAAACCAGGAGGAACTCGCTTTGAAAACGAACATGGAAGCCATCGAAGAAATCGTTCGTCAGTTGATACTCAGAAACATTGGAGGAATCGTGGTGATAGATTTCATAAAGCAGAAAGATCCGAAGAGTTACGAAAAGCTTCTCTCACGATTCAAAGAGGTTGCAAAAAGAGACGGAACAAGAATTGAAATCTTTGGATTCACGAACCTTGGGCTTCTGGAAATAACAAGAAAAAGAACGACAAGACCTCTGGATACACTTCTTTTCACCCGGTGTCCTGTGTGTTCGGGAACAGGGAAGGTGCTTTCTCAAAAGATCCTGCTCAAGAGGATCAGAGAAGATTTGAAAAAATTGAAGAATTTTGAGGAAGTAACATTGAAAGTTCACCCAAACATGTCAGGATACTTCAAAAAGGAAGATTTAGAAAAGCTTCAAAAGGAATTCAAAGTAAAACTAAACCTGGATTATGGCTGGCACGATCCAAATTCTTACGAGATCAGGGCGAAGACTAAGAAAGGAGGAAAGTGAAATGGAAATATCCATGGACCTAATCAAGAAGCTCAGAGAAATGACAGGTGCAGGTATTCTGGACTGTAAAAAAGCCCTTGAGGAATCCAACGGTGATATGGAAAAAGCGGTGGAAATTCTTAGAAAAAAGGGTGCCGCGACAGCTGAAAAGAAAGCTGGAAGAATCACCAAAGAAGGAATCATTGTTGCGTACGTTCACTTCAACGGAAGAATAGGTGTCCTGCTCGAAATGAACTGTGAAACGGACTTCGTGGCCAGAACCGATGAGTTCAAGGAACTCGCTTACAATCTCGCAAAACAGGTTGCCGCAATGAAGCCTCTGTACGTCAGAAGAGAGGACGTCCCGGCGGAAGTCATAGAAAAAGAGAAAGAAATCTACAGAGCTCAGATAAAAGATAAACCTGAAAACATCGTGGAAAAGATCGTAGAAGGAAAGCTCGAGAAATTCTTTGAACAGGTGTGTCTCTACGAACAGACCTACATATTCGACGATACAAAAAAGGTAAAAGATCTCATAAACGAACTCATAGCGAAAACAGGAGAAAACATAAGGGTTTCAAGGTTTACAAGATACGAGATAGGAGAGGGCTATGAAGATTGATCAACAATACACATAAACAAGGGTGAGCGAAAGGCTCACCCTTTTTTTGGAGGTATGGATCATGAGAGTACTGGTGAAGCTGAGTGGGGAAGCACTCTCGGGAGAAGGAGGCAGAGGCTTCGATCCAGAAAGAGTGGACTACATAGTCAAAGAGATTAAAAGCGCCATCGAGGAAGGTTTCAAAATAGGCATCGTTGTAGGAGCGGGAAATCTTTTCAGGGGTGTCGAGCTGAAGAATCTCACCATGGCAAGGGCCGATCAGATCGGTCTTCTCGGGACGGTGATGAATTCCATATATTTGAAAGACATCTTCGAAAGATCCGGATTGAAAGCTCGAATTTATTCACAGATAGTGAATCTTCCGGATGTGGAAAGGGTGAACTACGATTCTATAGAATCTGCCCTAAGAGAAAACAGCATTCTGATCTTCGCTGGAGGTACGAGCAATCCATTTTTCACAACGGACACGGCAGCCGTTCTGAGAGCCCAGGAGATGAAAGCAAAACTGGTGGTGAAAGCCACAAAAGTGGATGGTGTGTACGATAAAGACCCAAAGAAATTTCCCGATGCTAAGAAGATCCCTCATCTCACGTTCTCAGAAGCGATGAAAATGGGGCTCAAGGTCATGGACGCCGAAGCCTTCGCACTGTGTAAGAAGCTTGGGATCACAGTGAAAGTGATCAATTTCTTCGAACCAGGAACTCTTCTGAAAGCGCTGAAGGGAGAAGACGTGGGAAGCACCGTTGTTCCAGATTAATCCACGTATTTCCCCTTTGTTTCTCTTCCAAACATCAGAACGATCACACCGGCAAACATTGCCATCGCGGAGATCCATGCGAGGGTTTCCGCGATGCTTTTTCCTTTCTCCATCATGAAGCCTGTGTAGTAAGGAGCTATTATACCCGCTATCCTTGCCCATACTCCCGCTGCTCCGTTTCCAGTCCCCCTGAGCGGCGTGGGATACAGCTCCGGTGTGTAGGCATAGACCAGTCCCCACACTCCAAGACAGAAGAAAGAAAGGACCAAAGCAGCTGCAAGAAGCGAAGCATCTCCTCTCACGTTGGCCCACAGCAGAGCGACAAGTCCTGTTCCTATGAAGTAAACACCAAGAGAAGCCTTTCTTCCCCATTTTTCTATGAAGTAGGCTGCCGAAAGGTACCCGGGAAGCTGTGCCACCATCATGTAGAATGTGAACCAGGAAGATTTGACAACACTCACACCCAGCGAGGAGAAGATCCTGGGAGCCCAGGTGAACAGAGCGTAATACACGAAGCTCACAACGAACCACGCTATCCAGATCACAACTGTGTCTTTCAAATGTTCCCTCTTCAAAAGAGCCAGGATGGGAACTTTCTCTTTTTTTGGAAGCTCCACCTCTTCCTCCACTCTTTTACCCAGAGACCTTTCCAGCGCTTCTTTTCCACCCTTCAAAAACGCGTACTTTGGAGTTTCGGGCATCCTAAGAAACACCGGAACAAAAAGGTACCCGATGGAGAAGATCCAGAAGACCCATCTCCAGTTCGGGAGAACATTCACTGCGAAGAGTCCTATCAGTATACTCCCAACCGCCCAGCTCGACTCCAGAAGCACAAGATACCTTCCCCTGAGTCTGATACTCGTGAATTCTGCAAGATACGCGTTGAACGAAGGCATCAAGCCTCCATACCCAAAACCCGAAAGGCCTCTCAGAACTAAAAGAGTTTCGAACGATGAGGAAAAGCCGGACAGAAAAGTGAAGGTGATCGTTACGATGAAAAAGAACAGATTGGAAACTTTCCTTCCAAGAAGGTCAGCCACGAACCCCACAGAAAGCGCTCCAAAAAGCATTCCAAGGAAGGTAGCACTCGCTATGGTAGCTCCCTGAGTAGAGGTGAGATTCCATTCCTTTATCACGTAAGGAAGCACAAAAGAAAGAAGCATAACACCGGCAGCGTCGAACATCCAGGCGATAGAAGTGAGGATGAGAAACCTTCTCTGAGTTTTTCTGTCCACGTATTTTTCAACTATTTCGTCTATTCTCATCTTTTATCCCTCCTCTATCAGGAAACCTTTTTTCTTCAGCTCTTTCATGATTCTTTCCATTGTTTCTTCATCCGGTGCCTCTATGGTGTGAAGATGAACTCCTCCAGAGAGAGTTAAGAGAGGTTCTGTCTTTGCCATCTCCATCAAGTTTACAAATTTCAAGACCTCTTCCTCGGAGGAAACATCGATGATACCTCTTATTTCACCGTAAACCGGATGTTCCACAATCACATCGACTATTCTTCCACCGTTTCTCACCACACAGAGTAATTCTTCTTTTATCTCTTCTGGCGCGTGCTTCACAGCTACAAGCCTCGAGACTCCGGATTTTCCACCCGCAAGCACGTATCCCCTTGGCGTGGCCACGATGTTGTAACCAAGACTTCTCAAGTAGGCGATATCCTGGACAATTACCTGCCGACTCACACTGAGTTCTTCTGCCAGCTGAGCTCCACTGACGGGTTCTTTTGATCTCTCGAGAATCCTTACGATAGACTTCAATCTTTCCTGTCTAACGGTCTTCATATCCCTCACCCGAGTATATTTTACACCTGCTGTAAAGAAATGCCAAGCTTTCTGAGAAAGTTCACTGTCTCGGCGGGAACTACTTTCTTGAGATCTTCCCAGCTTCTGAAGGGACGATTCAAGATGATCTTTCTGGCGAGGGCACTTCCAATCCCTGGGATCGCTGTGAGTTCTTCCAGTGACATGGAGTTTATGAAGGAAGGGTAAGGCAGGGCAGTCACCGATCGTTCGCCATGGGAAACTACAACCACGTCCAGCACACCGCTGTGATTTCCCGGAATGCCGACGAGTATTGGATAACTCCCCAGCTGTCTTCCAAAAGAGGTTTTTCCTTCTCTGTAGTCAACTATCACCTTTTTTAGAACAGTGCCGGCAGGGAAGACTCTCTTCAGCATTTCACGATCTATCTCTTCTCTTATTTTTCTTTTCCATTGTTCATGAAGATGGCTTTTGATTCTGTGCTTTTTATTCTTCAGATACTCGTATACCGGAGTTCCCGGATAGGCGAGAAGTTTTCTGATGTTTATCCTTCTCAGAAGATAACCTTCATCGAGAATGCGCTTCAGATATGAATAATTCTTTTTGAGGGTTTCTTCCGTTTCCCCTGGAAGACCGAAGATCAGATTCACACCGGGAAGGAGTTTTGGTATTCCATCCACCCGCACTCCACCTATCTCATTCACAACAGCGATGGCTTTCAAAAACTCTTCCGGCGAACCCTGAACGTTGTTCTTCTTCAGAACATTTTCGTCGAAGGACTCCACTCCAAAGGAGAACACATCACCTGGTGTGTTGTATCTGACAATGGTTTCAACTATCTTTCTACATTCCTTTTCGTATGTAACAAGGTAGGATGGGTTGGCGTTATCCGTGTGGAGAACTTCCAGATGAGGAGCTACTTCTCTGGTACCCGAGTACAGCTCTTCCAAGATTTCTGGGGAAGGCTTCCCTCCGTTTCTGTCAGATCCAAACGCCAAGATATTTGCAGCCCTTCCGAAGCGAAATGCTCTGCATCCAGCTCTGTAGAGGGACTCTATCTCTTTCAGTATGGCCTGTACATCTCGAGATTTCAACCTTCCGTGGAGAAGCGGCTCTGTACAAAAAGAACAGAACGTTCTTCTTTCACAACCTCTCGAGACTTCTATTTCGCATATGACATGCGGAAAGTTCGGATGTTTCTCAAGGACAACGGCCCCATAAGGTGCCACCGCATCGATCAGCTCATAATCGCTTTTTGCCTCTGGATCGGGTACACCTCGAAAATAGGAGACTACAAAAGCCTCCATATCTCCACTCACCAGATAATCCGCCTGTATGTCAAATCGTCTTGCCACAGATCCCCCTCTGAGTGAATATCCCCCAACTATTGGGCCTCCCACTATTTTGGTGGGCCTTCTTGCGATGCTGAGAATCCTCTGAAGCTCTGAAAGGGTGAGAGGTGTTCCGCCCTTGTATCGACCTGGCACGGTGATTCCACCAAAAACAAAAAGAAAGTCGTATTCGTTCGCAATTTCCCAGAGTGATTTCTTTCTCATCCTGTCTATGGTGACATAATCGACTTCTACATCATGAACCACAAGTGCACCTGCGAGGTACCTGATGTACGGACTCACATAAGGTGGGACACCGAAAGCGGCAGGTTCGTCTATGTAACCGTCCACTATGAGCGCTCTCATTGTCCAAGAATCACCTTTATCTCCTCAAGAGTTTTTTCATCGGCAACGATGGCTATCTTGAGCCCGTTGATGCTGATTTGCAAACCACCCTTTGGAAGGTCGTTTCCTATGAATATCTCTACCTTCTGACCGTTTTTGTAGATACCTTCTATCTCGAGCCCCGATGTTCCTTCTCTGATTATGAGGAAACGAAAGTTACTCAGGATGTCAACCAGTTCTTTTGGAAATTCCACTCCAGAGTCCACAAGAGTGTAGTCTTTCAAAATTTCACTCTTATCAGCAGAAAGCGGTTTCACTTCTTCGTAGATCAGCTTGCTCTTCGTGTCCATGTAGTTTCTTTCGATCTCTTTTGGAAACCCATCGGATGAGAGAAGCACGCGGTATTCTCCCGTGTCATGAATGTATATCTCGTACCCTTCGTTTGTTTCTTCAATTTTCAGATCTCTTCCCTGCAGAATCTCTTTGAAGGCAAGATCCTCAAGATCGAGAATGAGCATGGGAGATCTCTTCAAGGTGGTACCGGATCCCATGTAACAGCTCTGACCCAGTCTCACCCAGTTCACACTGACGGGTTCGTGTACCAGAACCATCTTGTCTGCTCCCCACTTGTACACCTCTTCGTATCTGAAACGGCTTTTCAAACCAATTTCAACCATTATCCTCTTCGCGTAATAGTTTGCGTACATCCATTTTTCCACGATTTCAGGTAGTGCAAAAATCGTGGCTGCGAGGAAAAACAAAACTACCAGAACGTATTTTTTCACACTATCACCATCCATCGCTCACTACTTCCACTGTTTTTATGTAATCTATTAACTCTTTAACAACAGGATTTTGTTTTTGAACAACTTTTCGAGACGGAGAAACCGGGAAAATGTCGAGGACTACAGAAAGAAGCAGCAGGGAAACTGCGATCCCAGCGAAAACTGTTGAAAGAACGAGTTTCTTCCGCCTTTTTTTCATGATCTTCCTCATCAGACGTTCACTTGGAACGTACTCGCATCGTATTCTGAAGAGAGTGATAGCTTCTCTGTAGATTCGGTAATCTCTGAGGAGTTCCTCAGGAAGCCCCTCTATGGGTTCTTCACCGTCAAGAATCCTGTTCAATCTGTCATCTTTCAACAGTTCCACCCTCTTTCAGCAAGTTTCCCAGCCTCTTTCTTGCGTAGTGAAGACGGCTTTTCACAGTTCCAACAGGTTTTTGCAAAACGGACGCTATTTCTTCATAGCTCAACCCGTCTATATCTCTCAGTTTTATGAGCAACCTGTCCTCCGGTGAAAGCTTTTCCAGAGCCTTTTGAACCCTCTCAGCAGTGATCGATCGAAGCACTTCATCGAACACATCCTCTTTCGCTTCCGGCTGGATGTAGATTTCCTCTTCGTTGTCTTTCTCCTGGAAATCCGTCAAAAACTCGTTTCTCTTCTTGTACTTCTGAAGATAGTCCTTACAGACATTCACGGCTATCCTGTAGATCCACGTGGAGAGTTTTGAATCGCCTCTGAATTTCTTTATCCCTTTGAAAATCCTCAAAAAAACATCCTGAACAACATCATCCACATCGTCGGTGTTCAAAAAGCTCTTTGCTATACTTCCTATTTTTGGAGCGAATTCTCTGTATAGAATCTCGTATGCCCAGTCTTCTTTCCTTTTGAGGGCTTCAACGAGTTTTTTTTCGTTCAAAACCGCTTCCTCCTCGTATTAAGACTTTCCCCTCAAATTGAGGGTTCATACACCTTCTCCACGAATGGAGAAGTCATAGCCTTCAAAAGACAGGAGTAAGTCATTCTGAACCTGAACACGTCACCGACTTTCACATCTCCAAAATCCGTAACATCGAGGACGATATGATCGCTCGAAGCGTGCAGTACCTCAACTCCTTTGTCCACGGGAATGAGACCTCTGCTGTCTATATCTTGCTCTCCAAGAGCGCAGATCGCTCTCTTCCTTATGCCCCTGTCCACGAACTCAATCTTCCTTCCAAAGACATCGAGTCCCCTCTTTCCAAGAGGAACGGATTGTTTCTCCTTCACCTCTATCACTTCAGCCTCGATCAGAAAGGTGTCCTGAGAAAGCCAGTCTATGACTCGATTGTTCGTTATGTCCCTTCCCAGAACAATGGCCTCTCCTATCCTGAGCTGGTTTATTCCCTCAGGAATTTCGTCATTCTCCAGTGCGTAGAGCGCCGGAGTGTTTCCACCGGAGACTATCTCTATGTTGAACCCGTAATTTTTTTCCAGCTTTTCCTTTATATCGAGCAGGATTTCGAACTTTTCTCTCGTTGGTATGATACCACCGTAGCATCCAAAATTGGTGCCTATTCCCACAACGTTGGCTCCTTTGCATTGAGCTATTTCTTCAACGGCCTTCTCAAACCAAACACCTTCTCTGAGATCTCCCACATCTATCATATATATGATCTTCACGTTTCTCTTTATCTCTCTGGAGAGCTCATCCACTTTCTTTGCCACATCAGGATCGGAGACCATGATGTAATCGAAGTGCCTCACATCTTCAACAAGTTCACTCATCATGGGAAGTCTCAGGAGCATGAACGGTCCTTCTATTCCTGCTTTTTTCATTCTGAGAACGTTCTTTATCCTGGACTCACCCAGTATTCTGATACCCGCTTTTCTGAGCGTTTCCGCAAAACGGGGATCACCAAGGGTTACCTTGGTAACACCGACTATTTCTATACCTCTTCTGGAGGCCATTTCGACTACTTTTTTTGCGTTTTCTTCTATCTCTTTTAGATTTATCAGAAGCCTGGGATACACCATCAACACCTCGCTTTATAGTAGAATAGTTACGTGGAGGTGATCACAAGTTATGATGAAAAAGATCGAAGAAGCAAGGACGTTTATAAGTGAAAGAACGAACCTTTCACCGGACATTTTGATCATCCTGGGATCCGGTTTTGGGTCTTTCATAGAAAAAGTGGAAGACCCTGTTACTATAGATTATAAAGATATTCCTCACTTCCCACAACCTACCGTGGAAGGCCACAGCGGGAAACTTGTTTTTGGAAGAATAAGCGACAGGCCTGTTATGATCATGGCAGGAAGGTTTCACCTTTATGAGGGTCACGATCCAGCAACGGTGGCTTTTCCCGTGTATGTGGCAAAATACGTGGGAGTGAGAGGTGTCGTCGTAACAAACGCTGCCGGTGCGATAAACCCGGAGTTCAAACCTGGAGAAATCATTCTGGTGAGAGACATAATAAACTTCATGTTCAGAAATCCTCTCAGAGGGTCAAACGACGAAAGGATAGGTCCGAGGTTTCCTGATATGTCCTCGGTTGCTGATCCTGAATGGGCGAGGAAAATCCAGGAAAGACTCAGACTGAAGGAGGGGGTTTACATCGGTGTTCTTGGACCAAGTTACGAGACGCCAGCTGAAATACGCGCCTTTGAAAAGCTCGGAGCCGATCTTGTTGGAATGTCAACCGTTCCGGAAGTGATCGCTGCAAAACATTGCGGGCTCAAGGTGGTTGTATTCTCCTGTGTGACGAACATGGCAGCCGGTATCACCCACGGAAGACTGTCACACGAAGAAGTGGTGAGAACAACGAAAATGGCACAGGGTAAAATAGAAAAAGCTCTCACCACTACAGTGGAGGTGTTCTAAGTGGACGAGATCGTCAAAGTGCTTTCCCGACACGATAAAATACTCGTTGTAGGACACATAATGCCCGATGGTGATTGTGTGAGTTCCGTTCTGAGCCTCACACTCGGACTGGAAAAATTAGGAAAAGAAGTGAAGGCTGCTGTAGATTACAAAATTCCTTACGTATTCGAGAAATTCCCTCACATAGATAAAATAGAAGAGAATCTGAATTTTGATCCAGAGCTTCTTGTGGTGGTCGATGCTTCCTCTTCCGACAGAATCGGAAAGTTTCAGAATCTCCTGGATAAGGTTCCTTCTGTTGTGATCGATCACCACTCAACGAACACGAATTTCGGGAACTGGAACTGGGTGGATCCGTCCTTCGCAGCCACCGCTCAGATGATATTCAGAATCAACATGGCGCTTGGTGTAGAGTACGATTCGAACCTTGCCACTTTGAACTACCTTGGGATCGCAACCGACACAGGGTTCTTCAGGCACTCCAACGCAGATGTCAGAGTGTTCGAAGACGCTTACAAACTGGTGAAGATGGGAGCAGATGCACATTTCGTTGCCAAAGAGATCCTGGAGAACAAGAGATTCGAACAGTTCAAACTGTTTGCTGAAGTCCTTGAAAGACTCCAGCTGCTTGAAAATGGAAAGATCGCATATTCCTACATCGATTACGACACCTATCTCAGACACAACTGCACCGATGAAGACAGTGCGGGATTCGTCGGTGAGCTTCGTTCCATAAGAGGCGTGGAAGTGGCTGTGCTCTTCATGGAGTTTCCACGCGGTAAAATACATGTCAGCATGAGATCAAAAGACTGGTTCAACGTCAACGAAGTTGCCTTTGAGCTTGGAGGAGGAGGTCATCCAAGAGCAGCAGGTGTATCTTTTGAGGGGGAGAAAATAGGAGAAGTGATTCCCAGGGTTATAAATCATCTCTTGAAGAAGTTCAGAGAAGGTGTGGAAAATGAGAGTGAAAAAATTTCTGAGAGAGACGTACTGGGGGGATGAATTTCTCATAGAAGATGACGGTGAAGATCAAGTTTTGAAAATCGTAAAAGCCTCCGTGGATAGATCTTTCTTCTTCAACGAATACGCGAAATTGAAACGGCTCAGGCTGCCAAACGTTCTTCTGCCTGAAAGGTTGAAAATCTCTGATGGGAAGTTCCTGCTGTTCTATCCCTACTACCACAACCTCGCACCTCTCGAAAATCTGAGCGATCAGGTCGCAAAGCAGCTTCTCAAGCTGTTTCTCTTTCTCTCGAAAGTGGGCGTCACTATTCCCGCGCTCGGGATGGACGACATACTGGTGAACGACGGAGTTTTTTTGATCCCTGCACTCATCTCGAACATTCCGGACGATGTGAAGGGCGTTGTTTTTTCTCCAGAGAGATCTTCCCGGGCAACCGAAGAAGTGTGCAGGCGTTTTTTGAAAATCCACGGAATAGAACCTCATCTGGAGACCAGAGAGCCCTCGTTCGACTCCAGAGAGATCAGAATTCCCTACATTCACAGGAAAGAAGAAGAACTGATAAAAAGAGACATAGAAACTTCCCAAAAATTTCCTCTCTTCATTCTGATCACAGGTGAACAGAGGGTGGGAAAAACGAAACTCGCGTCTGTTCTGGTCGATGAATTGAGAGAAAGAGGATATATGATTCACCAGATCTCATCTCTTGAAGATCTCCGTGTATGGTACGATGCTTCAGACGAACTCGATCTTCTCACCAAACTCGACGACGGTCAAAAAAAGGTGATCTTGATCGACGACTTGTTTGAAGGTTCAGACTTGTTATCGTTTCTCGAGGAGTTTTCCGGACTCTCCACTATCACCAAAATAATCGTTCTAACAACTTCTACAAAGGCTTTTCAATTCTTCCACAAGGTGTACAGGCTCTCTCCTTTCACAGTTGAGGAAACTCGTATCTTTCTTGAGAGAGTGATTGGAAAAATCAGCGAGGATCAAGTTAAGTTGATTCACAGTCTCAGCAAGGGATTACCGGGATACATGGTAGAATTGTTGAAATTCTTCAACAAATCCAATCTCAGAGAAAACATCGTTGGAATCTTAAAACCTCTTCTTCGAGAGCTGGATTCCGCAGAAATCAGAGAACTGAGCGTTCTGGGACAGAAGTTCACCGGAAGCGAATTGAGGGTTCTTGAAAAGATAACCGGAAAAGACTACCATGACACTTTGATGTCCGCATATGATTCTGGTGTGATAACGACAGAAGAAGGACTCTACAGATTCGCACTTAGAGAATTCTGGAAATACTACTACAACAAGCTTTCAGAGAACAAAAAGAAAAATCTCCACGAAAAACTGTTCGAAAATCTCCCGGACGACCTCGCAATAAAACACGCTCTATCTCTGGAAGACCCAAAATTAAAGTTTTTCTACGTGCTGAGATACGTGAGAAAGCACTTCTGGGATTATGAAAAGACCAGATCGCTCATTGAATACCTGAGAAGACTGGAAGAGTTTTTCGAAAAGCCCTATTATTCCATAGAAAGCTTGAAGATGAAGCTTATTTTCAGAATAGATCCTCTGGGTGTAGAAAAGGAGAATTTTCATTTTCGCAGATTCAAAACCCTCAGAGAAATAGATGTTGAATCGATCTTGCAAAAAGACTCACTGTCTTATTATGATCTATACAATCTCGTCGTTCTTTCCCGTTTTCACATAAGAGCGGGAAAGAAAGCCCCTCAGGAAATTCTCAACACCATCAAAAGAGAGCTCAAAGAGAAAAACTTCTCCACAAGAGAAAGGCTTTATCTGAAGGCTCATCTTCTCTACGATCTCTTTTCTTCAACTGAAGATCGGGAAGCACTGAAAGAGATGATGAACATTGCCACCTCGGAAGGTTTCCTCGACCTTCAAGTGATGGGTTACAGAGCTTTGGGAGTTCTTTCAAGAACGAGAGCGATGAGCAACTACTACTTCCATCACTCTTTAGAGCTTTCAAGAAAAATAGACCCATCACTTTCCATCGTGGACGAAAGCAATTTGACATGGAGCTTGCTCTACGAGGGAAAAATAACGAACTTCCTCGTCCAGCTTGAAAGACTGAGAAAACAGGCAAGGCTCTTTGAAGACATGCCCATCCTTTCTTACACCTACTTTCTCGAAGGGCTCTACTACATCCACAAGAAAGATTTCCAAAAAGCAGAAGAAGTCTTCAGAACAGAACTCGAACTGGAAGAAAGACACGGAATAGAAAGAAGAGCACTCAGAGGACTGGTCATTAACTATCTGTTTTCTGGAGACGTTGAATCCGCTAAAAGTCTTCTGGAAAAGGATGAACCCGAGTTCGATAGATTCGGATTCGATTTTCTCAAGAGGCTGGTTCTTGCAAAAGACGATTCAGAGCTCTTGAAAATCTGGAAAGAAAGGCTTGAAACTCCTCAGAAATTCTTCAACGAAGAAATCGCTTACGTTTTTACAGAAAGGTTAGCAAAATTGGATCCAGAAGGCTTCGAAGATTTTCTGCTCGAACTTGAAAGGGAAAACGTCGAAAACTCTTCAAATCTCACACTCGCTCTGGTTTATGAAACCTTTTACAAATTCTACAGTGCCCTTGGAGAAAACTTCAAAGCCAAGCGTTATCTCAGAAGGGCGATTTTTGTTTACAACCTGATAGGCTTGAGAGAAGTTTCGGTCAAGCTGGAAGTGGAAGAAAAAACTCAAATTGAAGAGAAAAAAGCACCGTTTTATCTATTGCTGGGTTTCATAGAAACAGAAAAGGAATTTTCTGATATGATGGAGTTTGCTTCGGCAAGGCTTTCAGAAGTAATTCCATACGAAGTTTTTTCAATTCGAATAATTGAGAGAACAACGAAAAAGGTGATGGAAGAATATTCAACATCTCCAATCACTCCACCTATGGAGAAGGACTTCCTCGAAATTTCACCCTTCAGAACGGTCATGTCCTTCCATCTCGATATGAAGCACGACATGATCGTTGGTGTCGAGACCAACCTTGAATGTGACGAAAAGACAGCCTGGGAGCTGGTGGAAACGCTCGAACAATTTGGAAACATTCTCACCACCATTCTCAGAGAACGTCTCTACAGAGACAGAAGTATGAAGGATCCTCTCACGGGAGTTCTGTCCAGGTGGTACTTCATGGAACGTCTTGAGGAAGAGGCGTACAAATCTTCGAGGTATAAATCTCCCCTTTCCATCATTATGTGCGATGCCGATGACTTCAAAAAGATAAACGATCAATTTGGACACGTTGCGGGTGACAAAACTCTCGGCTGGCTGGGAAGAAAGATGAAGTCCGTTTTGAGAAAGAGCGATCTTGTGGGAAGATACGGAGGGGAAGAGTTCATTATAGCTCTCCCGGGAACTTCCCTGGAAGAGGCAAAGATTGTAGCAGAGAAGCTGAGAAAGGCCGTTATGGAAGATCCAGAGAACACCTATCACATCACTCTGAGTTTTGGAGTGGCAGAATACAAAAACGGCGAGGACCCCTTTGAAACAATAAAAAGGGCCGATGAGGCCCTCTACCTGGCAAAAACTCTTGGAAAGAACTCTGTGGTCACAGAGAAAGTACTTTCTCGACGATCTTCTTGAATTCTTCTTCTATTGTGGTTCCTCTCTTATAAACCACCGCAGGCCTTCCTTCGTCTGAGAGGGAAACCACCTCTGGATCCATGGGTATCCTGGCAAGAAGAGGGATACCAAATTCTTCTGCCAGTTTTTCTGTCTCTCCCTTTCCAAAAACGTATATCTTCTCACCACAGTTTGGGCAGACCAGATAGGACATGTTTTCCACCAGTCCGAGTATCTTTCCACTCAATCTTTTGACAAAGTTTATCGCTCTTCTCACATCGTCTCCAGCCACTTTTTGAGGAGTGGAAACGACTATCACAGCGTCAGGTTTTATTATTTGAAAGGTGGAAAGCGCTTCGTCCCCTGTTCCCGGTGGAAGGTCACAGATCAGGTAGTCGAGGTCACCCCATTCTACATCTCTTGTGAGCTGTTCAATCGCCTTGTGTTTGAGAGGACCTCTCCATATGACGGGAGCACCTTCCTGGAGAATCATTGCTAATGAAAAGACTTTCAAAGAATCTCCATACTTTGCTGGAACGATCTTTTCACCTTCGGAAGGTGGCAGAGAAACACCGAGCATCCTTTGAACGTTTGGTCCGTGGAGGTCGAGATCGAGAAGACCAACCTGGTAACCCTCAGCCGCCAGTGCAACAGCAAGGTTCACCGCTACAGTAGTTTTTCCAACGCCACCTTTACCACTCATCACAGCTATCTTCTTCGTTTTTTCCATTCTCAACACCTCAGGATGCGAGAGCTTCTTTCGCTATCTTCACGTATTCTTTGAAAGCTTCAGGATCGTTCACTGCGAGTTCAGAGAGCATCTTTCTGTTTATGGAAACACCGGCAAGCTTCAAACCGTGAATGAGCTCGCTGTATTTGAGTCCTTCGTTTCTCGCAGCGATGTTGATTCTTGTGATCCAGAGTTTTCTCATATCTCTCTTCTTCAGTTTTCTTCCAACATAGGAGTACCATTTCGATCTTACATACATCTGCTTGGCGAGCTTGTACCTTCTGCTGAGAGCTCCTCTGTATCCCTTGGCAGCCTTCAAATATTTCTTTCTCTTCTTTTTCGCGTGTACAGCTCTTTTTACGCGCATGATTTATCCCTCCTCACTTTTTCCCAAGAAGTCTGAGAACTCTGTATTCGTCAGCGCTGGACACAACGTCTTTCTTCCTCAGTTCCCTGAGGGCATTTCTTCTTTTCTTTCCCGTTTTATGACTTCTGTAAGCGTGATTTCTCATTATCTTACCGTTCTTTGTTATCCTGAATCTCTTTGCGGCACTCCTGTTTGTTTTCACCTTCGGCATATCCAGGACCTCCTTCACGAATTTTTGGGTTTCAGCACCATCCACATGTCTCTTCCTTCCATCTTGGGAGGACTTTCCACCGTAGCCAGATCCTCAGTGTCTTTGATAACTCTTTCCAAGATTTCTTTACCCTTTTCTGCGAACATCATTTCTCTTCCTATAAACATCACAACCACCCTGACTTTGTGACCATCTTCCAGGAATCTCCTTATATGCTTCACCTTGGTTTGATAGTCGTGCTCATCGATATTCAGACGGAACTTCATTTGCTTCAACTGAACGGTTTTTTTCTTGCTTTCTTTCTGTTTCTTTGTGAGCTGGTACTTGTACTTTCCGTAGTCCATAATTTTGGCAACAGGTGGATTCTCGTTGGGAGCAACGAGAACAAGGTCAAGCCCCTTCTCCCTTGCAAGTTCCAGAGCTTTTCTGGTTGGCATGACACCTATCATCTTCCCATTTTCGTCCACCACTTTGACTTTTGGAACTTTTATCTGCTCGTTTCTCGGAAGATCCGTGTTTACACCGATATCTATCGCCTCCTTACACTATAAAAAATAGCGGGCAAAAAGCCCGCTTCCCCTCGAAGCTGAATCTTTCAGGGATATTTACCCTGGTAGCCTTCTGCCCCAGGGTGGGAAGCCGGGCTGGCCTCCACTTACTTTTTTAATGAAATCTGGTGGGCCGTGCAGGACTCGAACCTGCAACCCCCTGATTAAGAATCAGGTGCTCTACCTATTGAGCTAACGGCCCACCACATATTCCTTCCGGGAGTGGTGCCCCCGGGAGGAGTCGAACCTCCATTTGCGGATTAGGAATCCGCCGTTCTATCCGTTGAACTACGGGGGCCCCCGCTGGTGGAGCCGATGGGACTTGAACCCACGACCTCTACCGTGCCATGGTAGCGCTCTCCCAGCTGAGCTACGGCCCCACCTCGTCTTTATATTATAACACAATCCTTTTCCTTTGAAAAGACCAGTTCAGACGCGCCGAAGAAGATTATAGCATGAGCATGAAGTATGTTCAACCCCTGTTTTTAAGAAAATCTGGATCTTTAAAACAAAAAGCCCGGTCAGTCAAAATGACCGAGCTGAAAATCCAGGTTTCAACGGTACGAGCTGGTGGCCAGGGGCGGAATCGAACCGCCGACACCTGGATTTTCAGTCCAGTGCTCTACCAACTGAGCTACCTGGCCACCTAACATCTCTGGTGGGAGCGGCAGGACTTGAACCTACGACCTCCTGCTTGTAAGGCAGGCGCTCTCCCCCTGAGCTACGCTCCCACCGCATTGAATATATTACCTTAAAATTTTGAGTTAGTCAACCTCTGGCTCTTCCGTCAGAACGCGCTTTTGCTTTTTCAGGTTCTTCAGAGCGTACATCTGAAGATCTGCGTTTTGAACAATTCCTTCCACATTTTCACCGGGTTTCCAGGTCTCTATTCCATAAGAAAATTCTACCGGGAGTCCCACAGGGTTGAAAATTAATTTTTTCTCAAGTCTTTTCACAATGTTTTCAACAGTTTTTTTGTCGGTATCCGGGAAAGCAATAAGAATTTCGTCTCCGCCGAATCTAACCGCACAATCGGTTTTCCTGATGTTTTTGATGATCTCACTTGCAACGTACTTCAAAAGTTTGTCGCCCATTCTATGAGAATACTTATCGTTGATGGTTTTGAAATCATCCAGATCGATGATGAGAAAGGAGATGCCTTTTCCATTCTTTCTTTTTTGCCTTTCCATTTCCATTGGGAGCCACTCCTCAAAGAAGTAGTACCTCGTGTAAAGTCCTGTGAGATAGTCTTTTATGGCTATTTCTTTTAATCTCTTGAAGATTTTTGTTACGCCAAAAAAGGTAACCACTATCCCAACAAGTATGATATTATATCCAAATGTTCCGTTGATCTCTGTAAGTAAAAGCCCCCCTGTTATGATAGAAACTCCAAGTTCCAGAAAATAACTTCCCAGATTCCTCGCGTACTTTCTCACGATAACGACGAAGAAGAAAAGAAGCACAGCAGCTGTTAAATGGGTGATCATCTCTATCAACGAGGCTCACCCCCCCACTTCGTATTTTCCAATGAAAACCTTCAAATCCTTTGGAAACACCAGAAGATGTGGAGGGATCACAAGGTAAAAACCCTTCCGCTTCGCTTCCACAGAGAAGCTGTGCTGCTCTTTTTCACCCTCGAGCTTCACTTCCACGGTGGCTGTGGCTTGATCGCTCGGTGAAAAGATCCATCCAGAAAAAACGATTCCCTTTTGGAATTCGTCTTCGAAAAGAGTAAAATATTTCACAAGGAACGACCTGGTTCCCGTGCTCTCGTAGAGTTCCTCGGGAAAATCCACCGAGAGCGGCACAAGATACAGGAAAGATCCAAAAGAAATTGAAAGCAGAACAGAAACAATCAAAAAAGCCAGTGATTTTCTCACGTCGCTCACCCCCGGAGGTGGTAGAGGTGAACATCTTTGAAGCGATCGAGAATAGGCACTCAGTGCGGGATTTTTTGGAAAGGAAAATGCCGGAGAGAGTAAAAGATGATATTGAAAATCTTTTAGTAAAGTTTATCACAAAGAAACTGGACTGGAAAATAAATCTTTCCTCATTTCCAAGTTACATTTACGCAAAAGCTGAAAAACATTTTGACGAACTCGTCGAATACGGTTTTCAGGGAGAACAAATAGTCCTTTTTCTCACAGCACAGGGTTTTGGAACGTGCTGGATGGCTCGCTCACCCCATCCGGACGTTCCTTACATCATCGTCTTCGGATACCCCAGGACCAGAAATTTCACCAGAAAGAGAAGACCCATCACCTCCTTTCTCGAAAACGACCTGGAAGAACTTCCACCCGAGATCGTAAAAATCGTTGAGATGACGATCCTGGCACCGTCTGCCCTGAACAGACAGCCGTGGAAAATCAAATACACCGGCGGTGAACTCTGCATCTCTTCGGAAAGGCCTGTAGACCTGGGAATAGCCCTGTCACACGCGTACCTCACAGCCCGGGAGATATTCAAAAGAGAACCTGTGATACAAAAAAGAGAGGAGGATACGTATTGTTTGATCCTGAATCCTTGAAGAAATTAGCGATAGAAATAGTCAAAAAATCCATAGAAGCGGTTTTTCCCGACAGAGCAGTGAAAGAAACGCTGCCGAAGTTGAACCTCGATCGAGTGATTCTCGTTGCCGTTGGGAAAGCAGCGTGGCGAATGGCAAAAGCTGCTTATGAAGTTCTTGGGGAGAAGATAAGAAAAGGTGTGGTTGTAACAAAGTACGGCCACAGCGAAGGACTGATAGATGATTTTGAAATCTACGAGGCAGGCCATCCGGTTCCCGATGAAAACACCATAAAAGCCACCGAGAGAGTCCTCGAACTTGTTGATCAGCTGAATGAGAACGACACAGTCCTCTTTCTTCTTTCCGGAGGAGGTTCTTCCCTCTTCGAGTTGCCCGCGGAAGGAGTGTCTCTCGAAGAAATTCAAAAGCTAACCAGCGCTCTCTTGAAAAGTGGTGCAAGCATAGAAGAGATAAACACCGTGAGGAAACACCTGTCGCAGGTGAAAGGTGGTCGATTCGCGGAGAGGGTGTTTCCCGCTAAAGTCGTAGCGCTCGTCCTCTCCGATGTACTCGGTGACAGATTGGACGTGATAGCATCCGGTCCCGCATGGCCAGACAACTCCACCTCTGAAGACGCTCTGAAAGTTCTGGAAAGGTATGGAATAGAAATCAGCGAATCGGTGAAAAGAGCGATCCTTCGAGAAACACCGAAGCATCTATCGAACGTGGAGATAGATTTGATAGGAAACGTTCAAAAGGTGTGTGACGAAGCTAAAAAACTGGCAAAAGAAAAAGGGTTCAACGCGGAGATAATAACCACTTCTCTGGACTGCGAGGCCAGAGAAGCGGGAAGGTTCATAGCGAGCATCATGAAGGAGGTCAAGTTCAAAGACAGACCTCTGAAAAAACCAGCCGCGTTGATCTTCGGTGGAGAAACGGTCGTTCATGTGAAAGGAAACGGCATCGGAGGAAGAAACCAAGAACTTGCTCTCTCGGCAGCGATAGCCCTCGAAGGGATAGAAGGAGTGATTCTGTGTTCAGCAGGAACAGATGGAACGGACGGCCCCACAGACGCAGCTGGAGGAATCGTGGATGGAAGCACGGCAAAAACGCTGAAAGCAATGGGAGAAGACCCCTACCAGTATCTGGAGAACAACGATTCGTACAACGCTCTGAAAAAATCTGGAGCGCTCTTGATAACAGGACCTACGGGAACGAACGTCAACGACTTGATAATAGGCCTCATCGTCTAGTTTTCGCCAGAACATAAACGAAAACTTTGCTGACTCCATTCCTGAAAAGGGTTTCCACGCAGTCTCTTACACTGGTTCCCGTCGTCAAAACATCGTCTATCAGTATCACGTTCTGAGGAGGATCCTTCTTACAGATGAATCTTCCGGTTCTTTTCCTCTCTTCTTTGCTCTTTTCCACCTGTCTTCCTTCCGACACGTTTTCCAGAACAGCGTCAAACGGTATGCCCAACTCTTTGCTCATCCTCTTCGCTAAAAGCCTCATGTGATCGAAGCCTCTGTTTTCGAGAGAATCAAGCGAAGAAGGAACCCATGTGATGAGGTTGGCTTCTCTGGGAAAATAACTGTAAAGTTTCAGAAAAAGCTTCACCAATGTTCCGGAAAGAGAAACTTCACCATGATATTTGTAAAGCCTTATGATGCGTTCAATTTCATCCGTGTAGTCAGAGTACACAAAAAGCTCGTATTTTCTGTGAACTTCACGATAAAAAGAAGGTCCATTTTTAAGGACCTTCTCTTCGCAGTTCTCACACAAAGATCTGAGTGGTGACACTTCCTTGCCACAGAGAAGGCAGTTATTCTCAAAAAGATAGTTCAGCACCTTCGCCAGATTCTTCTCGAATCTATCCAGGATACCTTCCTTACCCCCTTTTGTTTCAGCTTGTTTTTCTCTTCATCAGAGATGGGAAAGTTGAACGCCACCTCCGTGCCCGAAAGGTCAATTTTCTCAAGGGCATTTATGACATCGCTTCTGTTCAGTTCCACAACGTGAAGGACGAGTTTTCCTTCTTTTGTCACAGCACAGCTGTCAAAAACTGGATGCATAGAGAGCACCTCTGTGAAGTCGTTTGTTGGAACGGGTTCTCTCAGGTATCCAGACGCTCCCAAAAGAACGAGGCCCTCTTCTTGATGGAGCAAGTCCTTTATCCTCAAACCCTCCACATCACCTTCGAAATCCTCTGCCACGATGAAGTCAAACTTCTTCTCTCCTCTGAACACACCTTTGAGTGCGAAAACACCACCCTCGATTTCTGGAAGATCACCCGTCGATGAAGCGTAAACAATCTTCCCGTTTTTAACCAGAACGCACGCTCCCTGGGGCAGGAACCTTATTAGATGCGAAGCGAGACCGATATCCTCAACCAGTTCTGGAGGAATACTCACTGGCAGGAGACTGACAGGCGCTTTGATACCTTCCTGCAATCTTTCCAGGACGATTGCTTTCCAATCCTTTATGAAAAACAGATTAGACAGGTGCTCAAGAACTTCGGAATGAACTTTCAAAAAATATGCCAGCCCTTTGAGAAGAAGGTACCTCCTAGTTTGAAGGGAAACGTCCCCCGCTCTTTCTATCTCAGAGAAGGTGAGTTTCAAATCCTCCAAGGAGGTCGCTACAAGCTTTTCACGATAATTCTTGATCGCCTTCAGAAAAAGGAGAGTTCTGTTCTCATCGACGGTCGAAAGAATCTTTTCCTCTCGTTTCTCGGAAGGCAAATCTTTCCAGTTCAGATAAAGAAGATCGAAGTCGTCTCTTTCAAACGGTCTTATCCTGGGGATTCTATCTTTGAGAATCTCGAAGCAGTCGTCATCAGCTAAGATTTCGTATGTTTCATCGAGTCCATCGAGAATTTCAATCAGTTCGTCTTCGAATATGGAGACACTCAGAAGGATTCTCACAACTATACCTCCCTATTTGGTGTGTTTATGCGCAATTTTCGTGGCGGCAAACGAATCGGGTTTTATCTGATAGGGGTACCCAACCCCCTTCACGTAACCTATCACACTGGACACGAGATCTTTTGTGAGACCTTCGTAACCTATGTCGAGGTGGATAACGGGTTTTCCCAGTTTCAATATCTCCTCTACGAATCTGGCCATCTCGAGGCTCATCTCCGCTTCTCTGAAAATCCGCGAGTACAGATCTTTTCCATTTCCGTCCCTGTACACCGTGTAGAAGTAAGTGGCACCGCTCCCAAAACGATACACCACGAGTGCCGTGGCATATATCACTTTCCCGTCCTTCACATCGCTGTCCGTCCCGACGAACACGCTGTATTTGTATCCTTCTGTAAACTTTTTTACGAGCTCTTGAACTGTTCTGTAATCCACTTTTCCCCAGGTTGGACTCTTCAGATAACGGAACCTACCACCTCCTGTAGACTACCAACGGCACCACCAGTTCCTGATAAGAAAGGCTCCCGTGTCTTCCAGACAAGCTCTCTTCCTTTCCTGTGTACCTGTAGTTAAAGGAAAAAGTCTCTTTTGTTATCAGAACAGCGTCTCCCACTCTGCTGAAAAATTCCGAGTGCTTTCTTCCAGTTCCAAAAAGATGGACGAAATCTTTTGGATCGAGAAAAACGGCAAAATCTCCGTATTTCTCCTTAAGATATTCTATCAAAGCTCTCTTTTTTTTCGTATAAAGAAACATCATTCTCTGTTCTCCAGTGGGGGGTCTGTCAAGAAACCTCATGACTTCAGAAGAAAAATCCCACCATATTTCGTTGTCTTGAGGTGTTGAAATCTGCCCGTGGTCGCTCACAAGGAAAAAGAGTGTGTCCTGCTTCAGCCTGCGGAGAAGTTCGAACTTCAGGATCCTGTAAATCCATCTCAGCTCTCTGATATACTCTCTTCCAACACCGTTTTTGTGCGCTATCGAATCCAACGTTGGCCAATAGATAAAAACCAGCGTTCTGTCAGGGTTTTCAAGAATCTCAAGAGTTTTTTCAATCATGTCCCCAAAACTCGAAAATCCGATCTGCTCCGATCCCCGGGACATTATTCTGGAAAAACCCGTTCCCAGAAGATACCTTGGAACAAGAAAGAAGTTCTTCACCTTATCTTGAAGCCTCTGAAAGATAGTGATGAACCTGAAATCGTGAAACCTGAGCACGCTGTCTCTGAGAAGGCCCGGAGGGGACATCTCTATCATGTTCACAAGGCTTCCCACTTCTCTGAGATAAAGGATGTAGCCCAAAAAGCCGTGTTCTAACGGTGTGAGGGCAGAGTAGAGACTGGGAAGAGCAGCAGCGGTGGTGGTTGGAAAAACAGACGAACAGGGAAAAACCAGCACATCGTCATCATGAATCATGTCCGAAAAGATCTCAAAACTGAGGCCGTCTACTACCATAACGATCACTTTTCTCACGTTTTCAAGAACTCGCTTGGGGAAATTGAATGGCCTATGTAGTGGTTTTTCATCGAACAACTCGAGAATCGAGTTTGAAAAATTGACGATAGAGTTCTCATAATCCGGCCAGAAAAGACCTTCATCCAGTTTTTTGAGCTCCATTCCGTTCCTCTTTCCTCCCTTTCGTGTGGTAAGATTTGAAACGGAAACAACGGACAACGGGGCTGATACCGTGTTGAGGGTCCTCATCAGAAAAGATGCCGTCAACGTTTTCAAAGATATGATATCAGAGATATCCCACGATGTGATCTGGGACCTGTACGAAGGAGAAGACTACAGAGACAAGATCCTTGCCGAAAAGTGGGATGTAGTTTTCGGTGAAAAAATTCTGGAAATGGAAGACACCCTTTTTGTCCAGTCTTTGAGGGAGCTGGAACTTGCCTTGAAGTACGCGGCTGCCAGAAAGGATCTTGAAACCATCAAGGCAAGATTCAACCTTTTACTCTACACCCCAGAGCTTCAGGGAGCCAAGATAAAGGAAATTCTGTTCCGAGTTTTGAAATTTTACAACTCTTTTTCAATTTTTGCGCTGGTTTCAGAGAAAGGAGTTCACAGGCACGCGTACGTAGATTTTGTAACGGGTGGAAATTATCTTTCTCTCACCTATCATGAAGATCTTCCGCTGAACATAAATTCGCACACTGTTTTCATCGACGATGTGCCTCCAGATTTCTCGCCTGCTGGCCTTGGTGGCAGAAAGATAATACTGGGAATGGACAGCACACCGAAAAACAACATCCCCTTCGTCGAAATACCGCCTTTGAGAGAAAGAAAGATGGATATCCCCTACATGCTTGACGGGGTCATAAAGTCTCTTCAGTTCCAGGGGAAAACGGTGAAAATCGATGACGATCTGACAAAGCTCCTGATAGAGTACCACTGGCCCGGGAACACACAGGAATTTCTCGAGAAGGTCTATGAAATAATTACTCTGGAGAATCCCATCGATCAGGCGATGAAAATTGCCAGCGGAATCGATGAGATAAAAGGTCTGAACCTGAAGGAATTTGTTGACTCTCTGGTTGAATTCGTGGAAAAAAAGGTCATAAAGAAAGCCCTCGAGGAAAACGAGGGCAATCGAAAGAAAGTGTGTGAAGTTCTGAATATGAACTACAAGACCCTGTCTTACAAGATGAAGAAATACGGCTTAACCTGATCGGCGTGCAAAATAGACCAGTTCAGCTTCTATGAACATGTCTATATCTCCATCCATAACGGCGTCAACGTTTGCCGTTTCTACTCCGGTTCTGTGATCCTTGACCATCGTGTACGGATGAAAAACGTAAGATCTTATCTGGTTTCCCCAGGAAATGTCTTTGAGCTCTCCCTGAATCTCCTGTATTTCTCTTTGCTTTTTTTCCATCTCGAGTTGGTACAGTTTCGCCTTGAGTATCTTCAGCGCGGTTTGTTTGTTCTGGTGCTGCGATCTTTCGTTTTGACAGGAGACCACAATCCCAGTTGGCAGATGCGTGATTCTCACGGCAGATTCGGTTTTGTTGACGTACTGTCCACCGTGTCCAGAAGCTCTGAAGGTTTCTATCTTTAGATCTTCCGGTCTGATCTCTATATCCACGTCGTCATCTATTTCCGGAATCACATTCACAGAGGCGAAAGAAGTGTGCCTTCTCCTGGCCGCGTCGAAGGGTGAGATCCTAACCAGTCTGTGAACTCCGGATTCGTGTTTCAAGTAACCGTAAGCGTATTCACCTTTTATGAGGATCGTGGCATCCTTGATGCCAGCTTCCTCTCCTGGCTGCAGCTCTACAATCTCAACATCGAAACCTTTTCTCTCCGCCCATCTCATGTACATTCTGAGAAGCATCTGCGCCCAGTCCTGGGACTCAGTACCACCTGCACCTGGATGGACCGACAGATAAGCGTTGTTCGGATCGTATTTTCCGTTCAGAATGATCTCAAGTTCCAGCTTTTTGACGGCGTCCTCCAGTTCCTGGACTATTTCTTCCACGTGCTGAGCCATTTCTTGATCCTCATCAGAAAGTTCTATAGCGACTTCCAGATCTTCGAACAAAGATCTCACTCTCTTCAAATCTTCAGAGATGCTCTTCAGCCTCTTCAGTTTCTGGGTGTACTCGCGCGCTTTTTTCTGGTCGTCCCAAACCGACGGGTCTGTGAGCTTTTTTTCTATTTCTTCGATCTCTTTATCAACCTCGTTTTCATTAACCACAGAAAGTACGTCCTTATACTTTTTTTCAAGTTCCTCTATCCTTGTTCTAGTTTCGAAACTGATCATACCCATCACCTCTTCACTCTTATTCTACCAAAGCTGGGTAATCCATCTTTTTTCTTTTTCTTCTCTGTGGCTCTTCTCATCGCTCTGTTCACAAGATTGAATTCTTCATGCACGAGTCTAATTTTACCAAGTTCTTCTTTGGCCTCTTTTTCATCCTTCTCCGAAACTTTAACAACTCTGAGAACGTAGTTGGCTATCGTATCGTTTATTCTCCTCATCATCTCATCAAACATGTAGTACGTTTCCTTTTTGAACTCAACGATAGGATCTTTCTGACCGTAAGACCTCAGCTGAACGGCTTCCTTAACGTTCTCTACCTCTTCCAGGTATCGTCTCCAGTGGTCGTCTATTATTCTGAGCATCAAGAATCTGATCACTTTCCTGTAATCTTCACCTATTTCCTGCTTCTTTCTTTGATACTCCTCCCAAAGTCTATTGAACAGATAGTCGTGAAGTTCTTCAGAAGAACTGAATTGCTTTCCGTCCAGGTCAAACAAACCAGCCGGGAAGAAAGAGAGAGAGTTCTTGAGGCTTTCGATATCCCAATTTTTTCCGGAGCAGAACTCCTCAACCCTTGTACTGACAACATCTTCGAAGATATCCTTCAGATATTCGTCGTAGTCTCTTTCGAGAAGGATCTGATCGCGAAGCGAGTACACCGCTCTTCTTTGTTTGTCGAGGACATCGTCCATTTCCATCAAGGTTTTTCTTATCGAGAAGTTGATACCTTCAACCTTCTTCTGAATGTTCTCAATGAGCTTTGAAAGCATCGGATGCTGTATGGGCTGTCCTTCCTCTATTTTGAGTATGTTCATCACTTTTCCAATCTGTTCACCACCGAAGATTCTCAGAAGGTCGTCTTCGAGAGAGAGGAAGAAGATGGACTCTCCTGGATCTCCCTGCCTACCGGCACGTCCCCTCAGCTGATTATCGATTCTTCTGCTCTCGTGTCTTTCCGTTCCTATGATACACAGTCCTCCAAGTTCCGCCACCCCCGGGCCGAGTTTTATATCCGTTCCTCTCCCAGCCATGTTGGTGGCGATCGTCACCATGCCTTTTTGCCCGGCTTTGGCAACGATCTCAGCTTCTTTTTCGTGGTATTTCGCGTTCAAAACTTGATGGGGGATTCCTTTCTTTTTCAGCATGGAACTGAGAAGTTCACTCTTTTCAATAGAGGTTGTTCCGACGAGAACTGGCTGACCTTTTTTATAACGCTTTTCGATTTCTTCCACGATCTTTTCGTACTTCTCTTTCTGAGTCCTGAAGACCAAGTCATCGTGGTCCTTCCTTATCATGGGCTTGTGAGTGGGAATAACCACCACTTCCATACCGTAAACCTGTACGAATTCGCTCTCCTCCGTTTTGGCTGTTCCTGTCATACCGGCGAGCTTTTCGTACATTCTGAAGTAGTTCTGAAATGTGATCGTCGCGTAGGTGATGGATTCTTCTTTTATGGGCACTCCTTCTTTGGCTTCAATAGCCTGGTGGAGTCCTCCACTGTAGCGTCTGCCAGGTAGCAGTCTTCCTGTGAACTCGTCAACGATAATAACTTCACCGTTCATGACGACGTAATCGACATCTTTTTTGAACAAGTGCAGGGCTTTCAAAGCGTTTATGAGATGGTAGAGAAGAGACACGTTTCCTGGATCGTAAAGATTTTCGACACCGATGATCTTCTCTGCTTTCGCTACACCCTCTTCGGTGAGAATGATGGTCCTCGCTTTTTCATCTACCGTGAAGTCCTTATCTTTAACAAATTTCTTAGCGATCTGAGCGAATCTCCTGTACACAGAAGGACTCTCTTTGGAAGGACCGGAGATGATCAGTGGGGTCCTTGCTTCGTCTATGAGCACGCTGTCGGCTTCGTCCACAATAGCGTAGAAGTGTCCCCTCTGCACCTTGTCGTTGTAATCGAGAACGAGGTTGTCCCTCAGGTAGTCAAAGCCGAATTCGTTGTTCGTGCCGTAGGTAACATCGCATAGATAGGCTTCTTTTCTGGTTATCTCTTTGAGTTCCACCTGGAAGGCCTCAACGGCTTCCTTGTTCATAGATTCTTCTTTCAAAACTTCTCCGTTGAAACTTTCTGGCCAGACGCTCCAGTTTTCTTCTATTGCTTTTCTGGCGAGATCAGGGTTTTTCCAAACCACTTCGTATGACTTTCCCAGAGAATTTATCACACCAACTCTCAAACCAAGGAACAGATATACAGGCCCCATCCAGAGCGCGTCTCTTCTGGCCAGATAGTCGTTGACCGTGACCAGATGAACACCCTTTCCGATGAGGGCGTTCAAATAAATCGGCATGGTGGCGGCGAGGGTTTTTCCCTCACCGGTCTTCATCTCGGCCACTTTCCCTTCGTGGAGCGCTATACCACCCATCACTTGGACATCGAAGGGTCTCATCCCGAGTGTTCTTCGTGCTGCTTCTCTAACCAACGCGAACGCTTCAAAAAGGTGTTCATCGGCGTTCTCAAAGGAATTCACTTTTTCCTTCAGTTCCGTGGAAAGTCTTATCAGCTCGCTGTTTTTCTTTGAGCGTAAATCGGACTCTATTTGATTTATTTTTGAGACCATCTTCTCGTATTTTTTCAAAATGCGCTTGTTCTTATCGAAGAGTATCATTTCACATTACCTCCAATCTGTATTTTATGAGACCATCTTCCTCATAGCCTATCAGAAGAAGACTCGACCTTGGAGAAAATCCGAGGAGCTTATCGAAGAGTGTGTAAAGGTCAACGAACACCTCGAGAAAAACGCTTTGAGGTGCTTCTTTTTCCAGAAAGACGAAGCTCGGGTGATTTTCGAGTCTTTTTTTGTTCAAAGTCTGCAGAAATTCCACTTTTTTTATGGATGAAACAACGAGTTTCCCGTTGTAATCGAAGAAGTGAAGAAGCAAACCTCCCACATCGAGCTGCAGTTCTTCTCCCACAAGTTTCGCACCACGGCTGACGAGATCGGACGTCACCTCATCCAGCGTTTTATTCTCCATCAGGAAAGCGAACCGTGGAGTTTCATACAGAGAAGCCAGAAACATAGAGCTCCCCTCAGAAGAAATCGTGTTGAAAAACTTCTCCACATCGCTTCCTTTGAACATATTCGTGAAAAACCACATGAGGAGTTCAGGATCGCTTGTGAATGCAAAAAGATCTCCCAGATACGGTAGTTTACCAATATATTCTTTATCTGATACCCTGAACGGACTGGCCTTCTGCGTGATCTCAACGGTGAGGTGCGATTCTTCCACTTGTCCCACGATTTCGACTTCGCCTTCTTTCCCAAACAAGCTCATTTTCTTGATACGGGCAAATAGTGGTTTATCAGCCGTGTCTTCACTCTCTTCTATCTTTTCGAACACAGTCTCTGTTGAAGAGATCAAGACGTAGTCTCCTGATATTTTCGAGAAAAGAGGTGTGTTGTTTCCCAGAACAAAGAGATCATCACTTTTGATGAAGGTGCGATCCATCACCTTTGCAAAATCCTCAATGAACCTTTCTGGAGCCGTTGTCTTGAAGGCTATGAATCCATCTATTTTTTCTGGTAAGGAGAGAATATCGTTGATATCCAGAGTGAAGAGGTTCGAAATATCTTCCTTTCCGCAGATCACTATCTCGTTTGAAATGCCCTGAAAGAACTCTTCAGGATCGTTCAATCGACTTTCCACCCATTTCACAACTGTTTCTTCGTAACCGACACCTTTCGAGAACAAAAATTCAAAGAGCGGCAGTTCTTTCAAAGCCGAGTAGAACTCTCCGGTATTCTTTATATGGATAAAGTAATCGTAGTTCTGCAGAACAGGTACTGAAAAAGACAGAGAAGCTATTAAAAGCAGAAAAAATACTGTTTTCTTCATCTTTCCCTCTCCCCAAAAAACCTCCAGGCTTGTTCTACAATATTTTTCAGATCTATCTCAGCGTTCTCCCCTTCCTTTTTGACCCAGAAAAAGTACTCTATGTTCCCTTCCGTTCCTTTGATTTTTGAAAAACAGCACCCTTTCAAAATAAAACCGTTTTCGATTAATCTCTTTCGTATTTCCCCCAGTACTTCAAGGTGGACATCAGGATCTTTTACGATACCCCTTTTTACGAATCTTCTTGGAGCTTCGAACTGAGGTTTTACGAGCAAAACAGCATCACCGGTGTTCTTCAGTATCCTGGAAATGGCAGGGATGATCTTTTCCAGAGAGATGAAAGACACATCGCAGGTTACAACATCCACTTTCTCCCCTAGATCTTCAGGAGTTAAATAGCGAGCGTTCACCTTTTCCATCACAACAACCCGGGGGTCGTTTCTCAATTTCCAGTGAAGCTGGCCGTATCCCACATCCACAGCGTACACTTTCTTTGCCCCACACTGGAGGAGAAAATCCGTGAATCCCCCCGTAGACGCTCCTATGTCGCACGCGACTTTCCCTGAAACGTCTATTTTGAAACTCTCGAAGGCAGACTCGAGTTTGTACCCTCCTCTGCTCACATACTTTGGCTCCTCGAGGAGTTCGACATCGGCATCTTCTGGAACGAGTTTGCTGGCCTTTGTGACTTTTTCTCCGTTCACGAGGACCTTCCCCGCCATGATTAACGTCTTCGCTTTTTCTCTGCTCTCCACGAGTCCCCTTTCTAAAACAAGCTGGTCTAATCTCTTCTTATCAGCCACAATTCATCCCCTGCCTTTATCACCGTTCCCCAGTCAAAAAGACGCACTTTCTCAACTTCTTCGAACTCCTTTTTCTCCGTACCAAACATCACAACTCGCTTTCCCGAAACGAAGAGAGGCATCCCAAAGTTTCTGATGAAGAACCCTTCCATATCCTCTCCATCTACCTTTCCATCTTTGTAAACGAGCAGTCTACCCTTCCACACAGCGAAATCATCTGCTTCCATTCTTTCGATCGTCTCTCCGTCCTGTGCGTTCAAAACGAGTACTTCGTCTCCAGCACCCAGAAAAACGCGATCCTTAGAAGAGTCCAGCCCCCAGGCTCCTTCGAATTTCTTCTCCCAGAGAAGCTGTCTTGTTTTGAGATTGTAACTTCTCAAGAAACCGCACACATCGAGCACGTAGAAAATATCACCCTGAAAGGAAAACTCCACCGGTGCATTTGAAACTTTCCACGACCATTTTCCTTTTATATCCACAAGGAAACCCGATGCCGTTAAAACAAAATTGTTCCACCTGAACAGAATTGTATCATCGATCTCTTTACTTCCCATCCTGTGTCTGGTGATCACTATTCCATCAACCACATCAACGGGTTCTTCGATCTTTAGGATTTTTTCTTCCATCATAAGAAATCCATCGCGATAGATGCACTCTTTTTCTCCGTCCAAAAAGACCATATCGATATTCCTGTAGAGCCCTGGGACGTCTTCTATGAAAATGTCCCTTCCTGCGTATATCATCTTCCCACCAATCTGGTAAAACTCTTCGTCAACCACCTTTCTGTAGTTTCCTATTTCCAGAGCATGTTTCTCTTTCCACTGAGGAATTATCACAACGGGAGCTTTTCTTCCCGCAAAAGTCGCAGTCGGTTGAAGGCTCCTTTCAAACTTTCCATCTCTGTAAACGACGAGGAAAAACTCATCGGGAAGCTGAGAATCTGGAAAGATTCCCCTAACAGCTCTTCTGAAGTGTTCCGGGAAGGAGTCTTTTGTTGAGAGATTTTCAAAGTTATCCACGGACTTTTCTTCGAATATCAACTGAAAGGCAACGTAATTTTCCTTAGTTCGAATCTTGACAATGAGGGGTGTTCCCGAACCAGTCAGTACTCCTTCTTCAGAGAGAAGATCTCTCACAACGCCTTCGTACTCAGAGGGTCCATCGTAAACAAGCGTCACCACAGGAAGCCGTTTCCATTCCTCGATGATCTCGATTTCAGATGACGTCGGAGTCGCATCACCGAGGAAGTAAAGTACTCCGTTTTCCTCAATCCTGTAATTGAAAGCAAGAATCAAAACAGCACTTTGTAAAAGTACAAGCCATGTGCAGGTGCGGTACCAGCCGCCGCGCTCCTGTCGCGTGCTTCGAGCACCTCCTTCATCTTCTCAGGTTCCCACTGCTTCAAACCAACTTTCACAAGAGCGGCAACGATGTTTCGAACCATTCTTCTCAGAAAGGATCTCCCCTCCACTCTTATGAGAACAAGATCGTTTTTTAACCTCAAAATTCTGATTCTGTATATGGTCCGCACAGGATCTCTTTCATCACTCCCCGTCTTGAAAGAGGTGAAGTCGTGGGTACCTTCCAGATACTTCACCGCTTTTCGCATCGCATCGAGATCGAGCTCGTAGGGAAACCACCAGACGTATTTTCTGAGGAAAACGTTCTTCTGCCTCGAAGTCAGAATGAAGTAGTGATAGATTCTCTTTGTCACATCGAAACGGGGATGAAAATTCACAGGAACTTCGAAAACCTCTTTCACATAAACATCATCCGGAAGATTCGCGTTCATGGCGTTTCTTATGTCCTCGGTGGTCATTCGATCGTTCGGACAGTTGAAAGCGATGAGCTGACCGTTCGCATGAACACCGGTGTCCGTTCTTCCCGCCGCCTGGATGTAGATTCTCTGTTTGAATATCCTTTCAAGGGCATCTTCTATGACTCCCTGAACCGTTCTGACATCGGGTTGACCCTGGTATCCGAAGAAATTGCTTCCATCGTACTCGATCACTGCCGCCACGCGCTTCATCTTTTCACCCCGATTCGTGCTATATTTTTACTGTACCAGATCATATTTTAACAGCCGGAGTTGAAACACATGTGGAGAAAAACCGTCCTCTTTTGCATCTTCCTTGTGTCTTACCTTTTCTCAGCACAACTCATGGTCGTCCAGGGAAACCTCGCCTCCCTCGTGGAAGTGGAAGGAGACTCCTTGAAGAAGAACCTGGAGGTCACCTTTCCATTCTCTCCTCTCGATGGAGTCGTGGTTTCAGATACGGCATATTTTGCGACCGGAAACGCTCTTCTGGAGTACAATCTGAAGAGCAAAGAAATCATCCGATCGCTGAAAATACCGGCAAAGAAATTGAAGTGGAACGATGAACGTTTGGTGGTGATCTGCGAAAAAGAGGTTCTGCTTCTGGATCCCGTTTCTTTCAAATACAGCAAGATCAGTTTTCAACAATCCGTTTCTGACGTCGATTTCTACGAAGGCTACCTGCTGGTGAGTCATGGAAAATACGTTTCTCTCATGAAGAACAGTGAAGAGATCTGGAAGATAGAGGCCGAGGCAGAGATAAACAAGATTTCTGTAAACAAAGAGAAAAAAGCGTTCGCCGCTTTAACTTCCGATGGAACGATTTTTCTGGTGGATTTGGAAAACGTTTTGGCACCGAAGGTCGTTTTCTTCTCGAAATTTGAAGAAGCAGAAGACTTAGAATGGATCGAAGACTTTCTGATCGTCTTTTTCAGAAACAAAGTGATCACCATGAACGCGGCAAAATTGACGTCTCCCAGAGCGTTCAAAGAGTATATTGCAAGCGGGAACACCACATCGGTTGTAAAACTCCTGGATTCAATCCTCTTCACAAAAGGTAACGACCTCTACAGAGTGGGAGTCTTCTCTCTGAAGAAGATCGGAACAGCTCAAAGGGTTTTTCCGGTTCTTGCTCAGGGTGAGATGTACACACCGGGAGATCTGATCTGGCAGCTGAATCTGGAAGCCGAGGTGAGATCTTCACCCGTCATTTTTGAGAATCTGCTGGTTGTGGCGGATGTAGAAGGAATCGTTCACGCTATCTCGATGAGCGGTGGAAAACTCTGGAGTTACAGAACAGGTTTCGTCATAACGGCACCACCCCGCGTTTTCATGGAAAGGATCTACGTAACGAGCTGGGACAACTTCCTCTACGCCATATCTCAAAACGGTCAGCTGGTGTGGAAAATCGATCTTGGGGCTGATGTTTCAAAGCCTTTTGAAGTGAATTCCTACGGTATTTACCTTGCCACCGACAGCGGCGAAGTGTACTTCATCGATCACGATTCTTCCATCGTGTGGCGATTCAAAGACGAAGAGTGGATTTCAACCGGTGTAACGGTCGATGAAAACGGAGTCGTCTATTTTGGAACTTCGAGAAGTCTGTACTCTCTCTATTCAAATGGTTCCTTGAGATGGAAAACCCGCACAGGATATCTTCTAACGATGAAACCAATAATCATCGACAGATATGTGATCACTGGAAGTAACTCAGGCTGGTTGTTGTGCGTTAACAGAACAAACGGTAACGTGGTCTGGAAAAAGAAACTTCCTCTCTCGCTGAATTCACAACTTTCAGCTTTCGAAGGTACCGTTTTTGTGAACGCGGAAGATGGAATCTACTCGATCGACCTTTCCGGTAATGTGAAAAGAATCATTTCAGCTTCCACTCCTTCTCCGGTGGCTGTTTCAAAGGAAGGATACGTATACTTCGTGTCTGAGGGCGTTCTTTACTCCTTCACGCTCGATGGAAAGAGAAGATGGGAAAGAAAGGTCGGGGAGAGTACCGTAGAACCCGTTGTTGGTGAAGAACGTGTAGTGGTTGTCACCAGAAGTGGAAATCTCTACTGTTTCTTCGATTCTGTTCATCCTTAGTATTTCTGAATAGGACCGAATCTTTCAAAGGGCCAGATCCTCAAAATTGGCCATCCTATGATGTGGTCCTTAGGGACAAAACCGAAATATCTGCAGTCAAGACTTTCCTTTGTGTTGTCCCCCATCAGGAAGTAAAATCCTTCCGGCACCCTTATTCTGATCGTACCATCATCTGTTTTTCCGACGTACTTCTTGAGATCGAGTTTGGAGTAATATTCCTCGTAAAACTCATGGTAGATCATTCCTGGGATGTAATAGGATTTCGTTTTCTCGTCGTAGTAAACCATGGATGGATCGAAATAGTTCAACAAACCGGGGAGGAAAGCTTCTCCGTAGCTTAGACCTTCCTCCCCGATGAGGGAGAAAACAAGAACTGCCGCTGTTCTACCGTAATTCTTCGCGATATCGTATATGAAATCTCTGTACGCCTGTTTGTCTTTTCTCAGCTTGCTGGCCGTGTACAGCCAATCGTAAAAATCTTCGTACTTGAAGATTCCCTCCGGTTCGTAGTACCTGTCCTTCAAAACTTCCGGAATTTCACCGTTCACGTAGAGCTTTCCGTCCTTTATTTCGAGGACGTCTCCACCCTTTCCAACGAGACGCTTCACGTACTTTACATGACCCCTGAACTTACTGGGAGAAAAGAGATCCATGAATTTATCGAAAAGTCGAAGCATGTGGCTTGCTCTTTCATCCACGAACGGTGACCAGAAAACCACAATCTCTCCTATCTGCGGTTCACGTACAGTGTACGTGATCTTTTCGACGAAGAGTCGATCCCCAATCTGTATCGTTGGGATCATCGACCCAGTTGGAACCAGCATAGTCTCGAATATGTAGAGCCTCACGATCGTAGCTGCAACCAGTGCGTAAAGTAGTGCCTTGATCCATTCCACGGATTCTTTTTTCAGGTTCATCAATCTCTGCGCTCCTTGATCCTGATCTTACCTCTGACGTTCCTGAGGTAGTAGAGCTTGGCTCTCCTCACCTTACCCTTTCTCACAACCTCGATCTTCTCAACAACCGGGGAGTGGACGGGGAAGATCCTTTCTACTCCAACACCGTGGCTGCCTATTCTTCTCACTGTGAACGTTTTGTTTATTCCGGAACCTCTCTTTGCGATGACGATTCCTTCAAACACCTGTGTTCTTTCTCTGTCACCTTCTATAACTTTCACGTGTACCCTCACGGTGTCTCCTGGTCTGAAATCGGGAATCTCCTTTTTTTCATATTTCTTTTCGATGATTTTCACAAGATGATCCATCTTCAATCCCTCCTCGCGTAATTTTCTCCTATCAACCGATCGATGATGATGGCAGCAGCCGCTCTCACGGAAAGATGGTTGAAATCAGACTGCGCCCTTATGGGCTCCAGTACGTAATCGGATATCTCGAGAATTTCATCGGGAAGACCCCAGCCTGTACCGAGAAGTATGAGAACAGGTTTCTCGGTTTCCATGATTATTCTTCTTCCCTCTTCGAAAGAAATATCATTTTCGCGTTTTTTCGCAGAGGTGAAGAAGATCAAAGGTCTTTCTCCTTCGAGGATTTCTATGTCTTCCAACACATCTTCCAGATAGGATTTGAGCTTCACAAGTGTGAGAGATTCCGTTCTGGAAGGGTTGTACCGGCTTCCAAAACCTTCTCTCCAGAACTTCAGCATCTTGCTTACCATATCCTGCTGCGCTCTGAGGTTAGTCACAATGTAGTATCCCTTGAGGTTGTACGTTCTCGCGGTCCTTGCTATATCGTGGACATCAAGGTTTGTCACGGCCGTTGATATGATGCTGCCGTCTTTTCCTTTTATTGGGTAGTGAATCAGGGCCACGTACACCTTCTCTAACATTTCTCCATCATCTCCCTGAACAACTCTATTATAGCCAATTTGTCCATTTCGTCCAGTTCCTTCGCTAAGAAAAGATCTGGCCTCTTTGCCAGTGTTTTCTTTATGCTCTCCTTTCTTCTCCAGAGTTCCACCTTTTCGTGGTCTCCAGAGAGGAGAACATCTGGAACTTTCATACCCTTGTACTCATAAGGCCGTGTGTAAACGGGATGATCAAGCAGTCCCTGATGAAACGATTCTCTTTCTACAGATTCTCTCTCGACAACACCCGGTACAAGCCTCACAACAGCGTCAGTTATGACCATTGCGGGTAGCTCTCCACCTGTGAGTATGTAGTCTCCTATGGATATTTCATCGTCAACGATGCTCATCACTCTTTCATCTATTCCTTCGTACCTTCCACAGAATATAACGATGTCTTCCTTTTTTGAAAGTTCTTCTGCTATCTTGTAGTTGAAAATTCTTCCCTGCGGACTTGTGAGAACAACGTAAGGTTTTCCGTATTTTTCTACGTAACTTTCGTAGAATCTGAAGAAAGGTTCAGGTTTCATCACCATGCCGTATCCGCCGCCGTATTGATAATCGTCAACCGTTCTGTGTCTGTCGGTGGTGTAATCCCTCAAATTCTCCACGTTTATCTCCACGATGCCTCTCTCTACCGCCCGGGCTATGACGCCGTACTTTTTTATAACTTCGACCATTTCAGGGAATATTGTTACAATGGTGATCCTCATCAAATCCACTCCATTTCCTTTGCTATGATCCTTTTCGCACCTTTATCGATCTCAACGATACAGTCCTTCGTCATGGGGATCAGGGTTTCTTTCTTCTTTTTCCTCACCACGAGTACGTCGTTCGAACCGGTTTCTATTATGTCAACTACTTTTCCAACGTTTTCACCAGACTCGTAGAAAACATCGCAGTCCAGTATTTCGTAAAAGTAGTATTCGTCTTCGTTGAGCTTTGGTAGTTCCTCGTATTTTACGAAGACTTCACAGCCTTTGATCTTTTCTGCGGCTTCTATCGTGTCTATCGATTTGAACCTGATGAGAAAGAGCTTGTTCATCCTCCTCACAGACTCAACGGTGAGGTTGTAAAACGCCTTCTTCTCGCTGTTATAAAGAATCACATCGGAGAGGTTCTTCACGATTTCTTCAGAGTTCGTGTAAGGAAAGAACTTGACCTCTCCCTTGAGGCCGTGTGTGTTGACGATCTTTCCAATCGCTACTCTTTCATCCAACAGGTCTTGAATGGTTCTTATCATACTCTCACCGGACCACCTTGATGGTGATCTCCTTAGAATCTCCCATGAGCGCACTCAAAAGTATCTTCAAAGATTTTATCGTTCTTCCATCTTTTCCTATGACCTGTCCAACATCTTCTTCGTTCACAACGATTTCGTATACTTTCTTTCCTTCTTCGTCGAACTCCATGACCACAACCTCTTCGGGATGCTTCACTATTCCCCGAAGAATCTTCTCGAGGAGCTCCTTCATTCAGCCGTGGCCTCCTCTTTCTTTCCGTACTTTATCTCGTGGACCCTCTTCATAACCCCGAATTTTCTGAAGATATCCCTCACAGTGTCGCTCGGCTGAGCTCCTTTCAGAATCCATTCCACGGCTCTTTCCACATCGATCTTTATTTCCCCTTCTTTCAGAGGGTTGTAGTATCCAAGAGACTCGATGTAAGCACCATCTCTCCTCTTCCTGCTATCAACAACGACTATCCTGTAGAAAGGCTGGTGTCTTTTTCCCATCCTTGTGAGTCTGATCCTTACCACCGAACACACCTCCTCAGAATCCAAATGGTATTTTGAATCTACCTTTTTTCATCCTCTTCATTAGAGCTTTCATCTGTTCATAGCTTTTGAGAAGTTTGTTCACATCCTGGACAGTGGTTCCACTTCCACGTGCAATTCTCCTTTTTCTACTGGCGTTTATTATACCGGGATTTCTTCTCTCTTCTATGGTCATCGAATTTATGATGGCCTCGATCTTTTTCAGCTCCTTTTCACTCATCTCCACATCGACCTTTGGTGCACCTGGAAGCATCTCAAGAATGGAAGAAAGAGGTCCGAGTTTTTTCATCTCCTGAAGCTGTTCTTTGAAATCTTCCAGGGTGAACTCTGCCTTCAGGAACTTTTCTGCGCTTTTCTTCATCTTTTCCTGATCGAGTTCCTTTTCCACTTTTTCGATCAGTGAAAGAACGTCCCCCATTCCCAGGATTCGGTTTGCGATTCTGTCTGGATGGAACGGCTCCAGACCGTCGATTTTTTCACTCGTTCCAATGAATTTGACGGGCTTCCCCGTCACGTACTTTATGGAGAGAATGACTCCGCCTCTTGCATCTCCGTCCATCTTTGTTACGACGAATCCTGTTAAATCGAGCCTTTCATCGAACACCTTGGCGGTATTGACTGCGTCCTGCCCCATCATCGCGTCAACGACGAGCAGGATCTCATCTGGGTTCAGGATTTTCTTTATCTCTTCCAGCTCTTTCATCATCTCTTCGTCTATGTGAAGTCGACCAGCGGTATCCACTATCAGAATATCTTTTCCTGTACTCTCAGCAACGTCTACAGCTTCTTTCACTATCTCAACGGGTGTTTTGTTGTAATCGTGAACAACGTTTATACCAATCTGATTTCCAAGCTTCACAAGCTGATCAACGGCTGCGGGACGGTACAGATCCGCTGCGACAAGCAAAGGATTCCTTCCCTCTTTTTTGAGGAGTTTTGCGAGTTTCGCACACGTTGTGGTCTTTCCACTTCCCTGAAGTCCCACCATCATTATGGGAGCTGGTCTGTGGACGAGTCTCAATGGTTCGTTCTTTTCTCCCATGATTCTTACAAGCTCGTCTCTCACTATCTTTATGAACTGCTGGTCCGGTGTGAGACTCCTGAGAACTTCCTCTCCGAGAGCTTTCTGGAGGACGTGGTCCACGAATTCTTTCACAACTTTGTAGTTGACATCGGCTTCGAGCAGGGAAAGTTTCACTTCCCTGATCGCGTCTTTTACATTCTTTTCTGTGATCTTTCCGCGTCCAGACAGATTCTTGAAAACTCTGGACAGCTTCTCCTGAAGATTCTCGAACATCGAAACACCTCCGAAGGACCTTCTCTCATATTAGACGCTTCTCATTAATACCAGGTTTCCAATCATCTAAGGAGTAGCGCACTTAATGTTACAATTTATTTTCAATGAATAGGTGGTTTAACTTAATCCACCTACTAAACTACACATGTTTTTAATAATACTTGATCGTGAAGTCCTCGTATCCTTCAGGCGTAGTTTCTTCCACACTCACGTTCGTCACAACCGCCGCAGGTGGGCCTTTCGCTACCTCATTCAAAAAACGCCGAAGGGCATTTTCATCACCTTCGGCGTGTATGAAAACAGACCCATCATCCATGTTCATCACGTAACCCTTCACACCAAGAGACTTCGCAACTCTTCTTGTGAAATATCGAAAGCCCACTCCTTGAACAATCCCCTCAACTCTTATTTTCAGAGCCTTCATGCTTCCACGCCCTTATGAATTCTTCGTCAAAATGCACATCGAGTTGTGGGAAAGGTATGTAGATTCCCTCTTTTTCCAGATAATCCTTTATTCTGAAAGCCAATCTCTTCATACCTTCGAAGAAGTTATCACGGTTGACCCAGAATCTGATAATGAAGTCTATGGAAGAGCTGTTGAAGGCAGAGAAAACGATAGCTGGTGCTGGATCTTTTTCAACAGTCTCTTCGTCTTCCAGCGCCTTCTGGAAGATCTCCACCACTTTCCTCAAATCAGCCGAGTAAGGAACTCCCACCACAATTTCCTGTCTTCTAACGTTCGAAGGCCAGAAATGTATTATCTTGTCGTTCCAGACGGCTTTGTTCGGTATCATCACTCTTCGACCATCCCAGGTCCTGATCACGGTATGATTCAAATTCACCACTTCAACGGTTCCGGAGACTCCACCGGCCTCCAGAGCCTCTCCTTCCTTGACAGCCCGAGACACTAGAAGGAACAACCCTGAGAAGAAATTGGCCAGCGGTTCCTGAAGAGCAAGACCTATGACAAGACCTCCGATACCCACTCCAGCGAGAAGTGGTGCAAGACTTAAATCCCAGATGTCGAGAATTATCATCACCGCGATCACAGAGATGATCAATCCCAGGAAAAATCTGAGGGTGTTTCTCATTTGAAGCTCTTTTCCGAGCTTTTCCACACTCTTTTCAATGAGCTTGAACAGCCATTTGAAAACCAGATAAGAAACAACAACCGTTACCGCCGTTAGGATCAGTCTGGTGAGCAAGTTTTCACCACCTCACAGCAAATCTGATACCTGTTCCTTGAGTGTAGTAGTACTCCGAGAACGGATCACTACTCACGGGTGAACTGATGATGAACGTGCTAAAACCTACAGAGACGTTGTTCACAGTTGCGTAGAAACCAAGAGAGATTTTCACGGCGCTTTCTTTCGTTTTGGTGTTGCTCAGCATCGAAACTCCCAGACCCGCTTTTTGTTCCGATCCGATCGCGAAATCTATCCTGTTTTCCAGCACTTCCTGGTCAAATACCAGAGAGTAGGAGAATCTGTTTTTCCTGGAAGAATCGTAGAAAAGCTTCAAAAGATAAGTTCCTCCCATGTAATTTCCTTTCTGACTCCAGAGAGTGAAATCCCGAACGCTGGCACCAAAACCAACATCTTTGAACAGGTAACCAGAGACACCCCCGTGGAGATCGATCTCTTTTCTTTCTTCCTGATCCATGGTGAAAGAAACACCGGCTCCGACATTCAAGCTTTCTTCTGGCGAAAAGACCGCATCGTATTCGATCGTGGTCCTGTAGCTGGATTCCGTTAGAGTGCTTCTTTTCAAATACAACACTCCAGCGATGTTCGGTGCGGGAGTCTGGAAGAGTCCAACCAGGAAGGTTCCCAGAGATTCACCCTCGCCTGAAAACACCTGATACGAACCCATGACTCCCTGTTTGTTCATGGAAAGAAGCCGTGCGGGATTTTCGAAGAAAGCCCACTCACCAGAAGAGGAAAAAATCTCGAGCTGGGAAGCCACCGCCAGTGTTGAAATCACGAAAATCAAAAGAAAGACTCTCTTCATACATTCACACCCCCTGAAGAATATACTTCTACCACTCTGCTTTTCAGTTCATTGAAAGTTCCATCCTCTATAGAACGCCTTACTTCCTTCATCAAAGAGATCATGAAGTTGATGTTGTGAATCGTGAGGAGTATCTGCCCAAGGACTTCTCCTCGATCGAAGAGGTGATGGATGTAAGACCGCGTGAAATTCTTGCAGGTATAACACCCGCACCTTTCGTCCACTGGTTCGAGGGACCGCTTGTTGTAAGAGGCCTTGAGGTTGAGTTTTCCATTCCAGGTGAGCGCAGTTCCGTGTCTTGCTATCCTGGTTGGGAAGACGCTGTCGAACATATCCACTCCTCGATTAACGAGTTCGAGTATGAGTTCTGGAGACCCTCCTCCCATGAAGTAACGGGGTTTATCTTCTGGAAGAAACTCCACCGTGACTTCGGTCATTTCAAGAGTGAGGGATCTTTCTTCACCTATGCTCAATCCTCCTATGGCGTATCCATCGAATCCAATCGATGTGATCTGAAGGGCGCTTTCTCTCCGCAGATCCGGGTAGATCCCTCCTTGAACGATTCCAAAGAGTGCTTGATTCTCCGTTTTGAAAGCCTTTTTAGATCTCAGAGCCCATCGATAGGTTCTCTCTGTTGCCTCTTTCACCTCTTCGTAATCGGCATCGGGTACAGGACAGTGATCGAAGACCATGCAGATATCCGATCCCAGAGCGATCTGAACCTCCATGGATATCTCTGGATTCAGGAAAATTTTCGAACCGTCAATAGGAGATCTGAAGACCACACCTTCATCGTCTATCCTGATCTTTGGAAGGCTGAAAACTTGAAAACCTCCGCTGTCGGTGAGTATCGGTCTTTTCCATCCCATGAAGTTGTGAAGTCCCCTGTGAAGCTTTATGATCTCCACACCGGGTTTCAACATGAGATGAAACGTGTTCGAAAGAATTATCTCCGCTCCTGCTTCTTCCAGATCTCTGGGAGTGAGAAGCTTCACGTTTGCGTTGGTTCCAACCGGCATGAAAACAGGAGTTTCAACAGCTCCGTGGTGAAGCTTCATGACACCCAGTCTTGCTTTTCCGAAAGTTTTTTTCACTTCGAACTCCACACGATTCCCTCCAGCATCTTCTTCACCCTTTGATAACAGCCTTCAATCTGTGCTTCCTGTTCTTCGAGCTCTTCCAGCATGTTTTTCCTGAAAGTCTCGTCTGAAATCTCTTTCAAATTGATCAGAACGTTCACCTTCTCAACCTGAAAGACCGCGTGGCAGAGATCTGCGGCGTTCAACGTGTCCGATGCCAGATTCTTGTTTCCAAATTCGGCGAGCTTCTCGAGCTCGTGTGCGAGGTCTTTCATCACCCTTATCACGTCCATCGGTACAGAAGCAGCTTCCTTCAGAGCATTCTGAAGCTCTCCTTCAGAGGATTTGTAAGCTTTCATGACCTTTTCAAAGGCTTCCATGTCTTTCTTTGCAAGATCGAAGAGTTTCAGTCTCGCTTCTTCCATTGCCTCAACTATCCTCTCCATCTCCGGTTCCACATCTTCGTAACCCTTTTTCTTCCTGGTGAAATTCGCAACCATTTCAGCGAGGGCACATGCCATGGCTCCCACGACTGATCCAACCGCTCCCCCACCAGGAGTTGGCTTTCTCTCTGCAACCATATCGCAGAATTCTTTGAGCGAAAGGCGTTCAACCTCCATATCTCTCTTCTCCCTCCTGAACGATCTTAACTCCCGAACTCGTTCCTATTCTATCAGCACCGTACATGATCATTTTAACAGCGTCCTCGAAGGTTCTGATCCCTCCGGAAGCTTTTACACCCATCTCATCTCCCACGATCCATTTCATGAGATGAACGTCTTCTGCGGTCGCCCCTCCTGTTCCAAATCCCGTGGAAGTCTTCACGAAATGAGCTCCAGCGAGTTTGGAAATGACACACGCCGCTATCTTCTCTTCCGTATCCAGATAGCACGTTTCGATGATCACCTTCACAACTTTTCCTTTCACCGATTCGACAACACTTCTTATATCCTCGTAAACGTACTCCCACTCTTTTGCCTTGAGCATGCCAACGTTGATGACCATATCGATCTCATCGGCTCCACTCTCAACAGCGAAAATCGCCTCATGGGCTTTCGTCCGAGTTTCGTTCGCTCCCAGTGGAAAACCAACAACGGTGACGACTTTCACATCGGTTCCTTCGAGTTCTTCACGAGCCAGTTTCACATAACACGGATTCACACAGACTCCATAGAAACGATTTTCCCTTGCTTCAAGACAGAGTTTTTTTATATCGTCTGGTGTGGCAAACGGTTTCAGATTCGTGTGCTCTATAGCACTTCTCACATCTTCGATACCCGCGCTTTCTCTGGCGGGCTTGAACTCGTAGTACTCTCTGTACCTCGCTATTGCCTCCTCAATTCTGTACTCTATCATGAGAAATCACCTCACAAACCGAGTTCAGAAGCGATCGTTTTCATCGCCTCGAGAGAAATTTCTAAGAATTTCTCAAGCGAGAGCCCAAAGTTTTCGCAGGTTTTCATCTGTTCCCTGCTCGCTCCCTTCGCAAAGGCCTTTTCCTTGAATCTCCTCAGCAGAAAATCCACATCGATAACATCCAGTTTCTTCTCTGGTCTGATCAGTGCGGCCGCTACTATAAAACCAGTGGTTGGATCCACCGCATACAAAGCCTTCTCCATCAAAGTTTCTGGAGTTTTCTTTTCACAGTGGGCCAGAATAGCGTTGAGAACGTCTTCGGGTACGTCCTCATTTTTCAGGATTTCCAGGGTCTTCAAGCCATGTTCCTCGGGTTTATCTTTGGTGTAGTCGTAATCCAGATCGTGAAGAAGTCCGGCAAGACCCCATTTTTCTTCGTCCTCGTTGAATTCCCTCGCAAGAGCTCTCATAACAGCTTCCGCTGCAAGACAGTGCTTCACAAGATTTTTCGTTTTAACGTGGGTTTTCAACAACTCCATTGCCCTTTCCCTGCTGATCAAAGTTCTCCCTCCTCCCTGAAGCTGAAATATCCTCGTCTCGATACAATGACGTGATCCACAAGACTCACCCCAAGGATTTCTCCCGCTTGTTTCAATCTTTCCGTGATCAAACGATCTTCTTTGCTGGGAGTGGGATCACCAGAAGGATGGTTGTGAACGACGATCACTCCAGATGCATTAGCCCTGATAGCCGTCCGAAACACGTCCCGCGGATGTATCAAACTCCTGTCAGAAGTTCCAACAGTGAGTGTGTTTTCTCCTATAACGTTGAGCTTCGTATCGAGACAGATCACCTTCACAATTTCCCTCTCAAGATACACCATTTCCTGGCAGTACCTGTAAACTTTCACGGAAGAGTCCAGCTTCTCCGGTATCCTTTCCAGTTCTCTGTGAAGTCTTTTTCCAAGCTCCAGAGCAGCTTTCAAGGTGATGGCCTTGACCATACCGACCCCTTCGACCGAAGCTATCTCTTCGAGACCTGCGTTCGAGAGTTTTATCAACGAGCCGTCAAACCTTTCAAGAAGATCCTTTGAAAGTTCGAGAACGTGTTTTCCCTTCTTTCCAGTTCTCAACACTATGGCGACGAGTTCTTCAACCGAAAGCGACTCTGGCCCCGCCTTTATCATCCTCTCTCTTGGAAGCAAACTTCCACCATCCCTTTTCATAGAGGTACTGCCAGACCATTCCAAGAGGAAATCCCACCACAGTAAAGAAATCTCCTTCTATTTTTTCAACGAAGACGGCCGCGAAATCCTGTATCCCATAAGCCCCCGCTTTGTCGAGAGGTCTGTATTTCTCAACGTAGTAATCTATCACACTCTCTGGAAGTTCTCTGAATCTGACCTTCGTTGAAGAAACGATCACGTCTTTTGTTTCACTGGAGACGAACGCCACCCCCGTGTAAACCACGTGCCATTCTCCAGAAAGCTTCTTCAGCATACCTTTCGCTTCTTCCAGAGACTCCGGCTTTCCCAGTATGTTACCATCCAAAACCACCACCGTATCGGATCCAATGACGAGTATTTCCTCTTCCTTCCTCTTTTTGAACACCCACTCCGCTTTTCTCAACGAGAGTTCTCTAACGGTCTCTTCGGGACTTTCAAGAAATTCCTCTTCAACATCAGGCTTTTCAACTTCGAACTCTATCCCCAGTAATTCCATCAGTTGCCTTCTTCTGGGCGAAGAAGAAGCGAGAATAATTCTCAAACACTATCCCTCCCATCTTGCTTGCCAGGAAGGCGTTGACTGTTCCCGAGACAAGACCGAGTATCACCATCAAAGGAAAGAGCAAGAAGGTTTTCGTACTTCCAACCAGAAAAGATATGACGATGAGCTGAACAAGGTTGTTCACAAAAGATCCCATTGCACTCAAACTCAAGTAACCAAAATCGAACCGGGCCAGAAACGATTCCACCAGGGAAGCGGAAACGGCACCGAAGAATCCGGTTAGAAAAGATGGAGAAAGAAACCTGCCGGAAAAGAGAGCACCCAAAATGCTCTTTGCAGATGCGACGATCAGAGCATCTCCAAAACCAATTTCCGAAGCTATCATGAGGACTACCGAGTTGGAGAATCCCCATCTTCCAAACGGTACCGGAAAAGGGAGCAAGTTCTCCAGGACATAAAAAGTAGAAGAAAGAGCCGTCAAAACAGAAAGAAATGTGATCCTCCTCACCAGGTCACGGTATCGTAATCTGTCTTTTCTTCGAAGAATATTATCACCTCGTTTGGCACACAGATGATGGTCCCTCCTGGACCAACCCATCCCGTTTTCACACACAGTTTCAAAGGACAGGTTGACTCAACGACTCTGACCCTGTTCCCATGGAATTCCACCTTCATGAGGAATCTTCCGTTCTCTGTTATGTCGTACGTTCCTGGTTTCGACAGAATCTTTCTGAAATCTTTCCCTTGAACCACAACTTTACTTCCTTTCTTCTCCGAAACGAGTATTGAAAAGATGAGGACAACGAAGATCAAAATGATCAGCACCACGTCTTTTTTTCTGAAGAAACTCCTCACCTTTTTCACTCTCTTTCGAACAGCTTGAAGGTCTCAGACTTTTCGATCGTTCCTCCTTCAAGAACTATCAGCGGATGAGCTCCCATATTTGGAAAATCGAGCACCACCTTCCTCCAGTCTTTTCCGGCCATCACAAAGCCCGCTGTGGAGAGTGCGTCGGCTGTGGTGGCATCTTCGGCTACGATCGTTACGCTCCACACACCACGAGCAGGATACCCCGTTGAAGGATCGAGAATATGATGATACCTGACACCGTCCACAACGAAATATCTTTCGTAATCACCGGAAGTCGCAACCGCTCCGGATTTCAGATAGATGTAATCTATCACGTTGTCTTCCCTGGGATCTTTTACTCCTATCACCCACGGATACTTTCCAAATTTTGGCCCGATGATACGAATATCCCCACCTGCTTCGACAAACCCCGTTGCGTTCTCGTCAAAAGAGAGTGCTATCTGCCTAGTTCTGTCAAGGGCGTACCCTTTCGCTATACCACCAAGATCGATCTTCACACCGTTTTTAACCATCACTCTCATGTTCTTATCGTCGAAGAGAACGTTTTTATATCCGATATGCTTCAGAGCTTCTTCGATCTCTTCTCGAGAAGGTACCCTGAGATTTTCGTAGTTTCCGGTAAACCCCCAGAGTTCGAGAAGCCTTCCTATCGTTGGATCGAACGCTCCATTTGTGAGTTCTGCGAACGCGCAAGCCGCTTTGATCAAACTGTAAGTCTCTTCGTCCACCTCGACCCATTCGTCGGGATGATCGTTTATCTTTTTCACAACGCTTCTCTCATCCGTGAAAGAAAACTTGTAGGTGATTCTCTTCATGTCTTCCAGAATGGCCTCTGCGATCGTTCTGGGATTTATCTTCTGAGAAGAAACGACTATCCTCACACTCGTTCCGAGAGCGAAATCTCTGAGCTCATAATACTGATCTTTCGTTCGGATGAGAAGTAATGTCAAGAGAATCGCGAGAGATCCAAGAAGGAGAGAAGAAAAGATGATGACGTTTCTTCTAGTTACCCGATGATCGTTGCTATCTGACGGCCACATTTTGTGCACTTCCCTTCTTCATCCAGCCCCACTTTTTCCACTTCATATCCCTGTCTTCTGATCACAAGACTTCCACAATCCGGACAGAAAGTGCTCTCGTATCTTTCATCCCACACGTTGCCGAGGTAGACGAAATTCAAATACTCTCTGGCCATCTCGTATATCTCGATGAGCTCTTCGACAGGTGTTGGAGGTATGGTGTACTTGTAATTTGGAAAGTAGCGGCTTATATGAAGAGGGATGTCCTTGTCCAATTCTGCGATCCACTCAAATTCTCTCCTCAGGTCTTCTTTGTCGTCGTTCTTTCCAGGGATTATCAGTGTGGTGAGCTCAACGTGAATTCCGGCGTTGTAAACCTTCTCTATGTTTCTGAGGACCACATCTAGATCTCCTCCGATCTCCCTGTAGAAATCTCTGTTGAATCCTTTGAGATCTATGTTCATCGCATGCACGGACTGAAAGAGGAGTTCCAGAGGTTCTTCGTTTATAAAACCGTTGGTCACAAGAACGCAGTACATACCTTCTCTCACGGCCACACGAGACGTGTCGAGAACGAACTCGTACCAGACAAGAGGCTCGTTGTATGTGAAAGCGATTCCTTTTGAGTTTCTGTTCATCTGGGCTATCTTGACAAGCTGTTCTGGAGTGACTCTTTTGGTTTCTGGCTTTGTTTGCGAAATCTCCCAGTTCTGACAGAAACCGCACTTGAAATTACAGCCGAAAGTTCCCACAGAGAATATCTGCTCACCAGGATTGAAGTGGAAAAGCGGTTTCTTTTCTATGGGATCCATGGCGATTGCTGTTACTTCACCGTAGTTCAGACTCACCAGAGAGCCGTTTTTGTTCTTTCTCACACCACACAACCCAGTTTGTCCGTCATCGAGTACACACTCGTGCGGACACAGAAGGCACTTAACTTTTCCATTCTCAAGAATTTCAAAGTGCAAAGCCATCCTTTCCATGTCCCATCCTCCTCATTTGTAGCGTTCAACTGTGAACCTGTAAATCTCCACATCGTCGTCCCACTCAGGGATTCCGGCTTTCAGCTTCGCTATTCTGAGCTGTTCTTCGACCGTATCCACACCTTCTATGTCAGGAAGAAGGAGCCCTCTCCTCCAGTCCTTCACCACTATTACACCGTATTTTTTCGGGTCGAGCTCGGAGATATCCCTCACCGGTTCTGGGGAACTGAGAATGTCCACGTGCACAACGATATCGTCGAGTTCATCGGGCGAGACCGGAGGAAACCTTGGGTCCTGAGTGGCAGCCGCGATGGCGTTATCTCTTATCTCAAGAGCGAGATTCGGCTTTGTGGGAAGATAGGTTCCTATACAGCCCCTCAGAGAACCGTCCGTTTTGTGAAGAGTCACAAAAGCCCCTGCTCTTCTTTTGAAGAGCTCTTCAGGAACACTTTCATCGGGTTCGATCACTTTTCCATATCTCACGTAATTCTCTATGACCCTTATTGCCCATTTCACGTAAGGATGTTCACCTATCATGTTCCCACCACCTTTGACCTTCTCCCGATCCCCTGAAGTGGATACGCTTTTTGGCCTGTTTTCTGTAACAATTATAGCACCTGTTGTATCATAGAATTTGAGAGATCGAGAAAGGAGAGGATAGAACGTGAAAGCAGGTGGTCAAGCGGTAATAGAAGGAGTGCTTATGATCGCAAGAAAGGTTTCCCTTGCCGTCAGAAAGCCAAATGGAAATATCGAAGTCAGGGAACTCGGGAAAGTAAAGTTTCCAGGTTGGGCGAAGATACCTTTCTTGAGAGGTTTTTATTCGCTTTTTGTTTCTCTCTACTTTGGAATAAAAGCCCTCAATCTTTCCTCCGAAATCTCTTCCGGTGAAAAACTGAAGGAAAGCGAGAAATTCTTTTCTCTCATCACAGCCGTTGGACTTGCCGTTGGTCTTTTTGTGATAGTACCTATTTTTCTGACCAATTTCCTGGTGACGAAAAAAGGAGAGTTTCTCTATTCTCTTGTTGAAGGATTCATAAGGGTTGGACTCTTTCTCCTCTACGTCTGGATCATCTCACTGTTCAAAGATGTAAAACGCGTGTTTCAGTACCACGGTGCGGAACATATGACAATTCACGCTTACGAACATGGAGAGGAACTCACACCGGAAAATGTGAGAAAATATTCGACGATACATCCAAGATGCGGGACCAACTTTTTGATGATCTTTTTAATAGTGGCCATCCTTCTTCTCAGTCTGGTCGGTGTCGTTGTGGAGATGAACACCTGGACGAGGATCGTTTCAAGGCTCGTTCTTCTTCCCTTCGCAGCGGGGATTTCTTACGAACTCCTGAAAGTCATAGCCTTCTTCAATGGAAAGGGACTGGTGAAGCTTCTCTATCTTCCAGGGTACCTTCTTCAATACCTGACCACGGCAAAACCAGATGACTCACAGCTTGAGGTTGCCATCACCGCGCTGAAGTACGCAGTAGGTGAAGAGAAGGACACAACAGAGGACAACGTAAAGGAGGATGAGGTAGAACTTCTGGGATAGTCCAAGAAGATTGAACATCAGTGAAAAGGAAACGAGGATCAAAAGTGTTTTCCATTTTCCTATCTTTCTGGAAAACACGTGGTGAGTATGTTTCTCATCCGGAGAGAACGGGTTTTTCTTTACAACCAATCTTCTCACAAAACTGAACACGATCTCGTAGAACGGAAATCCAAGGAAAAGCGTGGCGTATCCGAGATCTCCCTCGAAGAAAACCACCGATGCCGTGGAGAGGTAAGCTCCAAGAAGAAACGAACCACTGTTCCCCAGAAAAACCTTTGCGTCTGGGAGGTTCCATGGAAGAAAACCGATTATCGAAAACGCAAGAGACCTTTCTCCAATCATGAGCGAAGAAAATAGAGATATTCCGCTCAAAAGGCCGTCCAATCCATCGACTGCGTTGAACGCGTTAACCATACCGACAAACCAGATCACGAAAAAGACAGGATGTATCCTCGCTCCAAAGATACTGACCTCTATGGTCACAGCGGTAGAGAACCAGACAGCAACCAGAGTGGTCACAGCGAGTTTGATTTTGTAGGAGAGGTCGAAAAGATCATCCAGAAGTCCAAGAAGAAACAGGGGAATCGAAAAGAGAAAAAAGGGATTGTCTCTTTCGAAGATGAGAAGCGTCAGGAATATGGAAACACCACCGACCGGCGGAACCGCTCTCCCGTGGGATTTTCTGGAGTCGGGATGATCGAGAAATCCCGTCTTCTTCGCAAAAACAGACAGCACCGAAGTCAGGAAGAAACTAATTATCGCTTCCCACATTTATTTGTGCCTCCGGGACTAATTTTTTCATTTCGGTGAGAAGTCCTTTTACGTCGCTGTTTTCGAAGGCTTCTTTCATTCTGTTGATTGCCTGTTCTACGCTCTCTTTCCCTGGAAGAACGGATGTCTTCACTCTGAAGATTTTCGAGTGTGGAGTCAACTCTTTCATCTCGTAAGGGTAGAGCAACTCTTCGTACATCTTCTCCCCCGGCCTGATTCCGGTGAAAACTATCTTTATGTCCTGGTAAGGGGTGTACCCAGAGAGCATGATCATGGTTTCCACAAGCTTCAGGATGGGTATCTGCTCTCCCATGTCGAGAATGAAGAGGTCCTTTCCGGAAGAGAAGAGAAGGGACTGGAGAATGAGGGAGACGGCCTCAGGTATGGACATGAAGTAGCGCTTCATTCGTGGATCCGTCACCGTTACAGGCCCACCTTTTTCTATCTGACGGCGAAATTTTTCCACTACGCTTCCCCTGCTTCCAAGAACGTTTCCAAACCTCACGATCGAGAAATTCGTGCTGTTTTTTTCTCTCGAAAGGATGTAGAGTTCCGCTATCCTCTTGGTGAGGCCCATCACAGAAGTGGGATTCACCGCTTTGTCTGTCGAGATGAAAACAAAATACTTAACACCGAGCCTTTCGGAGAGTTCCACGAGATTCATCGTTCCCAGAACGTTCACTCTGAAAGCCTCAAGCGGATTTTCCTCCATCAAAGGAACGTGCTTGTGTGCTGCCACGTGGAAGATCACGTCCGGCCTCAGCTGGGTCAACCAGTGTTCCATTATCTTTCTGTCGGCAACATCCGCTATGATCCTTTTTTTCTTCACCTCCGGAAAGTGTTCGGTGAGAAACTCGTTTATGAGATATATACTGTTTTCTCCGTGGCCCAGAAGAAAGATCTCCGCTGGATTCATCCTGGCTATTTGCTTGCAAAGCTCAGAACCGATACTGCCTCCTGCTCCGGTCACAAGAATTTTCTTCCCTTTCAAGAATTTTCCTATTTCATGAAAATCCACCTTCACTTCTTCGCGACCCAGAAGATCTTCTATGGATATTTCCTTCAGATGGGAGATCCTGACACGTCCTTCTATCAGCTCTCTCACACTGGGGAGGGTCTTTACTCTGACCTTTTTCAAATCGATGCTTTTGAGAATTCGTTCCATCTCAGCTCTGGAAGCTGAAGGTATAGCTATCACGATTTCGTCCACGTTCATTTTCTCCACGAATTCCATTGTTTTCTCTATTGGTCCAAAAACCGGAACTCCCCTCACCTTTCGACCGATCTTTCTGGGAGAATCGTCCACGAAGGCCACTATTTTTCCTAAATGGGGGTGTTTCTCAAATTCTTCGAGAATAGAGACTCCCGCATCTCCTGCCCCTATGACCAGTATTCTCTTCTCCCCTGAGGTTTTTCTTAGCCTGTTCACAGTCAGCCACTGCCATGTGATCCTGCTCAGCACAAGAAGGGCCATCGAACCAAGAAAGGTGGCAAACCCCACGGATCTGGGAAGAACTATTCCCCTGTAAACATAAAAAAACGCAAGGTTGGAAAGATAAGAGATAACGCTTCCTCTTATGAGAATGAGAAAGTCTCTGGCATTAGCGTATTCCCACACGATGGAATAGTTTCCGTTCAGAATGTAGACAACAGCCGAGACAGCGGTGTATACGATCACGGATTCGTCATAACGGCTCATTTCCTGAAAGTCAAAACCAAACCTCGAAAAGAGCGCCACTACACCCGCAAAGTACGTCAGAGCCACGTCGATTACAAAAAGGAGTGCCTTTCTTACCATCTTGTGATCACCCTTCTCCCATCCTCCGGTATAACTCCGTACTTGAAGAGTACCTCACGCACATCCTCGGTTACGTACACCCTCACGATCTGAATCATGTTGCTCACCATCAACCTGTATGCAGGGTATTTCTTCACGTACTCGTCCACTGTGAGAATCTCATCATGTTTGGGGTCGTAAAGGAAGACGTTGTTCTGGAGAAATTCATCGGGATGAAAGATGGTGAGTTTGTACGGTGTGTCGATCCTGAAGAATTTCTCTTTGTTATCGCGAATCTCTTCGAGAATGCTTTTGTCTGAATCCTCTACGTTAACACTGGACAACACACGGTCTATGTTTTCGACGATCTTATCGATCAGGTTTCTGGCTGCAGACAGGCTGAGTTCAGATGGATCAAACCCTTCAGCGGAGAAAGGACGCTCAACCACCATCTTCCACAGATCGCGATTTTTGAACCGCTCCACGAGTTTCTTCGTTTCACTGTCCCCCTTCAGTTCGAGTTCTCTGAGAATGGAATAATCCGTCAATTCGAGGAATTCGTCGAGATCTTTCAAGCGCTCTTCCAAATCGAGAATCTCACAGGCCTTTGAGAGTATCTCCTGAATCATGAGATCGGCAGCACGGGACGTTTTGTGGAAATACACATTTTTGTACATCATGAATCGGCTGAACAGTATCGAATATATGTTGTCAACCACCTTCACGTGGTAACAGAGTATCTCTTTTCCATCTACCTCTTTGACAAGGGAATTCCTCAGCACCCTGTCCACGTTCATCGGAGCAAAATGCCCCACTCCGCTGTAGTAAGAGTCCCTCAGCAGAAAGTCGAGTCTGTCGGCTCCCAGCGGTCCCTGGATGATGTTGAAATCCACACTCCCCGTTTCCTCTCCTCTGTATACCTCAACTACCCTTTTTGCTATCTCCTGAAAGGCGTCTTCCAGGGAAACCTCTCCCACCGATTCTCTTATATCTTCGATTACTGCTTGTTTCAATCTTTCGTTGTATGAGTTGAAAACCCTCATCATCTCTTCAGGAAGCTTTTCCGTTATGAGTTTGTTTCTGAACTCATCGTGACCATCCTCGTAACCGTATCTTTTGAAAACCACATCGTCGAACTGGTGACTGAACGGACCGTGTCCAACGTCGTGCAGCAAAGCGGCAAGACGCACTATCCTTATTCGATCGCTTTCTTTGAAAAGATTCCTCGCGTACAATCCGGCAACGTGCATGGTTCCCAATGAGTGTGCAAAGCGTGTGTGAGTCGCGCCGGGATACACGACGGTCGCCCCTGCCAACTGCGAAAGAAAGCGAAGCCTCTGAACCACTTTCGTGTCGGTGGCTAGTATTTCCAGTGGATAGAGATATATTTCCGAATGCACAGGATCCCTTGAAACCTTTTTAAACACGCTATCACCACCCTTCTGTTAAATTGTATCACTCGGAAATATGGTAAAATTACTAAAAAAGAAAAGGAGAAGCGGAGGATGAAAAAGTGGGAACTTTCACAGCCTGATGAGAAGGCTGTGTCAGAGATTTCTCAGTATTTTGGTCTCAATGAAATTGCATCGAGAATACTCGTGAACAGAGGCTTCACCACCAGAGAAGCGGTAGAGGCTTTCCTGTTCATCAATGAATCCCACCAGCACAATCCCTTTCTCTTCAACGATATGGAAAAAGCGGTTGAAACCCTGCTTGAAGCCCGGTCCAGGAACGAGCTCGTTCTGATTCACGGAGACTACGATGTGGATGGGATAACTTCCACCGTTATATTGAAGGAATTTCTCGAAGAGAACGGCTGGCGCGTTGATGTTTATATTCCACACCGTATCGAAGAGGGATACGGTATTCAGCTGGAAAACATCTTGACTTTTAAAGAGAACAACGTTTCCTGTCTTGTAACGGTTGACTGCGGAATAACCGCACTGGATTCGGTCGCTCTTGCGAAAAAATTCGGAATGAAAGTGATCATCACAGACCACCACGAGGTGAACGGTGACCTCCCCCCCGCCGATGCCATTGTGAACCCGAAAGTACCTGGAGAGAACTACCCATTCAGAGATCTTGCGGGTGTCGGTGTAACCTACAAACTCGTCCAGGCCATTTCTGAGGCGATCAATTATCCCCATCCCGAGAGATTTTTGGAGCTGGTAGCTCTTGGAACGGTCGCTGATATGGTCTCCCTCCTTGACGAAAACAGATACTTCGTGAAAAAAGGAATAGAACTGCTTTCAAACACAAAACGCGTGGGCTTAAAGAGGCTTCTGGAAAGACTTGGCCTGAAGAACCTCACATCGCACGATATCAGTTACAAAATAGCTCCCCGTCTCAACGCCGCTGGCCGTATGGGCAGTGCCAACGACGCCTTCAATTTACTGATAATGAACGATCCAGCGAAAGCGGACGGTGTTGTGGATAGGTTGATGGAGCTGAACAGCATCAGAAGGAAAACAGAATGGGCGATATACAAAGAAGCAATTGAAATAATCGAGACAAACGATCTGTGGAAAGATCCCGTCATAGTCGTTGCAAAAGAAAACTGGCACGTGGGAGTCATCGGCATAGTCGCTGCCAAACTGGCAAATCGTTATGAAAAACCCGTTGCAGTCGTCTCTCTGGACGAGAAGATAGCGAAAGGTTCCATAAGGAGCTACAACGGTTATGACATAATGAACATTTTCAACGAAGATATTCTCAAAATATTCGAGGAGATAGGTGGCCATTCTTCAGCGGTTGGTTTCTCCTTGAAAAGAGACCAACTGGAATCGTTCAGGGAATACATCAGAAACATTTCTCTGGAGGGACGAGAAGAGAAGGTGATCGTTGATGCTGAAGTCAGAATGGAAGATATTGATGATCGCTTCATTGAAGATATAAAAAAACTCATGCCCTTCGGTCAGGGAAATCCGGAACCTGTTCTTCTCTTCAAAGACGTACTGATAGAAAAGATTCATTTCTTTGGAGAAGACGGTAGCAACGTGTTCCTTCACCTGAAAAACGGCGAAAAGAACCTGGAAGTTGTGGGATACAATTTCAAGAACCTCTCGAGTTCTCTCTCTACATTACCAGTAACTCCCACCAGAGGAGACGTTGTGGTGAATCTACGTCCCATGGGAAATGGAATTTCTTACTATCTTGTCTCGCTGGATGTAAAGCCTATTCTTTCTGTAAAAAACAGAGAAGTGAGTCATATACTGAGTAGACCTAAAGAAGAAAAAACACTGATAAAAGTACCTTACCCATCAAAAACAAAGCTTCTGCTGTCCATAAAGGAAGAGCTTCAGGGAAAACTGGCGATCGTTTCTTTAACGAACGCCACGACTCAAAACATTCTGGGGTGCCTTTCGAGGTACTACACCTCCAAAAACTTGGGATTTGTAAATTCTACCTTTTCCAAGGAAGAAGAAAGCGATATTGTCCTCTTCACCCTTGCAGGTTTTCTGAAGAAACACCGTCTGGATGATTTTGAAGTATTTGTGGTGAACGAGTTCCAAGATTTTCTGGCGCATCGCGACAGCGAACTGGTCAAAAACTTCCTGGACATAGTCGACAAACACCCAGGAAAATTCATCTTCGTTGCCTCGATAGAACACCCAGAGCTGGAAGAGTTTCTGAAGAAGGAAAAATACGATGTCGTTGAGCTGAGAACCGACGAACCGGAGAAATTTCTGTTCTCCGATCAGAGAAATTCTTTCGACTTAGGTTCTCTTGTGGACGCTCACAGTTTCGCGGTGGTTGTTTCTGAGAAAAAACTCATACCAGATCTTTATCGGAAGATTGGCAAAGATGCGGTCGTTTACTACACAAGCATGGATGTGGAAAAGAAAATAAAGGCAATCAGCTTGATGGAGAGCGGTTCTGCTCGAAAAGCGATCATCACAAGCAACACCGATGGGCTTCCGACCCACATAAAAGGCGATATCTTCTTTTACGACTTCCCACTCAGCATTTACGAAATAGTGGATCTTTTGAGAAGAAAATCGGTGGTTAACCTCTGCTACTCTTCCTCCGACATTGAAAAGCGTCGATACGAGCTCAACAAGCTGTTTCCGGATCGTGAAAAGCTAAAAGAAATAGCGATCACAGCGATGAATCTGAAAGACAAAGAAAAACTGGAGAAGATTTTGGAGAGCGAGTACGATCTGAGCAGTGCCACTTTGAGAAAGATTTATTTGGACCTTCTGGAAGAATCCGGGTTCAACTTCGATAGATGGAGTTTTTCGGAAGATGAAAGGATACCTTGGAGATTGCTTGAGAGAGAGCTCGAAATAGCCCAGTTCGAAAGGACGGTTTCCGTTCTTTCAAAGGATCTGAAGTGGATATTCAACTTTTTCAAGGATACGGTGGTAAAGTGATAGTCGCTGTGGATTACGGAGAAAGGAAATGTGGAGTCGCATTCGGAGAAATTCTCCCTCAAAAAAGTCTTGTTATACCCACAAAGAACCTGAAGGAATTCATCAGAAAGCTGAAACCTGATAAAATAATCTTTGGATTACCTCTTTCGATGAGTGGAAAATACACTCAGCAGACGTTCAAAACAATCGCAGTTGCCTTCAAATTTTCAAAAGAGTACGAGACATATCTCTGTGACGAAAGACTCACCACGAAAATAGGAGAAAGGATCTCGAAAAAAGATGACGCCGTGAGCGCTGCTCTGATTTTTCAGTCTTTCTTCGAGAATTCCTCGGTATGTGAAAAAGTCACAGATCCAAGAAAAAAAGTCGATCTGACTCTGGAAAAAGTCACTGGAGAAGTTCTCCTGTACGAGTTCCCGGATCCTTCTTTGAACATCGAAGCAAGAGAAGTTGATGTGGTCACGAAAAATCCGGTTCTTGCTTATTTCTACAGTAAAAATGGATACTTCGTTGAAAGAGAACTTCGGGAAAAGAAGTACGACCTGATCATTTCTGGAAAAAACTGCGAAGAGTTGAATAAATACCTGAAAGAAAACGGTAGACTGGTGTGCCTGTAGCTCAACGGATAGAGCGCTGGACTCCGGATCCAGAGGTTGCGGGTTCGAGTCCCGCCAGGCACACCAGATTTTTTTAATTTCTAGGAAAAGTACATTTTGAAGAAGAAATATCATGACGAGGAGGTTTTAAAATGCCAAGAGGTGACATCGGAATAGATCTTGGAACAGCATCCATAATCGTTTACAAGAGAGGAGAAGGAATTGTTCTGCACGAACCTTCTGTCGTTGCGATCTCAGAAAAAACCGGGGAAATCGTCGCCATAGGAGAAGAAGCGAAGAAGATGCTCGGTAAAACTCCAGAAGGCCTCAAAGCGATAAGACCCATGAAAGACGGTGTGATAGCGGACTACAGAATGATCGAAGCGATAATAAGAAACTTTCTGAAGAAAATCATAGGAAGGTTCAGCTTCGTGAAACCTTCTCTCATCATAGGTGTTCCCACGAAAATAACAGAGGTAGAAAAGAGAGCGGTGTTCGAAGCCGGTTTGAACGCTGGTGCCAGAAGGGTTCACATCGTTTCCGAGCCGATCGCAGCTGCGATAGGTGCCGGAATAGATGTGATGGCTTCAGAGGGAAACATGGTGGTGGATATCGGAGGAGGAACCACGGATATAGCGGTCATCAGTCTCGGCGGCACGGTGGTGGGAGAGTCCGTGAGAATGGCTGGAGACGCGATGGACGAAGCCATCGTGAAGTTCATAAGGAAAAAATACGGTCTCATTATCGGAGAATCCACCGCTGAAGAGATCAAGAAAAGAATAGGAAAAACACATCCCGCTTTCGAAAACTACGAAATAGAAATAAAGGGAAGAGATGTGGTGACGGGTCTTCCGAGAACAGACCGCGTGAGCTCGGAAGACGTGAGAGAAGCGATCGAACCCATCATTTTTGCGCTTCTTACAAAGCTCAAGAACGTCTTGGAAAGAACACCACCAGAACTCTCTGCCGATATCATAAACAACGGCATTCGTCTGACCGGCGGTGGTGCACTGCTCAGAGGGCTGGACAGAACTATATACGATGAAATACACGTGAAGACGATTGTGGCAGACGACCCCATAACCTGCGTCGCAAGAGGAACGGGGATTCTCCTCGAAGATGAGAAACTCCTGAAAACCGTGTGTGAAACCTATTCGAGGTGATGTTATGACGAGGGGCATATACAACGCCGCGATGGGAATGCTTGTAGATATGGCCAAACTCGATAGAATCGCCAACGATCTGGCAAACGTTGACACTGCAGGCTACAAACAGGACCGGGAAGCCTTCAGGGCCTACCTGAGACGAGAGGTGTTCAGGCAAGAACCAGATCCGGTGGAGAGCAGAACGAAAAAAGTGCCGATCGGTCCTCTGGAGTACGCTACCGTTCTCGACGAGGTCAGAACAGATCTCTCCCAGGGTCCCGTTGAGAAAACAGACGTTCCTTACCACCTCGCGATAAATGGAGAAGGATTCTTCAGAATAGAATTCAACGGCGGAGAGTACTACACAAGAAACGGGGAATTCACTGTGAACAGCGAGGGATACATCGTTACGAATTACGGAGGCTATCTCCTCGATGAAAACGGTGAAAGAGTCAGATTCTTCGATGATTTCACCGTGGACGAAGAGGGCTACGTGAGAGACGCATATGGAAACATTGTCACCAGGATCGGTGTGTACAATCTGGAAAACCCAGAAAAATTTGGAAACACACTCTTCACAGGTGAAAACCCATCACCTTCGGAGAACTTTAGGATTATGCAGGGATACGTAGAAAAATCAAATGTGGATGCCCTGAAAGCCATGGTGGATATGATCTCAGCGATGAGACACTACGAGTTATCGCAGAGAGCTGTGACAGTGAACGACGAACTAAACGGAAAGCTGATCAATTCACTCGCCAGTCTGAAATGAACCGGAGGTGTTGAGCAATGATGATATCGCTTTACTCTGCGGCAACGGGGATGTCAGCACAGCAGTTCAAACTTGATACCATAGCGAACAACCTTGCCAATGTGGACACAACAGGCTACAAAAAAGTGAGGGCAGAGTTCCAGGATCTTCTCTATCAGTACGTGAAGAACGCTGGAACTCCAACCGCCGCGACGTCATCCCTTCCAACAGGACTCTACGTGGGTCACGGGGTGAGAACGGCAGCGACGACGCGCATCTTCACCTTGGGTAACTTCGAGCAAACGGGAAACGCGCTTGATCTTGCGATAGCCGGAGACGGATTTTTCCAGATCCAGCTTCAGGACGGTAGAATCGCTTACACAAGAGACGGAAGCTTCAAGATTGACAGCGAAGGAAGAATAGTCACTTCCAACGGACTTCTTCTGGTACCGGAAATCACCATACCTGAGAACGCCGTCTCGATAAACGTTTCTCCCGATGGAATCGTCTCCGCCGAACTCCAGGATGGTACGATACAGGAACTTGGAACGATCACCCTTGTGAGATTCGTGAACCCATCTGGTTTGAAATCCATAGGAGACAACCTCTATATCGCAACTCCAGCCTCTGGAGACCCCATCGAGGGTGTTCCAGGACAGGACGGCTTCGGTGCTATAAAGCAAGGCTTTCTGGAGAAGTCCAACGTTGATGTGGTGCGGGAAATGGTGGACATGATCACAGCACAGAGGGCCTACGAATTCAATTCTCGAGTTATACAGACAGCCGATGAGATGCTCAGAACAGCCACGAACGTGAAGAGATGATGAGTTATGAAGGTCCTTTTGGTTCTGATGGTGCTCATCTCCTCCTTCCTCTTCTCTGAAACTCTGACGTTGAAGGAAACGCTCCTGGCTTCGCCAGGAGTTCTTTTCTTAGATGACATCACAATCGAAAAGGTAGAATCTGAAAAGAGCCTGATGATTCTCCTGCCCGGGCTCGAATATCTCGTGACCAGAGATCTCCTCAGAACAAAATTTCCAGAGTACGATTTCACAGGTCCAGAAAGCGTGAGAATAACTGTGGAAGGATCCAGCAGTCTCAAAAACACTGTTTTCGAAGAGATAGGAAAGAAAGCGGGAACAGAAGACTTCGAAGCCTTCGTGGTGAAGACCTTTGGAACTCTGCCGGAGAAATTTGAACCTCAAACGATCAGAGTAACGAAAATCTCGAAAAATCTCTTCAGCGTCTTTCTGAGGTTTCCGGAAACATACGTGACCCTCAACATGTTGCTACGCAAAGAAAGGAATGTGGTGGTTCTGAAGAGAAATATAAATGTGGGCGATGTGATAAAGGAAGAAGACGTGAGACTGGAAAAGAAAAACGTGTTCGAGATCTATGGAGAGCCGTTCTTCGACGTTTCAGAGGTGGTCGGAAAGATATCCAGAAGATACCTGAAAGAGGGAACCGTTCTGACTGCGGACATGGTGAAAGATCCCCCCGACGTGGTGAAAGGCCAGGTGGTTCCAGCTTACGTGGACATGGGCAGCATAAAGGTAACAACGTTCGTTGAGGTTTTGGAAAACGGCTATCTCGGTGAAACGGTGAGGGCGATGAACGTAGAGAGCAGAAAATACGTCTTTGGAAGAGTTGAGAGAGGACCTGTATTGAGAATTCTGGAGGTGGTAGAGTGAAAAAGATATCAATCGTGCTGTTGATCGTTTTCGTAACAAGCATTTTCCCCTTCTCAATTTGGAACTCTGCGGGCGAATCCGAGTACAAAAATCTCCTTTCCATACAGAAAGCCTCGAAGGTTGGAGACATCCTCACCATCGTGATCCGGGAAAGCAACAACGTGTCTTCGGAGAGGGAAAGTCTCGAGATCCAGAAAACCCTTTTGAACATCTTGGGAAACGTTGTGAACGCAGCCGCAGGTGTCAACCTCAACAACTTCATTCCTATAAACAACAACTCTCCTGAGAGACAGCGCGGTGGAAAGGTGCAGTCTTCCGTCGTGGCGAAGATCTCGGCAGTGGTCGTCGACATCGATCCCTACGGTAACCTCGTGGTGGAGGGAAGAAAAACGATAAAGGTGGACAAGGACTATCAGGAAATCATCGTGAAAGGAAAAGTGAGGCCAGACGACATAGAGATAGGAAACGAGGTGGATTCCTCCAAGCTTGCAGATTCCGAGATATGGGTGAACGGGAAACTCGTTTTCAGCGAGGAACCCGGAAAAGAGAGTTTCTTCGACAAGATACTCGCGTTCTTAGCAGGACTCTTCACATGAGGTGATGAACATGAAGAAGAGATTGGCCGTTTTGCTGGTCATAGTTCTGACGATAACCTTTTCGTTCTCTGTGACCACAAGGATAAAAGACATAGCGTTCTTTAGAGGTGCCCGTGACAACCAGCTCTTTGGAATAGGACTCGTTGTTGGTCTCAACGGAACGGGAGATTCCGGTAACGTGAACTCTCCTCTTCTTCTCGAAATGATGAAAAAGTTCGGTGTTCAGGTTTCGGAAAACGACCTGAAGTCCAAGAACACAGCACTTGTGATGGTCCTCGCAGACATTCCTCCTTTTGCCAAAGAAGGTATGAGAATAGACTGTGTAGTCGCTTCCATAGCCGATGCGAAATCACTTGCAGGTGGATATCTCCTCCAGACACCTCTCTACGGTGCCGATGGAAAGGTGTACGCCGTAGCGCAGGGTTCCGTGATCATCGGAGGAGAAGACGTAAAGCTCTCTTCCAATCTCCAAAAGAGGTACAGAGTGGTTGGCTATCTTCCAGAGGGTGCCATCGTGGAAAGGGACATTCCATCCGACATGCTCGATGGAGACAGTGTGACGATCCTTCTGAGACAGCCGGACATCACCACCGCAGCCAGGGTGGCGAGGGCGATAAACGAGAAGTTCGAGATGGATCTCGCAAAGGCCATCGATCCATCCGCCATCAAATTGACCGTTCCCAACGCGTTCCAGGATGACCTCATCACGTTTCTTTCGCTCGTTGAAGAGATAGAAGTTCAGCCAGACGTTCCGGCAAGAATTGTGGTGAACGAAAGAACAGGAACCGTTCTGTTCGGAGGGGATGTGAAACTATCTGACTTTGTGATCTCCTACGGAAACTTCACGATAAGTGTGACCGGGGGAAAAATAGGAGATAAAGATGCCACAATCTCCAATCTCGTCAGCGCTCTCAAAGCAGCGGGTGCCACTCCTCAGGACATCATAGCCATTCTGCAGGTGATCTACGAATCGGGATACATTACAGGAGAACTCATAATCATGTGAGGTGAAAAGCGTGTTCGTCTACGGAGTTTCTTCTAATATAAAGAATCTGCGGGACGCGAGCATTGAATTCGTGAGTGATCTCTTCTACAGAATCTTCAAGGAGATGTACGAGTCGATTCCGAAGTACGATCTCGTACCTGAAACAACTGCCGAGAAGTGGTTCAAAGAAATGCTCCTTCAGGAGTATTCGAAACACGCCGCAGAGCAGAGCCCTCTGGCCGACATGGTTATGAAGAGTCTCGGTGGAAAGAAAATTTCCAGCCTTCCTCAGAGAGAGTAGGCTTCTCTATGAGAAAGCAGACGTACAAGGAACGGTATGCCCCGTCTGAATATCAGCCTCGGTGACGTGTAAACGGCGTAGTAGGCCTTTATAAAGAGTCTCCTCAGCTCCTTTGGTGAAAAATTCGGATGCTTGAAAACCAGGTGCGTCCCGTCGAATTTTCTCCAGTCTTTTTCAAAGATCAGGTGTTTTAGTTTTTCGAAAAGGACGGTGCCGGGATACGGTGTAAGAATGGAAAACTGAACGATGGAGGCCTTCAATTTTTTGGCTAATTTCACTGTTTTCTCTATGGTTTTCCTCGTGTCTTTCAGCGCTCCAATTACAAAACTTGCAAACACGTCTATCTTGTACTTCTTCAAAAGATTCATCACGTCGAAAGCTATATCTGATTTCAAATTCTTTCCGTATTCCTCGAGCACCTCATCGTTCGCACTCTCGAAACCTATGAAAAGCATTCTACAACCGGCCTTCGACATCGCTTCCACCATATCTTCTCGTCCCAGAAGTTCATCAGCCCTCGAAAACGCCCACCACTTGAAACGAAGGTCTTTCCTCATCATTTCCTCACACAGATTCACGACTCTTTTTGGATTTATCGTGAAGTTGTCATCGAAGAAGATGACAGATCCGTATCCCAACTTTTTCAAGATTTTCAGCTCATCTATCACGTTTTCGATGCTTCTCCACCTGATTCTCCTTCCCATGAACTGAGAAGCACTGCAGAACTCGCAGTTGAAAGGACAGCCCCTTGAGGTGATCAGACTCGTCGCTCTCTCACCCGCGAATTTCGTTCTATAAAGATGGACTTTCTCTCTATCGGGGAACGGCAGATCGTCCAGATTCTCCAAAAATCGAGAAGGCAAAGCTATTACTTCTCCATCCTTCATGTAGGCAACACCGGGTATGAGAGGATATTTTTCACTGCTCGCTATGCTCTCTACAAGATCTGAAAAGGCTCTTTCTCCTTCTCCGAGCACGACGTAATCGCAGAGTCCCTTCTGAAGGATCTCATGGTAGCAGGCTGTCGTGTGGGGGCCTCCCATCACCACCGTTACGTTCTGCGCTTTAGCCTTCTCTGCGATCCTTTCCACAACGGGAAACCGCACAGTATCGGCAGATATCCCCACCACATCGTAATCTCTGAAATTGAACCTTTCCAGATCGAATTTCTCCACGTTCATGTCTATCAGAGCCACGCTGTGTCCTTTTCTCTTGAGGGAGGAACTGATGTACATGAGACCAAGGGGAGGATAGACGGCACCTAGTCTGTAGTAGTACCCACCGCTGTAGGGATTTATGAGGAGCACTCTCATGAGAATCACCTCTGTGGGTATTCTAACACAGAAAGAAGGGGCCGAAGCCCCTTCTTTTTACCTCATCGGAATTGGAGTCCATTTTCCGAAACTACCTTGCGGGTTTATATGTCCTGTGACGGAACCATACATGGTGATAAACCAGAGAAGAAGTGTCAGGGCAAGGAGCACTACACCGAGGAACCTTATGATCTTGTTTTCTCTGAGTTTCCACACCACAGGACTCAGAACACCCACAAGACCCGCTGCGATGAATCCAAGACCAGAAGTGAACGGATGTCTTGTCATACCGTAACCTATGATGGAACCTCCAACTATGATCGCGTATATTCCCGCAAACAGCGCAAAGATCGTCGTTGGCATGAGATCCCATCCCTTCGCGACAGCTATTGCCGCGGCGAGAAAGACGAAACCGTAAAGAAGGAAAGGTTCTCCGAACGCTATGTTGTGGCTGCCGGGAAGCGGCCAGGTCAGAACCATGTGGAGTCCTGTTGCGATCGCCAGAAGTCCAACCGCCGCAAAAGCTGGAGCAAAAGACTTCGCCTTCTCAGAATCGTTTAGACCCTTGAGAACGAAAGCGATGAGAACGCCCAACCCTGCAACAACATCTGCCATGAACACAGTCAGGTAATCAACAAACATATGTACACCTCCTCATGAAAAGATTTTGATTTTAAAAATTCCTTCCACAAAATCTCTCAACCATGAATTCTCTATCATCACATTCTTCACAAGAACCTTCAAAGTCTCTTCACATTCTTTCAGAATCCCTTTTTCTCTCATAAACGACATCAATCCATTCCAATCCCGGTTTTCAAACATCTGTCTGGCTTCTGGAAACTTCTCCATCGCCGTCACCAATGGAAAAGAAGCAACGCCGTTTTTGAGATCGAGAAATCCGTCTTTCCCAATCTTTTCCATTCCAGCAAAATCCATGATGTCATCAAACATCTGATAAATGGTTCCAATGGTGACCCCCAGATTGTAAAGATCTTCTCCGAGTTCCCCTTCGAATAATGCGGGAAGCTGCAGCGCCAGGCCGAAAAGCGCACCGCTCTTTCCCTCAACTATGAGAAGATATTCTTCTTTTGTAATCGGTTTGTATCGACTCAGCTGTTCGATCAGCTCCGCTTCCGACATTCTCCTGATCACATTCAAAAAAGTCCTTCTCAGTCTGTCATTTCCTATCTCTTCAACCGTATAGAACGCACTGACAAGTACAAGATCCCCCGCTGCTACCGCCGCTTTGTCACCGTACATGAAATTTATCGTCTCTTTTCCTCTTCTAAAACGAGCCCCATCGATCACATCGTCGTGGAGAAGTGAGGCAAGGTGAACGAGTTCGAGCGCCGCAAGAGAAGATATCGCATCTTCACTGATCTCTACTCCTCTATTTTTGAAAGAAAGTATCGAAAGTCTCACCCTCAACATCTTTCCGTAGAGCGGAAGATCCTTCATTATCTGTTCGGGGAAGAATCGGGAAAGAATCTGTTCGATGCGTTCTTTGACTTTTTCCAGTTCACAGGAGTTTTGGTTCAGCCTGTTTTTCATCATCTGCTTTGAACACCTCCGGATAGTTGTCGACAAAGCCGTTCTGCTGCATCTCAATTTCAAGGGACTTCTTCAGCTCCATCAGATCCTTCCTCAGCCTGTCTATCTTGGATAAGACCTCTTCTATGAACTTTACGCTGTTTGTCACAACGTTTATGTTCTGATGGCCACAGTGCGGACACGTTGTAACTATGATGGAGTGCAATTTTTGCCGGGGTTCTATCTGATAACTGTTTCCACAGGTGGTACACAGAACCGTTCCTTCAGTTTCCACACAGGGAAGCTTCTTTCTGTCGATCTTCACATACATAAAATCACCTCACCCGAATTTGTAGAGCACACCGTAATTTCCCCTTGGATACTTCCATTCTATGTTTCCAAAGGGGCAGACAATCCTACAGGTACCACACTCGAGGCACCCTTCGAATTTCACTTCCATTCCACTCTCCGTCCATTCGTACACATCCGCAGGACAACAGCTTACACATGGTCGATCGGGACATTTTTCCGCACAGATGCTTTCATCCTTTATCTTCAGATGTGGATTTTCTTCGTCCGTTCTGTATCTGTTCAAATAGAGTTTATCTTCGATCCTCACAGTACATCACCTCACAGCTCTCCAGAATCTGAGCAGATCAAGGGAGATTCCAATCAAACTTCTCCTGGAAAGTACCATGTCCGCGATCTGTTTTTGAACGTCCCACTTTGGAGTTCCGTCAACCTGCAGAAATCTCTTCAAAGCATCGTTTGCAAGATCCGGATAGATTTCCACGAACTGGTGGTTCTTTTCCATAGTGGGCATGAGATCTTTGTACTTTTCCAGGTCTTTCAATATGAAGGATTCTTTCAATCTGAGGTAGTAATTTTTCAGAATTTTTTCAGAAAAATCTCCCTTTTCAAAAGCTTCGAGAAGTGTTTCAGCAGCGAGTCTTCCCGATGTGATCGCGTGATTCGATCCTTCTCTATGTATAGAGTTCACAAGCATTGCCGCATCTCCACAGACCAGAACCCTGTCTCCATAGACCTTCGGCATCGCGTAGTATCCACCTTCAGGTATCAAATGTGCCAGATACTCCATCGTGTTGTTTCTGTATTCTCCCAGCATATCGGAAATGACAGGGTGATTTTTCAAATTCTCAAGAAGTTGATACGGCTTGATCTTCTTTTTTCTGAGATCTTCAAGGAGAACCCCACAACCCAGAGATACGGAAGATCTGTTGGCGTAAAGAAATCCCATTCCGAACATACCTTCAGACCAGCTTCCAAGAAGTTCTATCGTTGCTCCATCGTTTCCCTCCACACCGAAGACCCTGTTCACCACATCTTCAGGAACACTGATCACCTCTTTCACAGCAACGGCCACCATGTGTGGTTTCAGATCTTCCTTCCTGAGCCCAGCTTTCATCGTGAGGATGGGATTCACACCCTCCGCGATCACAACCGCCTTGCTGTGTATTTCTCCCTTTGGTCTCGAGGTCACCACGCCTGCTATTTCTCCTTTTTCGTTCCTCAGGAAGTCTTCCACCTTGGTTTTTGGTATGATCAGGGCACCTGCTTTTTCCACCTCCTGGGCAAACCATCTGTCAAAGTTTGCCCTCAAAACAGTGAATGCATTCGGATTTTCTTTCCATTCCACGTTTCTGTGACCGATCTTGATGACACCTTCATTTCCGAGGAGCCAAAGGTTCTGCTCTATAACGTTTCTTTCAAGAGCTTTCGAATTTGCCGCTTTTTCCAGAAAATCTGGCATGATCTCTTTCAGAGGATGTACGTAGAGAACCCCTCCCATCACGTTTTTGGAACCCGGATATTCTCCTTTCTCCACGACCGCAACTTTGAGACCATTCTTGGCAAGAACGTATGCGCAGGACAGACCAGAAGGGCCAGCACCAACGACGACAACGTCGAATTCTATCTTCATTTTTTCACCCCGCTTTTGTTCAGAAGCTCTCTGAGTTTTGCAGTGAGAGCGGGAACTACTTTGTGCAGGTCACCAACGATCCCTATATCGGCTATATCGAATATTGGTGCTTTCTCATCTATGTTTATGGCCACTATTATTTCTGACTCTTTTATTCCAACCACGTGCTGGATCGCACCGGAAATGCCACACGCGAAGTATAGAACGGGCCTCACAGTTTTTCCGGTCTGGCCAACCTGATGCTCTGGAGAAATCCATCCAGCTTTCACAGCCGCCCTTGAAGCTCCCACTTCTCCTCCAAGGAGATCCGCGAGTTCCTTCAATTTCTTGAAACCTTCCGGTCCCCCAACTCCTTTTCCACCTGCTACCACAACCGGAGCGTACTCGAGGTTCACCTGGGTCTGAAGCGGTATGGTTTCCAGAATCTCGATCAGTTTGTCAAAAGTTCCTAAATCGTACTCCTCTTCTATGATCTCTCCCGTTCTCTCTGGATCCGGCGGAAGCTCTTTCATAACACCCGGTCTCACCGTTGCCATCTGCGGTCTGTGATCCGGACACATGATGGTTGCCATGAGGTTTCCACCAAATGTGGGCCTCGTCATGGCAAGAAGCTTTTTGTCCGGTATTATATCCAGTCCTGTGCAATCGGCAGTCAGACCTGTTTCAAGTTCTGTTGCCACCATTCCAGCGAGCTCTCTTCCCTCGAGAGTTGCACCTATTAAGAATATCTCCGGTCTGTACTTTCTCACCATATCCACGAGGGCTTTCTTGTAGAGATAGTTCACATACGTGTTGAATTCCCTGTTCTTAACATAAAGAACTTTGTCCGCTCCGCGTTGAATTGCTTCTTTTGCCACACTCTCCAGACCTTCTCCCAGCAAAACACCCCATACTTCTGAATTTTCCAGTTTCGAGGCGAGATCTCTTGCCTTTCCAATGAGTTCCCAGGAAACAGGATGAGCTTTTCCACCGTGATGTTCTATGAGAACGAAAATTATCTTTTTCTCACTCATCTTTCTCACCTTCCAACACAGGTTTCAACGCTTCCACGAGTCGAACGGCTTCAAATTTTTTCAAAGCTTCTATGAGTTTCTCCGCTGCCACTTCCGGATCTTCATTTTTTGAAATGATGTCTCCACCTTTTCTCGCCGGGGGTATGTTTGTGCTCACAACCCTTGTAGGTGATCCAAAGAATCCACATTTTTTTGGATCGAGACCCAGATCTTTGTGAGTCCAGACGATGGGCTCGTACCTGATCGCCCTGATGAGATTGGGCAGATCTGCGTACCTCGGTTTGTTCAGCTCATCCGTGATTGTGAGAACCGCTGGCAGTTTGAGCCGTATCTTTTCAAATCCCTGGTCCAGTCTTCTGACTATCACCATCTCTTTTTTCTCTGGATCTATTTCCTCTATTCGAACGACGTAGGCACCGAGCGCGTATCCGAATCTTGTAGCAAGACCAGGTCCCACCTGACCGGTGTCTCCATCCACCGCCTGCTTTCCTGTCAAAATGAGATCTATCTTTCCTATTCTTTCTTCGATCTTCTTTATTCCCCAGTAAAGTGTGTACGTCGTGGCGAGCGTATCCGCTCCCGCGAACGTCCTGTCGCTCAAATGGACTGCTTCATCGAGACCGAAGGCAATGGCATCCTTCAGAGCCTCTTTCGCCTGCGGTGGTCCCATAGTGATCACATAAACCGTGGCTCCGAATTTTTCTTTCAATTGTGAGGCAAGTTCGAGTGCCCTTTCATCATCGGGATTTATGATAGACGGGACACCTTCTCTCACAAGGTTGTTCGTTTTTCTGTCGATTCTGACGTTCGTTGTATCGGGAACCTGTTTGATACAGACAACCACATTCATGCTCTTCGCCTCCTCAGATATCTCCTCCAAAGGTCAAATCCCACGAACATGAGAACAGCTGCAGCAACCGGAAACTCGATTATCAGCTTCAGTGCTTTCATTCAAAAACCCCCTTTCAGAGGCAAAACAACGAATATGAGAAGGCTCCACAGCGCATGCGCAAAAGCTGGTGTGCTGACCTTTCCAGTGATCACATAAAGAAGAGAAAGAATTATCCCAAGGACAAACGCCCCCACTATCAAAGCCATATTTCCAGTGAACACGTGGACTACGCTGTAAAGAAGCGAAGAGATCAGTATTGAAGGAACAACGTCCAGCCGTTGGAGAAGGAATTCTGTTACAAAACCACGCCATATGATCTCTTCAAAAAAGGCTATGAACACGAGAAGAATGATCACTTTCAATGCATTTTGCCCTTCCGCGAGTCCGTAAACACTGACAACATCCCTGTGAAACGGAGGAATCAAAAGCGAAATCAAATATCCAACGACGAAAAGAAGATAAGCTGCTACAGCGGAGTAGATCGCAAGGGGCGCCTCGTACTTATTTGGCTTTATGTTCCTCTTTCCGCCAAGAAAGATCGAAATCACAGAAAAAATCAGAGTGGTCATGAACATTCTCCACCAGAAATCGAGCATATTCACCTGAAAGACGAAATACCATCCTAAAAAAAGTCCGATCAAAACTGAAAGGAAACTTATCTCAGAGATTCTTTTAACCATCGGCATCACCTCAAAAGTCCCAAAATCATAGAAACAAAGAGTATCATTTCCGCCAGCGCACTCATTTTATCAACGTCAGCGATCTCTCGTGCATTTTTCCTTCCCGCTGATTTTTGAAACAACTGCTTTATCACCCGTATGTACAGCGGAAGAGAAACTAAGCTGACAAGAGAGATTACTCTAAAAACACCCGTCGATACGAGGATCACGATAAAGACGTAGATCAAACCAGTGAGGACCGCGTAGAGAAAAGACGCTGCTCTGTCTCCGATCAAAATAGGAAGGGTTTTGATACCACTTCTTCTGTCAAACTCGGAGTCTCTGATTTCATTGGCGAGGAGAATGAGATCTGTAGCGATCCCCACGGGAATAGAGACCAGAAGTGCTTCCAGTGAGAACCTTCCCGTCTGAACATAATAGGCTCCCAGCACCATCAGGGGTCCCATGAGAATAAACACGAGAAACATACCAAGGGATTTGTATTTCAGATAGAACGGATGTCCAGTGTAAGCGTACCCGAGAACCAGACCAGTAAGTCCCAGCCACAGCAGAGCAGGTCCAGAGATCTTTATGAGAACAAGCCCCAGAACCACACTCACCGCGTAACAGAAAACACTCAAAAGGAGCTCTTCGCGTGGTGTTATTTTCCCGGAAACAAGAAGTCCACTCGAACCAAGAGAATCTTTAGTATCCACACCTTTTTTGTAATCGAAATAATCGTTCGTGGTGTTGACACCTGCATGTAAGAAAATGGAAGCGATCAGTGATAGAATGTATCTGGTCAGGGAAAATTCCTCAGCCAGCATGGCTCCTACAGTAACAGGAAAAGCACTTGCAACGAAGGAAAACGGTCTCACAGCCACGAAATACTTCATTATCTATACCTCCCGGAGGTGCGCTTGATGTTTGGAAAGTGTCAAAAACACGTGAGATACGCTCTTAGACTTCTCGTGAGATTGTCGCTGGAGAACAGACCTATGTCTTCTTCGGAACTCGCTGAGAAAGAACTCATCACCAGAAATTTCACTCTGAAAGTTCTCCACTACCTCAAAAGATCGGGCCTTGTGAATTCGATCAAAGGAAAAAACGGTGGTTTTGTTCTTGCAAAGTCGCCAGACGAAATATCGTTTCTGGATGTTATCAGCGTCTTTGAAAAAGACCTTGTTATTGTGGACTGCAACAGCCGGTGCAAGAATTACAGGGCCTGCAGGGTAAAATACTTCTGGAACTGGCTTTCCGATTATTTGAAAGATCTGTTTTCTAACATCACCATCAAAGATATCGCCTCAGGTACTTTCACGTTTCATCTCGAGAAGCTTTCTTAGATGTTCTTTTTCCTGATCGATGATCTTTTTCACTGTTTTCTGTGCATCAGAATTCACAAAACCATCTTTGAGTTCATAGTAGAGAATTATGCTGTCTTTTTCAACAGATATGGCTATATCCAGAACCTCTTTCAAGGTTAGATCCTTTCTCCTTAAAATTTCACTCGTGTCAGGAAAAACTTCATAGAAAGCGTATCCCGCGAGATAAGAATCCACCTCATCCCAGTTTTCCTGATCTGATATCTTTCTAAAGATTTCCGCGTGAGCCCTTTCCTGATCAGCAAGCTCAAGGAAAGTCTTTTTTATCTCTCCATCAAAATATTCCGAGAGTTCTCTGTAAAATCTTTCGCCTTCCTCCTCCAACCTGATGGCCACCGTCAGAATGTCACTTACTTTCATAGAATCACCTCATTGTTCTGATTTTCACACATTGCATAGAATATTATACTACTTGTGTATAAATTTGCCAAAAGAAAAAGGCAGGGAAGCCCCCCGCCTTTCTCGTTGGTGATTCTGTGCTTTATTTTACAACTTCGACGGAGAAGTCCCTGAAAGTCCAGCCGAATTTCGCCGTTGTTGTGTTCGGATCTCCAAACTCCGTTCCGATCTCCCAGACGCAGAAATACAGCTCTTCGAAATTGTCTATTCTCGTTGAGTGCTTTTTGACAACTTCCGCGGCTTTCTGAACGAAGTCCTTCACGTTGAACTTTACCTTTCCTTCTTTAATCGGTGTTGTCAGCCTGAAGGCAAGGTAATCCCATCCCCACGGTGCAAAGTAAACATCCCACTTCGTTTCCTGCTTCACTCCGTTTATCTCGACTGTTGTGGTGAACTCATCCACTTTCTGACCGCCGGGCATCAGAACGTTGTTGTAGAACCAAACCATGATCTCCGCGTCACCCGAAGAAACAGAAGTCTGGTCGGGACTTTTCGTGATCCATGTCTCCATAGCAAGGTTGATAGGCAGGTTGTTTTCGTACCAGATCGAGTAATCAAGAGTCACGTAGAAATCCGGAAGATCTTTCACCCTCACAGGAAGAAATTCAACGCCGCTGTTGTGCCCCGCCCAGGGCTTGTAACCGTAGTAGATCTCCGGATATCCATGCACCCAGCTGTCTGGATTCTGAAGAACGATGTTGTACAAATCCGCATAGAACTCAACCTTTTCTCCATCGAATTTGAGCCACGTTTCTCCTTCATAGGATTTTACGTTCCAGAAGTTGAGCTCCATGGTGACTGGAAATCCGTTGAAAGAAATGTCTGTTGCACCAACGCTCGTGAGAACCACTTCAGAGGAAAAGAGCAGAGCGGAAAACACCACCATCAGGAGAACTGCCCACCTCATTCTCTCACCTCCAGATCAATAGAGAAATTTTCAAACTTCCACCCGAACTGCGCACTTTTTGTCTCCGGACTTCCAAACTCTGTTCCGATTTCCCAGACAGTGAAGTAAAGATCTTCAAAATCTTTCACTCGAGCAGAACTCGAAAGAGCTTTTCCGGCGGCATCGAGAAAATGCCTTACATCGAACTTCACCCTTCCCTTCTTCACGGGATCCTTCAAGCGGAAAGCGAGGTAGTCCCATCCCCACTCCGCGTGCCACAGTTCCCAGGTGCCTTCGACACTCTCTCCGTTCAGCACGAACGGGATCGTGAACTCTTCTATCTTTTCGCCTCCGGGTGTGAGATTGTTGAAATAGAACCAGACCATGATTTCAACATCGCCGATCGACGCTTCCGTCTGGTACTTTTCTCTTGTGAGCCATGTTTCCATGGCAAAGTTCAAAGGCAGAGACGGTTCGTGGTGAATATCGAAAGAAACTTCGACGGAAAATGATTTCATAGAGGAAACAGGTACTGGAAGTTTCGAACCTTCTGCCGTGTGCTTTTCCCAGGGTTTATAACCGTAATAGAACTCGGGATAACCGAGAACGTACCTTTCTGGTTCTTTTGGAGAAAGATTCTGAATGTCCGCGTCGAAAGTTACCTTTTCACCGTCGAATTTCATAGCTACAGAACCGGAGTATTCCTTTATGTTCCACAGATTCAGCTCCATGGAAAGGGGAATGCCATTCCATACAAAATCCGATGTTCCCGGTTTTGTCATCAGTACCACCATTATCACCTCCAGAAAACATCTTATTGTGAAAATGTTTACATTAAAAATCTGAAAATTCGCAAATAGAACTAAATACACCCAAAAATAAAAAAACAGGGGTATTAATCCCTGCTTTTCTCTTTTTATCGAATTTTTGTTCTTGTACCTCTGAAGACGCATTGAAACTGGCTCAATATCGTGGACCACGACTACAGGGGGAAGCGTTTCCATACCTCATAAGGAAGTATTGAAACGAACAGGCAGTTGGTAGACCCCACAGAACGGCGCGTGTTTCCATACCTCTAAGGAACTATTGAAACTAACAGACGGACTTAAGGATAACAAATACGTGATTCAGTTTCCATACCTCTAAGGAACTATTGAAACAGGGAATTGGTTTTGAAGTTATTTGTGGTAAACCGTGTTTCCATACCTCTAAGGAACTATTGAAACATAGCCGAAGTTGGAGAAGACGAATTTGTATTCCAAGTTTCCATACCTCTAAGGAACTATTGAAACGAGAGCTTTTCCACAAGCTTTGCGAACATTCCAGCTCGTTTCCATACCTCTAAGGAACTATTGAAACCGTAAAAAGAATAGAAGAAGAAACAGAAGCGATTTGTTTCCATACCTCTAAGGAACTATTGAAACACGTTATTATCTCTATTTCGAAGGCAAGATAATAGATAGTTTCCATACCTCTAAGGAACTATTGAAACCCGTTGAGTTCAAGAGAAATTATACCACAAACACAATCTGAAAGCAAGATGTTTTTTTATCTTCCATATCCTCCCTTTCCATAAACCATTCTAACACACAAGAGAGCACCTTCAAGTACTGTTTGGAAAAATGGAATAATTGCATAGTCAAACAAGAAAAGAACACAAGCAAAAAACAGAA